>Ga0307516_10009454_pt1 | contig 10860 bp, 20 predicted proteins | sample 19_EM_MG_FD_203310 | JGI IMG/M metagenome (GOLD analysis project Ga0307516, IMG submission 203310) | Populus trichocarpa ectomycorrhiza microbial communities from riparian zone in the Pacific Northwest, United States - 19_EM | ecosystem: Host-associated > Plants > Roots > Unclassified | place...
TGTCCCCTCTCGCACGCCAACCCCTTCGCGCCTTAATAGCCACTATTCCCGCACCTTTAAGTACGCACATGGTCGATACACCTGATGCACATCTCCCCTGCCCACTTGGGGCCGCGAACGATCCACAGATCGCCCACACCTGTTGTCCAAAAGTGCACATACAGTACGATTGGCTTTTTCCCAAGGGCACTATAAACCGCTGTCCCGAGCTTCCTCATGTCACTCCCCCCAGTTCCTCGTTCTCTTTGCAATAGCTTCGTCGACTTGTTTTCCCCTTTCTCGATTCTCGTCGTGTTCTCTGTATTTCATTCGTGTAATCCTATTGGAACCGGACTCGTAGCACGCGAGAAAAAAGACATGGTTCTCCTCTACCTCTACGTACGCATTCTCTCGGTCACGAGCAAGCGCATGGAACCAGCTATGCGGAAATGACCGCGCTCACAAGGAAGAATCCAAGGCCTTCGTGGGGTTGTGGGGCCTAACAGAAATCATTTCATCCGGCGAGATCGGATTTACGTTTTTCCTTTTTGATCCTGTGGATCTCTTCCCGATCCCCAAAATTGGAGTCGTGTAGTTCCTGTTTCGAATGTCACCAAGGAATGGGCGGGGTGGGGGAGGTTAATCTGAAGGGGGAAAACGGATCTAACCATATTTGCAAGCCGTTTGGCCGTTGACACGGCGTTTAGCTTTTCGAGAACTTGCTCCTCAGGGAGTGACATCTCCGCCAACTTCGTATCTGTGAGCACATCGATTAGGGTCCACCAAGAGGCAACGGACGATTAGCCACGTACTAATCCTCGCCTCGATCTTGAGAACTTTCTCCTCGTCCCTTTCCGTCACAAAGCTCACTGCCATACCACCCCTACCTTTCCTGGCGGTCCTACCCACCCTGTGAGTGTATTCTTCTGGCTCTGATGGGACATCCCAGTTGATCACCAAAGCCACCTCCTCGATATCCAAACCACGCGAACCGACATCCGTCGATATCAGTACGGGAACAACCGATGACCGAAACAGTGACAACGAAGTGAGTCGTTCCCGCTGGGTCAAACGAGAATGAAGTGCAGTACTCCTGATACCGAGCGACTTGAGCAAGTGCGTGAGGTACGCGGCAGAACGGGGGCGGGCACAGAAAATGATCGTCGGCGGAGGTTGGACGATCTCTTCCTCTGATGCAGACTTGGCTTTCTTCTTGTCCCCTTTCGTCGCGGACTTTTTCGACTTCCTCGGGGCAGGCTCCGGGGGAGCTCTCCGAAGATGGACGATAGATTCCGGCGGGTGAGCGAGGAGGTAAAAAAGGTACGGCTCTCGGATGTGAGAAGGCGTGAGGATGTAATGCTGCTGTAGAGTCGACACCGTTTCGATCCTGGATGAGACCAATAAGGGCCCGGAAGTGGAGGGTTAGACCGAATTGGAACGTACGTATCAGTCATGCGGTGTATGAATGGTTTTTGTTTCCCAGCTCTCGGAGGAGCCTCGGCGATGGAGTCAATCGTAGAGGTGAGAGTGGCGGTAAACAGGCACGTCTGCCGTTCCTTTGGTAGAATGTTAAAAAGGTACGACAGCTCCGGCGTGAAGGTTGGAGTGAGAAGTCTGTCAGCTTCGTCCAGGACCTAGGAGCCAGTTGTTAGTCCCACAAGCACAAGAGGAGACCAGCAACTTACCAAAAACTTAATCCTGGAGAGATCCCATCCGCCGTGTGAACTCTTGAGGTGGTCCACGATACGCCCCGGAGTTGCGACCACAACGTGAGGCCTGTTCTCGAGCTCTAGAGCTTGGGCGATCATGTCCATCCCTCCCACAACAACCGCTGTGCGGATATTCAATGAAGCTCCCAGAACAGCGAACTGTTCCGATATCTGCAGGGCGAGTTCCCTACAAAAACGGTTCAGACGCTTTTGATTCAGTGGCTAGCGAGTTGGTGGCCATCACCTTGTGGGTGTAAGAACCAGGGCGAAGATGCCGTACGGGTCGACGGAAAGCCGCTGTAAGATAGGAATTGCGAAAGCGATAGTCTTTCCTGAACCAGTCTTCGCATTGCCTATACAATCTCTACCTTGCCAAACCCTCAGCGTTAAGGACGGGGCGTTGAGTAAGGAAAACACCTGCCATTAAGGAGCGGGGGAATACAAGCAGCCTGAACCTCGGTTGGTGTATGTATTGACATCTTGTTCATTGCGGATACGAGTGACGAAGACACTCCCATCCCCACAAAAGTCGGGGGTAGAGAAGGGGCACGCGGTGGGACCACGACTTTCACTGCAGCGGCGCCTTGGGGATGCTTGAACGAGAACCGGGAGGGTATGGCGTCTTCCTCTTCGGCGTTCTGGATAAAAGTTTCAGGTGCAGAAGCCTGACCGCCCTCGTCTTCGCCCAGTGCGGATGATTCCTCAGATTGCGAATCTTCTTCGGAAGCGGAACTATCAGACCGCCATAAGCTGTCCTCGTCTAGGTCTCCAGCAAGTTTCTGCCGTTTGCGCGGGCCCAACTCCTGGCGACGCATCAAATCGTCCGTTGTGAGAGCTCGCCGTTTACTCCCGGATAACATAGTGGGCGATGGAGCAAGGGGGCTTCTAGAGGATATGGGTGTAAAGTGGCAAGGAGCTGATCGACCACTTTTTCGATCGCGACGGAGGCGCGGAGCCCTGCTCGGATCATGATGGAAACCCTCTTCCCGACTCTAGTATCGGAATGGCCTGGCGGTTCACTATCCTCGGTGGCCGACGGTTCTTGTCGTCGCCATACGTTCTGGCGGACTGTGCTTTGCCGCTTACGCGAACCATCCGACCCGCTGTGACAGACGGTATCCCAGCGGTAGGACGTTCCCGTACCCCTCACATTCTCCATACGCTGGATGGACCCGTATGTCATGCATTTACTTTCCACATACCAGGCCTCTCCCAATGGGCGCAGACAATCCTCGCGATTTCCTGCGGTAACCTTCAAATTTGACAGAACCTCCTTCGCGAACCACTGTCGATCGTAACCCTCCCCACCGAAAGTGGTCTGAGCCTGAAGAAAACGAGATGCTTCATCGCCCTCGATCCCGGATAGCCGGGGCGCATGCCAGCGCATCGTTTGAAACTGCTGCTCCAAAGATCGTGATACCCAAAATACACGGCGAGTTACCCATGACACTCTCGAAGTTCGGTTCAAACCGGCGGGCCGCTACCAGGGGCCGAACCGAACCTGGGCTGAAATTCAAGAGCATTAGTTGCACAAGAGCAGTATTCGCGAATTCCGGACAGGTGGGGGATTGGCGCCCTTCAAGTGGCACGGGTACGGTCAGGGACTTGACAATCGTGGCGTCAGACAGATGTCTGGCCCAAGCTTTCCCCCTTCCATCCCCACAAGTCCGAACCCAGGATTGATTCCGTTGGAGCGTTGGCACAGAGTGCCCGAGGCTTGTGCGTGTTGCTGGTTTCTTCCGAGTGTTGTGGCAAGCTCAAGACGCGAGCGGCCTATATTGTTACTAATACAACAGCAAAAGTTACGACTACCTGCTCGTGTTTGACGATGAGGTGAGGCGACGAAGTTCATCCCCCTTCGCCTTCTCAAAGATATGGTACGTTTGGAGAGGTCGCAAGACGTAGAGTTCGTTCCGTCATCCATACAGGTCGTATCGAGAGATCTGATGAACGAACCGCGCCGCAGCCTGCTGTCTTTATATCCTGGTGCGCCTCCTCCGGGTCTGCCGTTTCGGATAATCCCTGACGGAACTCGCTGTTGACAGAACCGGGCCCTCCTCATTGGGTACCAATCATGGGCAGTTCATTACATCAGTAGCCCGAGCAACCCCAAGGTCAGCTCGAAAGGAAGAAACCTTTCCCCCGTCGCGAATCATATCGAGATTTTTTCACTGAATTCGTTCTCCACCTGTGCGGGATTGTAGTACACCTCCAGTTCAGGATGGTCCCGAACGCGATCGCTACCGTGTTTGGTAAGTATTTATGCTCGTTCCAATTGCTGGCCTAAAATTCCGGGGACCGCTGATCGCGGGAAGCACTCAGCATTCCTTGTTATCGTTTGGTACACATATCGCGAGAAGAGCACGCTCAAGTTTTCAGCGTTGGTTCGAAAGATCCTCACAGAAGCCACTGTATATTTCCTCGCCATGGTCGCCCTGCAGATATATATCCAGGTGACTCCTGTTCTTACGGAGGTACGGTCCCTCTCTCAGTTCACACCTCATTTCGTGATTGCCAATCCAACTAACTCAGGGCATCAATCAACAACTTTCGTCACTGTAAGTATGCCGTTAGTTTGGACAATAAAACGTCGCAATTAACCGTTTCCACCTCATGAACTGAAGTGCATACGGACTGTACGCCTACTGGATTAGCCCCCATTACGAGTAGTTCAACTCACCTCCTTTGTAGCCTCAATCCCATACTGACCATGAGGTTTGCGGTCTCGCTGAAACGGTCTGCGGACCCGAATGGAGGACAAGCGTGTTGATCTGAGCACTTCAGTTCGATCAACTTCGTCGGTGCTCCTTCGCCCGTTGCACGCAGGCGTCGACCCCTCCCGAAGATATCGAGATGGATCCAGCCAGCCCTCTGAACAACCAACTGCAAACCTGTGGGCCATGAGTGGTGCAGCAGGATACTTGGATGTGACTCAGCGCCCAGGGTTTGAGGCAAACTTTCCCGTGTAAATTGCTTATGCCTTTGTTGATTGGCAGGACATAACCGAGATTTCAGTGGTTTGGTCCTAGCGTGAATTGACGCCTAGAATTCCGGTCCGTATAGATTAGTGGTTAGATCGTCGTGTTGTGGTAACGCAATTCCGCGACGACCCAGGTTCGAATCCTGGTACGGACACTAAAATTGGTTTCCCCTTTTTTGGTCCCGGAGGGAATGCTCCTTACCCACCGGTCTGTATGACTTTGTGTTGCCTTCTTTTCTTCCCTCATCAAACCTCTCAACTCCTGTCCACAATCCCCCCTTCTCCTGATGCGCGCCCCAATAGCCTCGCTCGGGATTACCTTCCTGGGAACGGCCTCCGCCAAACCTTCTTCCACACGGAACCACTCATCATTGGCCTTACGGCTTGATGGAGATGTTTGGTTGTTCGATTGCGGCGAGGCGACTCAGCATCAGATCATGAAATCGGGTCTGGTGAAGATGGGAAAGATTGAGAAAATATTTATCACCCATTTGCACGGTCAGAAAAGCCTCTGGCCACATGTGGGCCGACAATCTAATAGCTTTTGGTCATGAAGGTGATCATGTCGGCGGGCTGTTGTGTCTGCTCGCGAGCGCTATGAACGGGGATGGAGGTACCGTCCCAGGCGTCGAAGATCCTCGGGTTGGAGCCGTACCAACGAAACGGGTATACCTTACAGCGTCCCATATCTCACCTCATCTGACCCACGGATGTTGTTTGCCTACAGCCTTTGGAAATCTACGGCCCGTTAGGAACGAGATCCTACGTGAGGAACGGGTTGAAGCTCACGTATACCCTTCTCGAGGGCACATACGTCGTCCACGAGCTCCGGTTCCCCGAAGATCCCTCAGGCGAAACGGCGAACTCTCCTTCCCCATCTCAGGATCTACACCCCAGCGAGGCGCAGGACGGTCGGAATATTTCCCAAGTTGACGGGAAATGGGTAGAGATCTTCAAGGACGATATCATCTCGGTTTCCGCCGCTCCGATCTTCCATTCCGTCCCGTGTATGGGGTACGTGGTGCACGAAGCCCCAGTTCAGGGGAAAGTTGACCCGAAACTTTACATCCCCCATCTCAAGCGCACTGGGACGGATATGAGGTTGATGAGGCTGATTCAGAAGGGCCAGACCATCACACTCGCGGATGGGACTATCCTCGAAGGGCCACCCAGGGAACCTGGAAGGAGGATCGTTATCTTGGGAGACACGCATGACCCGTCACCGATAGAAGAGTTGGCACAGGGGGCGGACCTGATAGTTCACGAAGCAACGAACGCCCACCTCCCTGGTGTGGACAACAGGGTCAAGACGGAGGACACATACGAATCGGTCGAAGAGAGAACCAAGTCGAGGGGTCATTCCACACCTCAAATGGCCGGGAGATTTGCAAAACGCCTTGGCGCGAGGAACCTGTTTCTCAACCATTTTTCTTCCCGATACTCAGGTGGGGACGACGAATCATCTCGAGCCGTTATGGAGGCCATCAGGCAATTGGCGGTAGTCGAATTTGGGGGTGGGGAAGTCGTTTGTGCGAAAGACCTCATGAGCATCGAAATCCCTTCCAAACGTGGCTTGGCAGAGGGAAAGAGGCCAACAATCGTTGAAGGAACACGGTAATATCTATACGTAGTCCGGATCCACGGACAAAGTGCTACTGCCGTCACTTGCCTCGCCTTCTTCCAACTCTTCCCTCACCTTCTTCTTTTGTGATTTGACCTCACCAGGCTCCTCCGCCAGTTCGCCCATCTCGATATCGTCGTCATCCTTGGTCGGCATCAAGAGGGGTGAGGACACCAAAGAGGAAGAGAGATCAGATGAAATGCCCTTCGGTTGCAGTTGACGCTGGGCGACGGATGCGATTGCGTTGGGGGTGGAGAGTCGGGAAGGGGTGAACGGTTTGGCGGAAGGGTTGAGGGAAGGTCCTTCGGAGAAGGCTTCGTCATCGGGGAGGTCCTGGGAGTCTTCACCTGGAGTATCCGGTTGCAAATGATCCGGATCTTTCCCGAGTAGACGGAGTGAACCAATTTCGCTGATGATGGTGTCCAGTGCGGTTTTCTGAGCCTGGACGAGGCGGGTTTGAGTCTCGTGTTCAGAGAGAATGGCCGCGATGTCGTTCTCGAGAGAATCGATGGATCTGTCAAGTGGACGAATTCGTTCAAGGCTTCCGGTATTCGTAATGGGGGGCTTACTGCTCCAGCTCATCCCTGGACGGCAGCTGATTGATTTTCTCGGCGATGAGGTCGTATTCAATCATCTGGCGACGCGAGAGTTGGGCGTCCTCCAAGGACGTCTTGAGCTGTTCAATCTGTCCTTTCAGAGCCTCGCGTTCATCCTCTAAAATAGCTGCGTGAGCCCGAGACGGTCGTGTGCGCCTCCACCGCTGCAACACACCTATTCTCTGTTTCTCTCGTTCATATTGTTCCACCTGTCGCCTCTCTGCCTCACATACGAGGACGGCTTTCTTGAGGGTGAGATGGAAGGATTCGAGTTCTACTCTGAAGAGCTCCTTGGCCTCTTCGATAGCCTCGGGTTCAGGTCGAGTTTCGGGAGGGTGCAACGGATAGGCGACCGAGGCATAGGTGTGGAAACGTTTCAGGACCTTTTTAAGGACCTTTTCATCGTTCGTGATCCTAGAATGGATGATAGCATCTGTGAATGAGTAAACAGCCACACACGACGCGAGATCTGGGGGGGGGCGGATCCTCACCTTCCTCCTCTTGCGTCGGGGGCTGGATGGTGGCCATGGGCTCTCACGGAGATCACCGGTGAAGGATGATCCCAATTCCGTTTCCAGCCACCTTCGGAGACACACCGAAGCACGTTTGATCACATGACCTGGCCCTGGAGTTGAATTGCCGGTCAAACGTTCTTCAACTTCTTTCCCTCTTACCGTCGAGGAGCGCTCTCTCTCTACCAGTTCTTGGTCGGGCACTAACCCGTGATCATATTCCCCGGCTTTCTCTCTCTTTCTCCGTCGACGACAAATGTCCACTCAACCTCTCCTCCAGCGGACCGCAACCAAACGGATCGCCCTCCCGGTCAGGGTAGAGCCTAAAGTTTTCTTCGCAAACGAGCGCACATTCCTCTCATGGCTTCACTTCACTGTCGTCCTCGGCGGTCTGGCCGTTGGCCTCCTCAACTTTGGTGATAAGGTGCGGGCCCTTCGTCTGACCCATTCTTCCTCGTCCCCGGCACTCACTCCTATCTTGATAACAGGTCGGGAAGATCAGCGCTTCCATGTTCTCTATCGTCGGTATGTTCTCTCATGTTTCCAAGTGCGTCCGAGGTCGTGAAAGTACCCCCGAAGCTGTTGGTGTGATGTTGTATGCCCTGTTCACCTATCACTGGAGGGCTTCTGCGATTCGACGCGGAGGAAGGCAACAGTACGACGACCGGATCGGCCCCGTGAGTTCAACGTGCTGTTTCCAGGCGTTAACTCTATCTTGACATCCCTGACAGACGATTCTTTGCGTCGCCTTGCTTAGTATGCCCCGCCACGTTATCCCCATGATCTCCGTGTACTGACCAACTCCTCAACCAGTCGCAATCATCATCAACTTCGTGCTTCGTTTCACGTCGGGTTAAGGGACCCGGTGCTAGGAATCTCTGTTGAACTCGTCTGCCCGTTCCAAACGTTCCAATGCTGCAAATTTACCCACGGACGAAGGGTCGCCATACCAAGGCCCAATTCCCTATCCACCGAAACATGTACTTGTTCAGATTTCCTGTCGTACATTTCCCCTATGCTATCTCTATAACCATGCTACCAAACATAACTGTAGTCGTTTCTTTCCCGAGGCAGGGTAGGTACCCTTGGCCGCCGTCGTGGTGGGAAATTCCCACAGTTGCGGGTCCGAGATCTGATGGCGGGGGATCTCAGAATTGGGTCGGATCAACGTCCTGGGGCATCGATATCCTCGAGGTTGCCTCTCAAGATCTCACGGGCCACACCAACCCCCCAGAGAGAAAAGTACTGTGAGTTCTGGCGGGAAGGCGGTTCTGCGTCGGTCTCGTCCCTAGCGCCGCAGACTTCGCGAGCCAATCGTAACGCCCACGAAAGTTCTCCACGAGTCTCAGCACCGGTAGCGCGTGATCCAATCCAGGTTTAACGGGTAGACAAAAGGTCGGGTGTATGTATGAGAAATTTACAAAACAGTGCACAGTAGAATCCCAACCAACTAAACAGCGCACGGGCGACAATATCCTTCCCGCCCCATTTATTATTTCCTAGGGCCAACACTTTAGAAGCACTTGCGGTGAACGATAGCGGGACCAGATTCATCGTACTCCTGCTTCGAGCACCACAAGTTCTGGAAGGTAGAAAGGGAGGCCAAGATGGATCCACCGATCCAGACGGAATACTTCCTCTCCGGAGGAGCGACGATCTTGACCTATTCATACTTTACAGTGAGCTCACACGGTCCAGAGAGGACGAGAGGGTCTACTGACCTTCATGCTCGACGGGGCGAGGGCGGCGAGCTCCTTTTGCATACGGTCGGCAATACCGGGGAACATGGTGGTACCACCGGACAAGACGATGTTTCCGTACAGGTCACGACGGATATCGAGATCGCACTTGTAGATCGAGTTATAGGTCGTCTCGTGAATACCGTGGGCTTCAAGGCCGAGCATGGCGGGCTGGAAGAGGGCCTCAGGAGCACGGAACCTGGGTATTCAGTAGGTGAGTGGGAGAGATGTGGGGGAGGGTGGCGACGAACCGCTCGTTGCCGATGGTGATGACCTGACCATCGGGAAGCTCGTAGCTCTTCTCGAGGGCTGAAGAATGGGCAGCTGTCTGGAGTTCCTGTTCAAAATCTAGGGCGATGTAACAAAGCTTCTCTTTGATATCCCTGACGATTTCACGCTCAGCGGTGGTGTGGAAGGCGTAACCGCGCTCCCCCAAATTCTTGATCAGGTACTCGGTAAGGTCACGTCCGGCAAGATCGAGACGGAGGATGGCGTGGGGAAGAGCGAAACCTTCGTAGATGGGGACAGTGTGGGAGACGCCATCACCAGAGTCCAAGACGATACCGGTGGTACGACCAGAGGCGTAGAGGGACAGGACAGCCTGAATGGCGACGTAGAAAGCGGGGGCGTTGAACGTTTCGAACATGATCTGGGTCATCTTTTCGCGGTTGGCCTTGGGGTTAAGGGGAGCCTCGGTAAGCAAGACGGGATGTTCCTCGGGAGCAACGCGGAGTTCGTTGTAGAAAGTATGATGCCAGATTTTCTCCATGTCATCCCAGTTGGTGACGATACCGTGCTCGATGGGGTACTTGAGGGTGAGGACACCACGTTTTGACTGAGCTTCGTCACTGGGCGGGGTTCAGCAGGCGCTTAGATCGGGCAAGAGGAGCCAACCTACCCAACGTAGGAGTCCTTCTGACCCATGCCGACCATAACGCCTTGATGGCGCGGACGACCGACAATGGATCTACGGGATACGTGAGCGACGGGATACGACTCGTCGATGCCAGATACGTACGGGAAAACGGCGCGGGGTGCATCGTCGCCTATGACACGCTCAGCTAATCGCCAGCGCGATAACTGCGATATCAAACTTACCGGCGACTGGGACGATTGTCAGCAAAAGGAACAACGGTAGAGAGTCAAAAAAATATGCTTACATCCAGCCTTGCACATTCCGGACCCGTTGTCGATAACCTGATGGTGCGTGTGAGCTAGTTTTTTTTCTTACATGGAACGGATGCTTACGAGGGCAGCGACTTCGTCATCCATGGTGAGAGGTTGTAGGTTGGTTCTTTCGAGGGGAAGTTTGCGTGGAGGGTGGGGTTGTCGACTAGGATGTCGAGTGGAGTCCGACGCCCAGATTGTGCTGCCCCTGTAGGCCCGGAGACAGCCGATCTGAGTTCAATTCCCACGTGGCGTACAGACGGCGGTCACCCCACACTGGGATGCGCTGGATAAATATCGTGTTTGTTGCAAAGTTCGAACCGGATAGAGCGAGTTCAGGTGCATGAAGTAGAGCCACGGGCCGGCCAATGAGGGCGACTCCCACCTATTTTATCGCCATCGTTTGAAGGGTTTCCATTCGCCTGCATCCCGAAACCGATTGAAACCTCAGCATAAGCTCTGACAGAAAAGCACGGCCAGAGGCGACCACTTTCAACCGCCCCGAAAGTGACTGCGCCGGGCCTTCCATGATGTCCTTGCCTCACCCGGTAATCGAG
>Ga0307516_10009455_pt1 | contig 10859 bp, 16 predicted proteins | sample 19_EM_MG_FD_203310 | JGI IMG/M metagenome (GOLD analysis project Ga0307516, IMG submission 203310) | Populus trichocarpa ectomycorrhiza microbial communities from riparian zone in the Pacific Northwest, United States - 19_EM | ecosystem: Host-associated > Plants > Roots > Unclassified | place...
CTATATAAACTACCAAACTCCGGCCTAGTAGTCCTTAGATCAAATCTCGACTAAGATACTCCTCCCTCTGTACTACCCACTATGCTCTCCTAATCCATCTGTTCACCTGAACTCCTGAACTCCGGCAAACTCCGGACTCCGTCCTATCTCGTCCCCTTGGTCCTATGTCCGCTCCTAGCAAGTCTCCTACTTGCACAAGGGCAAAAGCCACCTCTGTCCCAGACTCAATGCTAGACCTCTAGGGACTTATCCCACCTCTGGGATGTCCTTCGCTCCGGACAAACTGCGCTCAACTCCGGACCACTTTCCCGCGGTCCGGACTTACTCCGCAAAAACCCGGACTTACTCCCAGTGCTTCTCTAGTGCCTGGACTTCGTCCATATGACCCGGACTTGATAGTCTGCACTAACTAGCACCTACTAGTGTCTGGACTTACCTCCTCATTAGTCCCCTGCATCCCTGGACCTCCTAGTAAGATCGTTGAGGAGAACCGATCCTGACAAAGCCGTGGGATCATGGCATAGATCTCAGGGATGATTTCCCACCTAAGAAAGGACGTTTGATACCTCTTTCGGTGGATGAACAAAAGGAAGTTGAGGATTTTGTTGATGATCAGCTTGTGAAAGGATATATTTGCCTGTCCATTTCCCCTCAGACCTCCCCTGTCTTCTTTGTCCCCAAAAAGGACGGCAAAGAGTGCATGGTTCAGGACTATCAATATTTAAATGAGTGGACAATTAAAAATAACTACCCGCTGCCCTTGATCAGTCAGCTTGTTGACAAGTTGAAAGGATGTAAACTCTTCACGAAGATGGATCTTCGGTGGGGATATAATAACGTCTGTATCAAGGACAGTGACGGAAAGCTGCCTTTGTAATGCACAAGGGGGCCTTTGAGCCCATTGTTATGTATTTCGGTCTATGTAATTCACCTGCAACGTTCCAGAAGATGATGAATGAAATCTTCCATGATATGTCGGATGTCTGCGTGGTGTATATTGACAACTTAATGATATTTACGAACACGGACGATCAGGAAAAGCATGACAGGATCGTGCTCGAAGTCTTAAAACGTCTACATGATAATGACTTGTTTGTCAAACCTGAGAAGTGTCGCTTCCACGTTACCGAAGTCGATTTCCTTGGAATGATAGTCTCACATGATGGAATAAAGATGGACCCTGAAAAGGTTGATGCTATTTTGAAGTGGCCTGAGCCAACAAATGTCAAACAGGTTCGAGCATTCTTAGGCCTCGGTAACTTCTATAGATGGTTCATTAAGGACTATGCGATCATGGCTAGACCATTGACGGACTTAACGTGTAAGGACATTGTATTCCACTTTGGTGATAAGGAACGCACTGCGTTTGAAGCCTTGAAGGCTGCTTTCACTTGTGCACCAGTACTTCAGTACCCCAACCAGGACCGCGAATTCTGCCTTGAAACTGATGTGTCTGAGTTCGCCATCGTAGGAGTGATATCTGTTAAGTGTGAGGACAGCAAATTCAGACCAGTAGCATACATGTTGCACTCTATGACCCTGCCAGAACGCAACTATCCTATTCACGATAAAGAAATGCTGGCCATTATAAAAGCAACAGAAGCCTGGTGCCATTATCTCGAGGCCACTCCTTATGCCTTTGAGATATAACGGACCATCATAATTTAACGTACTTCATGAAGTCGCAGAATCTCTCTAAGTGCCAAGCACACTGGCAAATGTGGATGACGCGCTTCAACTACTCGTTAATTTATAAAAAGGGAACCCAGGTGCACATTGCAGATCCGCTTAGTAGGCGATCGGACTATTATGTCTCTAGTTCTGAAGATAACAGGAATCAGACCTTGTTAAACCCCATATCTATCAAGTCGATCAACGTCACTGATCAGACTTATGAGGACTGCCAGTCGCTTGTCACGGACTTCCATGACACACCTGTCGCTGGACATAAGGGTGTCAAGGCTACGTTTAATGTGCTCAGGAAGCATTATACCTGGAAAGGGATGAAGGAGCAAATCCAAACCTATGTGAAGCACTGTCAGAAGTGCCAACAGTCAAAGGTTTTGAACCAAAAAACTTCTGGAAGTCTACTTCCTCTCCCTGTCCCAGAAGGACCGTGGCTTGATGTCACAGTGGACTTTACCGAGATGCTGGAATCCCTCGGTTACAATTATGTATTAGTGGTCGTTGACCGGTTCTCCAAGGAAGTGGTCTTTGTGCCATGCACTAAAGAGGAAACCGCGTTGTCAACCACTGAGCTATTTAGAGACCATGTCTGGTGTCAACATGGACTTCCTAGCACTGTGGTGTCCGACTGTGGATCGGTCTTTGCAAGCAACTTCCTGGGGGAGTTGTACAGACTCTTAGGCATAAAGTGCAAAATGTCTACTGTGTTTCACCCTCAGACTGACAGACAAACGGAGCGGTTGAACCACAAAATTAATCAGTACCTCCGAACCTATGTCAACAATCACCAGAGCGATTGGGCTAAGTGGATCAAAATTGCCCAATTCGTTTGGAACAACACAGTCTCGGAAGTCACCACTGATTCCCCGTTTGGAATTACCCAGAGTTATTCCCCACGCATGGGTGTAGAACCAGTGCAGACAGTAGCCCCAGCAGCTAAGGACTTTGCTGCCATATTTAACAAAGTTGTAGAGTCTTCTGAGAAGGCTAAACACAACATGAAGCTTCAGGCGGATAAGCATAGAAATCCCACCCCAGATTATGCTGTCGGTCAGCAAGTCTGGCTTTCAATGGACAACCTTCATATGTTAAATTGCGCTTCTAAGAAGCTCACAGAGAAATGGATTGGCCCCTATGAGGTCACTCGAGTAACCCTGAATGCGGTCGAGCTTAAGCTCCCGAAAACTCTTCGGATTCACCTGGTAGTGAATGTCTCTTGAGTTAAACCTTATTTGGGTCCACTCCCTGGACAACCCGTTTCCTGGCCTGGCCCAGTACATGTCTCTGAAGAATGCGATGAAGAATACGAAGTGGACTATATAGTGGCTTCGCATATTTATAAACAGCAACTCCAGTATTTGGTGCACTGGAAGGGATACGAGGAACACAAAAGAACATGGGAGCCCTTGTCAAGTTTGAAGAATTCTCCTCTGGTAGTCAAGCGTTTTTATCAGGAAAACTCCTCTGCTCCTTGCAAGCTTCGAATGCTGCAGTCAGACTTCAACTCATTAATTACTTGGATTCCCAAAAACCTTACTGTGTGTGAACCCACCTTTTGCAGTCTGGAATCCTGCACCTAAGGGGGGAATAGTGTAATGGTCTGACTTTTTATCTTATCTAATCTGCGGTTAGATAATGTCTTATCTTATCATAGTGTAGTATCTTATCTAGTGCTTCTTGTCTGTAAGTCTGTCTGGACCACAGCCTCGTGCTGTGCATGTTGTATCCCTTGATGTCATTAGCATAGCCTTACCACAGGATGGCAGCTGTGTTCACTGCCTCGTACAGCATATAGCCTCATGGATAGCCTTGCACAGGACACATGTAGTGTAGTATATATACTGCTGCAATCCAGCACCCAGAGGCTCTCCATTTGAGCTCTCTTTGGGTTTTTGCTCTAAGATGCTTGTGATCTTATTCCTCCTCAGAGTCCTCTGTGTGGTAGTTCTTTGGGTGCTTGCCCTTAGGGTTGTCTCAGGAGTAAAGGAGCAGAAGATATCTTCCAGATCATCATCAGACCTAGAGCTGTTGGTGAACAAGGAGAGGGCCTCTATGGCTGGGAAAGTGGGTAACCACTGTGCACAATGTGACTAAAAGACTCTTCAGCCAGGAATAAAAGGTGGATGAATGGATGCACTAGTATATCAGAATCCTAAATATGAAGCATTAAGTATTTGACGAAACATGATTGAAAGTGCATTGGGCAAGCCAGGGCACAAGTATCCATTCCAATAGGAATGTGCACAAAAAGGTCTTGCAGTGTAGGGAAATGTTCTGTGCAAGACAGGACATCCGAGATGAAAAAGTCACTGAGGCTCAATCACCCAAGCCATAGCCCAAGGTATTTGAGGTTGTTGGAGATGTCGACATAATGCAACAAAGAAAGGATGTAGGAAGGACAACCTTCCAGTCTAGTCAAGGACAATGGGATCACTGAGCGAGTGTGTTGTGATGGGCTGAGGCATGGACGAAGTTGGTCCACAATGCTAGCCAAGGAGCTGATAATGAGTATATCCAGTTCATGGTGTTACAAAAAATTGACTAGGGCCTGCACAGGACAGAGGGCTTCTACCTCCAGTATGCGGAGATGCTTCAAATGCAAATCCTTGAGAAAGGACATCCATTCAGTAATGGTAAGTCCTGTATTTGTGAGCCTAAGCTTCGTCAATGGTGTGTTCCACAATGTTGTGAGTGTGAAAGCAATGGATAATGGAGTGAAAAAAAGTGTTGTTGCGATCTCTAAAACCTGGAGCTTGCTCTGGCAGTCAGGAGTCCTGACGGCAAGGCCAAGTCAGGACTCACTTCCCCCTTCCCCTGTGCCATGGCAAGACAACTCCTTGCATTTGGAACAGATAGTTTCCAGGAGGTCCAAGAACATGAGCGTTGGCTTGTAGGGTCCAGAGAAGGTGAATATATATACCTGAGGGACATTGAGGTCTGTTAAGGATTTTAAGAAGATCCACAGGGCATGGAAATGACGATCTGCAGTGCACGAGGTAGAAAAATAGATACACTTTGGGACAACGAATGCATCTGTCCATTGCCATACCAATAATGCTTCACATCCATTGGCGTCTAGGGTCAGAGAATCATCATGAGGAATTGAGAATTCAAGGAGGGCAAAATAATGTGGTATGGTGATCTCTCTGAATAGCTTGCACACGTGAGTCAATACCAGAAGGGAGTGCTGGGGAAGAAGGGTGGTGATGAGATTCAGAAGTTCATTAGGGAGTCACAGGACAAAGCACTCAATTCTTCTGGTTAGCGAAGGATTTGCAGAATTGTCAACCTTCCAGCTGAATTAATGGTCCTGATAGCAACAATGAGGACACCATAATCACCTTCAAGAAGACATGAGCGACTTTTTCAGGGGGGGGCAGGATCCAAAGCCTGATCCTTGCATGCCAGTGGGGATACAATATCTGCAGAGGGAAACAGAACCTCCTGGCCCTGGCCCTTGCACAGCTTAAAAGAGGGTTTCTGTTCAGTAGGGGTCCCACAGCCACGACGTCATACTCACCTCCAAGAGAGTGCGAGCAACTTTTGCAGGGGGGAGAGAGTCTAAATCCTGGCTCTCATATGCCTTGCACTTTAGATGATGTGTCTAAATGATTTGTTCAGTAGGATCCCACAACCATGATGCTATATGCACCTCCAAGAGAATGCAAGCAACCTTTGCGAGGGGAAGAGTGTCTAAATCCTGGCTCTTGTACGCCTTGTGCTTCAGATGATTTGTCTAGATGATTTATTAGTGTCACTTGAATTATGTCCAGAGCACCTCTTACCTGTACAAGTGAATCATCACTATGTGAGGTGACTGGCACCCTAGGAAGTCAACTTTGTACATGGCCCATGACAGTGTTTAGATGGAGCTGGATGGTTATGAGACTGGATGGGGTTATTGCTGATCCTCTTTAAATACACTTCAGCCAGCAGTAATCCTACAGCTAGGGGTGGTCGAAGTAGGTTGGAGTAGATCAAACATGGACCCCCTCACTCAATGTAGCCCGACAATAAACCTTTACATTGGTCACTGCAACACGAAAAACTGCCCGATCAAAAAATACTTGGTGATTAAAGGGTGTGATAAATGCCTGTTCATAAGCCTGTTAATCATTGCCATATGGAATGAAAGCATGACCACTTCCCTTAAAGTGGCACCCTTGGATGGACAGGGGTCGGAGGTTTTTTCCAAGGCCTACAGGAGGAATTAATTGCTTGACAATAAAGAATAAAGCTTATTAGGCAACTACAGTATTGCCTTTATACATTAAAATTCTATGTTAGATGCCAATCTTGATTCCATGATTGTGTACAGTTGGTAACCACTAGACTACACCACAAAGTTCTTATTGAACTCAAATGCAGCACAAATATCAGAAAAAGGGAAAGTTTCACCTCCCTCTGTAACAACCTGTGTGGTTTTCCTGTGACACTCCTTTATCTGTACTATGTTCCCTGCTTTGGCTCCCTTCAACACTAAACACAAGTGTCATTTCCCAGAAGGATTTGCCAGTGTAAAATAGTGACCGGGGATTGTCAGATGTTGAATACCCACACCTCTATTGTGTCCTGTCACTGTAACACAAACAGAACCAGGAGGCATGTGGCCATCCTTACCACAAAATCAGTCAGGACATACAGTCTATATGACACAATTACCCAATGACACCTGAGTAAACTGAAGACTAACGTTGAAGCCCAGGTGTATGGATGTGAAGTCACAAAAAGTGTCTTGGAAAAGCCATGGCACTTTGCCTATGCCATCTTTAGTAAACTGGAATACAATAAGGTAAAAACATACTGTAATCAAGGGTGTTGTTCTTGTTTGAAGTGGAGAACTGGGCGACATCATTGGGGAGCCCCTCTGGTGGGACAGTGATGTCATCGGGGGTTATTACCCATGGAGCTTCGAGAGGTGCATCTGAAGGGGCTGGGGAGGGTGGTGGGGTGGCAGTACGAAAGGGAACAGGTGCCATTGTAAATGATCAGCTGTGGATGGACATCAGTCTCCGCAGTGAATGTGCAGGTAGTATTGTGCTGTCTAGTAGCAAACCAGTTCTGCAATGGGTATTAGAGGCGCTAACATTATAAATAACGAAAACTGATGGTGTCGCAATCTGGCTGTTCCTCAACTGGATCAATTGATGGCCAAATAACACCACCAAACTGGTCGTCCTGCCGATGGAATGCAGTGTTACATGAGTGCCCTTTTTGTCGCCACTTATGACCCAGACATCACAATCAATGAAGCTTGATAGCTTGGAGTCGGAATGTTCCTTGATCTTGCGGCACAGTGTGATAGGCATGGTGATCTAGGCCAAAAGATGAATAAGAATGAGAAAAGGAAAGGAGTAACTCACCCGTTTTCCATCTGCTGAACAAACCATCTCAATGAGGGCTTTAGTGAAATCTACCGTGTTCACTACTCCCTGGCAACAGTGCCATTTCCCCCTGGCCACCTCCACAATATCACCCACTGTGACATTATACCCCTTATCCTTTGACAGAGATAGCGTATGTGGGGCTGGCTTGATGCAGAAGTCACATAAATCCACCATGATGACACCATGTCCAGTATCAGTACCAACACTGTCGTCCCAATACACTGCAATTTGACCGTCGGGAGTGATCCACTTGATGGTCCCCCTTTTACCAACATATTGTCCATTACACACCACTGCCACATCACCTGCCAGCACTCCCTCTTCCTCATCTCTTGAAAGCGAGGGGAGTGGTAAGTAGGCATGTCCATGGATGTGCTCAGTACTGCGAGACCACATGTGTTCTTGTGAGTAGCTCTGTACGAGGTACTTAGATACTTCGACCTATACAGTTTGTCAGAATGGAGCACAATGATTTATAATAACTCACATCATTTGACGTCCCATTCTCCTGTATGATGGCTATGGCAATTGTGTCCTCCCGCACAGTGACAACATACCCAGTGTCCCCACCAAATGGGCCTGCTATGATCTTCACCATGTTTCCTAGGCTGAATTTCCTCTTGAAGACTACAGTCAAAGGCATGGTCGTTGCAAACAACAATGGCTGTTCATTTAGCCAAATCAATGTCACCAAGTGTCCCCATGATACCCGTGAAATTGCCCTCACATATTTCCACTTCGTCCTTCTCTCACCAGAATTGCACAGAAAAAATATGAAATGTTTGCTTGATAAAAGAGCGGTCGAGAGAACTATTTGTGTGGTATTTGATATCATCCGGGTGTGGAATCTCCACCAGTTCCAAAGCATGAACCGGTAAACTCAGCCTGAGGAGTCCATGAACAAAATGCTGCCCACTGCAAATATACCTGATCTTGGCCCCAGAGGAAGAAAGGATTGGCTCCAGATCCAGGTTTGCTAGTCGTGCGAGGTCTACACAGAACTCCATCTTTTGACCTAACTGCTTGGTGATGTCATAGGGACATTGGCGAGGTGCCACAATCATGACAGCTGTATTTTCATCGCTCAATTCCATGTAGCCAACATCACCCTTGTAAAGTGAGGACTTCTTGATGCAAACCCAAGTTTGGCGTGGAAGTATCTGGCGAGACTTGAGCACCATGAGCAAAGTACCCTCTTGCAATGGCAGGTGAACAATCTCTTTGTGGGCATGACGGTGTGAAGAAGGGAGGTTCTTCTGTACCTCAAGCAGGCTGGAAGCCTTGACGTATAGTTGGTGAGGAAGCCAGGGTAGTGTCATCACCTGAAACCCTCTGGACCTCATGTGTTCAAAGGAAAAAGCTCTGGCACCAGCTGTACATAATGTAAGGAAATGAAACCACTGTGAAGATAGATTTATAGAACATACCAGAGAAAAAGTCCACTATGAATATCAATTTCTCGTAAGGCAGAACAATACCCTCCAGGACCTGCAACACTTCTGGCCGGCCGAAGGTTGTCTGCTTGGGCATCCTGCGATCGAGCCGATGGATAATGGCATCAATTCTCTGTTGAAATGTCAATTTCCCTGAAGGCCCTACTGCTTGAGGACAATGGTCGGGTTCCTCCATGTCTTTCTCTGTGTCTTCCTGCTCATCCTCAACAGCAGCAATATCAATGAACACGTTTGCACTCAACTTGCAGCACTTGTGGAGGGTTTGACCAGATGATTGACTGTGGACCAATGCCCAGGATGTCACCAATGGGGCGACAGCCTCGGTCTGTTGGGAAGACGGCCCTAACCTATCTTCTGTGTACATGGTATCTATGAACCTCAACAGTCGTTGTAGACTGGCCATGCTGTCCAGCTCAGAGGCACTATTATTTTCTATCATTGCGACAACCCAAGAGTCTTCATATTGTGTTCCGTCCAGGCCATACCATGAGAGGAGAGTCAGAGTCTCATGACACTCTTCATCCCAGGCTGAGTCCAAGTCAAGAGCCCTAAGCACATGGTCCTAGGGAATACAAATCATTGACTCAGTGTATATACTCAAAGATCTAATATTGAGTTCTCACCATTTTAACTGTGCAACCAGGAGCCCCTTCACAATCCATCAGTGTCATCAGCCCCGGTAGCTGTTCTAACATCACTGAAACAATCATGTATTGTTTGATGACCTCAGACACATGTGGCAGTTTGGCTTTTGACTCAGTATATGACAAGAACTCCGGGAGATCTTCAATCTGTGGCTTAATCCATCTGATAATGGCATCATCTCTCTCCTCCTCAGTTGTGAGATGGACTTGGTTAGGAGGATGCGTCAGACAGTAGTTTGGGGTTTCGGACTCCACTATTAATCCTAGGTTGGATGTTCAGAGACCCATCGAAATGGATGGGAAACACGTACCAGAGGCTAACTCTTCATATGGGCTGGACATTTCTGGCGGAAAGGTTGAAAAAAAAAATGAGATGGCAGGTGGAAATGAAGGTTGAGAAGACACACCGTCACTGGGTGCATGCACATTGACAATAGCCATTTTAGTAACGCCCAGCCAACATCGCAACGCTTGCAATGTTTGTCATTCTACTATTGTTAGCATTTGTTCTGTGATGAAGTTTTCCATTTCATTGTGGTTGTTTGAAGTGTACTGCTCCAACTAACACTAGGTAGTGAACAACTACTATTGGTACACTAGCTAGTACTATCACTATACATAGTATCAGACAGTGGGGGGGGGAACATGAAAGTAGAAAAGAGAAAAGCCAGTGGAGTTTGAAATGCTTATAAACTGAAATGTACTCACCATCACGTGAGGCCACCACCACCAGTCAATCAATGGACTCATGTGATGGTGAGTACATTTCAGTTTATAAGCATTTCAAACTCCACTGGCTTTTCTCTTTTCTACTTTCATGTTCCCCCCCCACTGTCTGATACTATGTATAGCGATAGTACTAGCTAGTGTACCGATAGTAGTTGTTCACTACCTAGTGCTAGTTGGAGTAGTATTTTGTATTGTATTATTAGCGTAGTAGGAGCTATCTATCGTAGTAGTGTTGTAACGAATAATGTTTGACAATATTGAGCAAAACAATACAAGTCCTAGGCTATTGCACATTGTGCATCTAAGTGAGGGAAGAGGTCAGAACAACCAACAACCAACACCCAATGACAACAAAAGCGAGTGGTGGTCTTCCTCTGCAGTTCTGGTATATGATCTCCACAGGGGGATGTGCTGCAAGCCTTCAGGTAAGGTGCAGGAGGGAAGGGAAGGGCTTCTGATGGGGAATATATGCGACTGGTGATGGTATTGACTCCTCTTCAGCCTACCACAGTGGTTAGGAAGAGTCCTGGGATTGAGCAGTGATGATGGATTGATAACAGGGGTGTAACAGCAGTGATGGGACAACAGGGAAGCAAGGGGACAGTTCCTGCTTCAAAAATGCGATGGAAAGTGATGGGATGGAGTGGATTGATGAGCTAGACTGCGCTTGAGCCTAGAGAACTGATCAGATATCAAGTATATCTGACAAACAACAATAATGGAGCTTTAGGCCAGCACTGGGTGACCTACAAGTCCAAAGACAGAGATGGAGCTTATAGAGAGTGAGGGAGAGTGAATGTGGTCGCTTTATTCAGGGGGAAGCAGACACTTTCTTGCAGCCTTTGGCTGCTGGTATTTATACAGGAGGGGCTGTGGCCCTGTAAGCACAAATGACTAAGTGCTTGGTAAGAGATTGGTAAGAAATTGGTAAGCGATTGATAAGCAGTGTAATCAGGCTG
>Ga0307516_10009456_pt1 | contig 10859 bp, 14 predicted proteins | sample 19_EM_MG_FD_203310 | JGI IMG/M metagenome (GOLD analysis project Ga0307516, IMG submission 203310) | Populus trichocarpa ectomycorrhiza microbial communities from riparian zone in the Pacific Northwest, United States - 19_EM | ecosystem: Host-associated > Plants > Roots > Unclassified | place...
GGGGGAACAAGCGGTACGAATATCTGATCACCGTCCGAAGCTCGGTCTCCACAGCGTCGAATGAGGTGAACATATGGCAAACGTCTAGGCAGGAAGCGCCTGTACGGCATGTAAGTACTCGCGAGGGGGAGGAGTGAGATAATCTTGATCTGATTCGGATGCGTTTTAAAAAGGCTTCGTAAGAGGAACAATTACACCCGGCGTCCAAGGTGTGGAGTAGATATCCCAGCTGACTGATACCCCACGGTCACCAGACCACCGCGCAATGCATCGCGGTGCAAAGAATGGTGGTCCTTCCGGCGATCTCGATATGATCACACTTACACCCCTAACTATTTCACAGCATCTTAACGAGGGGGGGGCATTGCAGATTAGATTGCTTTTTTAAACATTCAGTCATTCTTAGGACTCTGCACGAGATCCATGGGGCCAGATGCGATGCCGTACCGTACCACAGTTGTAGTGCACTAAGAATGGGCAAAGCAGAGCCTCGAGAGTCGAGAATGGAGGCGGACACACCTGCCCGACTTACGCACTCGATGATCCAGGTCAACCTTAGTTGCTGGTGCGGTGTCTGCACAGCCATGACAGAGGGTGCATCGCCACGAGTACGACTTTGACGCTCAAAAGGGCGTATGAGCCTACTAATACTATACATATTCTTTTGATACGGATAGTACTTTCATCGCTTCGTCCAAAACTTGATCGCCGCCTCGATTGAACTGCACAGCAGTAGAATCTCGCTTGTCATTCAGATTGCTTCCTATGGGATGGCGCGACGTCGTAGGACAGATCGTTGAGTCGGGTTTTGATGGGAAAAGGGCACTACTGGTCCTTGCACGAGCGTTCGACTTGATCCAAAACGTGGGGTGATGTTGGCGCGCTGTGCCATCGAAACCTCGAGCCGGATGTTTTGTCTAACCCAGGAGCATTAATGGTGTGGATGATGTCGTACACAGTGGATTTGAGTTCCATGCACGTCGGATACACACACCAAACATATTATTTAACTTCTCATCGCCCCCTGATCACGCTAGTATCGATGCAATGCACGACACTCGTGCGCGTGTGGCACATGCTCGAGGAAATAACGCATTAAGACGAAATGATAGTCGATACGATTCAGGGGCATCCCTGTACTTTATTTATTGACCATATGAACCTCCTCACACCTATCACAACGGCATGCAAAGTACCTCAGTCGACGTGATCAGTCAATACGGCCAATTACCCTTGACCGACCTGCGTAAGGTTTGGTTCAATACTAGCTGGACGGGTAGAAGAGAAATACCCATGTGGCAGCGTTGCCAAATCTTACATTTTGATTGCTCCAAAGTAATATGGAAATTCATGTGCATACCTAGATCATTCGGCATTTTAGGCCTGTGAGAAACAGCAGCGTGTGGTGCGTGTAAAGAGAAGCGAAGCTAGGGGAAAGTAAACCCCGAGTCGACTTCTATCACGGACATTCATGCCCACACACAACCTGTGCACCTTAGGACAGTGATAGTAAGTACTAAGACTTTACGCTGTTCAGAACACCCCCGAAGTGCATCCGCCGGGGCGGCGTTCAAATACATACCTCGCACTTCAAATCTACAGCACTTATCTCCAATGCTAGTACCTCTCCTCACCTTATTATTGGTTATAATGCCCACCTTTCTTCTTATAGAACTTCAAATTCCTTATCCCCCGCACGAAGTCAAGATGTAGACATGTTACAATTGACTGCATTCGCAGCATTGAACACCCATGCACAGAAGAAGGGGGAGGTTTGAATACCAACAGTGGGGCTATATGGCCGGATGCATTCGGCATTGGCCATTTCAAAATCAGCGGCGTTCAAACAACTCGCAGGGGGCTGCAGGGTATGGGAGTGGGGCATAGAATGAGTCAGATGAGATATGAAAAGGAATTTGGGTGTGACCAATTGCGTTACTGGCCCCACTACATATACAGGTGGCTCGGGTGTACCTGAAAGCTGGGGGGGGGGGGGCAGGACAGGAACCGAAGTCATGGGGCGCGAGCCGCATCCGACACAAATCCACCGACCTTGTCCGCTGCAAATGGTGGAGCTGGACAGCAGGGTTTGCGATATAAAGGGGAGCGAGCGATTCGGACGAGAATGATCGCCGACAGGATGAAAGAGTCGGTCGAGAAATATGCACGATTCATGCATTATGATTACTTAATGAAAGAAGAGAAGAAGCCAGACCTTGGCATCCGCGACATCCAACTGATATTACCAGTGTGTTCAGGCACGAAATTGCGGACAGTGGTAAGTTTGGATCAAAGTCGGACGTCGGACATCGCCAGTAGAGCGTATGTTCTGCAATGCAAAGGGAAAGGCACTGCCAGAGCGGAAGGATCAGCAAAAACACACGTGGTCACAACACCACACAAGTCTGCAAGCGGGTAGGTACCGTATTAGCAAACGTAAGGCCGCAAACTTGATTCTGACCTTCCTGATCCGGGGCTAGGGAAAAGAGAACTTTTCCGAATATCCGTTTGTCTATGCGCTGGACTTGGAAATGAAGGCAAACAAAAGAATCTCGAACTGAGGGGATTACCATTCAGAAAGCATTGCTCCAGCATGGCTGGGGGCATTTGGGACAAACAAATGACGTAGGGTGACGAGTCCACGTTTGAACTTGCGTGCGGGGTTGAGCTTGGCCACGGGCGTGACGATGGTGTTCTGTGCAAAGGTATAATGACTTCCCTGCCTGGCCTCCTTGGTGGTGTGTCATGAATAGGGTAGGACGTGCGTTCACCACGTCACTATTGGTAATGCAAAGACAGCTGCGGAACTAAAATAAGGAACGTTTGGTTGGGTGAGCGTGTGGCGCCACGCAGCCGGTATTCGCTCAAGACCCATCGAGTAGAGGTTGGTTGCAAATTTCTCCCGGGCAAATCGCTCGCAATTGTGGGATGAGCCGAACATTCAACATTGTCATCACGATGGCTGTATGTTATCATGTCGTGCACATGGATATCCGGCCACCGTGAAATGTTCGCCCATTCAGAAGGAGGAGGGTGGTCTCAGGATGAACCAGCAGTGCGACATTTAGGTTTCACAGACACATGTGGGTACCATGACTTGCCACAACTTCTTCCGACTTCTTCGTTCCTGCCCTCGATTTCCACGGACAACACAAATGGGACGGCTGTGCGCGAGAGAACCTGGAACTGCGTGCGGGCGTTTCGCCGGCCGGGGTGGCTGGGTGGGTGGGTGGCTGTGGTTGATCGGAGGTGGGGTCAGCCCGTGGTGGAGTGCGCGCTCCCAGTGGACGAAGTTGGAGGTGGGGTGGCAGATGCGTTTCTAGGCTCTGAACGTTCTGAACTATCCATGCGGTCTCGAACGAGGAGAACTTGTCGTCATTGGCACCGATGTCATTGGCGCCTTCGCTCTGAGTCATGCACAGCTCGATCAGGTCCTCGGCGGCGCCCTTCTCCGTGTTCACTGGAAGACTGTTGGTTGCACTTGGCAAGGACATATGAACTCAATACATTTGCTGCGGGGCTTCCCTGCTATGAGGTCATCCGTGAGTTGGAGGTTCAGCGTTTGAGTTCCGCAGCAGACGATATGTCCCAAGGTGGAGGTGGAACGACGACGACAGGAGCCTTTTGGATGTTCCTGACACATATTCGGACGCATGCATGCAATGTTATCGAGCCCAGATTGTCTCGACATATCGCGGTACCGTTAAGACTACCATACACCCTATCAGTTACGATCGGCGGATAAACAGTTGGCCCCGGACACACGGCGCCCCGCGTGTTGGACAAGAAGCCATTTGGGACAGAACATGGCGCTGTCAACCGTCATGCGTACATGTCATACCTTGACAAGCAGCCAATGAAACGGGGGCTGCGATCGTTGGGCCACGTTTCATGTCATCCATGGCGATGAGTCGGTGCCATTTCATTGCATTCTTGCCTTCCCGATCCAAGTTCCGAGTATTGCACTTCTGCTCCAGCTAACAGGGGCCAATATTTGTACGACTCGGCCCGTACTCAAAGCACGAATAGCGCACATGTCGGCGCATTTGGCCGCTAACCTTCTCCTGACGTACGCACAGATAACAGTGGTGACCTCAACTGGTCTAGTCGCGTGGCCTGAAGATGCACCCAACTCGTCTTTCTCTGTGCTAAGCCTCCATTTCATTTCATCCTCATCCTTGGCCTAACAAACACGGACTCAACAGGTTTGTTGTCTTGCTCGCAAATGCAAGTGCGTCGGTGTCGGGGTCGGGGTTAGCCCGCCCTGAGAACTGAGTAATTAAGTTTAGCGCACCACGAAACGGGGTCTGACAGGTCGGGTCAGACTGCCTACAAATGGTGTTATCATTCATTATCTCCGAATGTTCACCTCACCAGACAAGCTTAGCTTCGCGATTCGCGTGTAGGTAAAGATGTCATCCCCACACGTTATGTGCCCTTTCGATTGCACCCGTTACGGCGGCTGGTATTCCCGATGGAAATGTAGATGAGATAACGGATAACACAAGTGTTCGGGCCTCAGGGTATGGGTCGCTTTTTCATACCATCCCGACGGTTCGCTGGCCACGCCTATTGTGCACCCCACACTGCGTCACACCAACATGGACTGATAAGTTTCATCGTTCCCCCTCCATTTCATTCACACCTGTGATCCTCCATTTCATCTCCACATAGCTTCATTTTACAAACTCATGTCGCAACTGAGGATGCAGCATTCCGAATCAGCATCCTTCATCGCTTTGTTGTCGCTCCTATTTTCCTCCATGGCGGGTTCAAGGGCGGGTCATCGCCCGCAGTTCCCTATACCGCGGTGCCCACCTGGCATCAAGAAATGTATACGTACGTGCCATGCCGTGCACGGTCGATGAGGCAGTTCCATGCTACCCTTCACTTCATCTATGGGTACGTGGAATGAGCGGACCGATTACCCATATACGTACCCATCCTTTGTTTTTCTGCTTATTTCTGAAGGTGTACTTACCTCAGTCTGTGTCGCAGTTTCACCGCCAGCCTCTTATTGGGCATACGGACCGAGGTTTCACTGCTCCCCGCGGACTCGCGGCACTGAGGAGCGGTAAGAGTGGCGACATAATGTTGTTGCCGGTGCACTATTGTCCAACCAGCGTTTGCCACTTCCTGCCACAATATTATAGTACCACCTTAACACGTACACTCGCAGCCCCTTGATATTGAACCCTGTCTCACATGAAAGGTATGTAAGCTCAGAAACTACAATACCTAATTATTAAAAGGCACAGCACCACCCAAGCCCCGCTGCACTAGCGTTAAATCCTAAAGAGAGGGGACTGTTGAGGTGACAAGCATCCCTCCACCATAACCCAAAAATGGACAAGCCCTGAAAGAAGCTAATATATACTTGAGAAGAAGATAACAACACCAAGGGTCAGCCACACCTGCCGACGTCCTGTTGAAATACTGACACTGACACGAGGCTCAACGTGGGCTGGGTGTAGACTGAATTCCTCATTTGGGCTAGGGCTGGGCATGAGAATGGCTGTCCGCAAGTCATGCGCTGGCAGTCGTCCACGGTCACTTTCGCACATTGGCCGAAGTCCACTTCTACATGCATACGAGTGTCCATCGAGCTCAACTTTTACCCATTCCAGACTAATAGGACACGCGGGAACGGGATTAACGGAGGGAATTTGACGTTGTCTTCGGGCTCTTCTGCCAGTATCCTTCTTTTTTTTTCTCGTCCTCGTTTCTTGGCCGTTGTTCTTTCGCCCGTGCTTTCAAGTGCCCCGCTCGCTGAATGCCGGTCAACAATGCGTGCTTCTACTTCTTTGGCTTCCAACATCGACGTCGACTTCGATTTCGACGATATTACGAGGTCTTTGGACCGGTTTACCGGTGTTACATTAACTGCCGGCAGGTTCGGAGCACTGAGACTATGTACGACGTTGCGCTCATCATTGCATGACTACAGCAGGCCTAGGAAAGTAATTGCGGTGACGAGCCTAGAACCCAGTCAGCCAAGTGCGAAGAACACGGTATATATGGCCGTGTCCCTTGGCCTGCAGAGTAGCCACTAGGTGAGTTATTACTGTACTATTTACCTCAGACCGTATACGGGCCGGCCAGTGCAGGCAGTGAAGTCTGGGCCTTCTGAAGGTATTGGCCCGCATCAGTGTGTAGTAGGACCATGGGTTACTATGGGCACTCTGCTCTTCGCTGTGATGGTTCTTGCATGCTAATGGTCGCTTCATTGGCACATGCGCTGCTCGCTTGTCTTCAAGCACCTGGTGGCATGGGCAGACACCTCGTGTATGGACTTGACAGAATAGGGGATTCGCACAGTTGTCATGGAAAGGTACTCGAATGGTATATGTATACCATTCATGGGCGTCCTGATCGAGGCCACTGGTGACTACGTGGGCGTGCCTATACGGACGGACTCTCGATGGGGGCCAAATATACCCCTAATTGGGCTTCCTTCGATTCAATAATCACATTGTCTACTGGTGAAAAAAGTGGGCTTATTGCCTACTTAACCAGGAGTTCGGCATTGGCGCTCAATGGCATCCCTCCGCGTCTGCAGCTTCCGAATGTGATATCGTGCCTTTATCCGTATCTAACGTGACCATGCGCTTGTGCATTGTGCTCCACTCTCGTAAGGCAGCGTCATGCATAGAGATTCGGAAGGAGCTCGATCGATCACCAGCATGGCCATGGTCTGTTCAAATATTATAACAAGCATTAAGACCTCATGCACATGCATCACTGATCCGCCGGCAAAATCCACGCATTGCCTGCACCCTGGACCCGAATGGGTGTTGTGATAATGAAATTCAAAGCTTGGAAGTTTGCACCTATCTCATATGCTTTGAACCTATCCACTGAGTATGTAGCTATAGAGAAGCATACTAGTTATGGGAATTTCATCCGATGACTGTATAGTGCAGTTGAGCGAGCTACACGATATTCATACATCGGACTGGAAACGTAGTGAAATTCAGACGAAGTTGGATCACTCTTGAAACCGTCGGCGGACATAGGTAACTAGCGTCATGAAGTAGCGTCGAGGGGATATTTCTCATGTCCCTCAGCCCCTAGTAAGAAGTAGGCTAAAATCAGCTATACGCCCATGTGCACTGTCAGACGGCTATGTTCTTCGACAAGGTTCGACGCCGATAATTTTGCCCCTGACCATAAATACCACACAGCCCACCGTGCGGCGTAGCACAGACCATTCACAGAGCCTCCTCGCTTGATGGTGGTGTCGGTGACGTACATATGCCAAACATCACTGGGGTGCCCCACCAATCAGAGGAATGGAACGTTGTCAGATCCATCAAGGCAGTGTCTTCCACTTTGCAGGACATGTCAATCAAAGCCATGGCATCCGGGTGTGCTAAATGAAACATGGAACTTCGATCGAGTCGTGGATCGCCTTCGCATCAATATACGGCCGTTAACGTTAACACATCACCCCCCTCCATGTTCGAATCGGATGAGTCTCGGCCATGTTGATTCATTCGTGATTCGCTAGTATGGTGCTACATCCAAGGATCATTAGGTGTTCGCGGCAAAATTCATTCGGGTTAGGGATTATGATTATATCCACCCTTCCCATGTAAGTGAAGTACAAAGCTCGGCATAGACGGAAATTGACACACTGACGAGCGTATATGAACCGCGTGAGACAATAAAAATACTGCTCCGCTTGGTCTAGCGCCTACCCACGCACGAGCCCACTGCTCTGAGGCATGGGATCAGGTCTTCGGTGTCCAATTCTAAGGAGTCACATAGTGTCGCTGAACTGTCTATGTTGGCACGCATGCGTACATCCCCCATTTGGTCACTCGCCCTTTTGACAGAGTGTGGCGGTTGGGCTATGTACGTAGCCTATCGCCAGCCGCCAGTGGTGGCAGAAGGGAGTAGCCCGCCCGCTCCGAGGAGGCCGTGGCAGTTGCGTATCAACCTACACACGAAACGGCGACAAGCAAGGTTGATGCGCCTCGATCAAAGGTCAGTCGTACTATTGAAGATGATAAGATAGAGTTTGGGTCGGGCGCGTTCAGCGCCTTGACAGTTTTGTGCCGACAGCCGTCACACACGAGCAGGGACGGACATGATGGACTCCGGGTGGAACGTTCATTAATCATGTGATCCACGGCGTTCGCTGACGCAAAGAAACGTCCCCCCATACGGTTTGAATTTTTGAGTTGTGCAATCGCTTGCAATCGTTTGGCGCCGTGGACGTGCCGAAAGATGACACTATGGCTATGCTGACCAATGACCAATGTGGTTGTGGTTCTATGATGGGAGTCCAGAGCGTCGATGACGGGGATCTCGGTAGTACAAGCACCCCAGGTGGGGTGAGAGGGTGGGTAGGTGATAGGGTGTACAGCGACAGGGGCAGTGAACGACACCGAGGCTGCTGGGATTACGTGTCCAAATAGGATAGCGCCGCCACACACCCTTATCATTCAATCGCTAAATACTCCGGTTTCCAAGGTCCAGGTTGTTGAGTACACTTATCGTGAACGTTATGCAAACTCACATGTCGATTCTCGCCAAGCTCCCCTGTTCATGGTTGATGTCAAAGCACTAGTCAACATGTCCAACCTTTGGTGAGGTTAGCTGCTGTCAGCTGGCCCACCAAGTCGACGGGAAGGAGGTTGCGTCTTGCCCAAACCCACAGAATTCACAACAATTCAATTATCCATCCGACAAAGTCCCAGTCCTACAACGAGACATCTTACAGAATATTTCATTCTGCCCCTGATTAATTATAAAGCAGCACTCGTCACGCCTCTGGAAAGACGGGTTACTTACATTAATTGCATCCGTTCGCAGGGAAGGCAGTGCAACTCCACATGCTGTTCATGCGGACATATATATTCTATTCAAACACGTGTGCACCCGTACAGGCAGTTTGGGGTCGCAGAAGCGGGCTCAACTGGACACAGGCGCTCTGGTGTGTTGAATATCTACAAATAATTGACCCACACACTGCACCCGTTAAGGAGTTGAAAAACTCAGTTGAGAGTAAAGTAAAAGCATACGGGAGATGGGTAATAGTTATCATGGTCGTATAAGATATGACAGGGTTACTTGTGTATGTGCGAAGGCTTCTGCCTGTTTGTTAATGCGAAACCGCAAGGTTGATGAAAGGTACTTGAAAAGCATGTAGATAAGCCTAAGGGAAGTGGCACAAGAAAACGAACAGCTTACAGAGTCACCCGACTCCAGGGTAAAGATAGAATTAATGAAATGCGGAGATCAGGTAGTTCCAGGTGTGTTTTTAGCTGTGAAGCAATGCAGCATTGGAAGGGAACAATAACCTAATGTCCAAGTGGCTAGGTAGTATTTGGCATGTTTGCTGCAGGAAGTGATCCGGGCCGATAATATGAAAGTTTGGAACACTGGAGCATTTGGCTGGATGCGAAGAGGAGAGGATCGCAACAGAGAGCAGGTAACAAGCTTGGTTTCGCTATCTGCTCAATAACCTGCAGGCGACTAGCCTCGGTCAAGGGTTTGTGCCGTCTAGCGCCTGCTAAAAAGGAGAATCGATGCAGCCAGTAAACTACTTCTTGCGACCTTTCCGAACAGGGGCCGATGTTGCGCCCATTCCCCGTTTTGTGCACTCCGCACAATACCAGTGTTCTGGTAGCGGTTGCTTCAAGTTCACACATGGAAGGTGGAACTGGCAGACTGGTGAGTATGCGTAGACTAACAGAAGTTTGGTACTCACCCATTGATAGGGACACCCAGCGTTGTCGCATGCAATCATCTCGCCATAGCTTAGTTTCTGACAGAAACAGTAGAGCTCCTTGTCTTCCCCTTCTTCCCCTTCTTCCCCATCTACGTCCTCTCCTTCCGCATCCTCCATTCCCTGAGTCTCTTCCGTGTACTCCATCTCGAAATCATCTACTTCCGAAGATACTCCTCGCTTCTTGCGTCGGCCACGCCCAGTTGCCGTTGAGTAGGACGGTGCAGGTGATGGAATCTTGACCGATTCCTGGGCATTTAGCTTGCGCTCTGGAAAGCCCGTCATGAAACCAAATGCTCAACATCATCGGGAAGTGCTCACTTTTATATGCAGGCTCTTCCACCCCGACCCTACTAGCGACGGAAGCCAGACCACCACCTGACGTTGGTGGCACTGACACACCCCCAGAGAACGCATTCCTCAGACTCTCGTTAATCTGCGCTGCAGGATTCCGCCCTCCAAGGACATGTCCCGATCCACTAATACCTGACCCAGAAGACAAAACGGGCTGTGTAGTACCCGCTACGATCGCCACTGGATCATGTTCGCCTTGTAGTGCAAGAACCCGTGCGAGGTCGTAGTCCAGACGCGACCGCTTGCGCGAAAGGATATCTACGATCCGCTCAGCGATTGCAATCTTCTCATCTGCAAGCTGGGCAAGTGTTTTCTGAGCAGAGCCAATCTTTTCTGTGGGAGGCGTAGGAGAGGGTTTGTCCTTTTCTTTCGGCGAGGCGTCTGCGTCAGAGCGGAGGACGTGTCGGATGTATTTGTGGCTATCACGAGCAATTTCTTGCTGGAGTTCTTGGTTTAGGATGAAATTACTGGTTATTGTGAGAACAAGAACGAACTGCATACCTTGTGATTGTGTCTCTTTTGTGCGGAGCTCCTGTAGGAAAAACTGCACTTCACTAGGGATGTTCTCTAGTGCTGTAGCGTCACACAATGAGCTTGCAGTTCAAATGATAGATGTAGCCACAAACTTACTGGAGATGAACTCGGACGCAATCAGCGCTGCTTCCTCCAGATTCTGGACTGTGGGCGTACTCATCTGCACAACATAAATGAAATCTGAAACTCGCAGTTGGCTGACAGAGGAATGTAAATGTTTGTCTCTGTTTACTCA
>Ga0307516_10009457_pt1 | contig 10859 bp, 9 predicted proteins | sample 19_EM_MG_FD_203310 | JGI IMG/M metagenome (GOLD analysis project Ga0307516, IMG submission 203310) | Populus trichocarpa ectomycorrhiza microbial communities from riparian zone in the Pacific Northwest, United States - 19_EM | ecosystem: Host-associated > Plants > Roots > Unclassified | place...
CCCATTCGTAGTGCTTGCCCGCAACGCGGCTGTAGCCTGCACCGGAGAAATAATAATTGATCGCCGCGGAGGCGTGGCGGTGCGGGCGATCGATGATGTTCGGCGGCCGCACGGTCATGGTCGCGAAGAAGCTTGGTGTGGTGCCGTTGGTGCGCCCGGTCATCGGATTGTAGAGCAGATAGAGCCTGCGGCCGCGATAGGCGGAGCCGAGCGCCGTCAATGTGTCGAGTTCGGCCTTTACCTTCGACCAGCGCCAGAGATGTGACGCCGATTCCACGTTCGGCGGATTGATCAGCCGCTCATAGCTCATCAGCCAGGTCTCATCGCCGGGTATCTGGAAGAGGTCGCGGATCTTCACGCCCAAATCGCCATGGCCGGACTCCGCCGCTTGTTCCTGCTTGACGATGCCGGTCGTCTTCTCGTTCTCGACCAGATGCACGTTGAGCAATCGCAGCAACGGTGCGTTGGAGTAGGTCAGCCATACAGAAGGTTTGCGCGACGGGTTTTCGTAAACCACCTGGGTCCAGGACGGCACATTCCAGACGTCGTAACGCTCGAACTTGCGGTCCTCGTTCTGCACCGTCACGCGACCTTCGCCTTCGATACAGAAACCGACTTCGGTGGCGTTGTGACGATAGGGTTTTGTCCGCTCGCCGGGTTTGAGAACCGAAAGGCGCACTTCGATCCCCGGGGCCAGGCCCAGGCCCCGCGCGCACGCCTTCGGATGGACGATGCGAACCTGCCGCTCGATCGGATCGGCGATATCGCGGGACAGCAGGCGTTCTGCTTCGCCGGACATCTGCGCCTTGTTGATCACCACCGGTTCCCAGATGTCGTTCGTGGCCGGTTGGGAAGGATCGGCGGCGACAAAGCGTGGGTTCAATTCAGTCACAGACAATCCTCACAAAGCTGCAAAAGACAAAGGTACGGGGGCAGGTTCCGGCAATGGCGTGCCGACACCCCGTTCGCGCGCCAGACGCAGAATCTCTTCCGCCAGCGCCAAGTCTGCAATCCCGACACCCAGAGATTTGAACAGGGTGAGATCGGCGCCAGCGGGACGGTGCGCCTTTTCCGCGACCAGCCGGGAAAGCGGTGTCAGCGTCAAACCGTCGCCAGCCTTGGTGATCTCGGCCGACAGGGCCTTCGCCTGTGAGACGCTATCGACGGCGATCGTGGAGCAACGCCCCAGGAGCGCCGCATCGAATTCCTGCCGCTCCGGCGTGATTGCGCCCATAGCATTGATGTGCGTGCCACGTTCCGGCATGGCCGCATCGAGGAACGGTTCTTTGGCGCGCGTGATCAGCGTGAGGATTTGCGCGCCCTTGGCGGCCTCGGCCGGATCGTCGTGCAACAAGGTCGCCAGCTTGAGCTCGCTTTCCGCGCGTGCCTGAAACTGGGCGCGTTTGGCCGGATCGCGGCCATAGATATGCAAACGCTTCAGCCGCCGGACGGTGTTGACCGCTGCGACCTGCGCCAGTGCCTGTTTGCCGGTGCCATAGATCGTCATTTCGTCCGCGTCCGGGGCGGCGAGGATGTCGGTCGCCAGTCCCGCCATGCCGGCGGTGCGAAGCTGCCCCATCGCGAACGCCTCGATGATCGCGAGCAGCTTTCCGTTCTCCGCATCCCAGACGAGTTCCAAAGGCGTCGCGCCTTTGGCGGTATGCGCCCAGGACTTCACACCGAGCAATCCGCGATCGGCAAACACCGCGCCGATGGAATGCATGTTGCCGCCATCCCACTGCGCATGGGTCTTTGCCATGGCGATGGCGGCGCCGTGCGCCTCCCGCATCATGGCGGCACGCAAGAGTGAAATCGTCTCGCGCAGGTCGAGCCGGATATCGCTTTCCCTGATCCAGATCGGTGCGGCCATCACGCCGTTCCAAGCGGCGAGGTGACGGGCGCCGCGAACTGCAACGTATTGCAGATCGTCGAATGGGCGATGTAGCGCCCGACCGTCAACAGCACCGCGACCTGAAGCGCGGGCTCCAGATGACGGGCCAGAACCGCGAGTTCGGCTTGCGCGTTACTGCCCTGGGTCCTCGCCATTGCCAACGCCAGCTTTTGCACGTTCTTTTCGGCGTCGCTCAAAGCGGCTGCGTTATCCGGATCGAGCCGTTCGGCCGCCACGACCCAGTCCTTCGACAGGCCCGATTTGAGCGACAGCCTTTCGTGCTGCACCTGCTCGTAACGGTTACCCGCCCAGGTCGAGAGCGTGAGCGCCAGCAATTCCACGAGGATCACCGGCAGCGCGGCTTTCAGGATTTCCGTGAAACGGTTGAAATGGTAGAGCGCATCGGGCTGGCTCGCGCAGACTTGGAAGAACTCGCCGAGATAGCCCAAGCGTTCGAACTTCGCGCGCAAATCGTTCTGCAGCAGCGGCGGAAGGTTCTCGAAAGAGGTGCGGGGAAGGGTTGCCGCTGCATCTTGTGTCATGGCGTGGAATGATATTCATTCGAATTCGAAGTGTCTAGAACAGCGCGCCTTTCGGCGAGCGTTAATGGGTGATGAAAGGGCCTTTAAAATGACCGATGAGGAAAAATTTCGCGACGTCGAAAACAGGTTTGTCGGTCTGGTCTCTCCCACCGCGCCGCGCTTCGGTCATGGCTCCTATCCGTGCCAGGGCCTCTACTGGACACCGAAAGGCAAGGAGCCGCGCGTCGCTCTGATCGCGACGCATTACAACGTCGATTTCACCGAGCATTACATCGCGCCCTATATGGCGGCGCGTGGCTATGGCTTCTTAGGCTGGAACACCCGGTTCCGTGGCGCTGAGGATCAGTTCCTTCTCGAACACGCGCTGATCGATATCGGCGTCGGCATGAACTGGCTGCGCGGGCAGGGCGTCGAGAAGATCGTCGTGCTCGGCAATTCGGGCGGCGGTTCGCTCATGGGGGCTTATCAGGCTGAAGCGCAGAAACTGACCTTGCAAGCCAGCGGTCTTGTGAAAGACGAACTCAGCAAGCTCCCGAGGGCCGATTTCTATATTTCGCTTAACGCCCATCCCGGACGTCCGGAAGTGCTTACCGGCTGGATGGACGGGTCGGTCGTCGACGAAAACGATCCAACCAAGACGGATGCTTCGCTCGATCCGTTCAATCCCGACAACGGACCGCCTTACTCGCAGGAATTCATCGCGCGTTATCGCGCCGCACAGAAGGCGCGCAACCAGCGCATCACCGATTGGGCGAAGGTCGAATTGAAGCGGCTGAACGATGCGGGAATTCCGGACCGCATCTTCCCGATGTTCAGGACATGGGCCGATCTCAGGTTCATGGATCCGGCGATCGATCCTTCCGACCGGCCTTGCCCGGGTTGCTATCGCGGCGATCCGAAGGTCGCCAACCGTGCGCCGTCCGGCATCGGCCGCGCCAATACGCTCAAGACCTGGCTGTCGATGTGGAGTCTCGAAACCTCGCAGTGCCGCGGCGAGGCCCATCTGCGCACCATCGAGCTGCCGTCACTCGTCATCCAGAGCACAGGCGACATGGGGGTGTTCCCAAGCGACGCGCATTTGATCTTCAACGCGCTCGGCGCCAAGGACAAGACGCTCGAAATGCCGAAAGGCGCGCACTATTTCGAAGACGCGCCGGAATACCGCGACATGGCGGCAGACATCATCGCAGGCTGGCTCGAAAAGAGGGTCTAGCGTCCTTCGCGCATCGCGCGCGCCAGATGCTCGACGCGCGTGCCGATGGCTTCGATCGCGGCGTGTTGCGCAGGATTCTGCAGTGCGCCAGAGGCATCGAACGCATTGCCCGACGATGGCACGGCGAGTTGCTCCGCCACCACGAGCACGCCCATGCCGCTCAGAATCTGGCGCAGATGGGCCAATCCCCGCACACCGCCCCACGCGCCGGGCGATGCCGACATGATGCCCGCGACCTTTCCTTTGAAGGCGCGCAGGGTAAAGGCCGTCTCGCCCGGCTCCGTCGGCCGCGAGAGCCAGTCGATGGCGTTCTTGAGGACCGCGGTCAGCGAGCCGTTGTATTCGGGCGATGCGATCAGATACCCGTCACACTCGACAAACAGGGTTTTCAGCGTTCGCCCGCTTTCGGGCATCCCACTCTCCGCTTCCTGATCGGCGTCGTAGAGCGGCAGATGAAAATCGCGCAGGTTTATGAGCTGCACCTCCGCGCCGGCGCGCGCCGCGGCAGAGGCTGCAATCTCGACCACCGCGCGATTGTGCGACTTCGCACGCGTGGAACCGGACAAGGCAAGAATTCGAACCGGCGTGGTCACGTCTTCTCCGCCCATGCGCCGCCGGCCCAGTCCGAGGTGAGTTTGCCTTCGCCGGGAACCGGGACTTCGCGAATGCGCTCCGGCACATCGTCGAATTCGAGCCGCATGGCTTTGCACAGCACGGCATGCAGATTGTAGCACATGGTGTGATAGCCGAGTTCGAGGATGTCCTCATCCGACATCAGTTTGTGCAGTGCATCGAACGTGGCGTCGGGAACGCGTCCGCGTTCTGAGACCAGGCAATCCGTGTACGCCAGGACGGCGCGTTCGATCGGCGAGTAGACGTCGGAAACACTCCAGCTCGGGATCGCCGCGATCTTCTCTTCGCTGAGGCCGTTGCGCCTGCCGGCCTTGCAATGCTGCGAAAACACGAACTGACTGCCGACCACAAAGCCGGTGCGCAACAGCGCGAGTTCACGCAACGCCGGGTCGAGCTTGCTCACCGACTGATCCGCGAACATGCCGAACATTCCGAACTGCGCGGTCGCGTGATCGAAGATCGGCGGTACCAGCGCGAACACGGTCCACCAGTTTCCCGGCGTTCCCGTGGCGGTTCCCGGTTCCTTTATGGGATCGCGGCCAGAGAACAGCCTTTCATAATAGCGCTTGGCGTTCTCATGCGCCTCGGCCAACGGCACCTGTTTCAACCTGGGCATTGTTTCATTCCCTTGCGTGAGATGGTTCGAAGAAAATTGCTTAGGTTCCTATATAGTATTGAGGCGCCAAAAATGATAAGCCCCAATCTGGAAACGAAAGGAGTCTGCCAATGACGAAGGTCAAAAACGAGATATTCGATATCCGCGGAATCAATCATCTCGCGCTGGTGTGCAAGGACATGGCGCGCACGGTGGACTTCTACACGAATGTGCTCGGCATGCCGCTGATCAAGACGCTCGATCTGCCGGGCGGGCGCGGCCAGCATTTCTTCTTCGATATCGGCAATGGCGACTCGCTTGCGTTCTTCTGGTTTCCGGACGCGCCGGAAGCGCAGCCCGGCGTGTCGTCCGCGGCGAACCTGCCGATGGCAGGCCCAATCACGTCCGGCCATGGCTCGATGAACCACGTGGCCTTCAACGTCCCGGAAGAGAAATTCGACGAATATTACGAGAAGCTGATCGCCCGTGGCATCCAGGTCACCAAGATCATGAACCACGACGAATCCGAACGTCAGATCAGCCTGGACGTCATCTCGCCGACGACCTTTGTCCGCTCGGTCTACTTCTACGATCCCGACGGCATCTGCCTCGAATTCGCGTCCTGGACGCGCGAGCTCGATCCGAAGATCGACGCCACGCACGAGCCTGTCGGCGCCGACGGCAAGAAGCGCGCGCGCGTGCTCGAGCCCGCCGAATAAGGCTTTCTGAATAGCCGCGGGCGCGCCGGTCGCGTCCGCGGCTAGTTTGCTTCTTCTGTGCTCAGGTTCAGTTCGCCGCGCATCCATGCGCGGAATTTTTTTGCCGCTTCGCTCATGGGCACGCCGCCCGGCCACAGAAGCCAATAGGCATTGCGGCTCTCCACGCGCAGCGAAAACGGTTCGACCAGCGCGCCGTTGTCCAGAAAATCCTCGATCAGCGGCAGGCGTCCCATGACGATGCCCATACCTTCGACGGCGGCTGTAATGGCCATCTGGATGGTGTCGAATTTGGGCCCATGGTCGGGGTCCAGCTCGAAACAGGTCAGCCCCTTTGCCTTTGCCGCGGCCGTCCATTCCGGCCAGCCTTCCGCACGCCGCGATACCTGCAGCAGCACATGGTTCGCCATGTCGCTTGGTGCGCGCAGGGGGTGTTTGCCCTGCAGCAGCAGCGGTGCGCAGACAGGAAACATCAACTCATGCACCAGCTTTTCGGCGTGTACGCCGCTCCACTGGTTTTCGCTGATCCCGACTCGGATGGCGAAATCGACACCGAGATTGGTGAGATCGAGCGGCTGACCGAGATCGCCGACGGTGGAAATCTCCACATCGATACCGGGATAGCCCGCATAGAATTTCGCCAGCCGTGGCACCAGCCAGCAACTCGCGAAACTCGGCAGACTGTGAACGCGCACCGTCTGCGCCTGCGAGCCCGGGATTTTCCGGACCGCATCCACCAGCCGGTCGAACGCCTCGGAAACGTGTTGATAGAACTGCGCACCCGCCTGGGTAAGAACCAGTCCGCGGCTTCCACGACTGAACAGATCGGCGCCGACATGCTCCTCCAGCAGCCGTATCTGGTGGCTGACGGCCGCAGGCGTGACGTTCAGCTCTTTCGCCGCAGCACGCACGTTTCCGGCGCGGCCAACTGCTTCGAAAACGCGCAACGCCGTCAAAGGCGGCAAACGTCTCATGCCCTGGTTGTATTCCCTGAACTCCAGCGACCCTACGTTAACACGTTTACGCCAAATCAAATTTGCAACACCGGCAAATTTTTCGGCGTTGTCCCGAAGGGGTGCCGCGCCGTAGCTTGAACCGCCTCGCAAATCAGTTAGGTTTCGAAGTATTAGCTGCGCGTGGCTGACAAAGCAGCAAAGGGGGCCGCAAATTGGCGGCCGAGAGGAAAAAGGGGAAGGGCATGCGTTTGCGCAACAAGCTCCTGTGCGGAGCGGCATTTTGCTTGACGATTTCGATGACTGCCGGCGGACATTTCCAGACCGCATCGGCTCAAACGGCAGCGGGATCGCAGCCGGAGATGATCGAGACCGTCGTCGTCACCGCGCGTAAACGTGCGGAGTCGGCGCAAAAGGCGCCTGTCGCGGTCACCGCCGTGGATGCTGCCCAACTCGCCAAACTGTTCATTCACAATCTGGGTGATCTGGACCACCAGGCCCCGAATTTCACCATCGAGGGGGTCGGCGCCATCCATCGCAATGCAGCGGTGATCTATTCCCGTGGCATCGGCTACGGTGGCGTGGACCTTGGTCAGGATCCGGCGGTCGGCCTTTCCGTCAACGGCGTCTTCCCCACACAGAACGTCGGCATGATGTCAAACACCCAGGACATCGATCATGTCGAAATCCTGCGCGGTCCTCAGGGCACCTTGTTCGGCAAGAACACCGTCGGTGGCGTGATCAACATCACCACCAAGAAGCCCGGCGACGAATGGGACGTCGAGGCGATGGGACGCGTCGGAAATCTCGGGCGTGCCGACTTCTTTGTGGCTACCGATCTCCCCGTCAACGATACGCTCGCGTTCCGCGTTTCCTATCTGAGCCAGAATTCCACCGGCGCGTTCAAGAACGTCTATACCGGTCCGGTTCAGACGCTGTTCCCGCCCTATCCGCAGGATCTTCCACTTCCCAAGCATCTCGGCGGCGACAATATCAAGACGCTGCGCGCGACTGCGGTGTGGAAGCCGATCGAGAATTTCGAGGCCGATCTCGTTTACACCTACTCGAAAGACCGCAGCCCATCCGTCGGCGGTCAGAACGGCTCGATCCCGTGTTCCCAGCCGACCGCCCTTGGCTATTGCGACTTTCTCGCGACCTATTTCGGATATCCCGGTTACGACTACCGAACCCCGGGCCTGCCATATCCCACTGGACCGAACGATCCTTATACGGTTCACCGCAATTTCCCGAGCGGAGACTTCCAGGATACCCAGATGATCACGGCGAACATGCGCTATCACGCCGAATGGTTCGATGTGGTCTCCGTTACCGGGTTCATCCACAATTCGAACCTGTCGTACAGCGACTACGACGATACCGAGCTGAACTTTTTCGAGTCGACCTTCGGGCTGCACAGCGATCAGGTCTCCGAAGAGCTTCGGCTCGAGTCTAACGACGACAACTCGCCGCTCAAATGGGTGGCGGGCTTGCTGTATTCGGGGCGCGACTGGGATGGCTTCCAGACGTTCTACTCGGTCTTTCCGACGTTGAACGACTTTTCCGACTACGCCCGCCAATCCGATAATGCCTGGGCCGCCTTCGGCCAGGCGGACTATTTCGTCACCAAGGACCTCGAGCTGACGGCGGGCCTGCGCTACACGACGGAAGCCAAGGATATTTTCCGTGTTCCATCGCACTATGCGCCGGCTGGAGATCCGGGCCACTTCTTCCACAACAAGGCGTGGTCGAATGTCAGCTACAAGCTCGGCGCCGACTATCACATCGACGACGACAAGATGCTCTACGCCAGCTATTCGACCGGCTTCGTGGCGGGCGGGTTCAACACTCGCGTCGACTCGGACTATCTCACGGGTCTCGCCTACGCGCCCGAAAAGGTCGCAGCCTGGGAAATCGGCCTGAAATCGGACTGGTACGAACACCGCCTGCGCGTCAATCTTGCGGCGTTCATGAACAACTATTCCGATCTACAGGTGGGTGCGTTCATTCCCGGCGCCAACCTCCAGCAGGCGATCGTCAACGACGGTTTCGAGCGCGCCCAGGGCGTGGAGCTCGAAGCGACGGCCATTCCGATCGATCATCTGACGCTGTCGACGTCGATCGGCTATCTCGATGCCCATTACACGCGGTTCTTCACAAACCTGACCGGCGCCGGCGCGGCGGATTATTCCTGGCTCAAGGTCGCTCGCGCACCGCAATGGACCATGCATTTCGAGGCCTATTATGATTTCGATCTGCACGGCAACGGCACCCTGACGCCAGACGTTTCGTATGAGTACGAGACCTCGCACTTCACCGATCTGACCAACAACCCGGTTGGATTCCAGAAGGCCTACGGCATGGTCGATGCGAGCCTGAGCTATGATGAGCCGCAGGGCCGCTGGAAGATTTCGCTCTGGGGCAAGAATCTGGGGAACACCTTGCGCCGTCTGTCTGCAGTGCCGAGCTCCGGTTACTTCACGCAGCTCTACTTCGACAATCCGCGCACCTATGGCGTGGACTTGACGATCAAGGTGGACGGCTCGACGTTCTAGGCGGGCGCGGGAGGCTTGGGCCTCCCGCCACGCACACGACATTGGGGAACCGGTATTCGCTGGGGGTGCGGAGCCTGACTTGTCACTCGGAAGGAGCGGTCATGACGGCAAATCCGAAGCAAGGCATGGAATACCTCGGCGTCAATCACGTGGCCCTGGTGGCGATCGACATGGCCGAGACCGTGCGGTTCTATACAGAAGTCCTCGGCATGAAGCTGGTGAAGACGCTCGATCTGCCCAACGGGCGCGGCCAGCACTTCTTCTTCGATTGCGGCGGCGGAGACACCGTCGCGTTCTTCTGGTTTCCCAATGCACCGAAGGCGGCGCCCGGCATCGCCTCGATGCATCCCGATTTCCAGACCCACGGAACGCAAACGGCGCACGCCTCGATGAACCATCTGGCGATCAGCATCCCGCTCGAACGCTTCGAGGAATATGCGGACCGGCTTCGCAGCCACGGTATCTCGCTCCGGATCATGAGCCACAACGATTCCGAGCCGCATTCCTCGCCGGATATCCGCCCCGACACCTGGATCCGGTCGATGTATTTCCGCGATCCGAACGGCATCCACATGGAACTGGCGGCGCTCACGCGGCCCTATAGCGATGAGGATGTCAGGCACGATCCGATGGATGCAAACGGGCAGCGCGTCCCCTTGAAGCCCGATGTGTATGCCGGCCGATCCTGATCGCTGAGCGCATGACGATTGCCGACATCCCGCCCGTACCCGTTGCAACCTCAGAATCCGAGGCGGCGTTCCCCGCGCCGCGCGTGGCCTGGTTTGTGGTGGGCTCGCTTTCGCTCATCAACATGGTCTCCTACATCGAGCGGCAGATCCCGACCCTGCTTTTCGCACCGATCAAAAAGCAGTTCGGGCTGAGCGACACGCAGGTGAGCCTGCTCGCAGGCTTTGCGTTCGTGCTGTTCTATGTCGGATTCGGTTTGATCATCGGCCGCCTGGCAGATCGGCTGAACCGAAAGCGCATCATCGGTATCGGCGTCGTGCTCTGGAGCCTGGCGACGATGAGCTGCGGCCTCACGCGCAGCTTTGCTCAATTGTTCGTGGCGCGGGTGATGGTCGGCGTCGGCGAGGCGACGCTGGGTCCATCCGCGGCTTCGATGCTTTCCGATTATTTTCCGCGTGGAAAGCTGGCGCGTGCGCTGAGCGCCTATACCGGCGCGCAATATCTCGGCGCCGGTTTTGCGCTCGTGGTCGGTGGGCTGGCAATCCAGATCGTGAGCAAGATGCCGCCGCCGGTTCTCCCCATCGTTGGCGAAATCGCGCCCTGGCAGACGACGTTCCTGGTCGTGGGCCTGTTCGGTTCGCTGGTGCTCTTGCCGTTCTTCTTCGTGCGCGAGCCGCGGCGGCTTGGTGTCACGGGGCACGTGGCGGCCGGGCAGAGCGTGCCGTTCAGCGAAATGCTCGCGTTCATGAAATTGAACTGGCGCACCTTCACCGCGCATTTCATGGCCTTTTCGATCGTTTCGACGCTGGGATTCGGTACGGTGGCGTGGATGCCGAGCTATTTCATCCGCGTGCACCACTGGGCGGCGCACGACATCGGCTACGTCTACGGCATGATGCTCGCGTTCCTGGGCGCGGCCGGTGTGGTGGTGGGCGCACGCTTTGCGGAATGGCTCGCGGGCTTCGGCTACAAGGACGTCTATCTCCGCGCGCCGTTGATCACCGTCTGCCTGACCGCGATCCCGGCATCGCTTGCGCCGCTGATGCCGACCGCGTCGCTGGCATTGGCGGTGCTTGT
>Ga0307516_10009458_pt1 | contig 10858 bp, 9 predicted proteins | sample 19_EM_MG_FD_203310 | JGI IMG/M metagenome (GOLD analysis project Ga0307516, IMG submission 203310) | Populus trichocarpa ectomycorrhiza microbial communities from riparian zone in the Pacific Northwest, United States - 19_EM | ecosystem: Host-associated > Plants > Roots > Unclassified | place...
TGATTGTTTATTTTAATTGTTAGAGCGGACTCTAAGTTATTATTGTAGACAATCTATTGCTAAGTTTGATATCAAAACCGGAGTTGTGGTATATGAACTTGTGAAGCAACTGAGTTTAATAATTGTGACGGATCTACGTTATTAATCTTAGGGAGAACATTCAATCAAATCAAACATAGACTGCTAACAGTTATGTTTTCTTGATTAACCAACTTATCTAGTTCTTAAGGCTGCCATTGAATTAAATTACTAGTGCGGACATTGTGGTTGTTTAATGGTTAGGGTTAGTTATACGGCGGATCCGTTAAATAACCAATGTTAAGAAGAGATAAATATTCAGAATATAAATTGATGTTTCGTTTCCATGATCAGTTCTTATTTCTGTAGGTGGATGTGTACTTGCAACCAAGGTTTGTTCTCTTGATAATTTTCTGATTTTATTTAATTTCGCTTGAAAGTTTTTTATTTTCTTTTGCTTTAGCCTAGATAACATCCAAAAACCCCCCAAGTTGCATATCATCTAGCATAAAAATCTGACTTGAACCTTACTCGTGGGATCGACCCCTTGCTTGCTTTATATTATCTAGTGTGTTGTGTTTTAAGTTAGGGTAATTAATTTGTGCGACCGCGACATCGCAACACCATCCCAACAACAATTTCAATAATTTTTGGTGGAAAGAACAAAATCTTGTAGTTGCTTAAAAGTGAACAATATTTTCACTAGAAGTGAAAATATTTTTCTAAGACATTTAAGTTTTGTTAATTATTGGTAGTTGCTCAAAAAGTTTATGTTAAAATAGGGTTTATATCGAAAAGTCCTTAACACAAAGATCAAAATGAATCCTTATAAGTATAACTAGCATATTGGCCCGCACACCGCAGCAAGTCAATAACAATTTTTATTTCAAATATAAAAAAATATGAAGCATGATTTTAAGTGTCTCAAGTTTGGCTGCGGAGCCAGACCCAATATCCTTGGATCCGACGTAAGAGTTAAATCTAATGCTATTGGGTTTGTTGACGAGCCAAACCCAATAGCCTTGGGTGTGGCTTATTGGGTCTGTCATCATATCAAAATAATATAAAACATTAAAAAAAATATTAATTTGAAGTAAAGAAAAAAATTTAAAAAATTTAAATTTTTTTAAAAGCATTTTTAAAATGTAAAAACAAACATGCTTTAATAAGAAAATTCAACCCAACCTGAAATGACAAAAAAATATCATCACCCAATTTTTGTACAATAAAAAAAAGTTACATTAATTTATTTCCTCTTTATAGTATGAAAAAATTCAATAAGAGAGAAGAAAAAAAATTTAAAGAGGAAAAAAAAATAAAATTGAAAATATCTTAAAAGGAAAAAAATTAAAGGGAAAGAAATTAGTTGCTTGTGTATTGGACGTTGCTCTGCTATATGTTATTAATGGTGCTACTATAGAAAATACTTTATTTGAAGATGATGATGGTGCAAATAGATTCCGTGCTTTTAACCCAACTCAAACATTATTATATTTAATTTTTTCTATTGACCTGCTGCGGAGTGCGGACCAATATGCTAGTTATTATATTATCACGTAATAATTATTTTTTAAAAAAACATTTAGTGAGATAATATTTTTTTAATATTAATTTTTATATCATCATATCAAAATAATACACAAATATAAAAAAAATATTAATTTGAATTAAAAAAATAAAAAAAATTAATTTTTTTTAAAACATTTTTGAAATGCAAAAATAAACATGCTTTAATAAGAAAATTTAACCCAACTTCAAATGAAAAAAAAATTATCATCACTCAACTTTTATATAACATGAAGAAAATCACATCAATTTTTTTTAACTATATATATATATATATATATATATATAAATAATAAAAAAATATTTGATGGCTACAAAGTTAAACCCAATAACATTGCCTCCGGCTACTTAACCAAATTCAATAGCATGTAATCCACAGTATAACGAGCTAATGTACACAATATTGAATAATGTTTTTCAACACTTTTTAAAGTACAGTATAATTTGGTAAAAAAAAAAAAGAAGGAAAAACAGAGAGAGAGAAACACCACTGTCGCACTTCGATCTGTCTAATTTGATCTCCAAAATTTTTTAACAAAAATCTCACTCTCTCACCTGATCAGAAAAATCGAAACCCTAATTTCTCTCTCTCCCCATATCAATTTTTTTTCATAAATCTAATTCCTTTTTGCCACTCTCAGTGGATCAACAACAAAAACTTGATCACTAACATTAACAAACAAACCCTAACTCTTTGGTTTTTTAGTAATTTAATTCATGGCAACCCTCACTAACTCGAACACGATCACCATCACCGCAGCCGATCACTCTCCTCGCCATACAATTGCCGCCGATAGCATCAGCAACAGCAATCAGGTGGGCAGTCCCCAATCGCAGCGGGTATCCGGTAAGCAGGTTTCTCCTCCATGGACACGAATCGTGCGTGGTGTTGAATCGGAATCTTCTTCTAATGCTTCAACGGAGGCGGAGCAAGCGGCTGCAGTTTTCGTGGCGGAGAAAGAGAGTGTGGAGAGTGAGAATAATGTGAGCAAGAGACCGGTATGGAACAAGCCATCTACGGCTAGTAATGGTCTTGTAGAGATTGGGAGTGTTATGGGGGCTGATTCTTGGCCTGATTTATCTGAGTCAGCTGCTAGGGTTTCTTCTTTGACAAAATCATCTGCGGATTCTTTGAAAGGTTTATTATTTGATGGATCATCATCTTCTGTCTCTGTTTCCCAGGTTTGATAGAGATTAATTTTATTTCATTTGGTCGATAAAATGGAATATTTGTTAATTTAATGCATTTTATTTTTGTATTAGTTGATTGAATGCAATATTTTGATTTTATTTGTTTTGATCGTATGGTAAAATCTTTTTGATAATGTAGTTGAGATTAGAGTGTAAAGTTTCAAAAAGAACATTTATGTAAAGAGACCGTTTTTTCTTTTGCTATTTACTTGTTTATATTAATCGATGCATTTGAATTTGTAGGGTCCAAAACATAACAAAAAAATATATATATATAGTTCTAAGAAAAGAGTGAAAGATGAAAAATGTATTGGGGTATTTTCTTGAATTCTTGGCATGGGTGCAAGATATATTGTTTTTCTTATATTTATTAGTTGTCTACTAAGATTAACATAGTGTATTAAGTTTTATAAACAAAACTATTGTAAAATGGGAGTGTACCAGTTAATCTCTCTTAATTCAGCTGTATCAACTAAAACAAGAAAATTTCTCTCCCTTTTTTTTTTCCCTTAAAATGAGCTTGGCTATTTTGGGAAAGGATGGGGACAAAAAATGTATTATTGGATTTGCTTGCTTAAAATTTTGGTATAGTGGGTAGAAAAAACAAACATCAAAGTAAGGTTTATCTGATTGATCATCCCGTCTCAATTTTGCGGGTTCTGGGAAACTTAATCGAAACAGGGCGTATTTGGTTATCTAAATTTTAATCAAATGGGATAAGTGGGAATGATAGGATTATCTGTCTTTTTCTTAGCGTAGTATAAATTCTTGGAAAGAAAGTTAATACTCAGGAGAGAGTTTTTAGGTGCCTGATTAGTCATCTTAATTTTGCTGCATTGTTGAATCTGTAGATACCAAAACAATAGCTACAACAACTAAGCATTAATCCCAAACTAGCCGGGGACACCAAAACAACGTACTTGGGTATTTCTCAATCAACTTGGGGTTATTGATTTATAAACTTAATATGAATGAGTGTGTTTTCTTCCTTCTTAACTAAAAAAGTAAATGGAAGACTCGTGGTTCTCTCTGAATTCAGCAATGAAATGAAGGGTTTCCATACTTAATGCTTACTCATTTCAATTACCAGATTGCTCATACATGGGTGCATGTTTAATATATGTTGTTTATTTAATGTAGGGAACTGAGACTGCATCCTCATCTTCACAGAAACAAGTTAACAATACTGCAAACCCTAATTCAACTCCAAACAATGCAGTACCAGCATGCCAGAAATCAATGAAGTGTAATGGCGTTAACACAGCTTCTAATGGTGGCACTCATTCACCAGGATCACAGAGCGCAGCAGGGGAAGGACATTTAAATAACTCTTCTTCTAGGGATCACGCACAAAAGAGTTCCCAATCCCGTGGCTCTAATGATCATCCTCAACAGCAGCGCACTTCATTTAGGAACCGTAATGGTGGGCTACATTCTCGAGGAGATGGTTCTCACCATCACAGTTATGGTGGCAGGCGAAATGATCTAGATCTTGCAAATCATGATTGGAATGCTCATCGAAATTTTAGCAGGGATGGTCACATGCAGCCATTACCAAGAGTTGCCCCAAGGCATATGAGGCATCCACCACCGCCTCCACCATCACCTGCTACCTCTCCGTTTATTGCTCCCCCACCAGTGCGGCCTTTTGGCCTTGTGGGTTTCCCTGGTAAACCACATCTGTTTACAGTTATGTTGTGGCTAATACATGGGTCTGCTCTAATATCCCAATCTGTTTTCAGATATGGGATTGCCGTTGTATTATGTTTCTCCACATCCAGGTTCTATGAGAGGTGTGCCTATTATTGCAGCTCCAGTACCATCTCATACTGTTCTTTTCCCTTCAGATCCTCAGTTGCACATTAGGATATTGCATCAGATAGATTATTATTTCAGGTGCTTCTTTGGTGTTCTGCTTTTTTATATCTTTGGTATTTTGCTTTTGTACACATGTTCCTGTAGTTTATTTGTGTCAGGACAATGAAGTTTATTGGGAAGTTAACTACAATTGCTCCTCAAAAATGTTTGTTGCAGTAATGAAAATCTAGTCAAAGATATATACTTGCGGAGGAACATGGATGATCAAGGCTGGGTGCCTATTAAATTAATAGCAAGCTTCAACAAAGTGAGTTTTTTTTGGGTAGTCATGGTATTTATTTATTTATATGATGAATTTTTCTCTCGTGTTTATAGCTATGCTTGATAAATGCTTCCTAATTATCCAAATATGCCCTTTATTTTTATTTTTTTTCATTTTGGATATCTTGGTTTCTGTTGTGACAGACTGACAGTTAATAGCGGTGTAAGGTTTTTACTGCTAGCATTTCAGACTAGGATTTTGATGCGTATTAACTAGAGCATGCATATTAAGGTCATGTCTTTTTTATCAATGATGAATTATCACATTGAATAAGCTAAAGCTTGAAGTTGTTTCTAGAAACTTCTTTTATTCCAATGAAGTATTTTTTCTTGTGTGATTTACTTGCCATGTTTTGGAGTATCAATGTGCCTTTTTTCTGTTTTTGTAGACATGCTCTTTGCATTAGTAGTTATGATTCTTTAGGAGTCTGGATTATGTTCTTTTCAGTGTCATGGTTGTTTAAATACGGTGTTCCACCTTTGTTTTTTCTCCTGTTCTTTTTTCTGCATTTACAGGTTGAGAAGAACTATTAGAATATCTACTTTGTAGCTGATTAATTGGTTTTTCCTAATATTATTCTGTTATCTATTTTCTTTTGAGAGTTGATATTGTTTAAGATTTATGTTTGATCTTGTACGTGCTGCATGGTTGGTCCTTTTTTCCCTCGGTTTTACTATTATATTATTGATTAAGTACCAATGTTGTGGGCCATGAGTTACTATTAGCTGAAAATCCAGATGTAGGTAGATATGAATTAGATAATATGTCAAAGTATCTTGTAGGAATGTCAAATTAATTTCCACTGAAATTTCACTAGGATGGATGAATGGTGATGCAGGACAACTTTTTGTGATTTATGTCTTACTAGGATTTTGTGGTGGATTAGGGCATGGAAGATAGGGATTTCAAGGTTTAAATTTAAGAAGAAAGGATTTGGGAGTTTATAAATTGAAACTAAAGAAATATAAGGGATATATGGGGTTTGATTGCTGAAAGTAATAGGTTTGCTAGTGGCACCTTTGTAGGTTTTCTAAGAGTCACACCTAGGAGGACTAAAATGTACTAAAGGCTCTTAGGAGTTATCACTAAGATGATTATTTCATACAACCATAAAGCATATAGGTGAAAAATTTGTTCATAAACTCAAATTCTTCGTTCAATGATTACATGCTTTTATATAGAGTTCCTAGTACTCCAAGTTCAACAAGGACATAGATTCCTATATAGGAAAAACCTACTTAATTAAGGACTATGAATGGACTAAAACATATAATAAAAGCAACGTCCTAGAAAATTTCAAGCATGTTTGGAAGTTACAAAAGTATATATCAGTGTTGTCAAAAGGCATTGATGCGCATGCCTAGGTGCTCCAGGTGAGGCCCCAACACCTTTATTAGCCTTAGGTGTTGGATTTCAATGAAGTGCTACCTAGGCGAGCGGCTTGTGAGTGGGTGCAAGGTGTTAAGGCTAGTGTTTGCTTGAATTTCATAATTTTTTGTTGGATTTTTCTTCTTTTTTTTTTACTTATTTATGTTATGGCCTATTTGCCCATTTTTTTTAATTTACCACAAGAAACAACTTAGGGTTATTTTTGTAGAAAACAAAGATTAGGGTAAATTTGTTTTAAAAAAATCATTAAAGTGGGAGACAAATAGACAATGAATGACACTTAGGCTCTGTTTGGGCGCGTTTCCAAAAATTTTGATTTTATTTTTTTTGCTAAAAATAATTTTGTTTTATGTTTTCAGGTGTGCTGATGTCAAAAATGATTTTAAAAAAAATAAAAAAACATTGTTTTGATGCATTTCTAAGCGAAAAACACTTTGAACCGCTACCACTACCACAATCCCAAACAAGCTAAGAGAAACACCAGCCACACTCTTTTTTTTCAACAATTGGATTCGGAGACCAACACATCTGTTCAAGTGCAGTATGGTTTGAGAGATGAGGATTTGGATTGTAATCATGAAATGGAGGATATGGTGGATTCAAGTGAAGGAGAGGAAAGCATGGATGAAGATGCTTTTGAAAATTTTATGAATATCGATGATGATATTTAGTTTTACTTTTTAATCTATTTGGCTACTTACTCCATAGAATTATCTTATTTTGTTTTAAGGGTGAAAAATATAACTTTATATGACTATGTTATGGTATTTTATATTTTCTTTTGATTTTCTATTGATCTACTCTTAAGTGGAAAGATACATATTTTAGATTTATATAATATAATATAATATAATATAATATAATATTACATAAATATATTTTTTAATTTATAGCATATTGCCTTGGTTCATTCAGGCGAGTGCCTAGCGCCTCGGGCATTTTACAGGCATGACGTCTTTAGCCATTCACAACACTGGTATATATCAAAATACTAAAAAAATACAATAATTTTGCTTTTTTTTCCTTGTCATCTGCATCAAATGGAAAAGACAGCTTTGTATTCATCAACTTGTAATTACATTGGTGTACGTGCAATGATGGAAATTTTCGTTGATAAATAACCCCAACAATGGAACTATACAGTAATGATTTTTCTTTTTTCACAAAATCTTCTCTCTTTTTCCAAAATATGAGTGCTGCAGTACATGAGGACTTTGCATTGTGGGAGGGTTTGGGGAGAGTCATAAACAGTGCTTCTCCCCGTCTCTGCAGCGTGGCTGTTGCAATTTGAGCTCATAGCCTTCAGGTTACAATAGAACAATCTTACTTTTGCATGGAGGCCCACCTTATTATTCTGTATTTTCTGAATTGATGCTGTCAATGATAGTGAGCAAGGTGTGCATGTACTTGATGCAATCAACCAGAGAAATGTCTGTTAGTTAAATAATTTTGTCTAGATAAATAGAGCTTGATTATTGGATGTGCATCCAAAACCTTCTTGTCCATAGCAATGGCCATTACATTTGTTTCTCATTTTTTGGCTGTTGTCTTGGGATATGTTGTAATGAAGATTCATTTGTCTGTTAGATAAAAATGTATTTTTGATTTGTTACAACTTATATGCAATATCATATTGACTTTGATTTATTTACATTTCTTAATGTAATATCTTACAGAAGCAATGCAGATTTAATTGCAAAGTTTTCCATTGCTTTACATATGCTTCTTTCTCTGAGTTTCTGCATTATCAGGATATAAATTTTAATGCCCATAATTTGTGATTGAAGTAGTTATTTGCTGCTTAGGTTCATGCCTAATTAGTACCAATTGTCAGTTCAGTGCTTAAGATGATGTTAAATGAAAATCTGTTTTCATTGGGATGTTGACGATATAAGTTTAGTCTTTAGGAGTGATGGTTTTCTTACTTGATTTAATGGCATTCTTCATGACGGCACTTTCAGATCTAGTCATATATTGTGAAATAAACATGAATATTTATTCCATGCAATGCCGTGATTGCTTCCATGAGCATAGGATCTATTGGGATTTAGGTCAGGACTACATGCTGTGTTTCCTTCATTGTTCTCGTATGTTGTCTTTTAAATTACTTTTGAGGGTTTCTGATATCTCTATTGCTATGTCAAGCTTGTCAGCATGTGCACTGTTTGGTTGTTTCCTATCTTTGTATGCTTGTGTGTGTAGCTATAAAATGAAATGCTAAACAAGAAATCTTGTCTTCAAGCTGCATTTATTTAATTAGTAGGAAGTATACAGATTTTGAGTTTTACCCCTTTCAAGACATCGAAAGAAATTGATGAATGATTTATTAATTGCTGTGCAAGTCACAGTGACTTGATTTTGCTACTGTATTTCATATGCTATTAACATGAAGACACTATCTTCCTGTGGCTTATGGTTCAGGTTTCTCTTTTGACTGACAATATCCATGTTATACTGGATGCTATAAGAACTTCTAGTGTCGTCGAAGTGCAGGTGACTTTTTCTGTACTTAATTGATATCTGCTATTGTTGAAATTTGCTAATTACAAAATAATGTTTTTGTTCTTTCACATCCTAACTAGTTTCTGGTCCTCAATTCCAAACCCTTTCAAATGTAGAAGCCTACTCAGATGCACATGCCAAGTTTATCACATTTTAATAATGTGGTGTATGTTGTAGCTTCTGTAATTCCATTTTCCTGTTCCTTGTGTTTTAGGGTGAGAAGGTAAGGAAGCGAAATGATTGGATGAGGTGGATCATGACAACTCCTGTTCAGTTTCCTAATGTTTCAAGCCCTCAGTATGGTGAGAAGTCTGGACATGACATGTTGGCAGCCCATGTCCAAGGCATCTCTTCGCAGGAGATGACTACTGGCCACATCAAAGCAAGGAGTCAAGTAGATATTCATTCTGAAGCTTTTCTTGGTAGATCATTGTCTGGGGATTTGAATAGCCAGTCACAGCTATCTAGCAGCAAAGGAATAGATGAAATAAGGTTTCATGGAGGTTTGAATCTTCCCAGTTCAGCAAGAAATTAAAGTGAAATGTGGATCAAGCATTTTACTTGAATGGACTCATGGAGGAAGATGGGGACTGAGGGGAAGAATGCCCTGCATTTTTGTTGAAGGTAGTGGGTCTTGCCTTGGCACAGTGAACACGGTTTCCTTTGTGGAAAATAGGAAGCAAATTAGATGGGGATAAAGGGAGAAAAAAACTAAGAAACTTTTATGACTTTGAGCTGGTAGCATGAGTTCATTGGTATGCATGTTTTTATGGGGGTGTTCCTTTTTATGCCATAATTATTTGTGGTGGCATGATGTTGCTGTTTTTAACAGGGGGGATTTTGGTTTTACTTCCCCTTACTGCCCCTCAGCTACTTTTTAAAAATCTTTGGGGTCAGATTACCTCCCAACTCCAGGAGGAAAACATGATTTTTGACTGATGGCACAAAGTACATGCTTGATGTGTGTCTGCGTACATGATGGGGGAGGGTGAATGCCTTTTGCAGGATGCTGAAGCTCATGCAACGTCTACTATTGCTCTATTTTTGGTCGCAGGGTGTCCTTCTGATTATTCCCATTTGTCACACATGTTATATTTAGAGTTAAACATTTATATGTATACCTTCTTCTTCCAACCGTCTGAAGATTTCACTTCATAAAGTGGTCTTCCAATCCTGAAGCCGTTGAGATATCCAGAGTCGGACTAGACATGGTTGGTATTAGATGCTTATATATGACTTTAAGATTGTGGAATTTGACGTGTTCCGGTTTTCGGATTGAACCTTTTTATTTGTTTATTATTATTTATTGGGAGGATTAATAAAATCGTGGCAGTGCCCTGGGTTTATTTGCTTGATGTTTTGTGTTTTAATTATTTTATCGTCCAATATAAAAGTATAATTGAAATGAGCTGGAGTTTTGGTTAACTTTGTGGTATGCCTGTTTGCCTCAGAATTTTGTTCAGCACGTCAATGACACTGGCAACTAAAATGTCGGAGAGGGTCTTTTGGGGATTTCAATGGAATGAACTTCATGGAGTTAAACATGGTGTCTTAGATGACTGCCTCTGTTGATTAGATCAGTTGTCGTATCAATTGATTTCGTTGAGAGCCATTGAATTCAGTTTTATGGAAGTTATGTGGACTCTGTAATATTTTGAGAATAAGCAGTTTAGAGCACAGAAAATACTTACAGGTTATGATAGTGTTGGGCTGTTATTTTTACATGTTAGCTGAAATACTAATAGACAATCATTTGGAACACAGAAAACACTTCCTTGGGTAACAGTGTTTGCTGCAATCTGGAAAACCTATTATGGTGATTTGTTAGCGTGGATGCTTGCAAGGAATCTTCGTGTAATTTTTGGCCACTAGTCAATACGAATGGAACTACTAATCGGCTATATATTAGACTATGAAACAAGTTGATGAAGATTAGTCATGGTTTCCTTCAATTCTGGCCTCAATTCCCCTCTCCAGTTACTAGGAACCGGGCGTCTCCCCTTAAAAGTTAAAAAAAAAAAAAAAAAAAAAATGAAAAACAATGGGAATTGG
>Ga0307516_10009459_pt1 | contig 10858 bp, 7 predicted proteins | sample 19_EM_MG_FD_203310 | JGI IMG/M metagenome (GOLD analysis project Ga0307516, IMG submission 203310) | Populus trichocarpa ectomycorrhiza microbial communities from riparian zone in the Pacific Northwest, United States - 19_EM | ecosystem: Host-associated > Plants > Roots > Unclassified | place...
GGATTGACGTTGCCGAAGTGGATCGGCGCCTTCAGCCAGTAATTGTTCCAGTAGCCGTCGGAGGGAACGCGCTGGACATCCAGCTTCATGCCGATCTCGGCGCCCGCCGCCTGGATGATGAGGGCCATGTCGATCGAGGATCCTGCGGCTTCGGAGGCCACGACGGGAATCGTCTGGCCGAGCACGCCAGCCTTCTGGAACAGAGACTTGGCTTTCTCCGGATCGAAAGCCTTCGGCTTCAGGTCGGCATTGTGGAAGGGGTTGGCCGGAGACACTGGCTGGTCATTGCCCGCAATGCCGAGGCCGCGCAGCGCCGATTTGACGATCTGCTCGCGGTTGACGAGATATTTCATGCCGTCGACGAAGTCTCTCTTGTTGCCCGGAGCCATGTCCAGGCGAATATTCAGGTCGGTGTAGTTGCCGGACGTGGTCTTCGACAGCTCGAAGCCAGTCTTGCCTTCGATCAACCGGATGGAGCGCGGGTTGACGGCGGCGGCAAGCTGGATATCGCCGGAGAGCAGCGCGTTGACGCGCGCATTGTCTTCCGTGATGGCGAGGAATTCGAACGAATCGAGGTTCGGGCCAGCCTTCCAGTAGTTCTTGTTGCGCACGCCGACGGAGCGGACGCCGGGCTCGAAGAGTTCACGCACGAAGGCGCCGGTGCCGTTGCCTTTGGAGAAGTCGGTGGTGCCGTCGGCTACGATCATGAAATGATGCAGGGCGAGGATTGCCGGCAGGTCGGCGTTGGGGCTCGCCAACGTGATCTCGACGGTCGTGTTGTCGACGGCCTTGAAGCCAGTCATCTGCGCGGCGATCTTGGCGACTTTCGAGCCCACGGCGCTGTCGAGATGGCGCTTCAGCGAGAAGATGACATCGTCGGCCGCCAGCGACTTGCCGTCGTGAAAGGTCACGCCCTTCCTGAGCTTCACCGTCCAGGTCTGCGCATCCTTTGATTCAACCGACTCCGCCAGCTCCATCTGCGGCGCGCCGGATTTATCAAGGACAGTAAGACGATTATAGAACGAGCTGCAGCGGACATAGTCGGTTGAGAGCGATGCCTTGGCCGGATCGAGCGTGTCGGCGGTCGACGTCGACCAGCCCGCCGCTTTCAGCGCGCCCCCCTTGACCGGAGTCGCAGCGATCGCCCGGTCGGCCCGGCCCAGAATGGCGCTGCCTGCGGCAAGAGCGACGCCGTTGGCCAGCATCATCTTCAGGAGATCGCGGCGGGATGCCCCGCGGCGAATCGCGGCTTCGACCATCGCGTCATCGCCAGGAACCCAGTTGGTGGTCATGTCGCTCATGTCATCGTCCCCTCTCTACCGTCCGGAAAAAATCGATGGTGTGCGGTCTGTCCGTCACGACGCGACGAATCTGGTCTCGATATCCCCGGCGTCGCTGAGCTTTGCCAAGGAATGGAAATGGAAGCCCGGCTGGGTGAATTCGGCGGGTTCGATGGTTCTGCGATAGCCCTGCCGGGCATGGCGGCGCCCGGTCCAGCAACCGGTCGATCCCAGTCTCCGCAACCGCGCGGCCTGCCTCGGCAGCGATCTCGTCAACACCTGCGATGAGCCCGCTGTCGAAGCCGATCAACGGCTCGACGACGCCGAATGGCGGGTACCTGGATTGGCCGAGGCAAACCTTCGACATCGTGTACTCGCTCTTCGGCGGACCCGGCCGGGAATGACGGCTGGCGTCCCCTTAGTTTCGCGGGAGACCTCGGCGAAAGGCTCCGAATTTGACTGGCATCTCGGCACAAAATTGCGAATAGGCTGGGTTGGCGATATTTCAGAGTTGCTGCTCAGCCTTTGATTCCCGAGTGCCTCTTTTCAGGGCATAGCCTGCCGGACGTCCGGATCCGCCAAGGTCTGGTCCAGCGTGCGCGCCGTGCGTTCGACGATGGCGTCGATCTCGGCGTCCGTGCAGCACAGCGGCGGAGCGTAGCCAAGAACGCCGGTCGGGAAGGCGCGGATGACGAGTCCGTTGCTCCAGGCGCGATCGAAGATACGGCGTGCCGGTTCTGCGGATGCTGGCAGGGGCGTCTTGCGTTCCTTGTCGACGACGAGCTCGATGGCCGCCAGCATTCCGCGTCCGCGCACCTCGCCGACGAGAGGATGATCCTGCAGCGACCGCAAGCCCGCCATCAGCCGCGCGCCGGCCCTGACGCCGTTATCCAGCAGGCCGCTTTCATAGAGGCGCAGCACCGCGAGTCCGACCGCCGCACTGACGGGATGCGCCGAGTAGGTGTAGCCGTGCCCGACTGCGGACGTTCCGGCGCCGTCGGCGATCGTCTCATACACATGATCCGACATGAGCACCGCGCCCATGGGGACGTAACCCGAGGTCAATCCCTTGGCCACGGTCATGAAATCCGGGACGATGTCGTCCTCGGAACAGGCAAAGAGCGGTCCTGTCCGGCCGAAACCGGTAATGACTTCGTCGGCGACAAACAGGATGCCGTACGCCCGGCAGCGGTCGCGCATCGCTTTCATCCAGCCCTGCGGTGGCACGAGGACACCGCCTGAGCCTTGGATCGGCTCGGCATAAAAGGCGGCGACCCGCTCGGCGCCCCCGATCTCGGCGATCCTGGCATCGAGCGCAGCAAGCGAGGTTGCGATGATGGCATCCGCATCGGGGCCCGCGGGATTGCGGTAAGCGTAGTGAGAGGGAATCTTGTGCTGCCAATCGAGCGGCACGCCGAAATTGGCATGGAATGCGGGCAGGGCGGTCAGGCCTGCGCCGACCGACGACGAGCCGTGATAGCCCTGTTCCAGCGAGATGAACTGGTCGCGGTGCGGCTGGCCTTTCACATGCCAGTAGTAGCGGATGAACCGCACCGTGCTGTCGATGGCGTCGGAGCCGCCAAGGGTAAAGTAGACGTGGTTGAGATCACCGGGCGCGCGCTCGGCCAGCGCTGCCGCGAGACGGATGGCCGGCTCCGAGCCGAGGCTGAAATAGCCGGTGGCATAGGGCAATTCGCGCATCTGACGCGCGGCCGCCTCGACGATGCTCTCATGCCCGTAGCCGGCATTGACACACCATAGGCCAGCGAAGCCGTCGATCAGTTGGTGGCCGGAAGCATCGGTGACTGTCGCACCGCTGGCCGATTTGAGAACCCGGACACCCGATGCCTCGTGGCCGCGATAGGAGGCAACGGGATGGACCAGGTGGGCGCGGTCGAGTTCGACGAGCGAATTGCTGAGCATGGTCGTCTCCGGTTAGCCGAACGCCTGATTGGCGAGGGCAAAGGTGAAGAGGGAACGTTCGGTCGGCGTGGCGACAAACGGGCGACGCATGGCGATGCCGCCGCCAACCTGGGCAAGGCCGATGCCGGCAAGCCATGGGCCGAGCCCGGTGGTCACATCGGTGTCGATGCGCAAGAACGCGCCGGCCCGTGCGGCCAGGAAATGAGAAACGAGGAGCTTTGCGTCGTCGAGGTTTGCGGCGACGACCGGGCCGATCACCTCACCGCGACCGAATGGACGCAGCGCCGCGAAGCCGACGAGGTGGTCCATGCGTTCGAGGACGGCAAAGCTGCCGGCATCGGCGAGCAGAGCGATCAGGCGCCGCCGTTCAGCGCCATAGGCTGCGCGGTCCAGCTCGGTGATCGTGGCCATGTCGTCGGGCCGGGCTGCACGGACGCCGGACGGAGCGGTGACAGACTTCGCGACCTGCCCCTGATGCTGGACGACGACGCCGCTGCTGCGAAAGCCCAGTTTCTCATAGAGTGACAGTCCGCTCTCGGTCGCGACGAGCTGCAGCGACCGATCGCCGGCAAGCGACAGTACCCCCTCCATCAGCTTGCGGCCCGTCCCGTGCCCGCGCACCGAAGCGTCCACGATCACCATGTTGATCGTGGCCGCTTCACTTCCATAAGGGGTCATGAGAGCGGTGCCGATGACGCGATTGTCCTGGCCGGCCACGGCGACACATCCTTTGCTCAAGGCAAGCGCCATATGCCAGTCCTCAGGTCGGTGCGGCCAGCCGGCCTGTTGCGACAGCTGGACGGCTCCCTCCAAATGGTCAGGGCTGAAGGCGATCAGCGCGATCGCTTCCGACGTCATGAGCGGCTCTCCTGTGCGGTATGAAGTTTTAGGGAGCCATTCCCGGCAGATCGTCTGAAGGCCCGCTCGCCGACGACATCTTCCGCCGTAAAATCGGAGCAAAGCCGCATCTTATGCCGGCGCATCCGCCTATCATCGCGTGCGCCCCAAGCACGCCCGTCGCCGGTATGAGGACCAATGAGCTGTTTTCGCCCCAAATACGTGACCTTTGACTGCTATGGCACATTGACCAACTTCGAGATGGCTGAGGCCGCGCGCGATCTCTACGGTGCGATCCTCTCGGATGCCGCCATGGCCGAGTTCATCCGGATCTTCGCCGCCTATCGACTCGACGAGATCCTGGGCGCCTGGAAACCCTACGCTGAGGTCATCCACAGCGCGCTGGAGCGCAGCTGCAGGAAGACCGGCGTTGCGTTCACGGCAGAGGACGCCGACATGATCTATCGGCGCGTACCGACCTGGGGACCGCATCCGGACGTGCCGGCCGGTCTCGCCAAGGTGGCGAAGGAAATTCCGCTCGTCATTCTCTCCAATGCGATGACGGCACAGATCCAGTCGAACGTTGACAGGTTGGGCGCGCCGTTCCACGCGGTCTACACGGCCGAGCAGGCACAAGCCTACAAACCTCGGATGCGGGCATTTGAGTATATGTTCGACATGCTCGGCTGCGGTCCTGACGACGTGACGCATTGTTCCTCGTCGTTCCGTTACGACCTCATGACCGCGCACGACCTCGGGATCACCAACAAGGTCTGGGTCAATCGCCGTCACGAGCCCGCCAATCCCTATTATGGCTATTTGGAGATAAAGGACATTTCCGGCCTGCCGGCGGTGTTCGGTCTCTGACGGAAAGACTCCAGCGATGAAATATGCCTCCTATTGGCGCGACACCGCCGCCGCCTTTGCCGGCGGTGCAGCAGGTCCCGTGGAAGGTCACTTCGACGTTGCGGTCATCGGCGGTGGTTTCACCGGACTCGGCGCGGCGCTGCAGTTTGCCAAGGCCGGGGCCAAGGTGGTCGTGCTCGAGGCGGAGCAGGTTTGCTCCGGCGCATCGGGCCGCAATGGCGGGCATCTCAACAATGGTCTCGCCCACAGCTATCTGAGCGCGAAGGCGGAACTCGGACAAGAGCGCGCGATCGCGCTCTACAAGGCACTTGATGCATCGATCGACACGCTGGAGGCCTTGATCGCGGAAGAGGGGATCGCGTGCGATTTCCGTCGCGCCGGCAAGCTCAAGCTTGCATCCAAGCCCGCGCACTTCGATGCGATCGCTCGAAATTTCGAGGCCGTGAACCGTGAGGTCGATCCCGATACGGCACTCCTTTCCGCCGGAGAACTGCAGCCCGAAATCGGCTCACCGTTTTTCGGCGCCATGCTCTCCAGGAAGAGTGCCATGATGCATATGGGCCGCTTTGCGGCTGGGTTGGCAGAGGCTGCGGCGCGGCACGGCGCGATCATTTTCGAGAAGGCGGCGGTGACAGAGCAGGCCCGGGACGGAAAGAATTATCGGCTGAAAACCGCGAGGGGCTCGGTTTCCGCTGATCAGGTCGTGCTCGCCACTGGCGCCTATACCACGTCCAATTTCGGCTATTTCCGCCGGCGCATCATCCCCGTCGGTAGCTTCATCATCGCGACGCGGCCCCTGACCGACGCTGAGGTGGCTTCTGTCATGCCGGGCAACCGCACCTGCGTCACGTCGATGAATATCGGCAACTACTTTCGGCTCTCCCCGGACAAGCGCCTGATCTTCGGCGGGCGGGCACGCTTCTCGGCGACGTCCGACCAGCGGTCGGACGCGAAGAGTGCCGTCATCCTGAAGCAGAGCCTCGCCCGCGCCTTCCCGCAGCTTGCCGGCGTGGAGATCGATTATTGTTGGGGCGGCCTGGTCGATTTGACCCGGGATCGCTATCCGCGGGCCGGCTGTCACGACGGCATCTGGTACGCGATGGGCTATTCCGGCCACGGCGCGCAGCTCTCGACCCATCTCGGGATGATCATCGCCGATGCCATGCTCGGTCGCGCCGATCGCAACCCGATGAAGGGCGTTGGCTGGCCCGCCGTCCCCGGCCATTTCGGCAAGCCCTGGTTTCTGCCATTCGTGGGCGCGTATTACGGGATGCTGGATCGGATTCGGTGAGGAGCGCGGAGTCGCGCTGAGTGGAATGTTGCGTGGATCCGCCGGAAAGCGGTCATTGCCCTGCGTCCGCGGCATAGGCATATCTGAACTGCGCGAAGGCCTTGGAATAGTGCCTCATCTCGCGTGATGTGGGATGGGTGCAAGCAGCAGGGAAACAAGCATGGAAAGCCCCGGTTCCGAGTCCCTGGCGATTGATGTGTTCAAGATGCGCCTGGCTGACATCAATACGGTCGATCTCGCGCAGCTGCACGCGTTGTCGATCGCTGTCGGCTGGCCGCACCGGGCAGAGGATTGGCAGTTCATGCGCGGCATCGGGCGCGGAATTGTGGCCCTTGACGAAATCGATCGTGTCCTCGGTTCGGCGATGTGGTTTCCCTACACCGAAACCTTGGCGGCCGTCGGCATGGTGATTACGTCGCCCCGTTTGCAGGCCCTTGGCACCGGCCAATGGCTGATGAAGCGGGTCATGGCGGAATGCGAAGGTCGGACCTTTCGGCTCAATGCCACGCGGGCGGCGCTGCGACTTTACCTTTCGCTGGATTTCAATCGGCAGAAGACGGTGTTCCAATGTCAGGGCGAGGCGAACCGGCCGGAGGCCTGGCCGCGTCCGTCGGAGACCGCAGACCTGCGGCCGCTGGTTGAAGCGGATCTGGCGCGCATCATCGACCGCGATGCCCAGGCTTATGGCGTGCCCAGGACGAAACTCATCACGGGACTGTTGCAGCAATCGAGCGGCTATGGCCTGTTTCGATTGGATCAACTCGAGGCCTTCGCGCTATGCCGGCGCTTCGGACGTGGGCACGTCATCGGGCCCGTCGTGGCGTCTTGCGACGAGGACGCGATTGCCATCGTCGCGCCGCATGTTGTCGCGCATGAACGGCATTTCCTGAGGCTCGACACCCATCTGGAGGCGGGGCAATTCAGGACGTTCATTGAGCGCGCGGGTCTGTCCGTCTACGACACGGTCACGACCTTGTCGCTGCGTGCCGAGTTTATCGATCCCAACCGGCGAAACGCCGGCCAGCCCGTGACCTATGCGTTGGCCAGTCAGGCGTTTGGTTAGGGCGGATCGCTGATGATTGGCGCGTCCAAGGAGTTCCATCAGCCACATAAGCGGCCCGCGCCGCGCTTCAACCAGCCGGCGGGTCGGTTCGGTGCAGCGTCGTCACCCAGATGACGCGCGCCACCTTTTGGGTCGGGTTGTCGAACATGTGTGGCACGATGCTCGGGAAGCGGAAGCTATCGCCCGCCTCCAGGACATGGGCCTCGTGGTCCAGCCACAGACGCAGGCTGCCGGACAGGATGTAGCCGGCCTTTTCACCGGTGTGCTGGAAGAAATCGGTGCCCGACGAGCCGCCGGGATTGAGCGTGAGTTCATAGAGTTCGAGTTCGCCCTTCTCGGCCGGCGTGAGCGCTTCCTTGACGACGCCGCTGGCGGTGAGCCGAAGCAGCCGTCGATTATTCTTCCGCACGATGTAGCGTTGAGGCTCGCCTGCGTCGCTGGCTTCGAAGAAATAGGAGATCGGCACGTCGAGGGCAATACTGAGGAGACGCAGCGTTCGCACGGAAGGCATCGCGCGCGCGCGTTCGAGCTGGCTGATCATGCCGGTGGACAGGCCGGTACGGTTGGCGACGTCCTGGATCGAGAAGCCCGCCCGTTGGCGCAGCAGCCGCACGGTCTCTCCAAGACGCTGGTCGATCGCCTCATCGCTTTCGGTCGCTTGTGCGTTCTTCGGAGCGCTCGCGCTGCTGCGGTCACCCATGTCGCCCTCCCGTGCCTTATCTCGCCGCCCAACGGTTTGGCGCCAGCACCAAGCTTGGCATCAGCCCCATTGAAGAGATCAGATCATACATCAATAAGATTGACTCGTTTATTTAGCTATGATGAAATTTCGGTACAAATATTTAGGAACGCTAAAGCTCAAACCATCTCTGTCGTTGCCGGATTTCGAGCTCGGCGCGCGGGGAAGCGATGTCGCGCGGAAACGGAGAGGCTTCATGGCGGACGAAATTGGCAAATTCGACATTCCGGCGTTGGGCAATTTGACTCCGGGCATACCGAGTCGCCGCCAGTTCATGCTGCTCGGCGCGGGCGCAGCAGTGGGACTGACTGTCCCAGCTTCCGCCTTTGCGCAGACGGAGCGTCCGACCAATCCGCCCGACAAGCCGCGCGGACAGGTGATTGCCGCACTGTCGCAGGAGCCGACCGTCTTTCATCCTCTCATGCCCGGTATCGAGGTCGATCAGGGCGTTTGGTGGCAAGTCTTCTCGCAGCTCTGGTTCATCGACCCGGATGGCAACTTCGTTCCTGACCTGGCCCGCGAAGTCCCCACCATCGGCAATGGCGGGCTGTCGGCCGACGGGCTGACCTGGAAGATCAAGCTGCGCAGTGACGCAAAGTGGCATGATGGCACGGCGTTTACGGCGGAGGACGTGAAGTTCTCGCTCGAGCTGATCAACAATCCCGATTTCCGCGCGCGCAACCGCGTCGGCCATAACCTGGTCAAGGACATCACGGTGGTTGCGCCGGACGAGATTCATTGGCGAATGGAAGCGCCCTATTCGCCCTACATGTCGATCCTGTCGCTGACCTGCATAGTGCCCAAACACATCCTGGAGAAGGTCTCGGATCCGAACAGCTCGCCGTTCCACAACGCGCCCGTCGGCACAGGACCGTTCCGCTGGGGCGAGCGGGTGCCTGGCGACCACATTCTGTTGAACGCCCATACCGGCTACCACGGCAAAGGACCTTATCTGGAACGCCTGGTCTTCAAATACATCCCGGATTTGACTGTTCTCTATACGCAGTTCCGGACCGGGCAAGTGGACTATACGGGCACCCAGGGCATCCTGCCGAACTTCGTGCAGGAGGCGAAGACCCTGCGCGGCCGCAAGATTTTCGTATCCTCGACGGCCTCGGTGGAGCACATCGCACCGAATCTTGAATTCGGCCCATTCGCCGACCGAACCGTACGCGAGGCGCTCTATTTGGCGATCAACAAGAAGGCGCTCATCGACGCGCTCAACTACGGCCTGCCGATGCAGACCGAGAGCTTCGTGCCGCAACAGGCCTGGTCATTCCAGCAAGGCCTCCCCCAACACAACTACGATCCCGCGAAGGCCAATGCTCTGCTCGATGCGGCTGGATGGGTCCGTGGCGCGGGCGGCACCCGTGAGAAGGGTGGCGTAAAGCTCGAATTCACCAATTCGACCACATCCGGCAACGCGGTGCGCGAGCAGACGCAGCAGCTCCTGATACAGGACTGGCGCGCGATCGGCGCCGCGATGCGCGTGAACAACATGCCGGCCGCCGTCATTTGGGGCGACTTCTGGCAGCAGTCGAAGTTCAATTCGGTCATAGTCGGTGTCAATTTCATGCTGGGCAGCGACCCTGACGTGACGCCGCGGTTCGGCTCGGGCGCCATTCCGGCCAAGGGCGGGCGCGGCTACAACACCTATCAATACCAAAGCCCGGAGGCCGACCGGCTGCTCGCCGAGGGCGCCAAGCAGTTCGATCTTGTACAGCGCAAGCTGATTTACGGCGACCTTCAGAAGCTCATCCGCAAAGACCTCGCCATCCTGCCGCTGTTCCAGGCCTTCATCGCGGAAGGCGTCAAGGACGGGCTTCAGGGCTTCCAGCCGAACATCAACACCTCGTCCAACTGCTGGAATGCGCGCGAATGGTACTGGGCCTGATGAGTCCGGCTACGAGGGCGGCCTGACATGGCCCGATACATCGCCAATCGCCTGATGCAGGCGATGCTGCTGCTGGTGATCGTGTCGGCGATCGGCTTCGCAATCCTTCATCTGGCGCCCGGCGGCCCGCTCTCGCAATTCGCCGTTTCTTCGCAAATGACGCAGGAGGATCTCGACCGCGTCACCAGGCAATTGGGCCTCGATCGTCCGCTTCCGATCCAATATCTCGACTGGTTCGGCCGCATGCTGAGAGGCGACTGGGGGCGCTCCTATCGGGACGGGGAGTCGGCGCTGTCCATCATCGTCTCTCATCTCGGCGCCACGCTCGAACTAATGGTGAGCGCGACCGTCATCGCCATCGTGCTCGGCTGCTGGATCGGCGTGCTTGGCGCCGTGCGCCGCTATTCGCTGTTCGATTCGCTGGCAACTGTCGGCGCCATGATCGCGCTCTCGATTCCGACGTTCTGGTTCGGGCTCGTCACCATCTACATCTTCTCGGTGAACCTCGGCTGGTTGCCGTCGGGCAACCGGCAAACGATCGGCGATGGCTCGCTGCTCGACCTTCTGCATCATCTGATCGCACCGGCCATGGTGCTGGCGCTGGTCGAAACCGCGGTCTGGGGACGCTTCATGCGCTCGTCCATGCTCGAGGTCGTCAACCAGGACTACATCCGCACGGCGCGCGCAAAGGGGATACCGGAGTGGCGCATCCTGACCCGGCATACCCTGCGCAATGCCCTGCTGCCAATGATCACCGTCGCGGGCCTGCAGTTTCCAACGCTGCTCGGCGGCGCGCTGGTGGCGGAGACGGTGTTCACCTGGCCCGGCATGGGCAGATTGTTCCTCGATTCGATCGGTTATCGTGACTATCCCGTGGTGATGGGCATCCTGATGTTCTCAGCCACAATGGTCCTCATCGGCTCGCTTCTGGCCGACCTTCTCTATGCTGTCGTCGATCCGCGGA
>Ga0307516_10009461_pt1 | contig 10857 bp, 6 predicted proteins | sample 19_EM_MG_FD_203310 | JGI IMG/M metagenome (GOLD analysis project Ga0307516, IMG submission 203310) | Populus trichocarpa ectomycorrhiza microbial communities from riparian zone in the Pacific Northwest, United States - 19_EM | ecosystem: Host-associated > Plants > Roots > Unclassified | place...
ATGTTAAGACAACAATATAATTAATTGGCTTGGGTCAACCCAGATTATGAAACTATGATAACCCTATAAAAAGCAAATCAAGATAAATTATAAAGCCCTGTTCCCAATCAACCTGATGTTGAAGGATGAGATTGAAAAAAATAAATAAAAAAGAACTTAAAAAACAACCTGAGTTAACCTGTCAAAGCCGCGACCTGGGTCATAAGATAAAAATAATCTTATACAAAGCAAATCAAAATAAATTATGAAGTTTAATTCCTCATCAGCCCAATGTTGAATGATGAGACTGAATGATTTAACCCGGGTTAACCTGCTGAATTTGCGACCCTGACTATAAGATTGAGACAACCCTGTAAAGTGTAAGTCAAAACAAATTATGAATCTCAATCCCAATCGACTATGTTGGATCCAATATTAAATGATAAAATTTATAAAAGTTTTTTTAAAATATCATAAAAAAATGAACCAGGTCAACCCATTAAGCATTATTTCCAAGTCATGAAACTAGGATAACCTAATAAAAAACAAACCAAAATAAATCACGAAGCCTCATTCTCAATCAAATATGATATTAAATGATGAAAATGAGAAGATAAAAATTCGAGTCAACTAGACCAATCTACCAAACCCGTGACCTGGGTCTTGAGACAAGGACAACCTAATAAAAAAACATCAAATATTGAAGGATCTGTGACTCGGATTATGAGACCGAGATAACCTTTTAAAAAGACAATAAAAAAGCGACCTGGGTTAACCAAGATTAAAAATATCAAAACTCACAACCTTGGTATTGATACCAAGATATCCCTGTATGAAGAAAATAAAAATAAATTATGAAGCTCAATTCTCAATCGACTTAATTTTAAATGATGAAATTAAAAATAAAAAAAATAAAAAATAATACAAAAAATGACTCGAGTCAACTTGTTAAGCACTATTCCCTGTTATTGAGGTCAAAATAACTCAATAGAAAGCAAACAAAATAAATCATAAACCTAATTCTTAATCAACTTAATATTATGAAACCAGGAAAAAAGTTAATTAAAAAAACAAGTCAACCAAGTTAAACTGTCAAACTTACGATTCGTTTCATGAGATTAGGATAACCCAATGAAAAACAAATATAATATTAAATGATGAAAAAAAAACATTAATTGAGAGGAAATCAAAAAAAGAAAAACAAAGTACTATTACAATGAACAGTGTTATGTAAGGAGGGGTATGATAAAAACTCCTCCTTCTTTAGTTTTTTTGGGTTAATATTAAATGATGAAATTAAAAAAAAAACATTAATTGAAAAAAAAATTAATAAAAAATTGAAAAACAATGTATTATTTCAATGAATAGTGCTTTATGAGGAAAGGTACAATAAAACCCTCTTCTCCTTTAGTTTTTGATTGGTTAATATTAAATGATGAAATTTTTTTAAAAATACATTATTTTTATGAATAGTGTTTTGTGATGAGAGGTACACTAAAAATCCCTTCTCCTTTAGCTTTTTGTTGGTTAATGTTTATCCTAATTGATGATTGTTTGTTAATTTGCACCAACAAAATCATGTAAGAAAGAGGTCTACAAATGAAAAGAAATCAAGATATGGTGCTTGAAATTGGATTTTTTAAAATAAAAATTAGTATATTAAACTAAAAGTTCTAGCAAAGCAACACATTTTTAAAAAGATTAGGTGAAATAACATACCTTTACCTTGTCGCGCTTTTAAAATGCAACATTTACTAAATATCGCTATTCCTAAACATGACAAGATAGTTGTCATGCTTTAGAATATGGACATTCAAACATGTTGCATTTTTTAAGTGCGACAACTGCTAGTTGCCCAACCTATTAGATACAATTGTAGAACCAGTCGACCATTGAATTTTTTTCTTTCAAATATGTTTTACGAGTAAAAATATACATATTTGTCCAACTTATGTGTGATTCTAAGCAGTCAAGTGTGGCTCTGACATAACTATACAGGGATCTACCCCGAAAAGATAATGTGGATGGCCTAACATGTGCATTTATGAACCAATGAGATAAATTTAGGCTCAGAAAAAGGTTTGGTCACACCAAACCTAAATGATAACTCAAAATGACCATAACTTTTGATTCGATTATTAGATTGCGCTCAAATTTTTACTTGAGTTTTCGGAGTCTGTTTTCCTTAATATAGCCATGAAATCGCTACTCTAACTGCTGAATATTTAGATTTCAAAAATCTTATTCCAGGGCTCTAATTTTTACAGTTTTGTGATTATCCTCACGACCGGTTAACCGATTAGTCCTAAATTTAAATAGGTATTAGCATTAATTAAAATTTTATTATTTACAAACCGGTTAACTAGTTAGCCTTGAATTTAAATAGATATTAATATTAATTAAAATTTTATCATGGTTTTCAACTAAGATATTCAAAAGAATGCTATTTTAACATTTTTTTTTAAAATTTCTGTATCATTTCACTATTTATTACATGCTAATTGCCAAATTTATTCCACAGATAATTCCAACATGTCATGATCAAAAAGGTTCCTGTCCTCTCCTCCAAATTTAATATATTATGGACCCAGCCCACGTGTATAAGCTCGCTGCACGTAACAGGCCATTTCCCTCAAATACGAACTAATAATAACGTGCGATAATGTGGTATATATTATTATTTTTAAAATACTTTTTTGTTAAATATATAAATATTTATTTTTATTTTTTTATATTAATACATTAACATTATTAAAAAAGTATTAATTTAATATATTTACTTACAAAATATATTTTTAAAATGCACTAAATACAACTTAAAATGCAATAACAAATAACTATTTAATCAATACTCTCATTGCTTCTTGTGTTGTGTGACATAGTTTAAGGAGTGAATGTGACAGTAATAATAATTATTTTTTAAAGTATTTTTTATTTTAAAATATATTAAATAATATTTTTATTTTATTTTTTTAAAATTTATTTTTAAGGCCGGTACATTAAAATAATAAAAAAACACAAAAAAATCTATTTATTTTTGGATTATTTTTATGTGCAGAAATTAAAAATAAAATTTTAAAACTAAATAAAATATTATTTCAATATATTTTCAAATAAAAAATATTTTTTTTAAAATATCTATCATATTTCCTTTAACTCCAACAATAAATTCCCATACAGGGCATTATAATTAATTGTTTGAGTTAATTATAATGCCCTGAATTAATTATAATTAACTAAGAAAGAAGGAGAAAAAGAAGGAGGAGGAGGATTGTATTCTGAAAAAGGACAATTACAATCATGGAAAGACTAATTAATAATGAACTAATAAGAAAAGGACACATCATTCAATAAATAACCGTCACTTAGATTTTAAATCTTCCTAAAATCACTAAAAATGGTTTTTAAACGGTCCACTTCATTAATTTCTGTAGCCATTTAAACACATTCGAGATTCCTGAAAAGCACAGGATAAATAAAAGGAAAGTTCAAACTAAAAGAATTAAGATTGAAATAGTTAGAATATATAAGGACTAAAATATAGCTCCCGTCATGTTTCTATAACCAAGGCGTCCGCTCTCCGTCACTTCCAACACTTTATTCTTCTCTTCCCCTTCAATCTTCTCTGATGCTCTCACAGTAAACTAACCAAGGATAAATCGGTCTTTCGATTATCCTGTTCTAAAATAATCGATCATCATCATAATAATAATACATATTTATTAGTGTTGGATCCGAGAAATAGAGAAGAAGATTTTTTTTAAAATCAATTTCCTTATCCATGCAAATTCTCTGATAGATTTTTGTGAAGAGATTATTAGGGTGTGTTTGGTTGTTTTTAGAATCAAAGAGAAAAATGGGGTTCTTTAGTACAATACTAGGTTTCTGTGGATTCGGTGTTGGGATTTCCACGGGTCTTACCATCGGGTACTACCTCTTCATCTACTTCCAACCCTCCGATGTTAAGGTAATACATAATTTTACCATCCCTTAACCTTTTTTCATTTATTGAGGTTTTTTAAATTAAGATGCTTAATTTAAGTTTTTTTCTTCTTAGATATGTTTTTGCTAATGTTTAGTTTTATTGTTGGATTTTTATTTTTTATTTTTTTAGGATCCTGAGGTACGGCCATTGGTAGAGCATGACTCGGAAACTTTGCAACGAATGCTTCCAGAAATACCGCTATGGGTGAAAAATCCGGACCATGATCGCGTAAGTGATTAGCATTCCTGGCTTAAATTAACTGCAATTTGTGTTTTAATGATGTTGCTTATGTTGTTTTTGTGTTTGTAGATTGATTGGCTAAACAGGTTTATTCAATTAATGTGGCCTTACCTTGATAAGGTTTGGTTTGATTTCTATGGCTGATTCTTGTTTTCTTGCTAGTTGTTTCTTGATTGTATTTAATTGTTTGGTTCTGTTTTTGACTTTTTTGTGCAGGCCATTTGTAAGACCGCGGAGAATATAGCAAAACCAATAATTGCCGAGCAGATCCCAAAATACAAAATTGATGCGGTTGAGTTTGAAACTCTTACACTAGGCACCCTACCGCCAACCTTTCATGGTGAGCAGGGAGGGAGCTATTTGTTTGGTTTGTTAAGAGAAATTTTGAAGATGCATCCGTGTGTTTTCGCACTTTACATTATAATAAAAGTTATGTTATGACGCTGTTTGTGATGAATCTTTAAAATCATGTGAAGGGAAAATAAAATGTGTTTTGAAAAATGACTTTACATTAGGGAGAGGGGTTCCTCTCTTTGAGGTGTAGGCATTTTGACAGTAATGTCCAATCCTGTATAATAGTTATCTAAGGTTGTATGGACTCTGTGTTTTTTCCTATTGAACTTTTATATTATGATCTTGTTAACTATTTTTCTCACCAGGAATGAAAGTTTATGTCACTGATGAGAAGGAGTTGATTATGGAACCATGCATAAAATGGGCTGGAAATCCTAATGTCACTGTTGCTGTTAAAGCATTTGGGTTGAAAGCAACTGCTCAGGTAATTGGATTCTCCTGTTTTAGAAGGAAATTGTTTTGTAGCTGACTTAGATTTAAGAAATTCTGTTTTATCGTTCTTTCAATAATGGCAGGTGGTTGATTTGCAAGTGTTTGCTTCACCACGCATAACTTTGAAGCCTTTGGTCCCTAGCTTTCCTTGTTTTGCCAACATCTACGTGTCGCTCATGGAGAAGGTTGGTGTTTATTTTTCCCTCCTTGTTCAAACTCATGGATAATTGGATATTTAAACTGTCCTTGTTAGATGGTGGCTTATAATTTTTATTGATACTTAACTTGCTCTTTTTAAGTTTCCCCAATAACATAGGACCTCTGTTACTTACTAGGTCCCGATTTATCCTTGTTTATTAGAATCCAAAAGCTTCGGGCTGGCTCAAATTACTCAGCACCTTAGTTTTGTAGAATACTCAACTCTGTGAATTCTCACACTTGAACTCCCATTCCACACCAATTATTTGGGCTTTACAGTCCTTTTAAGGTGCCTTTACATTTCTGCCTGATTAGGGGCACTAACTCATTAATGCAAATACAGTTTTGAGGGATGATTTGTGATAATCTTGAGGCTCATCAAAATTCCTGTACTGATACTGGTGTTGGCATATAGTTTACTGAAATTTGAGGGATGATTTTTATATGAAACTTCTTACTTGATCCATTGTGATCCATATTCACCACTTTGAGAGTACATACAAGCCTGGTTCTTATATTATTATTTTCTTGTTTTTAATTATTCTGCAGCCACATGTTGACTTTGGGCTCAAGCTCTTGGGGGCTGATTTAATGTCGATACCTGGCCTCTATAGGGTCGTCCAGGTGCAGTATTTGACATTCTATTTTTACATCTCCTTTTCGCAGTGAACTGGTTGAGAATGGTATAAAGCATTGCTAATTTAGAGAATCATTTTAGGACTGAGTCGGCCACTGGTTTTTTGGGTTTTGCATGTGTCTATTTGCTTCAAGTAGAGAATCCTAGATTACCAGCACCCACGTTGAACCTGCTTGAGTATTGTGTATTTCGTTCATCTCTTGCCTTGCGGGAATGCATTGATCTAGTTCAACATTTGTCCTCACCTCAACTATGATGGTCTTTTGTGGCTGCTTCATTGCTGTTTTATTTTTTGCATCTATTTAATGTAAACTTGTTCTGCTTGTTAGACGGAAAATGGAAACTCTTCCACAAGCTGGCTTTTGTGAAAATCATTGTAGCAAAAAGCAAAGTCAAAATATCTGAAAGCTTTGGTCGCTGAAATGTTAAAATCAATTAGTTGTCAGTGTTTCGTATCATCTGTTCAAATTTTTATGGTTCATGATGTTAGTAGTGATAAAATGGTGTTTTGCTGCAGGAGATTATTAAAGATCAGGTTGCCAATATGTATCTATGGCCTAAAACCCTGGAAGTCCCCATCTTAGATCCTGCAAAGTGAGTTTTTGCAATAATTTGAAAACTTTTGTAAGCTATGATGACATAAAATTTGTCAAGAGTCATGATAAATTTTTATGCTAGACTGCCTTCATATTTGACCTATCACATTAAATGAAAAATGCAGAGCCATGAAGAGGCCTGTAGGAATTCTCAGTGTAAAGGTTCTGAGAGCAATGAAGCTGAAGAAGAAAGATCTGATGGGAGCAGCAGACCCCTATGTGAAAGTCAAGCTGACCGAAGATAAGCTTCCAGCCAAAAAGACCACTGTGAAGCACAAGAACTTGAACCCTGAATGGAATGAGGAATTCCATGTAGTTGTTAAAGATCCAGAATCTCAGGCTCTAGAATTACGTGTTTATGATTGGGAGCAGGTATGGGATTTTCATTCACCTATAAGATGTTGCACTTTCTGTATTCTATTCTGCATCTCAAACAGTTTATTCTCTTTGCTTAGGTTGGCAAACATGACAAGATGGGTATGAATGTAGTGCCGCTGAAAGAACTTACCCCAGAGGAACCAAAAATTATGACTCTTGAGCTCCTGAAAAACATGGACTTGAATGATCCTCAAAATGAAAAGTCACGTGGGCAACTTATGGTTGAATTGACATATAAACCATTCAAAGAGGACGATGTAAACCTAAGTTTTAAAGAGCAGGTGGAACAGAAGGCTCCTGAAGGAACCCCTGCTGGTGGAGGTCTACTTCTTGTTATTGTTCACGAAGCTCAGGATGTTGAAGGAAAGCACCACACTAATCCATATGTACGACTTCTTTTTAGAGGGGAGGAGAAAAGGACTAAGGTATCTCTTTTTGTGGGTGTAGATTTATATGTATAAATAAATTGTCGTGGCCTTTTTTGTTTTCATTTTTATTTCCACATGATATATCTCAAGAGAACTTCTGAAATTACAGGATAACCATGTTGAAATTAATTGTCTAGAACTTTGCTGTGAGTTTTATATTTTAAGTGGAGATGGTTGGTCACATGAAACAAATAGTTATCTTGCCTCTAAATGGAAACCATTGTTTCCTTTGAGCAATGTTCATGGCTTCATGCAAGTTATTATAGAACCAAATTCTTACAGGTCATGGTTAATAGCTTTATCTTTTATTCTTACAGCACGTGAAGAAGAATAGAGATCCAAGATGGGAGGATGAATTCCAATATACGCTGGACAAGCCTCCTAGTAATGAGAAGCTACACGTGGAAGTCATCAGCACGTCGTCTGGGATTGGCCTGCTGCATCCAAAGGTACACAATACACTTTCTCTTTTAACTTTGTATAACAATAATGAATTATAGAAGTGGATGCTACCGAAGTGATCATTGTCATTTTGTCGGCAAAGATGGTTTTCTCGTGTAGCACCATTTCTACAAAAAAGTACCTGTAGAAGTAAGGGTGTTTTATAAGGCTCGATGTCATGACCTGGATTCCGGGCCAAAGATCGGCGATGTAGGAGCGATACCACAAAGGTATCCCAGCTACGCTATGCCTCAGAACATACATTTCATAAAACAAATATATAAAACTTCAAAATTTCTCATCATCATATAAAAATAAAACAAAAGTTCATAATACTTATTACATAAAATAAAATAAAATCAAATCTTTGAAATAAAAATCTAAACTTGAATAAAAACAACGTTATAGTGGAGCTTCTAAGGTGTCGAATAAAAAAGAATAAGAAGAAAAGTGTCGCAGAAGCAAGCAAGGCATACCAACAAATAAAGTAGCAGGAACTCTCAATCAAAGGTGAACATAAGCTAAGAACATGAAAATAATATTAGAATGGAGGTTAGTTCAACAAACTCAGTGAAGGAATAACATTTAATATATATTATAAATATTTGTAAGTTATAGGCCATAAATTGTGATATAATAGAAGTATAAGAACTGAAACACACACACACACATATATAATAAGCATAATAGTAATATGGTAGTGATATACATGTTAGATATTAGATCATGCCATAGGCTTAGATAATAAACAAAATCCTAAAGTTTTGATAAAAGACGAGGTTTGCGGCCTCAGTAATTGTGAGTGGATCAGTCGCCATAGGCTGATGTCTCTCTAACCAGTTAGTTATATAGACTACTATGTGCATATAGACTAACTACTCTCTGTTAGTATGGAGTTTCTGACAAGTATCTTGATATTCAAACGTAACATATATTCGCATTTATATGTATATTAAAGCAAACAAATAATATACTAAATATAATTAAATCAACATAATGCGAATACAATTTCGTGAAACTGATTAGCACTCGGAAAATAAATCAATATATAGATATTCAAGAATGTCATTTATATGAATCATACAATCATTACACAAATTATTTATATTACATGTATGTTAAAATTATCCCATTCACCTGGAAAATGGAGGCAAAAGACAAACAGACGTAGAATTGGAAACTATTGAGGATCACTAGGAGAAAACACCAGTAGAACCTATAACAAATACAAAAAATACTCAAAAACAACTCGAAGAAGATAACATAAAAGATTACAATTCTTATATTAGAGACCAAACATAATTATAAAACTGAAACAAATCCACCCTATCAATCTTGAATATTTTCCAAACCGATCAAACCTAAAAGAACCGATCAACCCCCACTGCTCCGTCAACCACTCGACCAAAATTGACCAATCAGTTGACCGAAAGTATCAGGCCAACCGGTCGACCGGTTGATCGGGACTTTAGAATCCCGATCTGTTAGTCTTTCAAAACTGCCGATCCTTAAAATTCAACTAGTTCCTCAAAAACCCATAATTCCAGTTTCATATTAGTTTGTTTTTAACCAAACTAACATCCTAAAACATCTTAAATCATTCAATTATCAAATCAACATATTAAACATCATAAATTCCCGAAACACTTCTTTAATCCACAAACTATCAAAATCACCCTAGAACATTATTCTTGTGAATTGATTTAGATTGTCTTTAACCCATGTTTTATCATCCATATAATGATTATTCACACATTCAAAAGCTACTGAAGATATGATGTTTAATCACAGTTCTAAAACAACAAAAAAGGAAGTCACGATACTTGTTTTTTCAAATCCTTTCTAAAACCCAAAAACTGAAGTTTTGATAGAGCTGAATTCCTTAGTATATTTGTGAGAAAAGTTACGGCATTAAAGGAAAAAGAGAAGAAGTCGGCAAAATTCTCTTTAAATACACAGGTTGGGTTCTTGAATTTGGGTTATACTTGAGTTTGGATCTGATGGGTCAAATCTCGGGTCTTACACTCATACCTGGGGAATATAAATCTAGTGAGTACTTCTAACTTGTCTGGCTTGATGATTGCAACTTAATGCTTTGTGGAAGGTAACGGGTCTTCATGCATTCCCATTTTCTAGAAAGAGTAAAATATAAAGTAGACCCTCTAGTTTTTCAAAATGAAAAACAGTCTCTTTAATTTCAAAAATAATTAATTAATCAATTTACCAGTGTTGATCATGCTTAATTTAATATATCTTTGTACCAAATAATATCTTCTTTCTCATCAATCTTCGATATCCTCTATTCATTTTTTCTCTCTCTAAACAGGAAAAAAAGTGAAAGAGAGCATGAAATGGGTGAAAAGGATAAAGTTACAAATAGATGAAAAACGCAGGGACTAATTAATTATTTTTGAAACTAGAGGGTCTATTTAAATCATTTGAAAAATTAAAGGGACTAATTTATAATTTACTCTTATAGAAAATACTCTTGAAAAACAAAGAAAGTTATGGGCTGTATTTTGGGTCACAGATTTGTCTTGCATACGTAGTTGTTTCTGAAGGCCGTGTCCTCCAAAGTTTTTCCTGAGCCACTTCCTCTATTACACGACTGAATAAAATCTGAAACTTCCTAGCTAAGAAGATGATCCATCCATAGATGAATTTGAGTTCAAAAACGAATAACGGAATGCAATTGTTGTGGTTACAAGTCAGTGATGGCTTTTAGATAAATTTTTAGCATACAAAGGAGGCTTTACTGAAATGAATAATTTCATGTTGTTTCTTTGTTCTTTAATCAGGAATCACTTGGTTATGTGGATATCAATCTCACAGATGTTGTTAATAACAGAAGAACCAACGGAAAGTATCACCTTATAGACTCGAAGAATGGACAGATTCAAATAGAGTTGCAGTGGAGACCAGCTTCATAAGCCTGTTGATTGTACTCTCTCTCTTTCCCTGTCAAGCCTTGAGATTCAGACTCTGCGTTAAATTTAGGATAGTGTGTGACAGGAGGAATGTGTTGTTTCAACAAAATTCTCTACCTTGCTTCCCTAATTTTTAAAAAAAGGTTTGTACGTGATTTCATTGCCAGTCATTGGCAGATTGGTGGTGTATTTGAAAGCCCTGAAATGTGTTTCAAGAAGAAAATGAGAAGTGGAAAAATGATTTCAGGGTAGAAACATAAAT
>Ga0307516_10009462_pt1 | contig 10856 bp, 6 predicted proteins | sample 19_EM_MG_FD_203310 | JGI IMG/M metagenome (GOLD analysis project Ga0307516, IMG submission 203310) | Populus trichocarpa ectomycorrhiza microbial communities from riparian zone in the Pacific Northwest, United States - 19_EM | ecosystem: Host-associated > Plants > Roots > Unclassified | place...
TGGTCGACGGCCTGGGCCGGGTCGACGACCAGCCGATGGTGATCGACCTGGCTGGCGCCGGCGTGGTCAGCCTGCTCGGCCCGGCGCTGGACACCGAGAACATGGCCCGCGTCCTGCTCTGCCAGATCGCCACCCTGCACGCGCCGGACGACGTGCTGATCGCGGTCGAGACCAGCGGCGAGAAGCAGGTCGAGGGCAACGACGAACGCTGGCAGTGGGCCAAGTGGCTGCCGCACGCCATCCAGCCCAAGGCGCGTGCCGCCGCCGGCGTGGTCTCGCTGGTCGCGCCGGATCCGGCCGGGCTGGTCGACTTCCTCGACGAGACGCTGCGCCGCCGGGTCGAGCTGGCCGGCAGCCGCCGCTCGCTGGGCGACCGCCAGGCCCCGCCCGACCTGCCCCGGCTGATCGTGGTGCTGACCGGGTTCGCCCCGGTCTCCGAGTGGGGCCGCTCCGACATCCTGGCCGCGCTGGTCGCCGCGGCCGGCCCGCAGACCGGCATCACGCTGATCTTCCTGGGTGAGCGGGAGGCCGACGAGCCGAGCCGGGTCGACCTGCGCATCCGGGTCGGCGACGACGGCCGGCTGACCCCGGAGGGCCGCCTCGAACTGGTGGTCGTCCCGGCCGAGGACTGCCTGCCGGACACGGTCACGCCCGGCCTGGCCGAGCTGATCGCCCGGCAGCTGGCCCCGCTGCGGCTCTCCGACGAGCGGGAACAGGTGCTGACCCGGACCACGTCGCTGACCGAGATGGTGCTCGGCGGCGACGTGCTGACCGCCGACATCATGAGCCACTGGGTGCCGGCCGGTGACCCGCGGGTGCTGCGCGCCCCGATCGGAAACGACGGCGAGGGCCAGACCGCGGTGCTGGACATCAAGGAGTCGGCGCAGGGCGGCTCCGGGCCGCACGGGCTGATCGTCGGCGCCACCGGTTCGGGCAAGAGCGAGCTGCTGCGTACGCTGACCACCGGTCTCGCCCTGACCCACTCGCCCGAGCTGCTCAGCTTCGTGCTGATCGACTTCAAGGGTGGCGCCGCGTTCGCCCCCTTGGCCGGGCTGCCGCACGTGGGCGGTCTGATCACCAACCTGGCCGACGACGCCGCGATGATCGACCGGGTGCTCGCCGCGCTGATGGGCGAGCAGCAGCGCCGCCAGCAGATGCTGCGCGACGCCGGCAACATCGACAGTGTCCGCGAGTATCAGATCCGCCGGGCCAAGGGCGCCACCAAGCCCAACGGCGAGCCGCTCGACCCGCTGCCGTACCTGTTGATCGTGGTGGACGAGTTCGGCGAGCTGCTGTCCGGGCGGCCGGACTTCACCGAGTTGTTCGTGCAGATCGGCCGGGTCGGCCGCTCGCTCGGCATGCACCTGCTGCTGGCCACCCAGCGGCTGGAGGAGGGCCGGCTGCGCGGGCTCGACTCGCACCTGTCGTACCGGATCTGCCTGCGCACCTTCAGCGCGGCCGAGAGCCGTACGGTGATCGGCACCCCGGACGCGTACAAGCTGCCGCCGATCCCCGGCTCTGCCTACCTCAAGGTGGACGAGTCGATCTACATGCGGCTGCGCGTGGCCCACGTGTCGTCGCCGTACGTCTCGGCCGAGCAACGCTGGGCGGCGGCGAACAAAGTGGACGACACCGTGGTGCCGTTCGACCTGCGTACGCGCGGGGGAGCGGCCGAGGCCGAGCCAGAGGAACCGCCGGTGCCCGCCGGGGACGGCCCGACCGAGCTGGCGATCGTGGTCGACCGGATGAAGGCCATGGAGCAGGTGCACCAGGTCTGGCTGCCGCCGCTGCCCCCGGCGCTGGCCCTGGACCACCTGCTCGGCGCGGTGTCGGCCCAGGCGGAGCGGGGTTACGGCGCCAAGCACTGGCCGATGGCGGGCTCGCTGGCCGTCCCGATCGGCCTGGTCGACCTGCCGATCCGGCAGGACCAGGAAACGCTGATGATGGACTTCGGCGGGGCGCACGGGCACCTGGCCGTGGTCGGCGCGCCGCGCACCGGCCGCAGCACGCTGCTGCGTACGGTCATGCTCTCCGCGATGCTCACCCACAGCCCCGAGGAGATGCAGTTCTACTGCATCGACTTCGGCGGCGGCACGCTGGCGCCGTACGCGAACGCCCCGCACGTCGGCTCGGTGGCCGGCCGCAACGACCCGGAGCTGGTCAGCCGCGTGGTGGCCGAGATCCGTGGCCTGGTGATCGAACGGGAGCGGCTGTTCCAGGCACTGGGCGTGGAATCCATCCAGGACTTCCGGGCCAAGCGGCGGGCCGGCGAGCTGCCCAAGGCCACCCGGGCGGCCGACGTCTTCCTGCTCATCGACAACTGGGGCGCGATGCGGGCCGAGCACGAGTGGGCCGACTCGGTGCTGACCGAGATCGCCTCCCGGGGCCTCGGCGCCGGCGTGCACCTGGTGCTCACCTCGGGCCGGTGGACGGAGATCCGCCCGGCCCTGCGCGACAGTATCGGCACCCGACTGGAGCTGCGGCTCAACGACCCGACCGAGTCCGAGGTGGCTCGCCGGGCGGCTGCGCGGCTGCCCGCCAACGTCCCCGGCCGCGGCCTGATGTCGCCCGGCGTCTACTGCCAGTTCGTGTTGCCCCGCCTGGACGGGCAGGACACCCCCGAGGGGCTGCGCGAGGCCCAGGAGGACGTGCTCGGCAAGATCACGGCGGGCTGGTCCGGCCGCCCGGCACCCAAGGTCCGCCGGCTGCCGGCGATGGTGCGGATGCGCCAGCTCAGCATCGACCGCGAGCAGTCGCCGAACGCCGTGCCGGTCGCGGTGGCCGAGGACGACCTCAAGCCGGTCTACCTCGACCTCTCCGGCGAGAATCCCCACTTCCTCGTGTACGGCGACGCCGGCTCCGGCAAGTCGACGTTCCTGCGCACGTACCTCAGCGGCCTGACCGCCCGGCAGTCGGCCTGGGACGTACGGGTGGTGCTGTTCGACTTCCGGCACTCGCTGCTGGACGTGGTGCCCACCGAGCACCTCGGCGCGTACGCGGGGGATCCGACCACCGCCCAGGCGTACATCGCCCAGGTCATCGAGAAGCTTCAGCAGCGCCTGCCCCCGCCCGGCGTCACCCCCCAGCAGCTCAAGGAGAAATCCTGGTGGGAGGGTCCGCAGTTCTACGTCGTGGTGGACGACTACGACCTGGTCGCCGGTGGCTCGAACGCGCTGATGAGCCCGTTCGCGGCCTTCATTCCGCAGGCCCGCGAGATCGGCCTGCACATGGTGCTGGCCCGCCGGGTCACCGGCAGCTCCCGGTCGGTCAGCGACCAGGTGGCCAACCGGATCAAGGACATGGGCGGCAACGGCCTGATCCTCGCCGGCGACCAGCGCGAGGGCGTGATCCTGGGCGACCTGCGCGCCGCCCAGCGCCCGCCGGGCCGGGGCGTCCTGGTCAACCGGGGCAAGCCGAACCGCCTGATCCAGGTCGCGATGCTGGACGCCGAGACCATCGATGACACCGACAGCACCGAGCAGAAGCAGGGCACATGAGCGAGCAGAGCCGGATCACCGTGGTGGGGACCCGCCGGCGGGTCGACATCGCTGTGCCGTCCTGGACCCCGATCGGCGAGTACGCCGCCCGCCTGGCCACCATCTGCGGCCAGGACAAAAACGACGTGATGCCGCCGGTGTGGTCGCTCGCCACCGCCGGCGACGCCGCCTTCCCCCTGGACACCTCGCTGGCCGACGCGGGCGTGGTGGACGGCCAGGTGCTCTACCTGAAGGACACCGCCCGGGAACCGGCCGAGGCCCCGGTGGTGGCCGAGGTCGACGAGGTGGTGGCCGAGGAAACCCAGCGGCTGCGCACGACCAAGCTGCACGGCGGCCCGGCCACGATCGGCGCCGGCCTGCTGTGGCTGGTCGGCACGGCCGTCATGGTCGCCTGGCGTACGGGCGGCGGCGCGGGCGGTGCGATGGCCCTCATCGTGGCCGGCCTGCTGCTGATCGGCGGCGCGTGGGGCCTGGCCCAGCAGAAGGACGTCGTCCCGCACGCGCTGCGCCTGACCGTCGCGCTGACGTCGGTGCCGGTCGTGGCGGCCGGCGGCGTGCTGGCCGGCCGCATCCTGACCACCGGCGGCTACCCGTGGGAGAGCGGCCTGATCGGGGCCAACCTGGCCGGCCTGCTGGCCTTCGCCACGCTGCCCGAGGGTGCCCTCCTCGCCGTCCAGATCGAGCTGTTCATGGCCCTGGCCACCGCGGTCCTGATCCGTGGCTTCGCGGCCGACCGCTCCGGCGCGGCCGCGGTGACCGCCGTGGTGGCGATGGCGGTGCTGGCGATCGCCCGCCGGCTGGCCGCGTTCGTGGCCGCGTGGAGCCAGCGCCGCCAGGCGGCCCGGACCGGTCCCACGGACATGACGATCGAGCTGGTGGGCCAGTCCCGCCAGGTGCTGGCGATGGTGCTGGCCGGCCCGGCGCTGGCCCTGGCGGTGGCGCTGCCGGTGCTGGCGGCGGCGTCGAACCCGTTCGCGCTGGGCCTGACAGCCGCGGTCTGCCTGGCGTTGCTGGTCCGGGCGCAGCACTCGGCCTTCACCAGCGAGGTGATCGCGGTCGGCCTGGACGCCACGATCGGCGGTTTCGTCCTGGTCCTGGCCGTGATCCGCGAGCTCGGCCTGGCCTCCGGGTCGACCGGTACGGTGCTGGTCGTGGTCGGCCTGGCCGCGGTGTCGATCGGTGCCGGGCTGTGCGTCCTGACGCCGAAGGTGGGCCGCGAGCCGCCGCGCGGGCCGGGGAAGCCGGGGCCGAAGAAACGTTCCACGATGGACGTTTTCGGCGTGATGGCCACGATGGCGATGACCCCGCTGGCCATGGGCGTCTTCGGTGTTTTCGGCAAGCTGCTTACCCTGGGCCGTACCATGTTCTGAGCGCGGCCGAGATCTTCGTCGACCCCGGCTCAGAATTTCTTCGACGTACGCTGAACGTCGCTACGCTTCCGTACGTCGTCCGGTGCGTGACGAGTCGAGGGGATATCGCGCGCGGCTGGCGCCGGCTGACCGCCTCGCGGCGTGGCCGCCTGGAAATTACCGCCCTAGGGGTGGCCCTGCTCATGCTCATCGGGGTCGCCATCGAGGTGCCGCCCGCGATCGCGGACGCGCACAAACTGCCCGGAACGGCCGTGCCCGACGACGAACTGGCATCGGTCGTGGCCGCGGCGACGTCCTGCCCGACGCTGACCGCGCCGCGGGTCGCCGCCCAGCTGATGGCGCTCACCGGGTTCAGCACCACGGCCAGCGGGTCGACCATCGCCGGGATGACCGACACCGACTGGACCCACTGGAAGCCGCGTTCGGCCGCCGATCGCGACGACACCGGCGACAACATCGTCGCGCTGGCCCACCAGACCTGTCAGATGGTCGGTCAGCTGCGCCAGGCCGGCCTGGACGGCGACCTGTGGGGCCCGGCCATCGCGGCCCAGCACGGTGGCGTCGACGCGGTGATCGCGGCCAAGGGTGTACCGGGCGGGCAGAAGACGTTAGTCGACAACGCCATCGGCTACGCCGCCTGGTACGCCGACCAGCCGCAGTTCGACCCGGACGCCGCCACGCCGGCCCCCTCACCGTCGGCCGAGGCCTCCGCGGTCACCGATGCCGCCGTGACGACCGCCGTCACCGTGCCGGCCACGCTGGTCTCGGCGATCAACCGGGCCGGCAGCACCTGCTCCGCGGTCACCCCGGCGCGGATCGCCGCCCAACTGCGTGCGGCCTCGAACTTCGACGCGAACCTGCGGACCGACCAGGGCGAGGGCATCGCGCAGTTCAGCCCCGCGCTGTGGGCGCAGTACGCGGGCAAGGGCGACTCGGTGTGGGACGCGGACGACGCGATCGCCGTCCTGGGCGAGACCATGTGCGATCTGACCCACCAGTTCTCCGGGCTCACCGGCGCCGACCCGTACACGCTGGCGCTGGGTGCTTTCCAGTGGGGTGCCTACACCATCCGCCAGGGCGCCGGGCTGCCCGCCACCACGATTGTCCAACTGGCCGACACGGTGAAGTCGCTCGAGGGCACGTACCAGAAGGACGCGCGGCTGAACGGCAACACGGCGGCCACGCCGCCGGCCAGCGCCTCGGCCAGAGCCTCTGCGTCGCCCAGCCCCTCGGCCTCGCTCAGCCCGTCGCCGTCCTCGGGGCAGGCGCAGGCCAAGGCGCCGACCGTGAGCACGAAACCGACGCCGGGAAAGACCGCCAGGGACAACCAGCCGCCGGTCAAGGGGCCGGACACGGATGGGTCCGGGCGCAGCTACGGGCCGTACTTCATCTACAACTTCGCCACCAAGGAGTGCGTCGACCTGCCCGGGTACGGCGCGGGCACGCGCGACGGGCCGGTCAACCAGTTCCCGTGCGCGAAAACCGGCACCGACAACCAGGAGTTCACCTTCGTGCCGCGGTCCGTCGACGGCGACGGATATCAGCTCTACTGGATCCGGAACGTCGACGACGGCTGGTGCGTCGACCCACCCGGGACGAGCACCGTCACATCCAGCACCTCGCTCGACGAGACGGGCTGCTACGACGCCGACAACCAGTACTTCCGGCTCGAGCCGAGATTCACGTCCGGCGGCTTCCAGTACTACTGGCTCCGCAACACCGTCGCGAACATGTGCCTGGACGTTCCCGGCAAGGCCGACGGTGGTGCCGACGCCCGGCTGGCGCTCGTGCCGTGCCTGGCGAACGACGACCACGACTGGGCGCTCGTGCAGAAGTCGGAGTGGTGACGGCCGCTGAGCCGCGGCGCCAGCGCCGCACCGGCCGTGGCGGGAAGGGGCCCGCTCGGCGGGTCCTGCGTGGCGGTGCCCGCCGGGCGAGGCCGGCGACAAGACGCAGCAGCCAGTCCGGGCGCCCGGATCTGCCGGCCGCGCCTGGGACCGCGCCTGGGCCCCACTGAGTCCTTGGTCTCAGGCGTCCCGGACCGGACCTTCACTAGCGTCCGCCGCAAGACGCAAGTGAGCCATCCGGGGCCGGGGAGGAACCAGGGCGATGAATACCGACGTGTGCACAGCCGACGGGCTCGAGGCCGACACTGACCTAGAGCGCCGCATGTACGGCGTCTATCAGGAAAACGTCGAATCGCTGTACTACTTCCTGCTCCGGCTCACCCGCGGTCAGGCCGAGACGGCGCAGGACCTGTTGCAGGAGACCATGCTGCGGGCGTGGCGGAAGCTGGGGGAGTTGCCGGCCGACGCGTCCGTCATCCGCCGATGGTTGTTCACGGTGGCCCGGAACCTGGCGATCGACTTGGGCCGGTCCCGCCAGACTCGGGCGGAGGTCTTCGGTGTGGACATCAGCTGGGCGCCTTCGCCGGGAGACGCCTACGAAGGGCTCTCCGACAAGTTCGTATTGCGCGATGCATTGCGCAGGCTGACTCCCGAGCACCGTACGGTGCTGATCGAGATGTACTACAACGACGCGTCGGTGGCGGAGGCGGCGACGCGGATCGGCATTCCAGAGGGTACCGTGCGGTCGCGTTCCTTCTACGCGTTACGCGCGGCGCGGGGAATCCTCGGCGCCTCCTACGAGCCGGGGCCGTGACCGCCGGACGAGCGGCTCAGCCGCCGTCCGGACGCGGCGCCGTCGCCCGTACCGCGGACTCACGCATCGTCGCGGTGACAGCCGCCACCGCCACGGGTGACAGCCAGCCCAATCCGGCGGCGACGGCGCGTACGGCGCCCAGCAGATCCGGCGGCTCGAAGTGGCCATAGACGAGGCAGCCCCGGACCGGCGCGCACAGCTTCGTGTAGATCGCGCGGGGTTCGGTCGACTGCGTCAGCGTGATCACCAGCGAGCGCTGGGTTATCGCCTGTACAAGATCGGCGCCGCCGGGCGCGGGGATCCGGTCGTCCAGCAGCGTCACGGTTGGCCGCAGTTGGTGGGCCAGAGCCAGCGCCTCACCGCCGTCACCGGTGAGTGCGACCACCCATACGTGTTCGCCGGCCTCAAGCACGGCGCGCATCGCCGCTCGCTCGTGCCGATCTGGATGCGCGACCAGTACGCTGATCGCCGCGGCGGTCCGGCCGGGCGGGCGTCCGAGGCGGCTGCCCATCAGGCTGGAGCCGATCCGTCACTCATACGCGTGCCACCCGGTGTCCATTCGTGCCGACCTTGACGCCGCCTGGGCTGACGCCGCCGTGCGGGGACTGCCCCCGCCGGTAACACGACGACGAAGACGGCCGGTGCGTTCAACCGGCGGCGCGGCCGGTTGTCCCGGGACCCGGTTGGTCGCAGTTCAACGACCCGACCAGCGCAGGACGGCCTCCGTTCGGTTGGTGGCCTGAAGTTTGGTGAGTATGTGGTTCAGGTGGTTCTTCACCGTTTTCTCGCTCAACAGCAGGCGTCGGGCGATGGCGGCGTTCGAGTGTCCGGCGCACAGCAAACCCATGACGTCCTGTTCCCGCTGGGTCAGGGAAAATCGTTGCCGCAATAGGCGTATCTGTTCAACATGATCGACCTTGTCGCGTTCGCGGGCCGCTTCGTCGCGTAGTGCTGAGATGGTGACCGACGCGCTGCGGGGCGACAGCCAGCCGTGGCCGGACGCCACCGCACGGACCGCGCGCAGCAGTTCCGGCGGGTCGAACTCGCCGTGGATGAGGTAGCCACGGGCGCCGCCGCGCAGCATCCCGGCGATGAGGTCCTCGCCGGCGTCGCTGGTCAGGACAAGGACGGCGGTGTATTCGGCGAGTTGGGTCACGACGCTCAGGCCGTCGGCAACCGGCATGCGGTGGTCGAGTAGGGTCACGTGCGGGCGTAGTCGCTCGGCCACGGTCACTGCGGTCCGCCCGTCGGCGGCCTCGCCGACCACTCGGGTGTCGTCGATGCCGGCGAGATAGCCGCGGATGGCCGCGCGCACGATCGGGTTGTCGTCGACGATCATGACGTCGATCACCGCGACACTGCCCGCGGTGGAATCGTGTCGATGGTGTGGCAGACCAGCTCACCAGCGTCCAGGACCGCGTCAGTGAGCACCGTTCGACTCCAGGGACCGTGAACTATTTGTACGATAACAATGTACACAACGGGCCGGACCGCGAGGCATCGATACCGTCGCCGGTGAAAATCCGGCCGACCGGCGACAGTCAGCGGTGGTCTTCAACGGCTCGGGTGGCCGCACCGACTCGTACACCTCGGTGGTGATCGGCGGCGCGTGCTGATGGCGCGTGCTGATGAGGGGACCCACAAGTTGGGCCTCGCCTGGGCACTGGCTCGGTACTTTGGGCTCAATCCTCGGCCGCCGCCCGCGCGATAGCTTCTCCGGCAGTCCCAGCTGTGGAGGTTGTCATGCGTTGGCGGTCGGTTATGAGGGTGGGGCTGCCCATCGCTGTGGTGGTTGTCACTGCCGGGACGTTTCTCGTGAACGTGTTGGCGTCCGTTGTGACATCCGTGCTGACGCCCAAGGCGATCGTGACCACGACCGGCCACACCGGGGCCGGCCAACGCGTGGCCAACCTGGCGACCGAGGACCTGACGGGTTCCCGGGACGTGTGGAGCCGGTACGTCGAGTTCACCGGCCGCTACGACGGCTACCTGCGCTACCAGATGCGTGGCGACATGCCCGTGTCGTCGGTCAAGAGCCTGCAGGTGAAGGTGAACTATCGCGGTCCCGGCACGGAGACTCAGGCCTGGACGTTCCAGCTGCGAGACTGGGCGGCCCACTCCTGGGTCACCGTGGGCAGCAACGCGTCGGCACCGGACTGGGGCAGGTGGACGGTGCTCACCTTCTCGGTACCGGTTACGCCCGCCAGGTATGTTTCGGCCAGTGGGGCGATTCAGTTGCGGCTCACGTCGAACAACGACGCTGACTCCGCTGACATCGACTATGCCGCCGTCCTGTTGAACGAGTCGTCCGAGATCCCGCCGGCCAGCGCGACTCCCAGTGACCCGACGAGGCCCAGCCCCGCCCCAACTACGCCAAGCGCCTCGCCGTCGGCCACTTCCGCGCCGTCGGCTAGTGCCTCGGCCTCGCGGTCCCCGACCCCGACCCCGACCGCGACCAGCAGCGCTCCGTCCGGCGGGCTGCCCGCGGCGGTGACGTGTGCGAACTGCTGGCATCCGTCGCTTCGGGTGAGCTGGAACTGGGTGCTCTCCAAGGTGCCGCACGCCCCGTACCGCGCGGTACAGATGTACGACATCGACGGCTTTGAAGCATCCGCCTCCGATGTGGCCGCTTTGCATGCGGCCGGCATGAAAGTTGTCTGCTACCTCAGCGTCGGATCCTATGAGGACTGGCGTTCGGACAGCGGCGACTTCCCGGTCGCGCTGTTGGGCAACAACTTGGACGGCTGGCCGGGTGAAAAGTGGCTGGACGTCCGGGACGTCCAGCAACCGGACAGTCGACTTGCGCAGATCATGAACGCTCGGCTGGAGATGTGCCGGAGCAAGGGCTTCGACGCGGTCGAGTTCGACAACATGGACGGGTACACCAACCGGACCGGGTTTCCGCTGACCGCGGCGCAGCAGGCGTACTACGCGGCGTACCTGGCCAACGGAGCACACAAGCGCGGGCTCTCGACGGTCATGAAGAACGACCTGGAGCAGGTCGGCACGCTGCTGCCGTACTTCGACATGGCGCTCAACGAGGAGTGCAACGATTACGACGAGTGTGGTGCGCTGACCGCGTTCGTCCAAGCGGGAAAGCCCGTCTTCAACGCCGAGTACGCATCGTCGGCCAGCTTCTGCGCGGCAGACAACGCGGCGAACTTCAATGGCCTCAACCTCTCCATCGACCTCGATGACTCGAAGTTCCAGCCCTGCCGCTAGCTGTGCACGCCTTTTCGCCGGGCTTATTTCTTGATCCAGTTGTCCTTCAGGCGTCAGAACGCCAGAAGGACAACAGGATCACGTGCTATACCGGTGTCTTCGTGGT
>Ga0307516_10009463_pt1 | contig 10855 bp, 10 predicted proteins | sample 19_EM_MG_FD_203310 | JGI IMG/M metagenome (GOLD analysis project Ga0307516, IMG submission 203310) | Populus trichocarpa ectomycorrhiza microbial communities from riparian zone in the Pacific Northwest, United States - 19_EM | ecosystem: Host-associated > Plants > Roots > Unclassified | place...
AATGTATAATGACATAGATAAATTGTTATATATGGATTAAATAGATAAATATGGTTAATATCTATTCGTAAAATGATTTAATAGTTGCGTGGATTTTCTTAAATTAAGTAACAAGGTGAATTATCAACTTAAACCTTATGAATGTATTAAATTCTATATTTGTGTGTGTCATGCAAGTACCTCGCTTATATTGCCCTAACCTTGATGGCTGACATCATAGTTTTAGTCATAATATTATATTAGGTAGAATTTTGTATTAATATCTATTATGTAGATATTGGTTTTCTATGTTTAAGTGAAGATATTACTATGTTATATTTTAAAAAATGGCTACTTTAATGTATGGATGACTGAAAATATACGGTGATGTTATAACCCTTATAATTGATGATGTAAAGTATATACTTGTATTTTGTGGAAATAACAATTGGTGCACTTAAGAGCGCTTTCATATGAATATGGTTTAAATGAAATGAATGTGGTGTGAATTGGTGATGTGTTTGACGATATTTTTAATGCGGGATAAAATTTTAGATAGCATTCCCATGTAGAGGAAACTTTGCCAAAATTTCATTCAACTAGATAAACTTAATATTTTAGTTAAAAGATCCTATACAAATTGGATATGCATGTATAGTAGATGATGATGATGTCATAATTTATGTCAAAAACTAATTTGTATAAAATATGATTGTAAACCCCCATGTAAAGGTAAAACCAAATGTAGAAAAAACTCGATGAGTAATAGAAACTCGGGAATGAAAAGAAAATTGACTAAGCGATATAAATAATGGAGAATATGAAGTGAAATGGAGAGAATGGTCTCCATGATTAAATATAAAAGTATAGATGGGGTTCCTACATGAATTATAGTTATAAATTAAAAATTTATGAAGACGGCTAAACCGGTAATGAGTTTTGATGGATAAAAGAATAAGGAAAATAAGAAAATAATCTCAAATAATTAATGAAATAATAAAGAATAAACTATAATAAAGAATAGTACAACAAAAAGGAAAGAGTGAAGGTGCAAGCTCCAATTAAAAAATTGGTAACGTTATCGTGAAACAGTAATAAACCCGATGAAGAAATAAAAGTGGGAAAAAATAAAATAAATATATTTTGATGTAATAAAATGATTTTGAGGGTTAAAAGGAATAATTGATATGATTCACGTAAGGATTGAACAATAAAATTTGAATTTTTAATGAAAAATCACAAACCGACTAATTTTATGCTATCACACATAACTTTCAATCCGACCGTTAGATCGGGTTGAAAGTTCAAAACCTTTGATTTGTTGCTAAAAAGAGGTAAGAAACCTTATTTAAGAATTGATTAAAGTTTAAAATATGTTTTAATTCATGTTATGTTGAATTTGCTTTATGGAACTTAGGGTTTAATGTGTTGGATTGATTGGAATGAGGTTTTTCATGTAATATTATGTTCTTGGGCATGAAAAACAAATGGGCAAGGTGTGAATTGTGACATTTTTTTGAAAGGAAACCATGCCATCACTTGGAGCTAGGTTCGACCTAAGTGAGAAAAAGGAATAAAGAATTTTTGTTGATTCATTGTTGTGTATGGTGTCTAAATGGTTAACTTAATGAAGTTTTAAGGAATTAAATGGAAATTCAAGGAAATAGTCTTTTATGATTCCAGCTAAGTTAGGGGAAAAAAGATGAATTTGTTAGTTTGTGTTTTTTAGTGTTTAAACATATTTTAGAATGTGTTTCAATCACATTAGAATCAATTTTCATAATGAAAAACAAAGGTTAACCTAAGATACCTAAAGAGACCATTCCACCATTTATGCTTTGAAAGTGAGGTTTTAGCCAAAAAAGAGTGGTTGAGGATTGAATTGTAATATAATGAATTTGTGTGATTGTTAAAATGTATATTAATGTATTAATGTTGGTAAATTAGAAAGAAATTAGAAGGAAATCCAAGGTTGGGGAAACTTGACAACCTTCGGTCACATAAGGATAAAGGTAGGAAAATTGGTTTTCATAAGTATGATTTGATGTTTTCAATTATGTTAAAACCTGACTTCAAACCTATTAAAATAATTTTAGAATGATGAAATTGAAATGATGTCTTGTAAACATAAATGTTAATTTTTGGCCAATAATACCTGATAAAAAAAAAAAAGAATGATAAGAATCATTGTGGTATGCGAAAGTATGCTAACGACCAAGGTTATATAATGATATAACCTTGGGTAAAAAAGATTGGGTTAATGAACTCTTATATTTAAGGAAAAAAAGGATATGTTAAGTATGGAAATTAGTTAGATTTGGATATGTTGATGTTAGTTGATGTGTTTGAATGCTTTGTTATGCATTATTGTTTGAATGAAGGAACATATCTTAAGTAAATGGTAGATTTAGACCTTTAAAGATGGTTATGATATTTGAAAAGTAATAGTGAACATTAAATCCTATGAGTTTCTTTGTTATTGATTTATAAACTTGAGTTAAATGGGATTTAAAATAAAGTCTTTAGTTCATATTAGTGTGGTTATGATGGATTGTAATCATGTTGATATAAGAAAGGCTATTAGAGTTGGACAACAAATTAAGGCACCATGACGTACTTAGGCTCCAGGTAGGTGTCTAATACCTTGACTCTCATAAATTCTAAATATCATTTGAGTAGTTGTTATTTATAATAGTATTGTTTATGAATAATGAAATAATTGTGTTGTGAAAAGAACAAGTTAATGAATATTGAAAAATACAAAGTAAGCATTGGTTGTGATACGAGGTATTGGAAGACAATACTTGTATGGGTGTTTAATGTGAAAAGTTAAAACATGATGATAAAGGTTATGATTGAAATGGTATTGATAAGTTATATTGGTGAAAGTGGAAAAAAGTATCGATTTATAGAATTGAAATGTGTGCATATATGATGAAGGAAAATTGTGTATTCATAATATGAACATTGGATTCTGGGGGTGAAACATCACATTTGATAGTTAAAAAATTGGTCATTTTGAATAGGTAGTATTGCACTTGGTTATAAAAGTGAGTATACAAAGAAGAATAGTTGTGTATGGTATTCAAAACGGATAATAAAAATACAATATCGTGATTTATGTCTATATTGGAGATAAATGAATTGTATAAGTGTTAGGGTAACCATTGGGATATTGAGTAAAAAATGAGGTAAGTATGAAGGGTTTCGGGTTAGGGTAACCATTGGGATATGTAAGGTATTATGATGAATATAATTTTGGTTGAAGTGGAATAATGTGTTGGGTATGTTACCAAGAAACGTGTGAATAACTTTATAATAGGATTATGATTTAATTAAATGGTTTAATTAAATAATATTTAGAAAAATGGTTTTTATAAAGTAATGAGAGTTTTTTAAGCTAGGAAACTTTATTTAATTAATCCTAATTAATCCTAAAATAGTTTAGGATATTAATAAGAATTTTAATGTGATTAATTTTCTTATTAAATTTTGGAATTTATGTTAAATAAAATTTGTTTTTTAGGAAATTATCAAATTAGATTTCATTGAATATTTCTAAATGTTAGAATTATTATTTTATTGTAGCACATAAAACCAATAATTAGAATTGGAAACATGTAATGTAATTTATCGTGATATTAAAATGTTTTTATGCATGATGGATAATTATTAAAATGTTTTTATTTGATGGTTGAATGGTTGTAATTTTTATTAAATAAGGTCTGCGTGTCATACCTTATCTCTATTTTCTTTTAGGTTATAAATTCTTTGACCATCTAATTCTCCTCGAATATAACTCGAGGTTTCTTAATTAATTGTATAAATGTTATGTAATTTAGAAATGTAGAAATGACATTATTTTGTAATCCAAAATGAAGAAAGAAATGACGATGAAGGCTACAACTGATATGTTTGCAAAGGACTTATGAAGATTTGCAGCAGTTACTTAGGATTTAACCATCTAATTCCATTCATTGGTTCGAGAGAATTAGTTTAGATATGTCCATAATTATCCAATTAGAATGACACAATAAAGGTGTATGTTTATATATAAATTGTTATGAATGAAATATATATCTATTATGTCATGTTTTGAATGAGACATGTTTAATTATTAAATCCCTCATTAAAATATTAAATACATGTTAAGAACATGAAAAGTTGTTTTTCAATTTTATATGTATAAAACCAGAGTTTTATTCATAAATAACTTGTTGAGTCACTTAAGGTTATCGTTAATCAAATATGTTTAATGCTATAAAATTGGGTTCTACTTAACTAATCTATATGATTTGGATGAGTCACTCATAATCATATGAGGTTAGAGGCATGGGTTAGGCAAAACATGTAAGATATGTTTAGATAAAGAATTGCCACTTAACTGATATTGGAGTCACATAGAAATGTCATTGATAACTTATGTTATCTATCTAATTTAGTTTATTTTGATTTGTTTAGTCACTGAGGATTGAATAAATTAAATGAGATCCTAGCCTACTAGGAAAATCTAAGTGAGATTTCCTAAATTAATAGGGAGGACTATTAATTTACAAGAAAATAATAGGAGACCAAATCAGAATTAAAGACTTTATTCAAATTTAAATATGTATGCATGAAACTTGTCATACCCAGACATCGCGACGACCAATTAAAAAATTAATCTCTTGTGGAAAAAGAACAGATATCTGGCATCTTGTTCTTTTTAGGGGAAAAGGTCTTGTTCAAAGAGTCACCACTTAATATTATGGTCATTAGGAACCCTAACTGGTCAACATAGATTCTATGGTTCGGGACTGGTTACGTGAAAGGAAAGATGATATCACCCCTTAAGCGTCCTACATGAGGCAGACTGCATTGCTGATTTGTCTAAAATTGCTAAAGGTTTGTTTGTGTTATGTTCTTATGGTCATCCTATAATATTCCCGACTCTGGCGTCAGTGAATATTCACCTATGAATATTTCAAATTCTGGCGTTGGTAAATATTGCGCAATCCACAAAATACGGTAATTCTTGACTCTGACGCCGATGAATAAACCCACAAAAATCTGGATAAAAAACTATTTTTTATTATGTTTTTATTTATTTATTTTGGGTGGGTCTGACCCAGCCTGCATGGCTGGGCAGACCCAACCTCCCCGGTCTGGTCACTGGCCTAAGCCAGTGACCCGATTGAGTCACGCACGCTCGCTACAGAAACAAATGAATTATAATTCACTTGCTACAGTAGCAAGTGAATTATAATTCACAGCTACTAACGTGAATTATAATGCAGGAGGGGAAGCGACTCACTGGCACTGGCGATGGCTGGAGCCACGGCCGGAAGAGAAAAGAGGAAGCTGACCACGGTGGAGCAGGATCTTCTCCCGATCGAGGAACTAGTGGACGCTGGTAGGAAGAGCACGGTGGGGAGAGAGGAGTGCCTGTTGGAGCTTGTAGTCTGCTGCTGTTCACAACTGGTGCAAGGGCTGGCGAGAAGAGTTTGTGCTGGAGTTGCTGCTGTCGCCGGTTGAAAACTGGTGCTCGGCTGGAGAGGGGAACTTAACCAATGCTACCCGCTACTGAGAAGTTGATCTTGCAGCTGTCGATGGCTGGAGAAGAAGGTGCTGTTTTTTTCCTGCAGGAAGATCTTCCACCACTGTTGCTGTGTTGCTGAAGACAGCATTGCTGCTGCTAGGAAGGGAAGATTGCTGCTGATTTCAGCTGGGACGATGAAGACTCCATTGTTGCTGTTTATATGGAAGTGACCACGCCCTATTGCTGCTACTGAGGGGTGGTGCAACCAGAGACGAGGATGATGACAATGGAGATGTGATGTTGCTGGCTTGACAAGCTTGTTAGTAGATTTGTCCAAAAGACCATTCAGATAGCATCCTTTGAAACTAAACTTCTTGAACGTTATCTTCTTTGGCAGTCTGGAGGTGAGGGGGGCTGGAGTGTGTTGAGGGAAATCTAGGGGTGAAGGCTGAAGGTTGGTGATGTTCGTTCGACTGAGAGGGAAGGCCAAGGCTGGTGTTGTGGAGGTCTTGGTCTCAAGCCAGAGAGGAAAAGAGAAGCCACGGAGGGCTTGCTCTGTCTGTTCTTAGTGACTGGGGAAGAAGAGGAGGAAAGAAAATCAATGAAAGGGGGGTGGCGGCAGAGAGCAGAGAGTGGGATGGATGAAAAAAAAAAACTGAGGAGGGGGAAGGCATGGCTGGTTTGAGACTAGGGAAGAAAAGAGGAAAAAGTTGGAGGGAGAGGGCAGCGGCGGCTAGTCTAGGATTTGGCCGCACCCCCTCTTTTTTTTTTTATAAATATCCTTTTTTATTTTTTGTAGGATTTCTGGTAATGGCCTTCTCCTTGGGTTTCCTCCACTTCCTCTTCTGCATACACTGAGATCTATATTTATAGTGGAAGAGTCCCATCGCTTGCGAGAAATAAAGTCTCAATCAAACTCAATCTCTTTTTTGAAGTTCGAATTAGAATCGAATTCGAAAGCAAACAACTATCATTATAAAAGACAAGGGCATTTGTCATCATTGTGGCAAGGAAAGATATTAGTGAAGGAATTGCAAGGAATATCTTGCAAATGTGAAGGCAAAGAAGCTTAATAAAGCTACTACTTCATGTATGTTTATAATTGAAAAACTATATTACTACTTTGCATTGTAGCTCTTTGGTATTAGATATCGAATATGATTTTCACATTTGTAATTGCATGTAGGAACTAAATAAAAGTAGAAGATTAATTAAAGGCAAAGTGAACCTACAACCTAGTATCGTAGCAATTAGTTGTAGAAACTAGTTATGCATTAGTTGTAGAAACTAGTTATGCATTAGGTGTAAGAACTAGTTATTTTGTTTTACCTAATGAGATGACAGTAAAACTTTATAATTGTTATTTTGTTCTAGTATTTTAAGACATTGTTTCCATTTTATTTAGTATTAAATTGATTTAAATTTATATTGATGACAAATGTTGTTTTTTTTTATTTATAATAATGATGTTTTTATGGATCTGGTAATTATACGAATGGTTTGTATGTACCTGAATTTAATATACTCAGGTTTAATATAAACTATAATAAAATTGAAATAGAGATTGGAATAAGTATTAAGAAACTTCAATTAGATCAAGGTAGTTAGTATTTGATCAAACATTTCAAGGATTATCTAAAAAAAAATGAGATTCTCTACACCTTTTAGAACACTACATCTAGATGAAATATATTCATAAGGTTAAAATATTAGATGTTTAGCCTGAACCTTAAGAAACATAAAATTTATATAAATTTGGTAGGAGATGCATGCATCAATGAGATAATGACTTCTAATGGAAGTTGTGAATGACATGTCGCTCATAATTGATGAGCCTACCAATTACTTGGAAGTAATATATTATATTTATTACAAGAAATGACTTGAAGCTATGAACTTCATGTATTAACCAAGTTTGGAACTTGGCAAACTTGGTTGATCCACTTGAAGGAATAAAACTCAATGGATCTAAGTGGGTGTTTAAGAGAAAGACTAACATGAAAGGCAATGTGCAAATGTACAATGCAAGCTTTAAAGAGTAAGAATATTCAATTTTGATGGTATAATCAACAGATTTGATTTCATAAAAAATATAGATAAACCTTGTGTTTACAAAAGGTTAGTGGAAGTGGTGTCGTTTTCCTAATATTATATGTAGATGACATATTATTGTTAAGAAATGACATCTTTACTTTAATCAGTAAAGTTTTGGTTATCCAAGAATTTCTCCATAAAGAAATTGGGAGAAGTAACATATATATTAAATATTAAGATCTATAGAGATAGATCTAGAAGGTTGCTTAGATTGTCTCAATCCATATATATAGACTAAATGCTAAAATAGCTTAACATGGAAGAATCTAAGATTGGATTCTTATCTATTATGTATGGAACACCTCCTTTTTCAAAGACATATCTTCTAAGATATAGATTGAAAGAGATATGATGAAAATTGTTTGAATTAAGATTTTTTCAATGAGATGTGGGAAAAATAGTGAATACCAGTCAATATATGTTTTACTCTAAATGGTAGAGCTTAGAGTTGGAAGGTTCTAAACAAGAAAGCATAATTGATTCTACAATTGAATATAAGTACACCTCCATGTTTGAGGAAACAAAGAGGTTGTTTGGGTCAAGAAGTTTATTAATGAACTAGGTTGGTTCCTAGAATAGTTGATTCAGTTGCCCTGTACTATGATAACAATGGCGTCATTGCATAAGCAAAGGAACCAAGATCTCACTAATGATCCAAACAAGTACTTAATAAATTTAATTTGATTTGATAAATTAATTAAATGAAAGAGCAAGTACCCACCAAAGAGAATATTAGATTCTTTTACTAAGTCATTATCCATGCAGAAGTATTAATGCTACATGAAGCAATATGGTATTAGATATATGAGCGATTGCCTTTAGTGCAAGTGAGAGATTTTTAGTGTAATATGTCTTGTAGCCAATAAGTTTGTATGTTTATTTTTTCCCATTTATGTAACATTTATATATTTATCATTTAAGACCCATCTATATATTTTTCAATCATAAATATTCATTTCTATCTAAATATTGGCTAAATCGTATATTCCAAGTCCCAGATATTTCTTGTGTCCATTTTTGGCACATTTGAATAAGTTTCCATATTAAATAGTTTTTATGTCTATTTTTGACACTATCAAATATTTTCCCATTCAAGATTTTTCAATTCAGTCCTGTTGTTATGACTGAATCAAGTTCTTACATATTAAATTCCATCAGTGCGAACAATTTAATTAAATCTCACCGTTGTGGTTAATTTCCATTTCATGTATTAAATCTTATTTTTGTGGTCTATTTAAATTGCAAAATATTAAATTGTTAATCCACCTCAAAATCCTAGTCCATGCCTCTTTTCCATTATGGATTGAATAATCCAAAACAATGCTTATAACTTGTGTTTTTGTTCAATCAGTAAATTCATTAATCCTAAAGCAATCCCATTTTTAGGGCATTTAAAGATAAACATTATACATTAATCTAAATCAATAATTTCAATTAATACACCACATCAAACTTGCATTTATTTTTTTGTTTTGATGACCATGACTTGCACTTATTTCAATTATATTTTTGTTATTCCATCTCATTAATTGTGGATGCCCTTTATTCATAAACTCTTTTGAAATACTTGTATCACAAATTTCAATCCATAATAAACCTCGTTGTTGCAGTCGATTCAAATCTCATATATAAGTTCCTACAACGAAAATATCTTTACTTATCATTTTTCCTGCCTCTTAGGTGTAATTTCATTTAATGTCATTTTCCTTCCCTAAAGGAATAACTTATATGATATTGATTTTCTTTCCCCGTAGGCATAATTTACATAATATTATTCTTCTTCCTCGTAGGCATAATTCATATAATATTAGTTTTACTATCCAAAGGTATAACTCACATAATAGAATTTCCTGCCTCGAAGGCATATATATGAGTGGTATGTTTTGATATAATCTATAGAATCTCTTTTAATGGCCATCTAAAAGTAACCAAGTCTCCGCATTTTCCTAGTCATCATATGTTTGTTTTCATAAGTGGTGCAGGACCTTTCATAGACTTCTCATAGGTTCTCAAATTCTTCATTACCCAAACACCTTGGGAGGGTTCTATCAAATAACTTTGTGTGTAAGACTTCTTCATCTAGATAGTATTCCATTACTATCCTTATTAAGGTCTTTTATCTACCTTGGATGTCCTCGACGAGTATTCTATATACTTAATAAATTGTTTGATGTCATGATACCAAGACTTCCCATTTGTTTTCCCCTCAAATTAGTAGTAATAGTTGAAGAGTTTCTGATTTTAATACATATAAGTTGTCCTGTAATCCCTCAATCAATTTTAATCATAGAAGCCAAGGTTGCAAAAGCATATGCAAATTGATTATTGTCTTAACCTAGATAAGTGAACTTAATTTCATGAAAGTCTTTTGAGAGTTTAATGAAGTATTCTTGATACAGTCTTGGCTTTTCATCTTTGTTCTGTCATTCGCCCTTCACATGGGAGATTATCAGCGTAGAGTCTTTATTGGAATAACATATTAGAAAGTTAATGGGTCACAAACATAAAAAAATAGGGACTTGATTAAATAAATTTCTAAAATTATCCTAAATTAATATATTAGATTTATTTAGAGAGAAATTGATATTTTTTCCATTTATAGGGTGATTGAGTTTCCCTATAAATAGAATGCAGGGCCTTATATTTTATATAGAGAGGAAAACTATGTAAGTTATAGATGATACATAAACGCCTAAAAACACAAAAGAATGAGCTATCATTAAAAGACATTGATCCCTCTCTTTTAAAAAGGTTTTAGGCGATTTTTCACTAGTGGTTCATGTGTACTACTGTTAAAGATCGCATACTTAGATGACTTGTGTTATAACCCAGCCTTGAATAAGTTGATCAAACCTAAAAAAAAAAAAAAATTGATATTCAAGTAATCTTCGCTCAAAACCTTAAACGATCCTAGATTGTCTACAAGATTCTAGTGACTCCTAAAAAAACTTAAATGAACATTTCCATTGTGTCTAGAAGTTTTGAAAAACTCAACACTGGTATCATAACTATCGTTAAACAATTAGGGTTGTTGACTTCATGTTTTGATTGTTATTAGCGTTAATTGTGAATTGATTTTATGTGCAAAATTATTTTTCTTAAAAATTAATTTTTCTCTTATGTCTTTTTTCAAAAATTTATTTGGCTATTGTTTCGTCCAGATTTGCCTAGAAAATTAAAGAAATAGTTTTAATGGCTGCAAAATCCACTAGTGGCGAGACAATTGCCTCATGCTAAAACGGTGTAGCATGAGGTATTACCATC
>Ga0307516_10009464_pt1 | contig 10854 bp, 7 predicted proteins | sample 19_EM_MG_FD_203310 | JGI IMG/M metagenome (GOLD analysis project Ga0307516, IMG submission 203310) | Populus trichocarpa ectomycorrhiza microbial communities from riparian zone in the Pacific Northwest, United States - 19_EM | ecosystem: Host-associated > Plants > Roots > Unclassified | place...
GCCGGGCTCCGCAAATGGTTCGAAGCCCATCGCGATAAATACGACGAGCCCGCGCGCTACGACTTCGACGAAGCCGCGCTGTCGGGCGACAACAACGAAGCGGCCGTGCGCGACTTCGTGACGCAGTTGAATAGCGGCACCCCCGGCGACGCCAAAGCCGGCCTGCGCGTCTTCAAAGGCCGGCCGCAGCAGAACCTTTTGCAAAGCTACGGCGCAGACCTGGCCGATGCGTTGGTTAAGGCGCCACCGGGTCAATGGCAGGCGCTGAAGACGCGCGACGGCTGGCGCGCCATGCGGCTGAACGCCAGCATTCCGGCTAAGCCTGCCGACTTCGCGGCCATCCGCGGGGTCGTGATGCAAGACTGGAAGGACGCGATCGCCTCCGAGCAGCGTAGTGCCGCAGTGCACGAGCTGGCCAAGAAGTACAAGATCAAGTTCGAGGCCCCGGTCGAGCACGGGTCGCCGGAGTAGCGGAGAGCAGCATGAAGTCTTCGATGCGCCTCTGGCTCGTGGCCGTGCTCGGAATTGCCGCGGCGTTGTTCGCCGTGCCCGCGCTGGCGCACGAAATGACCATGGCCGAGATGGACGTGCGCGAGACCGCGCCCGGCGAATTCCTCTGGCAGTGGTCGGCCACCAACGACAAACGCCCGATGGGCAACGACCTCACGCCCCACTGGCCCGAGAACTGCAAGGCCGACACGAGCTTCTTGCATTGCGGCAGCAGCGGCCTGAAGGGGACGCTGTCCGTCGAGGGTGTGGGCGTGCGCTACTCCGCCGCTCTGGTGAAGGTCACCTGGATTGACGGGCAGAGCCACGTCTACACCATCACGGGTGCGCAACCGAGCGTGCAACTCTATGGCTCCATCGACGACCGGCGCGGCAGCTGGGAAGTCGCGCGCGCCTACACGATTCTCGGCATTCAGCACATTCTGAGCGGCATCGATCATTTGTTGTTCGTCGCCGGGCTTTTGTTCTTGGTGGGCTTTCGGCGCAAACTGATCGGCACCATCACGGCCTTCACGGCCGCCCACAGCATCACGCTCGCGCTCAGCGCCTTTGGTCTACTGACGCTGCGTCCGCCACCGGTCGAAGCGACGATCGCGATGTCGATCGTGCTCGTGGCAAGCGAAGCATTGCGTGAGAAAAACACGCTTGCCAGGCGCATGCCGGCGCTGGTCTCGTTCCTGTTCGGTCTCGTGCACGGCCTGGGTTTCGCGGGGGCGCTCAAGAACATCGGCTTGCCGCAAAGCCATTTGCCGCTGGCGCTGCTCAGCTTCAACGTGGGCGTCGAAATCGGCCAGCTGCTCATGGTGCTGCTGGCGTTTGCGGTGGTGCGGCTGCCTTTTCCGCAGCGCTTGCTCGGTCGCCTGCGTACGCCGGCGCTTTACGGCATCGGCGCAATCGCCGCCTACTGGTCGTTCGTGCGCATCGCTGCGATCGTGCTCTGACGGTTTGAGCCATGAACAAGCTCGCCATCGCCGTCGCGTTCGCCGTCGTCTCGAGCTGCGGCGCGCCTGGCCTGGCGGCGGCCGCTGACTTCAACGTCAGCGTCGTCAACTTCACCTACTCGATCAACGGCCAGGGAAACTTCCCGACCCTGACCTTGACTCGCGGCAAGAGCTACACGTTCGCGAACGTCGATGGCAGCGGTTTCATCCACCCCTTCGGCATCCAAGACTTTCCGACGACCCAGGGTGGCACTCTCTACAACACTGGCGTCTCGGGCGACGTGCCACTGGTCAATGGCACGATGACCTTCAACGTTCCCGCGAGCGCCCCGTCGACGCTTTACTACAACTGCCAGAACCATGATTTCATGTTCGGCCAGATCAACGTCGTTGCGGCACCAGCGACGACCGCGACCGTCCCGGCGATCTCCGACGCGGCGCGCGGCACGCTCGTCTTCGGGCTCGCGCTGCTGGGCATCGCCGGCATTGCTCGCGCGCTCAGGCGGCGCAGGCTTCCGATCTGAGCGGCTGGCTTTTAGGGCGACGGCGGCTTGGCTTTGACCATCACGTTGTCGAAGCAAACACTCAGCGCGTCGGCGCGAAACGGTTTAACACCGACCAGCGCCACCGAAGCCGAGGTCGTCGCGGCGCCGGACAAGGTACCCGCTTGAATCGTGGCCCAACCGGCCGCTGAGGTTGGCGGGGTAGCAAACTGCCCAGTCGACTGCCCCGCGCAGTCTTCGCCGTCGAAGAAAGAGACCTCGAGCTCAGCTTCAACTGCTTGGGTCGAACCGGTGCCTGGGGCGACGGCGGCGTTGGCATACGCGATGACGATCTGGTTGGGAGGAACCGCCACGCACTGCGTCGCCCTGACGAACACGCTGCCGTCGAGGTCGGTCGCGCCGGTCGCGGTGAGCAGCGCGCAACCCGACGGCGTGTCGCCGAGGGCGTTGCGCGCATCCCAAGCCAGCGTCGCCGGGTCCACGGCAGTCCAATTTACGACATCGCTCTTGAAGGTCGGATTTTTCACGAGCGTCACCGTGCAATCGGCCACCATGTCGGTGTCGAGATCGGCGCAGCCGTTCACGAGCGGCGGCAGCGGCGACGAGGGCGAGCTCCCGCCAGTCGGGTCGGGCTCTGGACGTGCGCCCGCGGCTCCGCCATCTGGGCTCGGGCTGGTCGCACCCGAGCTTGTGCCAGCTGTCCCAGGCGCGGCGCTGTCGGCGCCCGCGCCACCGTTCGCGTTCGCGCTGGAGCCTGCGGCCTGCCCGTCGTCGGCCGGGCCCTGCCGCAAGTGGCGATGGTCGACGGAGCAGGCCAGGGCCCAGATGCCGAATAGCGGCCACCAGCAGCTTGCTGCCATTGACCCGGCATACCGCGTCATCAGCCCTTCTCGCAATAGCCTTGCGAGCAGCTTTCAGCAGCCTTGCAGTCGCCCTGCACCGCGCACGTCGCGCAGTCGGTCGAGCCAGTCGTGCGGACATCGAACAAACAGGAGCACGGGCTCTCCGGATGCGACGGCAAGATGGCGCCGCCATCTTGCGCTCGGGTCACGCGCATGGCGCACTCCGGTACGAGGCCACTCTGCGCGTAGACATCGAACAGGCTGACGCCGTTCGGCAGCGGCTTCGTGCCTGCCAGGTAACCGACCATATCGAGCAGCGGTCCACGGATGGCCGAGCTCTCGGGCTCGCCCTTGGAGTTGACCTTGTACAGCAAGTGCAAGGGGCCCCAGACTGGGTAGTGACCGTCGCGAACGTTGCGCTTGTCTTTCGCGGTTTCGCTGGAATCGGGCGTGACGGCGCAGGCCTGGTGCGTGTCCTGAAAGGCCAACGCGCGGATTTGCGCCCGTAGATTGCGCGAATCGATGTAGTCGGCGCCCAGGATGCCGAGCGCAGCATTGGCCGCCGCTTGTGTCTTCGCGGCCGCCTGGAGCGCGTTCGCAACGTCATCCGAGCTCTTGTTGGCTTGGCCCTTCCATTGACCGGGCGGCACGCCGATGGCCGCGGCCAGCATGGCTTGCGTGCCGGAGCTCGAGCTGCGCTGCAGGAGTGCCGTCTCGTCGTTCCAAATCGGATGCGTGCCACTCGGGTCCAGCACCTGGCCGCCCTGGCCAAAGCCGAACACCAGGTACGCCGCCTGCTGGCTGATCTCGTGGTAGGCGGAGTTGCTGGGCACGGCGAACGTCATGGTCTGAATCGGGCCATGTGCGTCGCGAATCTTGAGCGAATCGAGATTCGTGAGCTCGAAGCCCGGGCAGCTTTGCGCAAACACGTCCGAAATTCCAAGATCGGCGTTCACACCCTCGGCCGGCAAGTCGCAAGCTTTGCCCGTACTGGCGCTCGACTCCCAATACGTGGCTGCTGCTGTCAGCGGCGGCGGGCCGGTGCGCAAGAGCGTCGCGTTGACGACCGCGTCGACGCCTGCGCAGGAACCGAGCGCGGTGTAGACCACGAACACTTTCTGGTCCTGAATCGCGAGCTGCTGCGCGATCTTCTCCAAGAACGGCTTGGCGGCGGTCGAGCCGCTGACGTAAACGACGGTGCCGCTTTGGCTCAGAGAGTCGCACGAAAAGCCAACGCCTGCCGCACCGGCGCCGCCGCCCGACGTGCCGCCCGCACCGGCAGCGCCGCCGCTACCACCACCAGCTCCGCCGCTGCCGCCCGTACCGGTAGCGCCGCCAGAGCCGGAGCTGCCCGGCAACGGAAGCTCGGGTAGCTTGCCGAGTGGGGCGAGAGGCAGCCTTGCTACGTCGTCGAACGGCGTGCAGACGGCGTCGCTACAGGCGTTCTCGAGCGCCACGACGTCCATCGGCGCGCAGCGGTAACAGCCCAGGCCTTTGAAGCCGTGCTCGTCGATGCAACCTGCACCGCCCTGCTCGCCGCCCACGCCAGAGCTGGGCAAGCTGATGCTGTCGCTGCCGCTCGCGCCGCCGTTCTGGCTGCCCGCCGCAGCCGTGCTCGCGCCAGCCTGCGTGCTTCCGGCGTTAGCCACGTTGGCCAAGGTTCCCCCGGCGCTCGTCACCGCGAACGTGTCGCTGCCGCTTTCGAGGCGAGTGCAGCAAATTGCACCAGCCATCGGAACGAGCATCCAAAACCGTGAACGGAGGCGAGAGCGCGCTTTCATCAGCACTTGGGACAACTCCAGCGCGATGTAACAGAGTCGCTCGCCAGCGACATGACGAGCACGTGACGACTGCGTGTGGCCCGCCATCGAAATGTTGCGCGCTTCTCGCGCGACCGACGGCGGAGGCGTCGACCTAACCAGTATGCTTCGAACCCCTCCTCGGATACCGCGTCATGACTCAACCCCTTCCGTTTTCCGAGCTCCAGCTAGTCCCTGAATCACGCAGCAAGCCGCTGTCGAATCGCGGACTGCGCTTTCTATGCCGGCTTGGCCAGGGCGGCATGGCCGAAGTTCACCTCGCCAACGCGGCGCCGCCCAACAATTCGCCCAACCTGGTCGTCGTGAAGCGCATGCACCAGCAACACGTCGACGACCCGTCGAGCGTGCGCATGTTCCTCGACGAGGCGCGCTTGGCGCTGTGCCTGTCGCACCCGAATATCGTGCGCACCGAGCGCCTGGCCATGTTCGACGGCCGGCACGGCATCGTGATGGAATATCTGGAGGGGCAGCCCTTCCAGCACGTGCTCAAACGCGCCTACGAGACCGAAGCAACGCTCAGCCTCGAGGTCATCGTCCAGATCGCGATCGCGGCCTTGGACGGGCTGCACTACGCGCACGAGCTGAAAGGGCCCGAGGGGCAGCCGTTGTCCATCGTTCACCGCGATGTGTCGCCTCAAAATCTTTTCATTACCTACGATGGCGCCGTCAAGCTGCTCGATTTCGGCATCGCCAAGAACGCGCTTCAAGATGGCCGCACCCGCACCGGCCTGCTCAAGGGCAAAGTCTCGTACATGGCGCCCGAGCAAGCGCGCGGCGAGGAGCTGGATCGCCGCGCGGATCTTTGGAGCCTCGGCGTCGTGCTGTGGGAAGCCGTCACCGGCAGCCGGCTGTTCAAGGGCTCGAACGAAGCCGCCACGCTGAACATGACGCTGACCGACGACGTCGCGGCTCCAAGCGTGCGCCGCCCCGAGCTGCCGCCCGAGCTCGAAAAAATCCTGATGCGCCCGCTAAAGCGCGACGCCGCCGAGCGCTACGCCACGGCGGCCGAAATGCGCGACGACCTCGAAAGCTGGCTCAGCGAGCGCGAGCTGACGCCGAGCGCGTCGGTCACGCAGCTGATGAAACGCCTGTTCGATCGCGAAATGCGCGAACAGCGGCAGCAGATTCAGGGGCTCGTGCACGCCCAGCCGGATCCGTCCGCCGAGAGCGGGGCCACGCTGGTGGCGCCGCTGCTCGGCACGAGCGGCTCGTTCTCGGGTTTGCGCGGCACACAAGTCACGAGCGTGACCGATTTGATGCAGGAGCTCACCCACCAGCGGCGGGTCACGACGCGGCTGCTCGGCGGGCTCTTAGTCCTGGTCGGCACCGCCATGCTGGTCGGCCTGTACTTGATACTGCAGCGTCCAACCCCCGCGGCTGCGAGCGCGATGGCGCCGGCTGCAGCGCCGACCAAATCTGCCCCCGCCACTGCGACAGTCTCGACGTCGACATCAACGTCGACGCCGATCGTGGCCGGCGGCCCGCTCGAGCACGGCGCGCACCCGGCCACCACCGCGCTCGCGCCCAGCGCGCCGCTGCGATTGAACGCGACGCGCAACCCAAAGACGACTCGACGCGCGGAGCGCACCTTCGACGCCGACGCGGCGCTCGAGGCGCCCAGCGCCGCGCCGCAAGCAGAGACCGGCACCTTGAATCTCGACACGACACCGTGGTCGGTCGTGACTCTCGGGGGCAAGGTACTCGGCCAAACGCCGCTCGTCGGCGTCGCGCTGCCTGTCGGCACCCACACCCTGCAGCTCAGCAATCCGGAGCAGGGCTTGAAGACCACGTACCAGGTAACGATCAGCGCCGGCCGCGTTACGGCGCGCCGCATCGGTCTCGATTGATGAAACCCGCAAATTGGCGTTTGGTCGCAGCAGTTCTCTTGGCCTGCGGCTCGTTGTCCGCGCTCGCCCGCGCTGAGCCTGGGCAGGGCTTGGCCGAAGCGCAGCAGGCCTACGCCGACGTGGACTACGAGAAAACGCGCACGTTGGCTGCAGCAGCCGTTCGGCATGGTGGCAATGATCGCGCCTCGACCAGCCAGCTCTACCTGCTCTGGGCCACTGCCTGCGCGGCGCTCGACCAAGCGGACGAGGCGCGTACCGCCTTCTCTTACGCGCTGGCGGCCAACCCAGCGCTGAAGCTCGACCGCAGCCTGTCCCCCAAAATCCGCGCGCCCTACCTCGAAGCGCGCGGCGCCATGTCGGGCGCCGATGAGCGACCGCCACTCGAAGCGACGCTGCGGCCGCACAAGCAAGAGCTCGAGCTTGCCCTTTACGATGCCCTGCACGTGGCGGTAAGGGTCGTCGTTTCGACGCGCGCGGTGGGCGCGACGCTGTACACGCGGCGCCGGTTCGACGCGGCGCCGACGCGGCGCATCGCGACGCCCAACGGCGCCGAGCTACAATTCTTCGTCCAGGTGCTCGATCGCTACGATAACGTGCTGTTCGAGCTCGGTAGCGAAGACGAACCCGAGCGCCTCGTGAGCGTGACCCCGAGCACGCCGAGCGCGCCGCGTTCGACGCGAAATAGCGACGCCAATCCCGTGCCGTACTACGTCACAGCTGGAGCGCTGGCGGCATTGGGTCTGGCCGCGGGCGGCGTGGCGATCGCCATGGACGTGCGGCGCGAAGACGCGGCTCGCCAGTGGAACGGCCCTGCTTGCGAGCATCCGGGCCTGACGCGCGCCGAGCAATGCGCGAGCGTCGACGACCGCCGCGTGCGTGCCGAGCGGCTGGCGATCGGTCTTACGGCAGGCGGCGGAGCACTGCTCGTCGGCAGCCTGGTGAGCCTGGTGCTCGCTCCGTCTTCACACGCCAACGTCGCGCTCGACGCCGGCGCCGGCAACCTGCTGCTGCGCCTGCGTGCGAGCCTCTAGCCGGAGTCTCACTCGCGCCGCCTAGCGCAACCAGACCTCGACGCGCCGGTTCTTTTCGCGACCGTTCTCGTTGTCGTTCGAGGCAACGGGCAACTCGCTGCCCATCGCCTCGACGTCGACGGCCCGCACTCCACGCTCGCTCAACTCTTCGGCGATCTTTTTGGCGCGCTCGAGCGACAGCTTGAGGTTCTGAGCGGCAGCGCCGCGACGGTCGGAAAAACCGACCAACACCAGCCTGCCCTGCGAATTTTCGCGTCGAAACGCCAGTAGTCGATCCAAATCGCGGAGGCCGCGATTGTCGAGGTTGGCGCTGCCGGTCAAGAACCGAAAGTCGAGCGACAGTCGCTTGCCGCTGCGCGAGAGCGCAGCGTAGCTCGCGGGGCAGTGCTCGCAGGCGCCGGCTTCCATCGCCCGCAGCGTGAGATCGACGAAGCCGCTGGCCTTCACGGCTTCTTGACCTTGGCTCGAGAGCGCGAAGCTGACGAACTCGAGCGCCAGGGGCTTCACGTTTTCGACGGGCACGTAGAGATAGAGCCGGCGCGAAAGCTCGTAACCTTCAGTCGCTACCGTAAACGCCGACGGGTACAAGGCAGCCGCGCCGGGTGCCCCCACGGCCAACGCCCGCGCCCCGCGCACATAGGGGATGCCGATGAAGCCGATGCCCTGCGGATCTCGCGCGACCGCGCTCGAGAGCTCGACGCTGTCGGAGAAGCGCTGCGCCGCTCGGGCCAGCGGCTGTTCGCCGATGACCAGGTGCTTGAAGGTATCGAAGGTGCCCGAGCGATCGTCGCGCGCGTACAGGTGAATCGGCCCCGCCGCGCCGCCCGCGGCCGAATAGTCGCTGATTTCGCCGGCGAAGATCCGACGCAAAGTACCCGTATCGATGCGCGAAAGTGGGCTGTTCGGGTGCACGATCACCGCAATGCCGTCGAGCCCGAGCACGTGCTCGGCGGCGGCCGAATCCAGCTCACCCAGCCCCTTGCCGCGCAATGCGGCTAGCTCTTCGGGCTTGATGCGACGCGAGCTCAAACCGACATCGCACAGTCCACCGGCCAGCGACGTGAAGGCCGTCGCCGAACCTTGGGCCACGATTTCGATTTCACGCGGCTGACCATCGCGCGGATCGCGCGCCGTGACCCGCGTGCGCTCGCCAGGCGCGCCGCGCTCGACCGACGCGTAGCCCTGCTGCTTCAAGAAAGCCTCCGCCAGGCGCGGCGCAAGCTCTTGCCCGATGGTATTGGAGCCATGCAGTCGCAGGAGCACCTCGGCCTTCGCCGCTTGGGCCTGGCCCGGGGCTTTGGCGCTGGTCGGTTCGGCGCCTGGTTTGCGCGACAAGAAAAGCGCCAGCGCGGCCGCCGCGGCCAAACCGCCGAACATCAGCAAGCGCGCCAAGCCGCGCCCGCCGTCAGAGCCAGGCTCGTCGGCAAAGGTGATCGAGCGCGAGCGCGCCGACGCGCTGCCGTCCGGCCGAGGCGGTCGGCTCGAGGGCAGCATGGCGTCCGGCGCCAGCGGAGTCGTCGCCTCGTCGCGGCGCAATGGCAGCGAGCCGCTTTCCAGCACGGGTAGCGAACGATCGTCGAGATCGATGTCGCTAACCTGGATCACGTCCGGGTCCTGATCCGCCTCGTGAGTGACGCTGATCACCGGATCTTGCGCGTCGGCGTGCTTCAAGCAGTCGCCGATCTGTCGTTGCACTTTCGCGCGCAGCTCTCCGAAGCGGTGCTGCATGAACTCTGCCACTTCTTCCTGCGAGCAGGCATCGGTCGCCAGGTATTCGAGCAAGCCATCGCGCATCGCTTGCGCGGTTTGGTAGCGACGCCGCGGGTAGTGGGCCAGCGCCTGCCACAGCACCGTCTCGAGCTGACGGCTCACGTCTGGCCTGACACGGCTCAGATCCGGCAGGCTGCCGTGGATGGCTTCGTTCAGCACGCCGGCCGCAGACGTGCCCACCCGCAACCGTTCGAGCGTGAGCAGCTCCCAGAGCACGACGCCGACCGAAAAAATGTCTGCCCGCCGATCGACTGGCAAGGCACCCGCCTGCTCGGGCGCCATGTACGCGAGCTTGCCCTTCAGCACGCCGACTTCGGTCTCGCTGGTCTTGACCGCGGTCTTGGCGACCCCGAAGTCGAGCACCTTGACGCCGCCATCGTAGGTCAGAAACAAGTTGTGCGGACTGACGTCGCGATGCACCACGTTGAGCGGCGCGCCCGCATAGTCGCGAAGCTCGTGCATGTAGTGCAGGCCACTCAGCGCATCGACGATGATGCGCGCGCAAAACCGCGGCTCGAGGTAGCGATCGAGCTTCTTCATTTCACGGATCAGCTTGTCGAGCGGCTGCCCCTCCAGGTACTCCATGGCGATGAAGTACGAGCCGTCGGTTTCGGACACCTCGTAGGTGTCGACGACGTTCGGATGATGCAGCAGCGCGGCCAGCCGGGCTTCGTCGAGAAACATCTGCCGAAAGCCGTCGTCGTGCGACTCCAGGCGCTTGAGCACTACCAGCTTGTTGAAGCCGCCCGGCCCTCGCGAGACGGCCAGGTGCACCTGCGCCATACCGCCCTTGCCCAGGCGGGCGATGACCTCGTACTTGCCCAAGCGGGAAGCGGGCGGATGAGTAGTATCGCCTGCCGTATTCACTCCAAGCACCAAAAGCCATGGCCATTGGAGCGCGTCAACGCGCCCAGTCTTGATTTGTCCCGCATGCGTCGCTGCGAGTCGTCCACAGGGGGTGTCACACAATCTTCACATTGAAGCCGCGCGAGCCCGACGGTGCCTGAGGGTCACCTGCCGGCGCTGGGTGTTAGCCGCAAAGGCGCTCGAAAAGACAACGCCAAGAGGCCGGCACCCAGCAGCAGACCCGCCGCGTACAACCACAGTAGAGGAGGGCCCGCCGGAGCCGGAGCGATCGTCAGGCCGGAGAACCTCGCGACGAAGCCGTCGCCCAGGCCGTGCTGCAGGCCGACCAGAGGCGAAACGGTAGGAAAGTTATCCGAAAATGTGGTGCCGACCACGTGCAGCAGGTTGTTACCGGAGCGAGCAATGCCTGTCGCGAAGTCGTCGCCCGCGCCCCCAAGGAAGCTAGCGAACTGCCTATCGCCGCCGGAGAAGCCCGCCAAGAACGCGTCGCTGGCACCGCTGAGCGACTCCATGCCGGGCAGCGGCAACTGCTTCGGAAAGTCGGCGGAAGCGGTTTGACCGACGACGTAAGCAAAGCCCGCGCCGTCTACCGCGACGGCGTTGGCCTGGTCAGCGCCCGAGCCTCCCAAAAAAGTCGAATAGTCGAAGCTGCCGCCCGTGCTGTGGACGCGAGCCAAGAACGCGTCGCTATTGCCGCCGCGCGCGCCCTGCGAGGCGCCAACCGTG
>Ga0307516_10009465_pt1 | contig 10853 bp, 12 predicted proteins | sample 19_EM_MG_FD_203310 | JGI IMG/M metagenome (GOLD analysis project Ga0307516, IMG submission 203310) | Populus trichocarpa ectomycorrhiza microbial communities from riparian zone in the Pacific Northwest, United States - 19_EM | ecosystem: Host-associated > Plants > Roots > Unclassified | place...
GAGTTTCAACATTCTTATATTAAAATCTCTTAATATATCATACTTGATTCTTGTGTTCAGCAGGTTATACATAAATACACAGTTTGTTCAGATGATACAATACTTTCAACAATAAAGATTCTGGCTGATCTTATGAATTTTACCAACACTAGCCTCCTTTAAATAGCATTATTGTACCATATGTAAGAATTACAGATGTTGCAGATATTTTATATATTTTAAGACCTTATCTACCTTTAACCTTTTCATTCCAAAAATCTGATGTACTATGGCTCATGCAGCGCCGACCTCTCCCCCTCCTTTCCACGATCTCTCTAGACTTTCCCAACCTCGAAGCATCTAAAAAACATCATGCCCAAGCGTTCTTAAAGTAGTTGATGTCGGCCTGGTCCATTTTTGTGGCCTCTACACACTGGCTGTAAATAGTATGGTCCAAGAAGGAATATTGGAGGTGGGAGGAGGAGCCAGGGAGCCAGAACAGCAGAGTCATGAATGGGTACTTGTGGATATGGGTCTTGTCACCATGACCTATACCCATACCCATAGATACCCCTATCCATGACCCATGATGGGTACTCAAACCTGTGCCATACCCTAGTTCTGGCCTGGCTTGGCTTGAGGCGGCTTTGGCTTTCTCAAGTGGCAGGCCAGGCCAAAGCTGTCAACTAGGGCTTGGCTCTGGCTTGGTCCAGTCTAGGCTGTGGCTTTTGTGTGTAAATTTTCAATTCCCTGCCTACATCAGCAAATCTTGTGAACTTCAGGTGTCTTCAATGGCTGCACAGGTCTGCACAGTCAGTATACTCTTTCTTCAGTTGGCTTTAAATGTCTTCACACTGGATCTGTGCAGCCAACTGCAGCTAAAAACGAAGTTTGCTGATGTAGTTGTTGACATATGAAGCTGTTAGACTACTTATAGCAATAAATAGCCCTCCTCATCCACATTCTTGATCAGAAGCCCATTCCATGGAAACTCTTTGATGTCCAACCCATCTCCAGGTTTCTGATGCCCATGTACAGCTCTTGACAATGCAAAATGTGAAGGGATCTGAGTTAAGGCATCCATTCCACCCTGTTTATTGGTATCTGTAAGGTGTCTGCTGCTAAAGAACACAATCATATCAAGAAAATCCATCAGAGGATATATTTCTATATATTAACCCACTGTACCTCTCTGTGTCCTGTTTGCTGCCAGTGCTTAATTGTTGTCCAGTTAGATCATTGGCTGCTCTGCATCTCGATTCCGCTCGTGATCTTCTTTGCCCCCTCCGTATATTGGTTGATCTGTGTGATCAATTTTGTTCACTCTGTGTAAAAGTCAAGTAAGTCAACAACAGGGCAATAGTAATAATTAAGAAAACATACGAGGTGCTGGCAGGGAATGGAAATGAGCACAAATCATCCAGACCAATATATATTCATATGAAGATATGTCCACCTCACTATCATCAGTGGTATGCATGACAGGTGTCCAGTACACAGGCACCAGAGAAGAAGAACATAAGATAGGACATTTTCCCCCCATCCCAGAGTAACAGATGAGATTGGATGATCAGATGGGCTACAAAAAACCAACAGTGGAGCCTCCACATGGATACCCTGGAGTCGCTGTAACAGGGAAAATGAGAGGGATGGCCATAGTGAGTTGTTGAGGTGTGGTGGTAGAGATGAAGTTACCAGGTACATAGCAGGAAGAGAGTCATCATCAGGAAAAGAGGATGTTGGCATGTGGACCATGGTGTGCATCACAAATGTCGACCAGGGAAAACTGCAGATCAGGAGGTTTACTGGACGCATGGTGGGGGTGTTGGGTTGTGAACCCATGATTGACAAGCTGAACACCAGCACCACCAGGAGATCTGACACACTATAGGAGAAATTCCAACAGGAGTAGAATACTGTAGAACATGCACATGTATAAAAGACACACATCTACGAGATAATAGTATCCGCCTCCTTACACATATATGCTACATCAGATCTCAAAAGGAAAATTGATGAAGACAAAGAATGAAAAACTCTATGAAAACAAGCTAAAGTTGACTACAAACGTTTACACGAATGCGGCAAACAATTTTCAGATGAGACTAAAGATGTTGATGTTGACATTGCAGACTTGATATACAATGCCTTCACAGAGACACCATTGGGTGGTGAAGATCCAAAGACCCTCCAAGAGGCAAAAGATTCACCGGAATGGCCACAATGAGAGAAAGCTATCGAGACTGAGCTGCAACAACTAGAGGACATGGGAGTCTGGAAACTTGAAGATGAGCCAGAAGACGTTATACCAATTGGAAACAAATGGGTACTCACCTGAAAATACAACAGAGAAGGAAATTTAATCAAATACAAGGCAAAACTTGTGGTGAAGGGATGTGCACAGCAGCCTGGATTTGATTTCAATGAAACCTATGCACCTGTCATCAGGATCGAGACCATACACACAATTCTTGCACTCGTACCTTCAAAGGGATTGAAAGTTCAGCAAATGGATGTAAAGGGTGCATTCCTCAATGGGAATATGTCAGAGAGAGTATACATGCGCCAGCCAGATGGATTTAATGATGGCACAGGACATGTTTGTCGACTCATAAAGACTATCTATGGCCTGAGGCAGGCTGGCCAAGAGTGGAACAAAGTATACAATGAGCAGATGCACAAGTTGGGATTTGAGCCGCTCAAGTCAGATCCTTGTGCATATATGCACCGCAGGACAGGAGGTGCTGATATCGTGACAACATGGGTTGACAACCTGCTGCTATTCACGGAATCGGACGAGTTGATGTCAAAACTGGCAGCCAATATGCATGAAAAATTCGAGCTTACCGACATGGGAGAGCTGAGCAAAATTGTCAGGATTGAAATCACCCAGGGTCAAGACTCTATAACAATTAGCCAAACCAAATATATTGAAGCAATCCTCGAGAGAGAAGGTATGCAAAATGCACACCCAGTCAAGACACCTTTAGACCACAAGATTTCTCTCGTGCCAAATCGTGAAGGGGGAGGAAACTGCAGCAACTCGTACATCCAGCTGATAGGCTCCCTTATGTACCTTACAACAGCCACAAGACCTGACATCACATTTGCTGTCCATCAATTAGCTGCATTCACTGCGAATCCAACAAAGGTACATGAACTTGCTGCCAAGTGAATCCTACAATACCTAGCAGGAACAAAGGATTATGGGATCACATATAGAAAGCAGACGACTGACCTTCAGGGGGAGAACCTCTTCTATGGATATGCCGATGCTGGGTATGGGAACCAAGAGAAATACAGGTCAACTTTGGGATACACTTTCATTTCGGGTGGCGGTGCCATCACATGGGGATCACGGAAGCAAATCTCAATTGCCCTATCCTCAACAGAAGCAGAATATGTGGCATTATCTGAGGTGACACGTGAAGCACTCTGGCTCAAAAGCCTCTATGAAGAACTAGGATTCATTCAAAAGGATCCCGTTCTAGTCCTAGGCAATAACAATGGGTCTATAGCTATGGTCAAGAATCCACAATTCCATAAACAGTCAAAACACATTGCCATTTGCTGGCACTTCATTCAGGAGAAATACCACGAGAAGGCCATTGAGATTATTGATATCCGCGACCCACAAAACATGGCCAACATCCTTATGAAAGCCTTAACCCCGGACGTCCACTCACGACATACCACTGGACTTGGCCTATATTTGGCTTGAAGGGAAGTATTGGGTTGTGAACCCATGATCAACAAGCCGAACACTGGCACTACCAGGAGATCTGACACACTACAGGAGAAATTCCAACAGGAGTAGAATACCGTAGAACATGCACATGTATAAAAGACACACACCTATGAGATAATAGTATCCTCCTCCTTACACATATCCACTACATCAGATCTCAAAAGGAGATGTATAAGCTAGTTGCACATCAATATAATGCACTAGATGAAACAGTGGGGATGATAGCCAGTTACTGTGGGTAGGGTTAGAGAGTGTGAAAGCCTAAGGGGAGAGTAGGATACTCACTGACAGCACCTCCCTTTGGATATCATTGAGGTATGGCAGGTAGTGGTAGAGAGCGGAAGTGGAGAGCTCAATGGGAGGAAGGAAAAATGGTGGGAAAAGAATGCTTGGAATGTTGGTGGTGGGGCTCTCAGCAGTTGCCATAGGCCCTCTGAAAAGCCGTGGCCTAACGGCTTGACTTTGGCTTGTCAGGACCACAGGCTGAGCCAAAGCTGACAAAAAGCCATTGTCTTGGCCTGGCTTGGCCTGGCTCCTGGCCTGAGGCTGGGCCAGGCACAGCACTAGTTGTTTATTTACATCAGGAAAAAATCACTTGGCTATAGAGCACTATATATGCTCAGTAGACAGTGTACTGTACTTTGCCGATCAACTCTTCAACTCAGATGGTCCATAACCAATTTGGACCAATTCTTCATGCCTTCAAAGGCCATGAGACAGCATTAGGGATTGGCATGAGTAACCCTGAGGTTTTCCAGAGCAATCCACACAACAAACCCATACCCACATCAGCAAACTGTGGGTACACTAGGGAACACTAGAGAGCACTATATAGTGCCATAGTGCCATAGTAAAGGTTCTCTTCTTGACAGTGCATTGAGTTATTGGGACAGTCAGATTAAGGGTAGATAAGGTCTTAAAATATGTAGAATAACCTGAAGATGTGTCAGTCTGATATACCACCTGAAAATGTCATGTAAAGGATGGTAGCATTGACAAAATTGGCAAGAAGCCCCATGCTTGAGTGATTCCTAAGAATTGCAGAGAGCAGCCAGGTGTATGAGAATGAAATCAGAACAAAAAAGAATCGTGTATTAGTGTAATAGAAACTCAGGACGATGAAAGCTACTGGTAAGTCTCAACATTTATAAGGAACAGTAGAGTTTGTGAAATCTGGCTGCTCAGATGTTTCGCAATCACCAAATATCTTGCAGCTTGTGTGTGACAATCTTTGCAAGATCTCTGAGTGCTGGCAACAGAGCTCCAGAATGTGTGATTAGAATAGTTACTAAAAGAGCTGATAGAGATGGCAAACTCACACCTGGAGGACTATTCGTGATCACCATTTGCAAGAACTGTGAGTGCAGGCCACGAAGCCTCAAGATGTGTGATTAGAATAATTACTAAAAGGGCATGCTAGAGAGGGCCGACTCACATAACACAGAGGTTTCATGATTGCTTAATAACTGACAGCTTAAGTGGGATAATTTTTGCAAGAATTCCAAGCACAGGCAATAGAGTGCCAGAGTTGCTTGGTTTGTATAATTAACAAAAGGCCACAGCAGAGGTAGCAAAATCACATCAGATTGTCAAATGCTGCCCAGCAATTATAATACCTATAAGTCTGGTAAAAATAGACCATCTGCATAAGAATGACATACCTTGTAGAAGGGCAGTCAGAATGACTCTGCAAGTCAAATATTTATAATATCCAGCAACAAGGATGCATTTTGCCAATGAGGACCCAGCAAGATAATACTTGATCATTCCATACCAAAACATCATTGTTTGACTGCCGAACAACAGAATTTCGTCACATTCTTCATTGTAAAAGATTTGGTGCAGGTTGTGAGAGACCTTAAGCATGGTACTTGATATCCATTCTGGCAAAAAATTATGAATAGTAAGTACTGAATTATGCCCCCCAATTCTGTTCCCTTAGTGCCGCCCTCTTCTCCTTCAGCTTGGCCAGCATGCTCATTTTTGTGACAGTGCATTCACGAATGATGTAGCTAGGAAATACCTGGCTATCCAAAGATAGAAGCATTAGCTTGGAAACGAAATTTGAAACCTGACAGCACGCTTACTAATTCCACCAGTCCAGCAATTCACAAACATCATCTTTTTAGACTGTGACATTGGTTGTGGGACCCACAAAGGGTCACAGGTAAGGGTATTTATAGGTACGGGTACAGGTCGAGAGTGCTGGACCCCTGACCCACCAGTTACCCATTATGGAATATCACCTCATGGACTTGTCTGATGAGCTGTACAGATAGATCATATTCTCATAGACAAACACATCAGCCAATCTTCTGTTTCTCTACTACTCCTTCTGGATGGCATCTAAGGTCACACTAACAACATGCTCTGGTTGTGTGCCAAAGAAAACCTTAAAAACGGAAAGCTCAAGAAATTACAACAACTGCAGCCAATGCTGTTAAAAAGGTATTCAAATGGAAGAAGGATAAGAGTACACCAGCACAAGAATCTGATCCTGAAATGGCCACTACAAAATCCTTGAGTACATCTCATGCTCAGCCTCATCAAAAACATTCCCATGTCGAAACCATCAATGATGAAGACAATCCATCTCTGAACAAAGAACCCACCTATGAGAGTGAAGAATCTTTGGATGATGAACCTGAAGAGGAATCTGAGGAGGCAGAACTTGGTGACAGATATGTTACATCCTTGTGAAAAAGGCTAATGTCAATCATAACACACATTCAGAAGGATTGGAACGCACCAATTTATGCCTTCTATCAACCAGTTTCCAACATTGGCTACGACAGCAAAGGCTGCCACTACCATAAGTTTCGATGTGCTGCAAGGGGCTGCAAAAAGGGTGTCCATTGCTTTTTAGTGACAGGTGATGCAAAATTGACAGGGAATTTATGGAAGCATGTGAAGATTTGCTGAGGTGTCGAAACAGTTGAGGCTGCTGATCAGACAAAGAAGGTTAATGAAGCATGGGAATCCATTCAGAAGCTAAAGGATGGGTCAATCACCACTATGTTTGAACAAATTGGTAAAGAGAAAGTCACCTACTCTCATCGACAGCATACAAAGACTGAGATGAAGTCAGTCTTGTGAAATTTTGATTGACATAGTTACTTACTAGATTTGACTAGAGCCGAAATTGTCCATTGGGTTGCAGAGAGTAATCATCCTTATAGAATTGTTAGCAATCAAGGCTTTCAAAATTTGATGAAGACTGGACATCTGGAGTACTACATATTATCACCAGCAACTGTGTCCCATGATGTTTGCCTTGTCTTCACATGCACCAGACAATATATTGCTGCAATGTCATCACAAAATTGGAGGGAGCCTGGTATGACCAGATGGATATTATCATGCTTTATAATTCTAGTGCCATCAAATAACCCATTATTATTGATTATCACATAATATCACCCAGATTAAATCTGACAAGAACAGAGGATTTTTAACATTGTGGCTAGAGTTGTTAGTATGTAACAAGTAAATTTAAATTATGAGGCCCACCAGTAAAGATAGCACTTGGCTGGATTGTCATTGATATCATAATGTTGCTTCTGTATCATGTTATATCATGCTTGAGCTAGCTATGATATTTAGATACCTCTCATATCAGTTGCCAAGTGTATAATAATTGCAATAGAGCCCAAGTATGACTTATTTTGTCGAAAGTGCAATCTCTACCATTATGTTAGCCTATGACAATAAATTAGCAGGCATGGCCTCAGATTACTATAATCTTTAGTAGTTGTCAAGCTTGACCTGAGCAATATTGATTTTCAAGAGCTATATTCAAGACATGATACATCCAAGTTATTGACTTTGATTGTTCTTGCTATATTTGCCCCTGATGCCTGCTCATCAGTTCCTGCTCTCTACATCCCACAGATCAATATCACTGGTACTGAACCTACTCTTAAGGACATCCTGTTGAGACAAACATAGTTGTGGCTTTATCAGCAGGGTGCATGATGCCATCTGAGTCTATGTTTCAGATGTACATGGATGGTGTCCTTGTCTTTGCCTTATCTGTAGCATCTTGATGTATTCTGACAGAATGTGGTGAGATGAACTCTACTCACATGTAGTCATTATATTGGAGTTTGCAATATCACTAGCAAGTGATAAACTCAGAAACTCAGATCTTGCTGTGTGCTGCAGTGGCCCACTCACCAGTCAATGGTATATAAATATATATGATTAATCTGCAAACTGCCATCATGGTTATTTGTATTTAGTACTACATCTTGTCATCTGATTCTGGGCACTCTTCTTCATCAAAATCTTTCCTGTCTTGGACGTCACTCATATCAAAGTCATAGTCTGAATCCAATATGATTGGGTGCTGTCAACAAATCTGAATTCATATATTTGCTGGGAATTAAATTAAAGGCAGGGGTGAGACAATAGTTGTCGAAGCATCCATAAAAGGGTTGTCTGCAGTTAGAAGTATATCTGACGTACCTGAGCATGTCATACAGTGTGCTATTCAGAGTACATCAAGAGCATCCCAAGAACCTATGGGAGTACAAAACCTATACTCAGTGGGGGCAAAGATACATTCTCCTCAACCCCAAGTTTGGTACCAATCCAAACTTATGGGACAACTTGCCAGACCGAGTGGGACATCTTTCAACAATATAAAATGAGAAAGACATCCTCAGTGGTCTGGAACAAACCACCAGCAACACCTCCACACTTTGTGGAAATAGCAGTAGAGGATATTCTCACTTGTGCAGGAATTTATAGCCAATCCCACAAATGGCACATTGTAGACACCATCAATCAACAATTCCATGCTATCAATGAACAAATGGGGCAATCAGAACAGCCCCATGAGAATATGAAGATGTATCTTCATACACTCAGCATGATGCTGAGTGTATGAAATACCTGAAGTCCCAGAAATCAAGTTCTGCAACTCCAGAGGTAGCAGCTATGATGGCCAGGGAAGCTGGGCTATGGCAAGAGGGAAACATGTGGGTAAGATGAAGTGGACATTACATCCACTTATAAAGTAGCCCAGAATGAGGGTGAAGAATTGGCCCCAGTCCAGCACATTCTCTTCAAGCAGAAAATTAATCCTGCTATGCCAAATTGCACACCCCCATGTGATCCCAATATTGAGGGTGCTATAGGGCAGATGTCAGCTCTACACTAAACTGGAGAAAGTGATGGGAGCTATAACTGTTGCATGCAAGCCAAGCAATGGCTAGTTGACCACCAAGCCCCACCAATTCTCAAAGTGCAGAGTATGACTATGAAAACATGGTCTCTGCATGCTGGGCTATACAACCCAGCCTTTGCTCAAAGTGAAGTAAGAGGCCATTCAATGCAAGAAATATAGCCAGTCAGGTGATTGGTTATCACTTGGTACCTATTAGTTTGAACAGGATGAGATTTTAAAAGAATGTGAGATTAGCATAATTACTACAAGGGCATAGTAGAGATGAGATAGTGAACTTATATCAGCAATACATTTTGTAATGGCTTTGCTATTTCCTAGTCACATCTTCTGTTCTGTCTTCATAGGCGTGTGAACTGGTTGCCTAAATCACAAGAGCCTCATTATATAGATGGACACTTGTTTTGCTTGAGCCCTGCTATATGGATGGTCACAAGTACCATCAGAGCTCTGCTGTACAGTAGTCACTGATGTTGGTTCAGCTGAGCTAAGTCTCTCTCAAGAGCCCTTAGTTTGAGAGTGGATCAGATGAGCAGAAAATAGGTTATTAGTCTAGGTCAAAGCTAAAGAAATACAGTTTGTACAGAGGGTTCATATACTAATGGGTCTGGTATACAGATCAAGTCAATCAGAGATAAAGTGTCATTCGTAATGAGTCAGGATGAGTAATGGTGAGAGAAAAAGTCTGTAAGGGGAAAGTCCACAGTTGAGCTGACTGAGAGTGCAGTAAGTATGTCATATGAGATGAGTCGAGAGTGATCAGGTCAGACTGATGAGTAAAAGAGGTGTTATCATAGTTTGGAGTAAGTAAAAGTTGTAACATATTTCTTAATTGCTTGATGTCAGGCAGCTTGAACATGACAAAGATTTGCAAGAATTGCAAGTGTATATTACAGAGCAAGTGTGGATTACAGAGCCCCAGAATGCAGCATTACCATAATTGCTACAATAACATGGTAAAGATGGTGAAATTGCACCAGATGAATAGACAGTATCCAGCCCTTATCAGACATGTAAGTGTTGTAAGAATAGATCATCATCAGCAGAATAACAGACCTTGATAACACTTGATCCTTTTATACTAAATTGGCATAAGTCAATCACTGAATGATAGGTTGCTAGATCTTAATCACTTATTTTTCACTCAATGATGGTAGATATATATCAATTTTGGGTTTATCCAGAGGACTTTCTGGAGTCCTTGACAAACAAGATGATTATTATGTGGCCAAATTCTATTGCCTCAACACCCTCTTTTCTTTCAGCTTAGCAAGAGCACTTGTTTTTGTGATGCCACACTCATGCATAATGTAGCTGGGAAATATGTGGCTATCCAAAAATCAGAGCATTAGCTTGGAAATAATACTGGAGACCTGAGGACATGTTTACCAATTCCACCAATCCAGCAGCTCATCAACACCATCCTTCTCCTCTGGATCATCCAGAAATTCTAAAACACTATTATAAAATCATTCAGAATCAGTTGAGGTGTCAGTCCTAGAAAAGACTGAGGAAGACAATAGTGCAAAGCAGAGCTGCTGGATAATTAGTGGTGGAAAGATGAGATGGAGTTACTGCTAAACACACCTGTATCGCTATGTATGCCAGGGAAGCTGTATGTTAGGGCAACCACTTAACTATCTTCTCAAAGCATAATCCAAAGACTATGCCGAGAATCAAGCATTGTGGGCTCACACATAGATAAGCTTAGAGAGAGAGAGGATGGTGGAGGAAAGCACCAGTTTATATTGACTTTAGATATCACCACAATCAAGTGGGAATCCTAAGAGAATAAGACTAGAGTTTACAGGCTTTGTGCTACTCTATATATACTATACTAGCCCAGGCTTATCATCCAATAAGATATAGTCCAGATATCCTCCAATAGGATATGATTCTGCTATCAGATGAGTCAGAGATAAGAAGATAAGAAGATAA
>Ga0307516_10009466_pt1 | contig 10853 bp, 16 predicted proteins | sample 19_EM_MG_FD_203310 | JGI IMG/M metagenome (GOLD analysis project Ga0307516, IMG submission 203310) | Populus trichocarpa ectomycorrhiza microbial communities from riparian zone in the Pacific Northwest, United States - 19_EM | ecosystem: Host-associated > Plants > Roots > Unclassified | place...
GTCCTCCCCCGTCACTTTTGATTTATCGTGGGATGGACTGCTGATTGAGGATGAGGATGATGAGGCTATGTATTACTCTGAGTAGCCTAACAACTTTGTGTACGACGAGCAGGCGACGAAATAAACATTTTACCTATAAAAGCCGCGGCCTGAGCCGGGCCAAGCCAGTGCCAAGCCCTGGTTGACGGCTTTGGCTGGGCCCGGGGTTTGAGAAAGCCAAAGCCGCATCAGGCCAAGCCAAAGCCGGGGCTTTCAGGCCAAGCCGGGCCGGAACATCACTATTCATCGCTCAAGGAACGGGACCACAACCAGATCTTGATTTGTAAGCCCGCCCTCGGTTCCGAACCAAGAAAACAAAAAAATCACTCCGTGTCAAGGTTTTCTGAAACGGCTGTAACAAGGAAGAGGATTGTTGATAAGTTGAAGATAACTACTTTGAATGGGGACGAGCTCGAGAACATCGTCGTACCGACAGACTTAGCCACAAGATTAATAGCAGCGCCCTTTGAATGTTCATTCCGATAGTTCTCTCCTGGGGTAAAATTTTCCGATGCCAAGCTGGAGTTTGTATCACCATGAACTAGAGTATGTACATATGTATCTCGCAATGTAAGTACCAGTACTGAGAGACGACAAAGACAATTGCACAGACAAAAGGAATTTGAAACGTTCCAGAAAAGCACCGGAAAAGAAAATCCCCAATTAGCACTATATCCCTCCCAAGGTTGACGTGCCAAAAGAATAAAGAAAAAGAGTGATAAAGATAAGCAGGTATATGAACCATAGGCAGGAGAGAAGAAAAACACAAATGGGTTCTCTAATCAACAAAAAGAGTCCAGACCACTTTTTGAAACCGGATCTAGAACGGCACTTGAAGCTTGAACTCACCCCCAAGGAAAGGAAAGTGGATTCATGCGTTACATATTCCACCCCTTGACGGTGATCTTCCCGTCTGCAGAGGCACCAGTGAACATGTTGGGTCCGCCTGCGGTAGATCCGGTAGGGGTAACCACGACCGCAGGCGGGGGTGTACCGGTGCCAGTGGGAGTTGGCGACGGGGGTGGGGACACTGTTCCGTTATTGGCGCCAGAAACAATCTGCGAAGCCTGTGCAGGCGAGATGGTCAGCGTCGCCGTCGCCGTCGTAGAGTTCGAGTTCGGAGTGACAGTCGAATTGGAACCGGAATTGGAGCCGCCCTGGCCAGTGATGATGAGCTGGTTGATTGACTGAGGGACGGTGTCGATGAAAACGAGAGCGGGGCCTGCGACGACGTTGACGGTCGCGCGGTCGATGACGCCTGTGTTGAGCGGCTGGCCGTCGTTGGTGATGAAGAGGGCGACGGGGCCGTTGATGCCTTGTGGGACGATGCATTGGTCGATCGGGAGAGGGATGGAGGTGGTGGCGGTTCCAACCATCATCTGACAGAAGAGTTTCTGTGGAGGGGGAAGGTTTTCAGTATGTCACCATGTGCGACTTGGGGATTGAGAAGCTTGCCTCGTTAGGGATCGTCCCGTTGATGGAGCTAGCCTCAAAGGTAACGAGGGTCCCGGGAGCGACGGTGCCGTTGTTGGTGACTCTGAGGGGGACATTGGAGGGGATGGTGAGGTTGCATCCGCTGATGAAGGGGGAGACGATGGCGAGGACTTCGCTGGGGGTGAAGGCCAGGTCAAACGCCGCGGGGACGACAGTACCAGTGCTGGACAAGAGGTTGAGGACGGTTTGATGACGTGCCTCGACCGTCAGGATGGATCCTGCAGCGGTGAGCAAGCGGGGGTCGGAGAGGAGGTTGGCTGCGCCAAGATACGCTGCGATGCCAACATTCTCGACGACGCGGGCTGCGGCAGCCATGGTGCTGACGTCGGTGATGAGAGAGTCAAAGTTGAACTGGCAGGTGGTTATGGGCTGGGCTCCGAAGCTCTGGATGGCCGCTTGGAGGACGGTGGAGTGGGCGGCTTCATCGGATTGGATTGTGGTGAACTGTTCGATGGGGACTTGACTTGAAGTAAAGCCGGCTGCGGTAAAGTCGGAAGCGACGAATTTTGAGAGCGCTTTTTTGTAGAAGCCAGACTCGAACTGTTCCAAGACATCGGCGAACTCTGGGAGGTGAGTTTCACGCAGGCCGCCATGACAACGCACTAGAAAGGGGACGTACGGAAGACGAGGATATCGGTTGCCGTTACTGCACGCCTGAAGGCAGGAGCTGCAGAGGCGAGGAAGGGGGCTGCAAGGGCGAGGACGACTGAAGATGAACGCATGGTGAGAGAAATAAGTGTTTCTTTTCACTGCCTGAGTGATTTAAAGCCTGCTTGAAAGGATTGGGAAGTAGGATAAAAGGATGGAATGAACCAGCCGGGCAAGCCCAGGAAAGAAGAGACTGAGGACGAGGTCATTAGTATGCATGGATAGGGAGGGAGGACACTTACGAGGGCAAAGGGAGGGAAAAAGAGAAGGAGGGGGGAAGGAACGAAGAGATGGTGGCCATGTATGGTCGAGTGGTATTTGTATTCATCACCGGTCGTGAAGCGGCATCTCTATGGTGATATTTGACAGGTCAAACAATTCGAAGTTCCAACATATGACAACAAGAAAAACCCATTTGTTCCAATTTCAAACAAGGATGGCCAGTTGTGACACTGAGAGGAGTTCCACTCTCAGCACGTGACACTAATACGCAACGCGTTGCGAGTTACATCGGTATCCTCTACTGAAGTGCGTCCCTCTTCTGCATCTCCAGCTCGTACCAACACGGCAAGCCATAGGTCTTCGGCAAACTCTCCCACACCGCCGCTCTTGCCGTCCGATGTGCCCTCGTCGCCCGCTCCAAACACACCGAGCAAACATCTTTCGCAAACCTCCGCCAGTCGCCCTGGTCCCAAATATCGAGTGGAATTGACGGCCGCCACGTCTCAACCATATCAAACCACGTAGATCGATTCACCGAACACCTCGAGGGCGTCTGGCACCCCTCCGGGGTCGGCTGCACGAGGAATCTTATCACGCGCAGCGTCGCAGCGAACTGATCTACATATCCCCGCAAACACAAATTTTTCTCAATCAGTAGGTCACCCGAAACGATCCAAGCTGGGCTCTGCAGGATGTCCTCCATCAGGTACGCCCCGCAGCTGTAGAACAGCGCCGGCATTGCCCAGCGCGCATCGATCTGGAGTGCGACGCGGAGGAGCTGGAACTCGTCATCGAAGAAGTGCGTCTGCGGGAACGTCTGTATGTTTTTGCGTGTGTCCCAGTCTCTTAGGGTGGTGGGGTAGGCAGTCGCGAGGTGCCAGAGCGCTCGCTGCCGGAGGTTCGGCACGTCGTATTTGTGCGAGAGGCGGAGAATGGCCAATAAAGTACTCAGCTCCGTTGGCGCTGGTGGGGGTTTGAAATATCTTTAGATATTAAGTAGGAGATGCCGTCAATGATCAACGTGGTATCAACGTGGTCATCTGAGGTGTGGCTCACCCTTCTACTTTCAGGACACCTTTGAGGAAACATTTGACCTCTGATGCGGGATCTGGTAGGAAAATGAGAGGGAAACCTTCGAGGGTGTCTTTTGGATTCGGTTGGGGAATTGCCAACATGTCCTTGAAGACAGACGATTCTTCTTCTAGCCTATCTCGGGGAACGCGGAAGAGCTGGTTCCCAGCCTGCAAAACCAACAACTGAATGTTAGTATCTTTGTACCAAACGTCGAGGTCTTTTACGAGTGTAGATGTTGAAGAGTTCATCGTTGATGGCAAACGTTGCGTCCTTCCGTCTTATAAGGCTTTGTGCCCTTCGTGATCTCAACTGACTAAATTTGCTCACTTGCTCCTTCGTGTCTTTCAGCAGTTAGGCCTAGATCCATCCATTCCATGAGTAATACATCGAACAAAGAACGAGACGGTGCCAACTTGCAGACCCCAAAACGCTGCATGCCCCCTATTTGATCGTCCGTCAACCATTAAACACAGCCGTCCAAATGGAAGAACACGGGAGATTTTAACTAACAATCTATCCCGGCCATCTATCCCGGAACATAGTTCTTCAGGCTTATTATAGATCCAGAAAGAAAACGGACGGGCCTAGCTTTTGCACCCCCAAAACTGAAGAAGAGTGGAAAGAACATCTTTCACCTATAACGAGTGCACTCCACCCCAGTTCCCCGAAAATTTCAGCCACACTACCCGCCTAACGCCACCCTCCTTCTGGCCCCCCAAAACCACCCCAAATTCGTCAAGCTTCCCTGGGCCAGGCGAACTCCACCGACCTAACCACGTGGAAAGAATGTCGAGGAGTAGACGTCGAAGAGGGAGGGGAGATGATTCCATCGTTTTCGACGTCCTACTGAGGCCTGGGAGATAAGACAAGCATAGAGAACAGCCGGCCGGGAGTCTTTTTTTACCTTTTGACTTATCATACAAGTACTTCTTCCAACGTTAACGTTAAATTTGTCACTGCGAGATTATGAATATGTCTGGTCGGAATAACGATCCACCCACGGCTCTCTATCGGCTTCCTATCGCCAGAAGTTCTCTGTTGCGGCAAGACTTTCCATTGAGGCAAACATAACGATGAAAGCTTTCCGGACGGCTCTCGCGAGCCGGTGGGAGCTAGAGGAAGAAGAATCATCCTCGGCTCACGGCCAACATGATCGTCATCTAGACACAAAGTTGCGTTATCGATTAGAAGGGTGCGTCCCATCAGATAAGTCTCACTGGCAAGGCTCCACCTCACTACAACTAGCAGGACGGAGAACTTACAGGTGGGTTTGTGGCATGCGCGAACATTACGTTGAGATATTTCTGACACCGGTGGCAATTACCCAACTTTCTCTTGACGTTTTATACGGGTCCTTTCTTTCCTCGTGGCATCTGATTCTGATCTCCCCTCCCGGAATTCGAGAGATGAAGTTTCTGTTCGACACTTGTGAGTCTGATGTTGATTTATGAGGGAAATTGAGACACACGCAGAACGACTTGAAGATGATTTCGAAAAGGTTGTCATGAAAACGTGGATTGTGGTTTCAACCCCTCTATCACAAGTTGGTCGACATATGAGAAACCTACGTCAAATCTTGAAGGTAAGGAGATGAATTTGAAAAAGAGGGAAGTCTAGGATACTAACTTATGGTTAATTGAGGGGGAAGGATCTTCGTTCAGAAGCCATGGAGCGGGGGTATATTGAAAAGTGCCTACCCAATTACACGAACCAGGATGAGCAGCCTGCTGAGCCTTGAAACGGTTTCAGCGAAGCGGGAAAGCTGGATCTAGATGTACAAACCTCCATTAATTCACATCACGACATCGCTTGTGGTCTGAAGTTCACTCATAGATGAAGGAGATAGATCAATAGCGGAACACTGTATATTTAGCACCTGTATTAATTACCGAGGTGACGGGTCTACACCCTGTGCATAGTGGGCTGTACATGTCAGAAATCCGGGGAGTGGAGACAGGGAGATAGTAACGTACTTAAACATGACTTGAGAGCCAACGGCTGGAACCTCATGGATGTCATATTGTGAAGTCGTCGAATGTCAATCCGCAGCCAACGTCTCTTGGCGAATGGGATATGTGGGAATGAAGAAATACAACCTAGGGAAGAGGAAATAAAAGTTGTTGAACCAAGGCGTGGCGAGAAACTCGTCGGCGGTTCAATATTCAATGGTCGGTGTCGTCGCAATCTGAACTTTGATCCGTTACCGGGCTAAAAATCCTGAGGTCAGTGCTACGCTTAGCCTTGTTCGCTTTTACCTCTTCGCTGTCACCTACCTGCAAGCCATGGTTGCCCCGTCGAACGATTACATCGTCGCTACCGATGACAACACAGCCGTACTCATTCGTAGACACGAAGTGGCTTACTATGATGTAAGCATTTCAAAGTCCAAGACGAACGGCGCAGTGCTGACCATAACGATAGGGCCTGCTCTCCGTTCTTTACAGACATTTCCCGAGCATTTCTAAGGAGTCCATGGTTATCCAAACAAATGAGTTGGACATTTGTGCTGGACGATACGTGGATATTCCGCATGAACTATGGTCGGATGTGGGTCTTTGGATACATAACATCAGAGCTATTTCCCGTGTGTTGGTTGCGCCTTCATCTTTGTCCAAAACTAATGACTTTGATCAGGAATGACTGGAAGACTAGCTCCGCCTGGTAAAAAGCTGATGATTCATGTTCAAACTTTGACCGGAAAAATGAGCCGAGGGATAGTCCTCCCTAAGGACGCTTTGATCTCTGAGTTGGCAGAGCTGTTGCAAGACTACGAAGGGGTAGCTCCACACGAGTAACGTCTCGTATTTGATGGACAGAGGCTGGATTCCAGACGCACACTTTCCTATTATGACATTACGAACGGGTCCACTGTTTTTCTTTACAATGAACAGGTGGGTGGCAAGCCAGTCATATACTTGTTTAGCCCTTTTCCAGTAAGCGCCCTCGTCCGATTATCCCTCGTCAAAGCTTAGTCATTCTCTGCGGTATACCCAAGCGTCCCCTTCAAGTCATCCAAGTCTGGACAGTCCATCGAATGGAACATCAATTCTCACGAGGACCATACCATGACTGATATCGCTACCGGTACACGAGTATCTTACTTGTTCTGGGAAGCAGAGTGAGTTGGTTTTGTTCGTTTCTCGAGCTGCGTATTTATCTGAGTTCTGTGTAGAACAAATCCTGGTTTACCACCGTCGCCTCCATCATCTCCTCGATTAGGTCCAGCGGATTCGGATATCACTCCCCCCTTTGACCCATCGTTGGCTGAACTCACCGACAGCAACTCGGTCGTCCTTCCCACGTCGAAAACCGCGCTGTACCTCGACAAGGTATTAGCCCCTTTAAGGCTTCACATCGAAGCTAGGACCTCATTCATCGCGTACGTAACTCTTCCATCATTTGCTTGTACTTACCGAAAGTCCTATTAGATATTGGCTTCCGTCGATTTTGAAGCATGATTTCGTCGCCTTCCGTTTCCTACCTCAAAAATCGTATGAGCATGCCGCGCCTCTCGACGTTGAGCCCAAGCCCGATGTTATTACCCGCGTGTTCATCTTGTTCAAGAGGGTGTGCGAAGATGGATTAGACGAATGGGAAGGGGCGGTCTCCCGGGCGTCGGAGAATGTTGACACTTGGAAAGATGTTGTTGGTGTAGACTGCGATGGGAAGACGAGGGACTGTTTAGAGTACTGGAATGGGGAGGGATGGAGGTGAAGAACTAAATGAGCTACGTGCTTATTGTGAGATCGAATATTCAAAAAGGTACGCAATGGGGATTCTTTACGACTTCCTTGTGTCGCATAGCCCTTCTACGGCCAGGAACCAGTATACAGTTGGAACGTTTTTTTTTGAGTGGAAGAAAGTCGAGGAACTAGACTCGTGTGGCTGACTTGTCTTCGTACATATTGCGACTGCAAAGGAGTCATCTTGTTAATATTATAATTCGACGACGAAGATTTTATATCAAAATCTAGATATACAGGCCTACATAAATTCACATCGCTTGTGGTCTGAAGTTCACTGGTAGGTAGAAGACACATATACAGTGCATGATACTTGTAGAAAGAAACCAGGCGAAGAAATAGTAAAACATATGTTTAGCACCTGCACCAATACCGAGATGAAGGGTCTACACGCTGTGCAGAGTGGGATGTATACGTCAGAAATACAGAGAGTTGAGACAGGGAGACAATAGAGTGCTTCAAGTTGAAGCTGCCAACTTGTTCTATGGGGAGCCGACGGCTGGAACCTCATGTCGTGAACTCGTCGAATGTCAATCCGTAGCCGGCGTCCCTTGGCGAACGCGGGATGTGGGAATGAAAAGATACAACCTAGGGAAGAGGAGGAGGAAGTTGTGGCGAAAGACTCGTCGGGGTTTGGTCAGCGTCGTCGCGATCGGAACTTGTGCGCTGAACTTGATCGATTGATCTGGATGCGTTACCGGGCTAAAAAGACCACAACATCCCATGGCCACAGAACATTGAGGTCAGTGCTAAGCTTATTGTCGAGGTAGGACCGTTGTCAGCGCATTCACCTAACAGTGTCACTCTGTTAGGCGTCTATCAATGTTCTGTGAGGGCCGGCCTGGTCGCTATCACAGGATCAAGCTATAGGCGCTCCATTAATATTGTGCTCGCACGTGCCAGTGGGGGTACGCAGGCCTTGTTCGCTGACTTTGTCAACTATGGGTGCCGCCCCATCGAAGGATTACATCGTCGCTACTGATGGCAACACCTCCGTACTCGTTCGTAGATATGAAGTGGCTTGCTATGATGTGAGCATTCTAAAGTCCACTGGCACGACGGATGGTGCACTGATCATACTGATCATACACGATAGGTCCTGCTCACCGTTCTTGACAGACATTTCCCGAACGTTTCTAAGGAGTCCATGGTTGTCCAGACAAACGAGTTAGACATCTGTGCTGGACGATATGTGGACATTCCGCTTGAACTATGGTTGGATGTTCATCTCAAGATAAAAAACATCAGAGTTATTTCCCGTGTGTTCGTTGGGCCTTCATCGTTGTCCAAAACTAATTACCATTGGATCAGGGACGACTGGAAAATTAGCTCCGCCTGGTAAAAATCAAAAGATGACAATTCATGTTCAAACCATGACCGGAAGAATGATCCGAGGGACAGTCCCTAAGGACGCTTTAATCTATAAGTTGGCCGAGCTGTTGCGAGACCACGAAAGGATACCTCTAGATCACCAACGTCTCTTTTTTGATGGACAGCAGCTCGATTTCGGACGCCCACTTTCCGATTATAACATTCTGGACGGGTCCACTGTTCATCTCCTCGGGCCACTGCGGGTCGGCAAGCCAGTCATATATTTGTTTAGCCCTTTTCCATTGAACGCTGTCCTCCGATTATCCCTCGTCAAGGCCTGGTCATTCGCTGCGGTATACCCGGATGTCCCCATTAAGTCATCCGAGTCTGGACAGTCTATCGAATGGAACATCAATACTCACGAGGACCATACCATGACTGATATCGCTACTGATACACGAGTATCTTACTTGTTCTGGGAAGCAGAGTAAGTTGGTTTTGTTTATTTCCCGAGCTGTGTATTTATCCGAGTTCTCTGTAGGACAAACCCTGGATTACCACCCTCGCCTCCATCATCTCCTCGGTTATGCCCAGCGGATTCGAATACCATTTTCCCCTTCGACCCATCATTGGCTGAAATCACCGACGGCAACTCGGTCGTCCTTCCCACGTCGAAAACCGCGCTGTACCTCGACAAGGTATTGGCCGCTTTGAGTCTTCACATCGAAGCTAGGACCTCGTTCATCACGTACGTAACTCCCGCTTCCATCATTTGCTTTCACCGAAAGTCCTATAAGATATTGGCTTCCGTCGATTTTGAAGCATGACTATGTCGCCCTCCGTTTCCTACCTCAAAAATCGTATGAGCATGCCGCGCCTCTCGACGTTGATCCCAAGCCCGATATTGTTACTCGCGTGTTCATGTTATTCAAGAAGGTGTGCAAAGATGGATTAGATGAATGGGAAGGGGCACTGTCGCGGGCGTCGGAGAATGTTGGGATTTGGAAAGGTGTTGTTGGCGTAGACTGCGATGGGATGAAAGACGAGGCACTGTTTAGAGTGCTGGAATGGGGAGGGATGGAAGTGATGAATTGAGTTAGCTACGTGCTTATCTCTTGTTTCACGAGATCGAATATTCCCCATGTACTTCAAAGAGACACGCAATGGATATTTTTTACGGCTTCTTTATGTCGCATATCCTTTCTACGGCCAGGAACCATTACACAGTCAGAAGAAAAAATTGCGTGGCAGAGACGACGTCTAGTCACTAGTAAACTCGTGTTTGAAACGGCTGACTTGACTTCGTACACACTGAGACTACCAAAGACCCGTCTTTTTAATTCGAAGACAAAGATTTTATATTTCCCTCAAAATCTAGATGTACAGGTCTCCATTAATTCACATCGCGGAGTCGCTTGAGGTCTGAAATTCACTGGTAAGTAGAACAGACACATATGCACGATAGAAAGAAACCACGCGAAGAAATAGAGGAGCATATCTTTAGCACCTGTATCTATAGGTGACGGGTCTACACGTTGTACAAAGTGGGCTGTACACGTCAGAAATCCGGAGAGTTGAGACAAGGATGACTTGTTCTGCCAGTGATGGAGAACCAACGGCTGGAACCTCACACTGTGGGTGAAGTTGTCGAATGTCAATCCGTAGCCGGTGTCTCTTGCTCGGATGTGGGAATGAAAGATACAACCTAGGGAAGAGGAGATGGAGGTTATTGAACCAAGCCTAGGTGTGGCGAAAGAGTCATCTGACTTGGCGTTTGGTTGGGGTCGTCGCGATCGGAATGGGGTGAATTGATCCGTTACGGGGCAAAACTGGGCAAAACTTCCCAAAACATCCTATGGCCGTTGAGGTCAGTGCTATGCTTATTTTCGAGACAGGGCAGTCGTCAGCGCATACACCTAACAGCCTCAATGACTTTTTTAGGCGTCTATCAACCGTCAGTCACAGGATCAAGCTGTAGTAGGCGCCCATTAATAGTGACTCGGAGTCGCACGTGAGGGTATTGCACTTTTACCTGTCAACCATGGGTGCTTCCTCCAGTGCTCTGCCGAAGGATTACATCGTCGCTACTGATGACAAGACCTCCGTACTCGTTCGTAGAGACGAAGTGGGTTACTACGATGTAAGCATTCTAAAGTCCAGGACGGACGGTGCCCTGATCATACACTGCGATAGGCCCTGCTTACCGTTCTAGGCAGACATTTCCCGAACATTTCTAGGGAGTCCATGATTATCCAGACGAACGAATTAGACATTTGTGCTGGACGATACGTGGATATTCCGCTTGAACTATGGTTGGATGTT
>Ga0307516_10009467_pt1 | contig 10853 bp, 11 predicted proteins | sample 19_EM_MG_FD_203310 | JGI IMG/M metagenome (GOLD analysis project Ga0307516, IMG submission 203310) | Populus trichocarpa ectomycorrhiza microbial communities from riparian zone in the Pacific Northwest, United States - 19_EM | ecosystem: Host-associated > Plants > Roots > Unclassified | place...
CAGCTGGATCACGCTGGGCCGGGGGGTGTTGGCGCCGGCGGCGCTGGCGGGTGGCAATGTGCTCATGAGGGCTAGTTTATAGGCTCAGGCGATGGGCTGTCATCAGGAAACCCGCTTATTTGGCGGCCAGCGCCTGGCGCGCGCGGCTGGCCAGTGTTTCCAGCATCAGGCCGGGGTTGTAGGGATGCTCGACGGTGCGCGCGGTGGCGGCCAGCTCTTTGGCCCAGGCGCCCAGCGCCAGAAAGCCGGGCCCGCCGGCCTTGCTGGCGGGCAAATCACCCGCGTTAAAAAACCGCGGTTGTGCGCCGGCCTTGACAGCCATCACGTCGTGACAGAGTTTTTGCAGGGCATCGACGGCCTGGGCGGGCGCCATGTCGGCCAGCGCGCTGCTGTCGCCGCGTGCGACGGCTTTGGGCAAAGCCTGCCAGTGCTGGGCGCTGGCGCTGCTGGGGCCGGCCTGCAGCCGGTCCAGCGCATCTGCCGGTCGGCCGCCGGCGGCCGCCAGCAGGGTGTGCAGGTCGGCGCCGGACGGCCGGGCGCCGGCCTTCCCTTCGGACGGCGCCTGGGTGGCCAGCCAGGCCAGGGCTTCGTCAAACACCGGCCAGTGCATGGTGTGGCTCTGGCAACGGCTGCGGATGGTGGGCAGCAACTGGTGCGCGGCCTCGGTGGCCAGGATGAACTTGACCGCGCCGGGCGGTTCTTCCAGCGTCTTGAGCAGGGTGTTGGCGGTGATGGTGTTCATGCGCTCGGCCGGGTAGACCAACACCACCTTGGTCGTACCGCGCGAACGGGTGAACTGGGTGAAGCTGACCGCCTCGCGCGCCGCGTCGACCTTGATTTCCTTGCTGGGCTTGCGCTTTTTGGCGTCCAGGTCGTCCTGCGTTTTTTCGTCCAGCGGCCAGCCCAGCGCCAGCGACAGGGTCTCCGGCATCAGCAAACACAGGTCGGCGTGGGTGTGCACGGCGACCGCATGGCAGCTTCCGCAGTGGCCGCAAGCGCCGTCGGGGGTGGGCTGTTCGCACAGCCAGGCCAGCGCCAGCGCCAGCGCCAGGTCGAACTGGCCCAGGCCGGACGGGCCACTGAGCAGCCAGGCGTGGCCGCGTTGCGCCAGCAGGCCGCGCAGCTGGGTTTGGAGCCAGGGCGCCAGCGGCGGGTTCGGGGTCGGGGCGTCGTCGCTGATGGCGCTCATGGCAGCCAGCCCTTGTCGGCGAAGACCTGGTAGACCGCATGCCAGACCGTTTCGCGCGGATGCGCGGCGTCGATGCGGGCAAAGCGGCCAGGGTCCTGGGCCATGCGATCGGCGTAGCCCTGGGCCACGCGGCGAAAGAACTCGACCGGCTGGGCCTCGAACCTGTCGGGCAGGCGGGCGCCTGCCAGGCGTTGCGCGGCTTCCTCGGGCGCCAGGTCGAACCAGACGGTCAGGTCCGGCTGGACAATCGCCGCCGGCGCGCCCTTTTGTCCCAACTCATGAACAAAATCGTGCCCCAGCCCTTGCGCTGCCTGGGCCCATAGCTCCAGTTTTGATAGCACTTCCAGGTCGAAGCCGCGCCCGCCGCCCTGGTAGGCAAAGGTGGCGTCGGTGAAGCGGTCGCACAGCACCACCTCGCCGCGCGCCAGGGCCGGCGCAATCACGGTGGTCAGGTGGTCGCGCCGCGCCGCAAAAATCAGCAGCGCTTCGGTCAGCGTGTCCATGGTGTCGTTGAGGATCAGCCCGCGCAGCTTCTCGGCCAGCGGCGTGCCGCCCGGCTCGCGGCTCAGGGTCACTGCCCTGCCTTGCGCCCTGAAGGCGTCGGCCAGCGCGGCAATGTGGGTGGACTTGCCCGCGCCGTCTATGCCCTCGAAGCTGATGAAAAGACCGGACTTCACTGGTTACGTTGGTATTTGTTGACTGCCCGGTTGTGCTCGTCCAGGCTGCTGCTGAAATGGCTGCTGCCGTCACCCTTGGCCACAAAATACAGGGCCTTGGTCGGCGCCGGCTTGACGGCAGCCAGCAGCGCGGCCTTGCCGGGCATGGCGATCGGTGTGGGCGGCAGGCCGCCGCGGGTGTAGGTGTTGTAAGGCGTGTCGGCCAGCAGGTCGCGCCGGCGCAGGTTGCCGTCGAATTGTTCACCCAGGCCGTAGATCACGGTCGGGTCGGTCTGCAGCAACATGCCGATGCGCAGGCGGTTGGTGAACACGCCGCCGATCTCGGGCCGGTCCACCGGTTTGCCGGTTTCCTTTTCGATGATGCTGGCCAGGATCAAGGCCTGGTCCGGGGTTTTGAGCGGCGTGTCGCCCTCGCGCAGCGCCCAGGCCGCTTCGAGCCGGCGGTCCATGGCGCGCGCCGCGCGTTTGAGCACGGCCAGGTCACTGCTGCCTTTGGCGTAGGTGTAGGTGTCGGGGAAAAACCGGCCTTCAGGATGCACGCCCGGCCGGCCGAGTTGCGTCATGATGGCCTCGGGGCTCAGGCCCATGCTGTCGGGCTTGAGGGCCTCGGCCTTTTGCAGGGCCGCGCGCACCTGGCGGAAATTCCAGCCTTCGACGATCACCACGCTTTTGAGGCTTTCCTCACCGCGCACCAGCATGCTCAATAGCGAACGCGGGGTGGTGCCGGGGGTGATTTCATAACTGCCGGCCTTGATCTGGCGGGCCTGGCCGGACAGGCGGAACCAGGCGTAAAGCAGGGTCGGGTCCACCGCGACACCGCTGGCGGCCACGGTGTCGGCCACGCGCTGGGCCGGCGTACCGGGCTCGATTTCCAGGTCCACCACCGTGTTGCCGGGCTGCGGCTGCAGGCTCAGGGGCTCGTACAGCCACCAGCCCGCGGCGCCAAAGACCAACAGGCCGCCGAGGAACATCAGTACCAGCAAACTCATCAAAAAACGACGCACAACCCTGTTGCCTTCCTGAAAACGATGGGTCCATGATAATTCAGCTTATGTTGACCCCTTCCACTTCGCCCATTGAGTTGCCTGTTGTTTCCAACTTGTCCGGGGTCGCCGGGCTCAGCCATCTGGGCGTGATCCGCGTGGCCGGCGCAGACGCCGCCAGCTTCCTGCAAGGGCAGTTGACCCAGGACGTGGCGCTGCTGGGCATGTCGGAGGCACGCCTGGCGGCGTTTTGCAATGCCAAGGGCCGCATGCAGGCCAGCTTCATCGTCTTCAAGCGCAGCCCGGAAGAGATCCTGATGGTCTGCAGCCAGGACATCCTGCCAGCCACGCTCAAGCGCCTGTCCATGTTTGTGCTGCGCGCCAAGGCCAAACTCAGCGATGCCACGGCCGACTACGCGCTGTTCGGCCTAGCCGGAAGCGCTATCGAATCCATAGCTCCCGGCGCCCATCCGGTGTGGTCCAGGGCCGATGTTGGTGCTGCAAACCTGGTGTTTCTTTACCCCGGCAACGGCCAGCCGCGCGCCCTGTGGTGCGCGCCGGCCGGAACGCCCGTGCCCGCCGGCGATGCCTTGCCGCTGGCGCAGTGGCAGTGGCTGGACGTGTCTTCGGGGATCGCGATGATCACCCAGCCCATCTTCGAGGCCTTTGTGCCCCAGATGCTCAATTACGAGTCCGTGGGCGGCGTCAATTTCAAGAAAGGCTGTTACCCCGGCCAGGAAATCGTGGCGCGCAGCCAGTTTCGCGGCACGCTCAAGCGCCGGGCCTTCCTGGCGCACACGGAAGGCGAACCGGCGGTGGGCCAGGAGGTGTTTCACGCCTCGGACGCGGAGCAGCCCTGCGGCCTGGTGGCGGCCTGCGCACCTCGGCCCGGCAGCGGTTTCGATGCCATCGTGTCGATGACAACAGCCGCCGCGGCCGATGCCGAAGGCGGGCGCCTGACATTGGGCAGCGCCGCCGGTCCGGCGCTGGTCCTGCTGCCCTGGCCGTATCCGCTGCTGGAAGACATCTAGTCCCGGCATGTGCCTGATCGCTTTTGCCATCGGCGCATCAAAGCGCTGGCCGCTGGTTGTTGCCGCGAACCGCGACGAGTTCCTGGACCGGCCTACGCTGCCGCTGGCGCGCTGGCACACCACCGCCGGCACGGAAATTTTCTCCGGCCGCGACATACGCGCCGGCGGCACCTGGATGGGCCTGACGGCTGCCGGACGCATCGCCATGCTGACCAATGTGCGCGGCCCGGCCTCGCTGACCGGTGACAGGTCGCGCGGCGAGCTGGTCACGCGCTGGCTGGACAGCGAAACCGACGCGACGGTTTTCATGGCCGAGATCGACGGCGGGGTCTATGGTGGCTTCAATCTGGTGCTGGGCGACTTCAAAACCAGCGCCTGGCACTGGCTCAGCAACCAACCCGGCCCGGGCCTGGAATCACGCGCCCTGCAGCCCGGTGTTTACGGCCTGTCCAACGGCGCGCTGGACACGCCCTGGCCGAAAACCCTGGGCCTGAAAAAAGCGCTGCACTCCGCGTTGCAGGCGCCGGACGTGGCCACACTGGAAAAGGATTTGATGGCCGCGCTCAGGGACAGGCGGCGCGCTGATCGGGAGAATCTGCCCAGCACCGGTGTGCCGCTGGCACTCGAGGAAGCCTTGTCCAGTGCGTTTGTGGACTTTCCGGAACACGGTTACGGCACGCGCTGCAGCACGGCGCTGGTGGCATCCGCAGTTGCGGATGGCTGGGATATTGCGCTGCAGGAAGTCAGCCATGCGCATGGCGAGGTCGCCACGCCGGGCACGCAAAACGTCCGGCTGCACTGGCAAATCTAGCGGGGCTTCAGCGCCCGCACCATCTCGATGTGCGGAATCTCCACCTCGTCAAACGGCTCGCCCCGCGGCGCAAACCCCAGGCGCGCATAAAACCCTTCGGCGCTGCGCTGGGCATGTAGCAGCACCTCGGTGTCGCCGCGTTGTTCGGCTTGCGCCACCAGCGCCTTCAGCAGTTCGCGCCCCAGGCTGGCGCCGCGCAGCACGCGGTTGACCGCCATGCGGCCGATTTTCCCGGCGCCCGGCGCGTGTTGCAGCAGGCGGCCCGTGCCTATGGGCTGGCCCAGGCCGTTGTAGGCGACCGCGTGCACGGCCGTCTTGTCGGCCTCGTCCCATTCCATCTCCAGCGGAATGCCCTGCTCTTCGACAAACACCGCGGTGCGGATCGCGCCGGCGTGTTCGCCCAGCTCCGCCCAGGACCCGGTCTTGACGGTGACCATGGCGTCGCCGGCTTCGAAACCGGTCAATATCCTGCGCAGGCCCTCGGGCACCGGCCGCGAGGTCTGGGTCGCCGGGTCGGCAAACACATAAATCAGTTCGCAGGTGATCAGCAGTGCATCGCCGCGGAAGATGGCGCCAGTGAACACCATCGATGAATTGCCGATGCGTGAACATTTGAGGCCAATGTCGAGCTGGTCGTCGTAACGCGCCGAGCCGTGGTATTCGACCGAGGCCTTCTTCACATACAGGTCGCCGCCCAGTTCATGCATGGCTTCCTCGTAAGGCAGGGCCAGCGCGCGCCAGTAGTCGGCCACGGCGGTGTCGAAGTACATCAGGTAGTGCGCGTTGAAGACGATTTTCTGCATGTCCACCTCGGCCCAGCGCACGCGCAGCCGGTGGAAAAATCGGAAGTCCTGTCGTTTCATGTGTCTCGCTTCATTTTTTAAATGCATGGCGCAGGGCCTGCGCCGCATGGGCATGGGCCTGGCGCGCCTCGGCAATCGCGCGGCCCATCTTGATGAACTCGTGCGTCACGCCGCGATAAATTTCCAGGTCCACCGCAACGCCGGCCATGCGCAGTTTATCGGCATAGGCCAGCCCCTCGTCCGTCAGGGGGTCGCACTCGGCCAGGCCTATCCAGGCCGGCGCCACGCCCTCGACATCGTGCGCAACCAGCGGCGCAAAACGCCAGTCGTCCCGGTCTGCCGGGCTGCGCAAATACTGGCTGAAAAAGAAGTCGATGTGCAAGGCCTCCAGCACCAAACCCTCGGCAAACCGCCGGTGGGACGCCGAGTCCTGCCGCGGCGCACAGCCGGGGTAAAAAAGCAGTTGCAGCTCCAGTGGCAGCGCCATGTCGCGCGCCTGGATGGCGCAGGCCGCCGCCAGCGTGCCGCCGGCGCTGTCGCCGCCAATCGCCAGCCGGGTCCCGTCCAGGCCCTTGTCGTCGGCATGAAAGGACAGCCAGGCCAGCGCGTCCCAGGCGTCGTTGGCAGCGGTCGGGAATTTGTGCTCCGGTGCCAGCCGGTAGTCCACCGAGATCACCGCGCAGCCGGCCTGGTGGGACAGCTCGCGGCACAGGATGTCATGTGACGCGACGCTGCCGATCGTGAAGCCGCCGCCGTGGAAATACAGCAGCACCGGCAGCTTGTCATGCGAGGGGGCGTACAGGCGCAGCGGCAGCGTAAAACCGTCGCGCGTCGTGATGCTGAAGTCCTCGACCCTGGCCAGCGGGGCCGGCGGGATTTCCAGCACCCCGGCGCCGGCTTCATAGGCGGCGCGCGCCTGCTGCGGGCTCAGTGTGTGCAGCGGCGGCCGCTTGGCGCGGGCCATGCGCACCAGCACATCGCGCATGGCCGGGGTCAGCAGGTCGTTGGGATCGGCGGGCTGTGTCATCAGGTCAGGAAGCTGGCTGCAGTCAGGTCTATCACCAAAGTGACGGCGATGGGGGTTTGCCGGTTTGTCAACACGCCTGCAGCCATTAAAGTAGGGTGATCCCATCGTACAACGCTACAAAGAGACACCACCCCATGGCCTTCATTTATTACGTGACCCAGATCCAGTTCGAATACGGCGCGGTCAAGCTGCTCAAGCAAGAGTGCGAACGAGTCGGCATCCGCCGGCCCCTGATCGTCACCGACGCCGGCGTCAAGGCCGCCGGTGTGCTGCAAAAAGCGCTGGACGCCCTGCCCGGCCTGGCCGTCACGGTGTTCGACGAAACCCCGTCCAACCCGACCGAAGCCGCGGTGCGCGACGCTGCCGCCATGTACAAGGCCAACAGCTGCGACGGCCTGATCGCCGTCGGCGGCGGCTCGGCCATCGACTGCGCCAAGGGTGTGGCGATTGCGGCCACGCATGAAGGGCCGCTCACCACATACGCCACCATCGAAGGCGGCTCGCTGAAAATCACCGACCGCGTCGCCCCCATCATCGCCGTGCCCACCACCAGCGGCACCGGCAGCGAGGTCGCCCGCGGCGCCATCATCATCGTGGACGACCATCGCAAGCTGGGCTTCCACTCCTGGCACATCGTGCCCAAAACCGCCATCTGCGACCCCGAACTCACGCTGGGCCTGCCGGCCAAACTCACGGCCGCCACCGGCATGGACGCGATTGCGCACTGCATGGAAACCTTCATGGCGCCCGCCTTCAACCCGCCGGCCGACGGCATTGCCCTGGACGGCCTGCAGCGCGGCTGGGCGAACATCGAACGCGCCACCAAGGACGGCAGCGACCGCGAAGCAAGGCTCAACATGATGAGCGCCTCCATGCAGGGCGCCATGGCTTTCCAGAAAGGCCTGGGTTGTGTGCACTCGCTGAGCCATAGCCTGGGCGGCGTCGATCCGCGCCTGCACCACGGCTCGCTCAACGCCATGTTTTTGCCGGCAGTGATCCGTTTCAACGCCGGCGCCGAATCGATCCAGAAGGAAAAGCGCCTGGAACGTATGGCCCACGCCATGGGCCTGGCGACCGGCAGCGATGTGGCCGAAGCCGTGCGCGACATGAATGCCCGCCTCGGCTTGCCCACCGGCCTGGCGGCCATGGGCGTGACGCGCGATCAGTTCCCCGACATCATCAAGGGCGCGCTGGCCGACCACTGCCACAAGACCAATCCGCGGATTGCGACGACGGAAGAATACGAGCAGATGCTGGCGTCGTCGTTGTAACAATGGCGACGTTCTATATTGCCCCAGAAAGAAGGCACTCGGCCTCCCTTGTCGCCAAGCTGTTTGCGGCGGTGGCGGCAATTTCAGTCGTTCTTGGATGTGCTGCTCTGCCGGGACACACGAACTCCATGATTGGACAATGGCACTCGGAAACCGGCAATGACACCGTTGACGAGTACAACTCGCGCCACGAGGTCATGACTCTCCGCGCTGACGGCGGCTTTGTGACCGTGACCAAAATATGGGGAGGTCCCAAGGATCGTCGACACCCAAGACCTCCACACGAGTTTGTCGGGATTGTCGAGGGGACTTGGGTGCTCGACGCCGGTCAGCTCATTAGAGAAGACACCCTTATAAGCGGCAAGCCGGTCTCTTCTTCAGAACGCAGGCGCAGCATCGCTCATGTTCACTGGGTACAGGAAGACGTCATTGAACTCCGATCCAACCCTGCGTCGCCAGGAAAAAGATATGTACGGCGGGCGGAAAAATAACCGTCATGCCGCTTCATCAAGGCAAGCCAGTATTGCTTGCTATTCGATACCACCCATTGGTGATGAGAGTCAAAGCGCCCCAACCCGCCCCATATCCGGCCGCAACAACCACGCCTGCAATTCATCCACCAGTTGCGCACTCGCGCTGTCGGCCGTGCGCCAGGCTTTCATGCGGCCGGCCAGGTCGGTGCCGTAGCGCAAGAAGTCGTTGCGGTCCGGCAGCTTGGCACTTCAGGCCCCGTCCCACCGCCGTGAGTCGCTATCAAAAACAGAGCGAATCCGAACAGGGGTTAGCCTCAGTGCCCCATCTCCAGCGCCACCAAAAACCGCGACACCATGTTGTAAGCGCCAATCGTCACCATCACGTCCACGGTCTGGCGTTCGTCCAGGTGGCTGCGCACCTTGTCATACAGGGTAGCCGGCACCTCGATGTGACGAGTCATCACATCGGTCAGGCTGATCAGTGTGTATTCGAGGTCGCTCAGGCCTTCACCGATTTTTTCCGGATCGCCGAGCGCGTCAATTTTTTGCTGCGTCGCGCCGGCTTTGAGCGCGATCGGTACATGGGCTTCGTATTCGTAGGTGGCGCGGTTCAGCACGGCGACACGGATGATGACCAGTTCGCGCAAATCGGCCGGCAAGGTGTTTTTGTTGCGCACTGCTGTCAGCAACTGCTCCCAGCCGTGGGCCATGGGTGGACTGTTGAGTAGCACCTGGTAGAGGGGCGAGACGCGGCCGCGCTGGGCGGCGATGGTGGTTTCCTGTTCGGCCAGTTCGGGGCGGGTGCCGGGTTCAATCGGTGCGATACGCATGGGAAATCCTTGAAATAAAACCGTTCAATCGCAACGCACGGACATGCCGCCGTCCACCACCAGCTCGGCACCGGTGACAAAACGCGCCTCGTCGGAAGCCAGAAAGAGTACCGCGTTGGCGGTGTCGCGGCCGTCCCCCATGAAAGGCAGCGGGATGCGCGCCTGGCGCTGCTTGAGGATGACCTGCACGTCGCCGCCGGTGCGCTGTTTGGCCAGGCGCACATCCACCATGGGCGTGTAGAGCTGGCCCGGGATCACGGTGTTGACGCGTATGCCCTTGCCGGCGTACTGCACCGCCACCACGCGCGAGAACTGGATCACGCCGGCCTTGGCTGCGGCATACGCGACTTGCGGTGCGCCGGTCCAGCGCGTGGCCGAGGTCGAGGCCAGGTTCACAATCGCGCCCTGCCCGGCCTGCTCCATCAGCGGCAGAACGTGTTTGCAGGTCAAAAACACACTTTTGAGGTTGCGGTCGATTTGTGTGGCCCAGACTTCTTCGCTCATCTCGACCGGCCCGCCCGCGGCCGAGCCGCCGACGTTGTTGACCAGAATGTCGATGGCGCCGAAACGCGCGACACAGGCCGCCACGGTCGCCGCAATCGAGTCGCTGCTGGTCACATCGCAGATGCCGGTTTCAATCTCGCCGCCAGCCGCGCGCGCCAGGGTCACGGTTTCTTCCATGCTTTCGGGGTTCAGGTCCACCGCAAAAACACGCGCGCCCTCTTCGGCCAGGCGCACCGCGATCGCGCGGCCGTTGCCCCAGCCGGGCCCAACCGATCCGGCGCCGGTCACCAGCGCTACTTTGCCTTCAAGTCTCTTGCTCATTGTTGATTCCAGAAAAGTTAAACCACCATGGGCGTGTTGGCGCCATCCATCGCCACGATGGCGCCGGTGACGTAGCTGGCGCGCGGCGAAGCCAGGAACACCGCCACGTTGGCGATTTCCTCGGGCTCGGCCGGTCGCCCCAGCGGCAGCTTGTCGCCGGGTTGGCCGGGTGCAGGCCGGCCTTCGGATACGGCCAGCCGGGTTTCCGCGTCCAGCCGCGCGCGCAGGCGTTCGGTCAGCACCTGGCCGGGGTTCAGCGCATTGATACGCACGCCCTGGCCAGCATAAGCCGCGGCCAGGCCGGCGCTGACCAGCATCAGTGCGGCATTGGCCGCGCCGCCGGCCAGGTGTGTGGGGTTGGCGACCTTGCCGCCGGCGCCCACGATGTTGATGATGACGCCGCTGCCGCGCTGGCCCATGCGTTTGACCAGCGGGTCCATCATGTGGATGTAGGTGAAGTATTTGGCCTGCATGGCGTCGTGCCAGGCCTGCGGCTGCAGGTCGGCCGGTGCCGTGCGTTTAGCCGCACCGGCGCAGTTGACCAGGATGTCCACAGCGCCGTGCGCGGCTTCCGCTGCGTCGAGCGCGCCCTGGGCCGCAGCAGCGTCTTGCAGGTCCGCCGCAAAAAAGCCGATGCGCCAGGTGGCTTCGGGCAAGGCCTGCTGCAAGCTGGCGGCGGCGAGTTTCAGGCCCGCTTCACTGCGCGAGACCAGGCTGACGCGCGCGCCCTCCTGCAGAAAACCAAGCGCGCACGCGTAGCCTATGCCCTTGCTGGCGCCGGTGACCAGCACATGTTTGCCGGCGAGTTGCAAGTCCACGTTTTTATCCCCGTTTCACCAGCAGGCCGCCATCCACAGGGATCAGCACGCCGGTGATGTACTGCGCCTCGTCGGAGGCCAGGAACACCGCGGTGTTGGCCACGTCCCAGGCCGT
>Ga0307516_10009468_pt1 | contig 10852 bp, 9 predicted proteins | sample 19_EM_MG_FD_203310 | JGI IMG/M metagenome (GOLD analysis project Ga0307516, IMG submission 203310) | Populus trichocarpa ectomycorrhiza microbial communities from riparian zone in the Pacific Northwest, United States - 19_EM | ecosystem: Host-associated > Plants > Roots > Unclassified | place...
GTCTTTCCAAGACTAGTGTCCTGTCCCGCAAATAACTGTCATTGCGACGGACCGCAATGGGGATGATCGCGAGACGACGAGCCGGGCAGATACGCTGGGTATCTGCCCGGCCGTCCGGACGCACCATCATCTCCATCTGGTCGAATCTCAATGGCAGTTATTTGTGGGACAGGACACTATGGCCTTTGCCAGCGTTTCCAACTCGCCCACCGAAGGCGTGACAGACGGCACAGGAAGCGCAGCCGCCGCCGCAGGCCACCGATTTTCGTCACGGGACCGTCGCAATCGCCAAGCAGAGTCGGCCGACACACCACCGCGTTCTGGCGGTGTCGCCCCACGTATGCCTGACGATTTGTCTCCGATCACACTGCCCGACGACCCGAGCGCCGCAACGACGCCACGGGAGAACCGCAAGCACGCCCGGGTTCAGTACTTCCTGGTCGCGCGAGACCATGAGCATCTGCCGGTCTGGGTGTTCAAGCCAGAGGGTCACGACGGCCATGCTGGGCTCATCGTCGACGCCAGCCTCGGCGGCATGCAGGTCCTGACGGGGGACGACGGCCTCATCCCGGGCCATCGCTTCGAGATCAAGCTGCTGAAAGACGAAGGGACCCGCATCCACAGCGTCGTGGCCGCGACGCGTGCCTGGTCCCGTGCGGTCAATCACCACACCCATCTGCACGGCTTCTCGTTCGACCGCCCCCACGCCTCGATGAGCAAGATCGTGGCGGCTTACCCGCAAGGCAGTCTCACCTCGCCGACCTGGCGACGTTGCCTGCTGGTCAGCGTTCGATAACGCCCAATGCGTCAGGCGACCAGGCAGCCTTGCGCGTCGAAGGCGATGGCCTTGTCGGCCTCGGGCAGCAGGCCGACCGGCGCGCCAGCGGCCAGCGCGTCGATGCCGCTGTTGGCGCGAGCGGTCAACAGGGTCGACACGCCAGGCACACGCAGGTGGACCAGTGTCGAGTCACCGAGGTATTCAGCCAGTTCGACGATGGCAGGCACGCCCTGCCCGCTCGGCGCGACGGCCAGGTGCTCGGGCCGCAGGCCGGCGCGTTGGGCGCTGCCGAAGCCGGCGCCCAACCGCTCCCACAGTGCGCCGTGCTCGGCGGTGGCCTGGCCGGCCACCGGCCTGTCAATCAAGTTGATGCGCGGTGAACCGATGAAGCTGGCGATGAACTCGTTGGCCGGTGCGCGGTACAGGTCCATCGGCGCGCCGACCTGCTCGATGCGGCCCTTGTTGAACAGTGCGATGCGCTGGCCCATCGTCATCGCTTCGACCTGGTCGTGGGTGACGTAGATGACCGTCGTGCCCAGCTCCTGGTGCAGACGCGAGATCTCGATGCGCATGTCCACGCGCAGCGCCGCGTCCAGGTTCGACAGCGGCTCGTCGAACAGGAACACCCGCGGCTTGCGCACGATCGCGCGGCCGATCGCCACGCGCTGGCGCTGGCCGCCCGAGAGCTCGCGCGGGAGGCGCTTGAGCAGGTCGGTGATGCGCAGCGTCTCGGCCGCGCGTTGCACCTGCGCCTTGCGCTCAGCGCTGCCGACGCCGGCCATCTTCAGCGCGAAGCCCAGGTTGTCGGCCACCGTCATGTGCGGGTACAGCGCGTAGCTCTGGAAGACCATCGCCGTGCCGCGCTCGGCCGGCCGCTGGTCTTTCGCGCTCGCGCCGTCGATCAGGATGTCGCCTTCGTCCAGCTCTTCCAGCCCGGCGATCAGGCGCAAGGTGGTCGACTTGCCGCAGCCCGACGGGCCGACGAAGACCATGAACTCGCCGTTGCGCACGTCGAGGTCGATGCCCTTCAGGACCTCGACATCGCCGAAGCGTTTGCGCAAACCGCGCAGCGAGACTTGTGCCATGAGAGATCCCTCGTCTTGTCGCGTCGTGGCCGATCAGGCCGGCTGGGTGGCGCCGCTGCGCAGCATGCGCTGGCGCTTCAGGAAGTCACGGTACCACCGGGCGCTGTCTTTCAGGTGCCGGGCTTGCGATTCGTAGTCGACATGCACGATGCCGAAACGCTTCTCATAGCCCGAGGCCCATTCGAAGTTGTCCATCAGGCTCCACACCATGTAGCCGCCGATGTTGGCGCCCTGCTTCATCGCCTGGGCCACCGCCTCGATGTGCTCGGCGATGTAGCGCGTGCGGTCGCCGTCATGCACCTGGCCGTCGGCGATCTGGTCTTTGAAGGCCGCGCCGTTCTCGGTGATGTAGAGCGGCACGCCGGGGTAGTCGCGGTGCAGGCGTACCAGCAGCTCCGTCAGGCCTTGAGGGTAGACCTCCCAGCCCATGTCGGTCAGCGCGTGACCCTGGCTGCCGGCCTTCCAGTGGCCATTGGCGCTGATGACCGAGCGCGAGTAGTAGTTGATGCCGAGGTAGTCCAGCTTCTGTGCGATCGCCTTGAAGTCGCTGGCTTCGACCTTGGGCGCGTCGGCGCCGAGGTCGTCCAGCGCTTCCTGCGGATAGCGGCCGTGGAAGATCGGGTCGAGGTACCACCGCAGCAGGTGCGCATCGGCCAGCTTGGCGCTCTTGTGATCCTCCGGCGAGTCGGTGGCCGGATAGGTGGGCGACAGGTTCAGCACGATGCCCAGCTGCGCCTTGCAGCCCTGCGCCCGCAGCGCCTGCAGCGACAGGCCGTGGCTCAGCAGCAGATGGTGCGAGACCTGCGCCGCCATCGCGCGGTTCTTGATGCCCGGTGCGAAGGTACCGGTCTCGTGGCCCAGCGTCGCGACGATCCAGGGCTCGTTGTGGGTGGTGATCGACTCGGCGCGGTCGCCGAAGCGGCGGCCGATCTCTTGCGCGTACTCGACGAAACGGTGCACGGTGTCGCGGTTGGCCCAGCCGCCCTTGGCCTGCAGCGCCGAAGGCAGGTCCCAGTGGTACAGCGTCAGGCAGGGTTTGATGCCGCGCTCGAGCAGGCCGTCGACCAGGCGCTCGTAGAAGGCCAGGCCGCGCTCGTTCCAGGCACCCTCGCCGGTCGCGCGCACGCGCGGCCACGAGATCGAGAAGCGGTAGGCATCGACGCCCAGGCCCTTGACCATGTCCAGGTCGCTGGCCCAGCGGTGGTAGTGGTCGCAGGCCTTGTCGCCATTGCTGCCGTCGACGATGGCGCCGGGCACGCGGCAGAAATCGTCCCAGATCGACCGGCCCTTGCCGTCCTCGGCGGCGGCGCCTTCGATCTGGAAGGCGCTGGTGGCCACGCCCCACAGGAAGTCGGGCGGAAACATCGAGTCGTTGTCGTTGTTCGAATTCATTGCAAACGCCAGGGTGCGGCCTTGTGGGCCGTGAGTTGCCAAAGGTTGTCGAAGGTCGGAATGCGGTTCATGACTTGACCGCGCCGGCCGTCAGGCCCGCGATCAGTTGCCGGGACGCGAGCGCGAACAACACCAGCAGCGGCAGCGTCGCGATGGCGGTGCCGGCCATCAACGCGCCCCACTCGGTGTCGACCGGGCTTTGCAGCGTGCGCAGCGCCAGCGGCAGCGTGTACATGTCGGGCGAGCGCATCACCACCAGCGGCCCGATGAAGTTGTTCCAGGATGCGATGAAGGTCGCCAGGCCCAGCGTGCCGAGCGCCGGCTTCAGCAGCGGCAGCACGATGCGCCAGTAGATGGCGAACTCGCCGCAACCATCCATGCGCGCGGCCTCGATCAGCTCGCGCGGGATGGCCGCGATCACCGATTGCCGCATCAGGAAGATGCCGAAGGCGCCGGCCGCGCCGGGCACGTACAGCGCCCGCGGCTGGTCGATCCAGCCCAGCGCGTCCATCACCATGAAGTTCGGGATGATGGTCATGAACGACGGCAGCAGCATCGTGCCCATCACCACCGCGAACAGCTGCTTCTTGAAGCGGAACTCGTAGAGCGCGAACGCGGTGCCGCCCATCGAGCAGAACAGCAGCGTCAACGCCGTGGAGGCCAGCGCCACATAGACGCTCCAGCCCAGGTTGCGCAGGAACGGGATGCGCTCGGTCAGGATGTGCACGTTCGCCGCCAGGTCGTTGCCGAAGAACAGCGGTGGCGGCAGGCTGAACAACTCTTGCCTGGATTGCGTGGCGAAGACGAACAGGAAGTAGAACGGCGTCAGCATCACCAGCGCGCCGATACCGACCGCCACGTAGGCCGTCCAGGCGTTCAGGCGCTGCGACGTTCGGTTCGACAAGGTGGCGACTGCGGTGTGGGCCATGGTCAGGTCCTCCGCCCGAGGGCCTTGTGCGTGGCCCAGGTCAACACGGCCACCACCGCGAACAACAGCCATGACATCGCGCTGGCCGCCCCGAAGTCGTTGAAGTCGAAGGCCATGCGGAACAGGTAGAACGCGGTCGTCATGCCGGCCTGGTCCGACCCGCCCTTGCCGTTGGTCAGGATGAACGGCTCTTCGAACAGCTGCAGGCCGCCGATGACGCTGAGCGTGACGCCGAACAGGATGGCCGGTCGCAAGCTCGGCAACGTGATGTAGCGGAACTGCTGCCAGGCCTTGGCGCCGTCGATGGTGGCGGCCTCGTACAGATCGGCCGGAATGGTCTGCAGCGCGGCCAGGTACAGCACGACGTTGAAGCCGACATAACGCCAGAACACCAGCAACGCGATCGTCGGCTTGATCGTGCCCGGCTTGTTCAGCCAGTCGATCGGCTCGCCGTTCCAGATCGCGCGCAGGCCGGAGTTGATCAGCCCGTAATCGGTCGAGAAAAGCGAGGTGAACAGGATCGCGATCGCCACCGTCGAGGTGATGTAGGGCACGAAGTAGGCCCCGACCAAAAGGTTGCGGAAGCGCTTGATGCGAGCGTGGATGAAGCAGGCCACAGGGATCGCGACCAGGTGCTGCGGCACGCCCGAGGCCAGCGCCAGCCAGCCGGTGTTCGACAGCGACTTCCAGAACCACTCGTCTTGCAACGCGAAGGCGAAATTGTCGAAGCCAACGAACTGCATCGCATGCAGGCCGCTGGTCGGCTCCCAGCTCTGGAACGCCAGGTAGAGCGAGAACAGCAGCGGGTACAGCCCGAACACCACGAACAGCACGAGGAACGGGCCCAGCAGCACGTAGGGCGCCCAGCGTGTCGACAGCTGAAGGCGCGTGCGGCGGCGAGACTTGGTGGATGGCGACACGGCAGCGGCGGTGGTGGCACTGACGGCTGGCAAGGGTTGGCTCATCGCAGCGCCCTCGACTGGATCAGGCGCTGCGCGTCGGCCAGCGCCTGCTCGATGCTCTTGCCCTGGTCCAGCACCTTGTCGAGTTCGGTGTTGACGACTTCGCTCGCGAAATGGTCCTGTTTGTGGACCTGCACGGCCTTGATGCGGCGCGCCGCCTCGCGCCACAACAGGCGCCCGGGCTGGCCGCCGAGAAACTCGATCGGCTGCTCGAAGAACGGGTCGTCGTAGGTTTCGAGCAGCGCGGGAAAGGCATCCAGCGCCTTGAACGCGCCGAGCTGTTGCTCGCGGCTGAGCGTCATCATGCGGATGAACTCCCACGCCACCGGCTTCATCTCGGGCGCCGAGCGCCGCGGGATCGCGTAGAAAGTGCCGCCCGACGCAGCGTAGGCGCCCTCGGGCAACTGCGCCGAACGCCACAGCCCGCGCGTCGTCGGCGCGAGCCAGTTGTTCAAGTGACCGGCCATCCAGGCGCCCACCATCTGGGTCGAGATCGCGCCGCGCCGAAAACCCTCGGCCCAGTCGGACGACCACGGCCGCACCTGCGCGTCGAGCTTGTTCTGCCGCACTTTCAGCGACAGCTCGAAAGCGCGATGGAAGCGGTGCGTGTTGATCAGCGCCTTCGACTGCTTGTCGTAGAACAGGCCCTCGCCCGGTTGGATGCCGGTGCGGATCACGATGTCCTTGATGTCGCGCGCGTTCGGCAGCAGGTAGGCACCAGTGGCGGCGCGCACGCGCAGGCCCGCTGCGACGTAGCTCTCCCACGAACTGGTCAGGTCGGCTTCGGTGACGCCGGCCTTGGCCATCAGGTCGGCGCGGTACAGCAGCGTGCCGGCACCGATGTCGGTCGGGATCGCGAGCACCGCACCGGTCTTGTCGGTCGCCTGGTCGAAGGCGTATTGAACGAAGCGGTCGCGGTACTGCAGCGCGTTGTACGGTGGCTGCGTCAGGTCTTCCAGGCCGATGCCGCGGGCAAAGCGGCCCAGGTAATCGACCTCCAGCGTCATCAGGTTCGGCAGGTTGCTGGCGGTCGTCAGCGCGGTCGTCATCGCCGTGTGGTGGTCGGCGAACTCGCGGCTGATCACCTGAACCTCGACGTTCGGGTGCAGCGCCTGGAAGGCCGGCAGCGCGGCCTTGATGACCTTGTCGACCGCTGGATAGGCGGCGATCGTCAGGTGCTGCCTGGCCTCGCTGGCGGCCCAGGCAGCCGAGCCCGGCAATGCCCAGGACGCCGCCAGGCCGGCGGCCCCGGCGAGACACGCTCGTCGGTTGGGCCCGACGGGCTGGCCGTCCGGCCCGGCCGGACGGCCGTCCTGCATCTGCGCTTGCTCAACTGTCCCCAATGTTGTCGCCTCGTTATGTACTGCTTCGCCGTCGCCTTGACTTCAACCTGGATGGCGTCGGGCCGGAAACGGTTGCTGAAAGCGCTTTCAGGCAATTTAGCCGGTGGCGACAGGGCTGTCAACAGAGGAGATCCGCGGTTGGACGATAAACCTGGGCCTCACGACTGACCGAGTTCGCATCGGCGGAAAGACTCCGCAGACCGCTTTGCCCAATGAGGGCAGGACCGATCCTTGCCTCCCGGACCGATCTACTCTTTTCGGGCACTCGATGAACTGGACGGCTCTGGAACCTTGGGGAAGCTTGGCGCTGCTGGCGGTCGGGGTGCTGGTGGCCGCGCAACTGGCGCATCGGTTGATGCGGCCGGTGGTCCGCCGCATGGCCGGCTGGTCGCCCCTCGCCCAGGCGGTGCTTCGGCGGTGCGACCGGCCGGCGCAAGCCCTGGCGCCTTTGGTGGTGCTGCAACTGATCTGGGAGGGTGCGCCCGAGGGCCTGCCGGGCCTTTCGCTGGTGCAACACATCAACGGGGTGCTGCTGATCTTGTCGTTGACGATGATGGCGATCGGCGCCATCCGCGGGCTGGCCGACGGGGTGGTCGCCCGCCACCCGGCCAATGTGGCAGACAACCTGGAGGCGCGGCGCATCCACACCCAGGCCCGGGTGCTGTCGCGCATGGCCTGCAGCGCGGCGCTGATCACCGGCGTCGCCTTCGTGCTGATGACGTTCCCCCGCGCCAGGCAGCTGGGCACGAGTTTGCTGGCCTCGGCCGGCGTTGTCGGCCTGGTGGCGGGCATTGCGGCCAAATCGGTCTTCAGCAACCTGCTGGCCGGCCTGCAGATCGCGCTGGCCCAGCCGATGCGCATCGACGATGTCCTGATCATCGAGGGCGAATGGGGCCGGGTCGAAGAGATCACTGCCACCTATGTGGTGCTGAAGATCTGGGACGAGCGTCGCATGGTGGTGCCACTGAGCTGGTTCATCGAGCACCCATTCCAGAACTGGACGCGCACCACCGCCGACCTGCTCGGCACCGTCTTCCTGTGGGTCGACTTCACGACCTCGGTCGACGACATTCGGGCGGAGGCGAAGCGCCTGTGCGAGGCGTCGCCGAACTGGGATCGTCGGGTCTGCCTGGTGCAGGTGACCGACACCAGCGAACAGTCGATGCAGCTGCGGGTGCTGGTCAGCTCGGCCGCATCAGGGCCGAACTTCGACCTGCGGTGCGAGGTGCGCGAAGGCCTGTTGACCTACCTCGCACAGACATCGGCGCAGTCGTTGCCACGTGGGCGCCTGCAGGCGCAGTTGTGGCGGCAGCCGCCCACCGCCCGGGCGGAACCGGCGCCGTCACCATGAAAGCGTGGCAGTGTCGTGGCCTGCTACCAGGCCTCGGCCGCTACCGGCAAGGCCGTCGTCTTCTTGACGGTGCGCAGCACCAGCATCGAGTTGGAGCGCTCGACGCCCGGCAGGCGCATCAAGACCTCGGTGTGGAAGCGCTCCAGGTCTTCGGCATCCCGGTAGGCGAAGCGGATCAGGTAGTCGTTCGAGCCGGCGACGTAGAAACAGTCGAGGATCTGCGGCTCGTCGCGCACTGCGCGCTCGAAAGCCTCGAGCAGCGCGTTGCTCATGTTCTCGAGGTTGATGATGGTGAAGCTGGTGCCGTGCTGGCCGATCGACTTCGGGTTCAGCAGTGCCACATACTGCGAAATGACGCCTTCGTCTTCCAGCTGTTTGACCCGCCGCAGGCAGGCCGAGGGCGACAGATGCACCCGTTGCGCGAGCTCGACATTCGACAGCTTTCCGTTGGCTTGAAGCTCTTCCAGAATGAGCCTGTCGATCGCATCCAATTGCGGTGTTTTCGGAGAATCTCGCATATTGTTCCAAGTGTCTCAGAAATATTCGCAGAAAGTTGCGCCACCTAGGGTTGCCCCGTGCAGATCGCGCAAGCACATTGCGTGGGGTCTTCTCTAGACTCTCTTCCCTATCAACGCCGCTCCAGCGACACCCAAGGTCGCTGCTGAGGCCCGGAGATCGAAGATGACCACGCCCTCGCCCGCCGCTCTCGACGCCTACTGGATGCCGTTCACGGCCAACCGCCAGTTCAAGAAGGCCCCGCGGTTGTTCACCAAGGCGTTGGGCATGCACTTCTGGACCGACGACGGCCGCCAGGTGCTCGACGGCGTTGCCGGCCTGTGGTGCGTGAACGCGGGCCACGCGCGGCCGAAGATCGTCAAGGCCATCGCCGAGCAGGCGGCCGAGCTGGACTACGCGCCGCCCTTCCAGATGGCGCACCCCAAGGCCTTCGAACTGGCCCACAAGGTGGCCGAGCTGGCCCCGGCCGGCATGAACAAGGTGTTCTTCACCAACTCGGGCTCCGAGTCGGTCGACACCGCGCTGAAGATGGCCCTCGCCTACCACCGCGTCCGCGGCGAAGGCCAGCGCACCCGGCTGATCGGCCGCGAGCGTGGCTACCACGGCGTCAACTTCGGCGGCATCTCGGTCGGCGGCATGGTCGCCAACCGCAAGATGTTCGGCACGATGCTGGGCGGCGTCGACCACATCCGCCACACCCATGACCCGGCGCGCAACGCCTTCAGCAACGGCCAGCCCGCCAACGGCGCCGAGCTCGCCGAAGACCTGGAACGCCTGATCGCGTTGCACGACGCGTCGACCATCGCCGCGGTGATCGTCGAGCCGGTCGCCGGCTCCACCGGCGTGCTGATCCCGCCGGTCGGCTACCTGAACAAGCTGCGCCAGATCTGCGACCAGCACGGCATCCTGCTGATCTTCGACGAGGTCATCACCGGCTTCGGCCGCACCGGCTCGGCCTTCGGTGCGCAGACCTTCGGCGTCACGCCGGACCTGATCACCACCGCCAAGGGCCTGACCAACGGCTGCGTGCCGATGGGCGCCGTGATCGCCAAGCAGTCGGTCTACGACACCTTCATGCAAGGGCCCGAGCACCTGATCGAGTTCTTCCACGGCTACACCTACTCGGCGCACCCGCTGGCCTGCGCGGCCGGCCTGGCCACGCTGGAGACCTACGCCGAAGAAGGCCTGCTGACCCGCGCCGCCGAGCTGCAGGGTTACTTCACGGAAGCGCTGTATTCGCTGAAAGGCCTGCCGAACGTCATCGACATCCGCACCATCGGCCTCGTCGGCGGCATCGAGCTCAGCTCGCGCCCCGGTGCACCGACGCAGCGCGCGTTCGACATCTTCCTGGACTGCTACAACGCCGGCGTGCTGATCCGCACCACCGGTGACACGATTGCCTTGTCGCCGCCGCTGATCATCGAGCGGGCACAAATCGACCAACTCGTCGGCACGCTGGCCACCGCCATCAAGCGGGTGGCTTGAACCACAGCACCGACGCCGATCAACGAACCGAGGGCTTGCCTAGCGCCTACATATGAGTTTTCTCAGCATCGACCGCGATCTCGCCCGCGATTCGTACTACGCTGCCACCACGCAGCGCGGGCCGGGGTTCCCTTCGTTGACTGGCTCCGTCGATTGCGACGTGGCCATCGTGGGGGGCGGCCTCGCCGGACTCAGCGCCGCACTGGAGCTGGCCGGCCAAGGCTTCAAGGTCACGCTGCTGGAAGCCAAGCAAGTGGCGTGGGGCGCCAGCGGGCGCAACGGCGGCCAGGCCATTCACGGCCTCGCCTGCGACCAGGAAACCATCGAGGCCCAGCTCGGGCTCGAAGACGCCAAGCGCGTCTGGGCGATGTCGCTCGAGGCGATCGACCTGATCCGCGCACGCATGGCCACCCACCAGATCGACTGCGACTGGCGCGACGGCTACCTGGGCCTGGCCACCAGCCCCAGCAAAGCCAAAGACCTGCACGACTGGGCCGACCGCATGGCCGATGTCTACGGCACGCAGTTCACCCGCATCGCACCGAGTGAGACCCAGCGCTGGATCGACAGCCCGCGCTACGCCGGCGGCATCCACGACCCGCATTCGGGCCACCTGCACCCACTGAAGTATTCGCTCGGCATTGCAGCAGCCGTCGCCAAGGCCGGCGTGCGGATCTTTGAGAACAGCCCGGTCACCGCCGTCGAGCAGGTCACTGGCGGCGTGCGCGTGGCCACCGCCCAGGGCGAGGTACGCGCCAAGCAAGCGCTGCTTGCGGGCAACGTTTATCTTCAAGGGATGGCGCCGCAGCTCGAACAGCGGATCATGCCGGTCGGCACCTACATCGTCTGCTCCGAGCCCATCGCGCCGGCGCTGGCCGATTCACTGGTGCCCAGCCGCTCGGCCGTCTGCGACACCAACTTCGTGCTCGACTACTTCCGCCCGACCAACGACAACCGCATGCTGTATGGCGGCCGGGTGAGCTACAGCACGATGACACCGCGCAACCTGGCC
>Ga0307516_10009470_pt1 | contig 10851 bp, 11 predicted proteins | sample 19_EM_MG_FD_203310 | JGI IMG/M metagenome (GOLD analysis project Ga0307516, IMG submission 203310) | Populus trichocarpa ectomycorrhiza microbial communities from riparian zone in the Pacific Northwest, United States - 19_EM | ecosystem: Host-associated > Plants > Roots > Unclassified | place...
CTTCCCTAGCTCCCGTAAGGTGGTGGTTGCGTCGGTAAGGTTGGTGGTTGCGTCGGTAAGATTGGTGGTGCGTCCGTAGCTTTGCTAGCTTTTCTAGCTTTTCTAGCTTCCCTAGCTTTCCTAATGCGGTGGTTGCGTTGGTAAGGTGGTGGTCGCTTCCCTAGCTTTGCTAGCTTAGCAAAGGACAAAGTTATATTTTACTCCCGGTGCTCCCGTAAGCTTCGCTAGCTCCCGTAGCTCCGGTAAGAATTAAATTTTTTGCTGATGTCCTCCACACGAAATACAAGATGAGCGATCTAGGACCGGCAAGGAGATTCCTAGGTATGGAGATCAAGAAAAAGGAGGACGGGTTCTGCATCAACCAACAGGCCTACATTGACACGATTCTCAGAAGATTCGGATTGCTTGACGCAAAGCCAGCCAAAACTCCTCGCGATCTTCAAGTCGACCTGAACAACCCCCACTGCGAGGACAAATCCATTGATCGAAAGGAATATCTCTTAATAGTTGGTTCCTTGATGTACGCTGCGCTTGGAAGCCGACCGGACATCGCCTTCAGCGTCACTGCCGTTAGTCGCGACAACGTTCATCCCCTTGAAATGCACCTGACAGCAGCGAAACGGGTACTCCGCGATCTCAAAGCCACATCCAATCTCTGCATCCACTATCGACGTCTACCCCACTCCGAACTGTCAGCAGTGGGATATACAGATTCTGAATGGGCCAGAAACCTGAAGACTCGGAAATCTTTTGGCGGCTGCGTTTTCGGGCTTGAATACACCAACTGGAAGCAGGAACTCGTCACCTCTGGACTGGTGCACTGGCAAGCGAAGTCTTGGAGTGTAGTGGTACTATCTACACTTGAAGCAGAGTATATTGCTAGCTCTCATGCCACCCGGGAGAGCCTCTGGATTCGGCGCATCTTAGAAGAAGTTGCACACGCGATGTCGATTAACATTTCAAAGGGACCTGTACCTATCGGATGCGATAATCAAGGAGCGATTAAGCTAATCATCTCTGGAGTGGGGAAGCAGAAGTCAAAGCACATCGATGTTAAGTACCACCATGTGGACGACGAACAGTCGAAAGGCGCAGTAAACTTTCAATATGTTACATCTGCAGTGAATCCAGCCGATCTGCACACCAAACCGCTTGCCACGCGCCGGCACATGCAGCTACTGCAACTTATCGATCTATCCGCAAACGAGTCCTTACACCCCACTATCCTCAACACCGAAGCATCCCTTATTACGCAAGATTCGACCAACCACACTCATCTATCACTCAATGTGCGTGTGGCAAAGAACGGTAGCGACTCTGTAAAGGAAAAGGGGGTGAGACTCAGGGGAGAAAAAGGGGGGTGCCGGGAAGGATGCGTGAGTTGAAACTCTTTTCCCTACCGGCAGTTGTTTTTCCCAAAAGGGTTTTTTGCTCCAGAGGTTTTAATGAGGTCAACGATGATCGCAAGGAGTTGTATTTGGATTTGGATTTTTTCACGAAGCACGAGAAGAGGGGGTGTGTTGAAAAAAGCTTCTCTTGCTTGGTACTCAGTGTTACTCTTTCTTTGTGTCGAGCGGAGGGGCGACGGGAGCAAGTGGGGTAGACTACCCAATAGGGATAGGCGTGACGCTTGTGGGACTCTGTACAATGTTTGCTTTCTCTCGTTTTTCCTTTAGACTTAAAAATAACGATCACAGTTCCCAAAAGATCGCTCGCTGCTCTCGCCCAACGTGAGCTTCAACTGAACCATCACCGCTTCTCTCTCACTCCCTTCAAGTCCTTCTTCCTGATCTTCCACACCGTCTCCTATCGCTCAGTGCCTTGAAGAAGGACCTTGCCCGGCTTGCCCCTCAAACCTCTACTCTGTGTTTAGATGCATGGCATTTGGCACCGCAAGGTTGTTTTAGACATAATACAATACAATAAGGTAGCTGACTACAGTCAAAACAGAGCAATCGTTCAACACAAGGAGAAATGCCATTCCAGAGGCTAGTAAACCTCATTCCAAGTAGCTAAATCAAGGTGGCTGTTCTCCATCCATCCTTAATTCGCGATTCCCTAGCAGTCGGGTTCTTCTGGAATTAGATGTGCTGCACCAGCAATGGTATCACTGCTGATCACATCGTAGCCTCTGCCCGCTGAAGGTGTAACAACTTTCACCGTACCAGACGCTCTTTCAGGTGTACCGCCTGCAGCTGGGGTTGTTGTTTGGACGAATGCGCTCCAAAAGTGTCCTGCCAGCGGAAAGCTTGAAGAGATTTAAAAGACGGTAAGGCAGGCACGCTTGAAGCGCGTCATACCCCGGTTCTTGATCGTGATGATGGTTGGAAGCCTTGACCCATACCCAGTTGTGGCGAGCTGGTTGACCGTACCAGGTTTTTTCACCTGTGCATCGAACGTATTGAATCTTCTGCACACCATACATATTGCTGATGGGGACTCGTATTCCGTGGTAAATGTTTACCGCACACTGGAGCAGGTCTTCAGAACCTATTTTGATCTTCCTGGACTGAAGAAAGCAATTCGTCTCGTGGCGTATCGTATTTTCAAGGTGGTCATCAGGTACAGATTCGAGTAGCGTAGCGAAGGTCACGATCTTTGCCTGTCCGGAGGAAGGTTGTTCCGAGGTAAATTTCTCAACAGGTAAGGAATCTTCAATGCTGTCTCTACCACTCTCGGCATTTTCGCCTCTCGTCGCAGCAATATTGAGTCGCCGTCTTGCAAATGCGTCACTTCGTTGGTAGTATTCAATTATTTGATCGTAGATATCGCCAGACCAGTTCGACTTGATGTATGGATCCTTCAGTTGAGTACAGTGCGAGATTTCTAGTGTCTCGGTAGACCACTGCTTGAGAGATCCATAGCGTTGTATCTGCTCCCCAAAATGAAGTAGTTGATGAAACTTGGGAAAGTTAAAATCACTACCTTCCTCATGGTATTGAACCATTTCATCGTTGATAAACGTCTCCCACTCGTTGCGAAGCCTGTCGTATTCGGTGCTCGCTTTTTCTTGCATCGCCTTATCTCGCTGCTGGATCAATTTCTTCTGATGCTCCTTTCCCTGATCGGTTACCTTCTTAGTGACCTGGAATTGGCAGAAGATACGCTCCCAGATGTGGAAGCATTTCAGAGCCTCGTCCATAAGTCCCAATGTTACTTCATCATGTGATTCAAATTGAGCATAGAAGTAGAACTCCATGAGAGCTTGGCAGCACTCGATTGCCTCTTTGAAAATGCCACGTTTGGGAGGGGATGGATTTCGTAGAGCGCAGTGTAACACCCCAACCAGAAACTGAGACATGATTTTGATCTCTTTACCCTACCAACTCGACACCTTCGCATATGCTTTCTAAGGTTGCGCCATATGCAGATATGGCGGTACTGATAGCCAGATGTTGTTGAACTCATCAAGACGTTTATGCTGCTTGAGAAAGTCCTCTTGCCATCCCAGGAGGTGCTTCAACATTCCCAGTTGCAGTGTATGCAACAAGTCGGATTTTGGGAGGTCACTGACAACGCAGTTGAGATGCTAGAGAACATTCAAACCTTGGTGGACCTCTTGACGAGTAAGACGTGCCTTTGCTGCTGTGGTATCCAAATCACAGAGCCGTCTGTACAGTGTGTGATCCCGACGCTCACAAGGTTTGACTGGAAATTCGCCCACATCTTTGGGTGGGCATTCGTACCAGTAACAAATGCCATTCTTGATGTTGTGAAGGTCTCGGTGTTCTGGGTAGTCAGCGATCTAGGTGTCAGACGATGCAACACAACGCCTGAAGTAGTCATCGGCACATTGTGCGTAGAATATGCGGCGTTCCGCATCCATTTAGGGTCCGAGAACATGACGTAAGACGTGTTGCTGTATCATTCGATTGTGATCCTTCTGAGCATTGTATCGAGAGATGGGAACATTGCGCATCTTAATCGGGATCAGTGGAAGAGCTATTAACAATATACCGTGGTAGCTTTGCACCATTCTGATAGTGGTGGATAGGTTTCCGATTGTCATATATACCGGCCACGCTTTCTTGTCACCGGAAAAATTTGTTCGTTGCGTTGCATCATAAAAGAAAATCATCAGTACGACTGTATCACCATCTTCTAGGGTGCTCTGTACGATTGTCAGAAATCCGTACACACCTCTGAGAGTACTGACTACTGGGGAGGGTTCCAACCTGCCGTTCCCGCCACCAGTCTGCGGTGTACATCTCACCATATGTGCATCTTCCATTCTCTTCAAACTGTTGCTAAGGAGCGTATGAAAGATGATCCGCATATGCTAGCTGCTTGAGAAGCCACTTCGCACACTCGATAAGGTCTTGATGCCAGAATTTGATCGGCTCTTCGGCATGCTGTACGTTCCAAACGACATTTTCCAAGTGGCTTCTTTGCCATGAACTGGCTCCATGTCCGTCCTCCATTCGATCGAGCATCTGCCGTAGACTGTAATTGGACTTGAGCGAAGCTTTTATCTCATCCTTGACTCCAACACTCCCCTTTAGCATTTTGTCGATGCTCTTTGTGCTGAACTTGTCAACTATCACTATCTCGGCAAAGTTGAACTCTTCTTCGTTGGTAAATGGGTAGTATAGATCTTTGTTGGCATGGTTTAACTCATCGTGTCAAGGGACGTAAGCGCAGGGAAGGCCGGCATAGGGGGATGTGCGGATGGTTGCGCTGGCATCAACTAGCCCATTCGCGTGTACGTTTGCGGGTTGACTGCCATCATTGTTGTCGGCTCCATAACTAGACCCGCTATCCCGGGGGAAGCAACGGGAGGAAAACCATATGTACTTTGTGGGCTGATCTTCGTCGGGCGGAGAATCGGCTTGTGGTTTTTTCGACACCCGAAGTTCTGCCCAGTGTAGCGGTGGCGGTTCTTCAAGGTACTTGAGTGAGTTCTGGTGACGCACGCGAGAGCGGGAGCGGAAGCGGGGGGGGGGGGAAACAGAACCGGGAACGGGAGTGGAGCGGGAACAGGAACGGAAACGGGAAGGGAATGGGAATGGGAATGGGAACAGGAACGGGAACGCGAATGGGAGACAGAGACGGACAGCGTCGGACGGACGTGTCGGACAAGAACGGACAACGTCAGACGGACATTTCGGACAGGGAGACGGAGAGCGTCGGATGGACGTGTCGGACAGAGAGACGGACAGCGTCGGGCTGACGTGTCGGACAAGAACGGACAACGTCAGACGGACGTGTCGGACATGGGCGGGCGGCGTTAGACGAGCGTCGCCCATACGGAGATTCGGTGGAAACGGAGGAACGGAGGAAACGCAGACGAGGTTGATATTCCGAATAGAATACAAGAGGTTGCATGAAGAGAAGAGGAAGACAAAACACGGGAGACAGCCCTCCTTATATACACAGTTCTCGCAACTCCCATACGTCTTCCTACTCATACCCGCGCAACTCACATATGTACTCATACTTCCATATGTGCCCATAACCACGCAACTCATACCACCTTCTCTTATACAACCGGGGCCCGTAACCGACACCCTTTCCAAGATCGAGACATCCCGAGCGAGGTGACGACACTCTTTCCAAGACCGAGACATCCGGAGCGAGGTGACGACATTCTTTCCAAGATCGAGACATCCGGAGCGAGGTGCCGGCATCAACAAAGAAATCAAACAATTAAACCCAAATCGAGCGCCGGGACCTGTGCCACGACAGTATCCCGCTCCTATCACTGAGCTCCCGCGAAGCTTTATTCGAGAGGGCCTGGCTTGTGGGGGTATTGTTCGTGGAATCTAGTAACCGCTTCTAGCTCTTTGACGTTTCCCGCTGGCTCCCAATTCGGGCGATCAAATCCGGTCCATTTAACAAGGTACTGTAGTCATCTTCGATACATTCGAGAATCAAGAATGGAATCCACAAACTATTCTTGCTTGCCGCCGATTTCCAGCGGAGGAGGCGTTGGTTGTTGTTGTCCCGGAAGCAGATCCTGCACTGCCGGCTCAAGTAAGGACACATGAAAAACGGGATGTACCTGCATCGAGCTGTGAAGTTCCAACCGGAAGGCGTGAGAGGAAATCTTGTGTGCGATCTGGAAGGGACCGTGCCGTTGATGATCCAACTTTGCTAATGGTCGTCGAGTCTTCCAATTTCGAGCGTCGAGCCACACAAGATCCCCCACCTGATCGTCCGGAGTGGGGAGGCGATGGGTGTCTGCGGTTTCCTGGTAGCGGAGTTGGGCGCGATACATTTCCGTCCTCTGGTGGTCATGAATTTCGGTCAATGCTTTCGCCGCAGAACGCGCTTGTTGATCTTCTACTTGGTTGGGTAGCGAGGCCGAAAGGTCGAATTGCCAGTGAGGGTCGTAGCCGAGGTTCGCAAAGAACGGAGATACAGCCGTCGTTTCCGAGGTATGGTTGTTCGATGCGAATTCGGCGATCGGCAACCAGTCAGCCCAATCATCTTGCAGGTAGTTCACGTACGACCGCAAGTATTGTTCCATTACGGCGTTCATTCTTTCGGTCTGACCATCGGTCTGCGGATGGAAAGCAGTAGACAGCCGCGGTTCAATTCCCAGTCGTGCACAGAGACGATGCCAGAATGCACAGGCAAATTGAGGCCCTCGGTCCGAAGTTATTGTTCGCGGAAGTCCATGTAATCGGAAGATGTGTTGGAGGAACATGTCAGCCAGATCACGGGCATCGACGGTAGTGCTGCACGGGACAAGATGCCGCTGTTTCATGAGCTGATCCACTACCACCCAGATAACGTCGTGATCCTTTGATCGCGCTAGGCCTGTGATAAAGTCCATCGAAATGTCCTGCCATGACTGCTTGGGAATCGCCAATGGGCGGAGGACTCCAAAGGGTGCATGTCGACTGGTTTTTGATCGCCGGCAAGTGTGACAGTTCCTTACAAACCTTTCCACATCTTGCCGCATTTTCGGCCAGTGGTAGTTCCTTGAGAGCAATTCGAGTGTTTTCGAATTTTCAGGGTGACCCACTACCAGTACTTCATGATGCTTTTGGATCAGATATAATCTCAGAGGGCCGTAGGCAGGGACATAAAACTTACCTCAATACAGTAATCTGCCCATTGGGCTCCGGGAGCACTCCGCTAGAGTAATATCCTTACAATAGCGGACCTTCATCTCTAGCATAGCCACTACCATCATGGGAAACGGATCCCAGTTGTAGGCTTAAGAGAATAGTTCGGTGATCTTGACGTTGACGAGTCCGAGTCCGAGTCCGGCGCTGCATTCCTCGAGTCCGAGTCCGGCGCCGCGTTGCTTGAGTCCGAGTCCGGCGCCGCGTTCCTCGAGTCTGAGTCTGGTGCCGCGTTCCTCGAGTCCGAGTCTGAGTAGAAGTCCGGCTTCGGTAGGTAGGATTTGGTGTGGTTTTATGACAGCATAGAAGTTTTCGGTTAGTCGTTTATCCCCCTCGTTAGGAAGAACTCCGGATCTTCGAGTCAAGGAGTCCGGTTTGGCTCCCGCTTTCCCCGGTCGGTAGATGATTTTGAAGTTGAACTGGGAGAGAAACTGCGCCCATCTCGCTTGCCGGCGGTTGAGCAGTTTGGTCGTCGTGAAATATTCCAAGTTCTTGTGATCCGTTAAGACCGATATCGGGTTTTCCACCGATTGCAACTCTGCGCGCCACTCCTCAAACGCCCGGACAATTGCCATCAGTTCCTTGTCATAAATTTCATAGTTGCACCCAGCGGGGGAATGTTTCTTTGAAAAGAAGGCCACAGGGTGTAGGGTTCCCTCGTTGTCGTATTGCGACAAGACTGCGGCGGAGACGAAGTCGGAGGCATCCGTTTCCACCACAATCTCGCGGTCATGATCAAACCGACGCAGAAAGGGTGCCGTTATAAAGGAGGTTTTCAGTCCGTCAAACGATTCCTGTTGCTTTGTCTCCCACTTGAACGGCTGGCCTTTCCTTGTCAGCCGTGTCAGTGGCTCAACTACCTTTGAGTATCGTTTGACGAATCGGCGGTAAAAATTTGCGAATCCCAAGAACGCTCGCACATCTCGTAGATTTTCGGGAGGGGACCACGCATTCACTGTTTCAACCTTGGACGGATCCATCTTGATGCCATCCGCACCAATGATTAGTCCCAGATACTTTACTTCCATTTTGTGGAATTCGCATTTTTCCGGTTTGAGGTGGAGGCCGGAATCGGTCAGTCGTTCCAATACTCGGCGGACACGCTGAGTATGTTCTTCCATCGTATGAGAATAAATCAATATATCATTGAGGTAGACTTACGTAAAGCAATCGAGGAAAGGAGCCAAGGTTTCGTTGATGAATCGTTGGAAATCTGCTGGCGCGTTGGTCAGGCAAAACGGCATTACCAATGATTCGAATTGACCGTAACGGGTTCAGAAGGCAGTTTTCCATTCTTCTGCTTCTGCCATTCGAATGAGATTGTACGCTCCACGAACATCCAATTTCGTGAAAAACCGAGCCTTCGATATTCGCATCAGTGTTTCCTGAATTAGCGGAAGTGGTAACAATTTTTGACGGTTCCTTCGCTTATGCCTCGGTAATCCACCACCAATCGCAACGATCCGTCACCCTTTTTGACAAACAGGATCGGTGCACCGGCCGGGGATGAAAAGGCCAGGATGAATCCCTTATCCCAATTTTCCTCGATTCATTTCTTCCAGGCTTCTAACTCGCGATGGGCAAGGGAATATAGTGGTCCAAAGGGCGGTTCGAATCCCTCTTTCAAGGTAATGCGGTGGTCGTAGGGGCGGTGCGGAGGTAACTTGTTTGCAATGGATTTGCCGAACGGGGGAAGGAACGAGTGATATTTGGGAGGGATTAGGGATTTCAATCACTCATAGTCTGGAGGCTCTGCCGGCTCAGTGTCTTGCGGGTTCGGTGTAGGCATTTCAAAAGCTTTGTTGATGTCGTACAAGCTCATAGCAAAGATTTGAACCGATTCCTTTCGTTGGATTAGTTTCTTCAAGGAAGCCGAAGAGATTACGCAAATCGCAGGAGACTTAGATTTGAGGTTCGATACCACGTCTGGTGGCTTCGGTGCCACGCCCGGGCGTGGCCTTGTAGTTCCTTTCGGCGTTCGTGTTGCCATGTTTGTCATCTTCGGCACCACGCCTATTGTCTGTAATGCCACTCGAGGTGCCGCCGGTGGATTTCGGTGGTCGGGGCACTGAAATCGGACCGAATTACTGACAAAATCGGTAACGACAGCATGTCTTCGGAGCCAAGGAATCCCGAGAACCAGCGAGAAGTGTCCTAACTTGGTGATGAAAGTGGGTAACATTTCGGTGTGATCCTGTATTTGACTGCAAATCTGGGTGAGATGTTGTCTCGTGAGCAGACCGTATATCTTTAGCGCCGCCAGGGCGTCACCGTATATACGGTCCGGTAGACAACTCATCGCTAAAACCACCAAATTTTTTTTTTTCGCCACCACCAAGCACACCTCATGGGAGATAGAGAATTTAAAGCCGAGTTTAGCACAAGTATCCCAGAGTTCATAGCTGTCGTGGTTGTGAAACGCACATCGATTTTGTCTTGACGAAAGAGGGCATTTGTGTACGGGCCTAGTCCGTTGGAAGTGACGGTCACATGACTAAGGTACCGCGTACAACAGCGAATACCCACCATACGGGCTAAACTATCACAACATTTTCTGTCACTGTCTCGTCGCCCCGCTTCAACCCGCCGCTGCCCTCCCCCCCAAAGCCTATACATATCGTTCTGGACCTTCCACTTCTTCCTTCGGTCTTTTTTTTTTCGTGTTTTAACGATGAGCGACACTGATGGAGATTGGATGGCTTCATCATCACCACAGTCACATGATTCAGTGTCTGGGAGTGACTATGGAAGAGAACATCGCCCTCACTGGTGTGCAAGCTGCGATAGACACCTGGAGAATCTAACAGAAGATGGCCGCATCATTGCAGTTCTCGAGTTCATGAAGCGTGCCGGATTCCGTACATTATCCGTGTTCCTTCAGATGTTCTTCAGCAGCAATGAAGATCCAGTCAAATGGAGAGCTGGCAAATTCTTCCAGCATGGAGGCTTTGGCACATGCATGAGTGCAATGCTTCAGCACAGGCGGTTTGGACCTAGTAGGAGAGCCACGAAGGGTACGACAATGTCATTCTGCGAGGAGCTTGGTGAAGAAATAGGAGACATCTTCCTATGTATCATGGAGGCCGAAATGGATGAGCTTGGAAAGGACCTTTCATTGCGACTGAACCCTGACAGCGTGAAAGCATCCGATATTGAGGATTTCTCATTTGCAAAGTATATGGATCGGTACCAGACACATGCCCCAACTCTGACCTGGCTCATGAAAAGGCTATGTCAGGTAACTGAGGAAAATTCGGGTACACAGTCAGAAGAGGAGATACTACTCGCGACGGATGAAGAGAGCAAGGTGGCCGAGGGTAGTGAGGAGGAACAGGAAGAGGTGGACATTTCCAGCGATGATGATGACGAAACACTCAAATTCCTCGTTCCATACCAGCCTATCGTCTTCGACATTCCCAACCAGGTCCCACTACAGAAGAGAAGACGGCAGAAAAAGAACACATTCCCACTGGCCACAACCATCATCGCACAGATATTGTATGCAAGGAATCATTCTGTCAATAGACTCCAGGTATGTTATTCAATATATCAACACGATTATTAAGCTGAACAAAAGCAGACAATTCTTGGCTTCTGGATGCAGGGCGGTTCTGTATCAAGGAGGGTGCAGTCTGTGCTAAACCAACTCGGTATAAAGTACAGGGACAAAAGTTTCCGTACAGGGGCCGTTTTACACCAAAAATGCCCGTTTTCACACAACCAAAAACCACTCTTTACTTGACGGAAAAAAACTGTGCCTTTCACAGACGTCTTAGAA
>Ga0307516_10009471_pt1 | contig 10850 bp, 8 predicted proteins | sample 19_EM_MG_FD_203310 | JGI IMG/M metagenome (GOLD analysis project Ga0307516, IMG submission 203310) | Populus trichocarpa ectomycorrhiza microbial communities from riparian zone in the Pacific Northwest, United States - 19_EM | ecosystem: Host-associated > Plants > Roots > Unclassified | place...
AACCGCCGATACTCTCGTTTGCTCATTCACTTCGCTCCGTCTGCGGGGCGCCCGCAGCAGCTCGAAGTCTCTCATTTTTCGCCTAGCCTTTTGTCCGGAAGTCGATGAAGCTACACACCCGCCGCGGTCAACGTCGATTGGGTCGTGTGTACGATGGAGACGATACGACCACGGATCGAAATTGTGGTGCGTGTGGTAACCCGCAGGGGCGGTCCGTAGACGGATCGCCAACGCTGCACGTAGCGACCGAATTCTTGCTCGGCAAAATCCGTCGTCGCGGTGCTCGACAGTGCCATCTCGGTGCGCAGCGCGGGCTCGATAGCGGTGAAGAAATGCTTTGCGGTCGTGGAGTCCGTAAACGTTTGTAGCGGGCCGAGAAACGCCTCGTATTCCGCGTAGAGCTCATCCACCGTGGCCCCCTCACGGCGCGCGGCATTTTCAAGAACCGTGGCCGATCCGGTCCGCAATTCCGAAGTGGAAGGTCCGTCACCATCCTTGACGACCCGTGCCTCTAGTGCCATCGACAGCAATTGCTTCCGCCGATGCAACGCGACTTCACTGGGCGCGTCCTCCGGCATCGGTTCTTGTGCTTGCAGCGAATCAAGAGCGGAGTACAACAGTGGCCGGATTTCGTTCTGCAGCTCGACGTAACGGGTACCATCCGGGGTGGTCAAAAAAGTCGATATCGCGTCCATGTCCGAATCCGATGCACGCATCGCATATTCATGCGCGGTGACCTTCGCGACTTGGGCTGTCGATACGCGAAGCGCTGATCGTACGTCCAAGCGAAGATCGGCTTTGACAAATTCTGAAACCGCATGCCACCGGGCGTTGGCCGGTGTCCACTTTTCGTTGTCCGGATCAAGCGCCTTGACAAGGTCTGGCGCAGCGTCTTCGACGGTCCGCTGAAGTATCAGCGACTCCGGCTCCGCGGGTGCGATGCGCAGTAGATCCAATATACGAGCAGCGCGTTTTTCCCGTGTACTGATCGGAATTGGCGGCCGTGTGTCTGACCTGTCGCCCGTCGGGTGGGTTCCTGGCGGCTGCGCACTATTCTCCATTGCAGAGTCGCATACGTGATCGGAAAACGTGGAGGTTCCATCCGCGTTGATGCAGTGGAAAATCCCGGCGGGCGCGGCTGTGCTCGACAACAGGAGGAAACAGACGACCCCAATTGCTAATGTTCGTGAGTAACGTGGTCGAGCGCGGCTAGCTGGAATGAACTGTGACCGGGGCATATCCGTTGCTACAAGGGTTTAGGTATGAGTTCACACCAGGACTTGTCAGTTTAACGACGGCGCTGCCGTGAGCACGTGCATACGGCTCACTGTCACCGAGTGATCCGACAAGGTTTGCCGGCATTATGGTAAGTAGTACGGGTATGCGGGTCGAGCTGCGGCGGTGCTGCGTAGCCCGATTATCAGCCGTTGTTGTTGGTTTAGGGTGCTTTTGAGAGCTGCGGGTGCCCCGACGGGTCGTCTCCAGTCGGGCACCCATCCCTCTCAGTACTAAAAAGAGGTCGGTCGGTTTCCCGTCGGGCAGCTCCGGCCATCAACGACGCGACCACGCGGCGCTACCATAGCGCGTCAAGCGCTCTCCAATGCTCTCCGTTGTCGTGGTCGCGTTCCTGCCCACCGTTGGCTGCGCATCAGCAACGACGATGGGTTTCGCTACTCCCCAACAGCGCCTGTAGCTTTCGTGTCCTTTCGGCAAGCGCTCGCCTCGCAGCAGAATACTGTTGATCTTGGTCTACGACGCGACTAGAACCGCCGAGGACATTTGGATCCCAGTTGGACTGAATATCTGGAATTTTCCGCGAGGCGTCTCGGTAAGAAGATGCGTTCTCTTTGAGGTCTACTTCCTCTTCTTCGCTCCATCCTTGATCAAGCCTTTCCGCGATGCTCGATAATGACTTCCAAGTCACGTCATCGAATTTGCCACGCCCGAACAAATACTCGAAGCGTGATGCGTGGCGCTCATTTATGAGACGCTGCAGCCTGAACACTGTTTTCCACGCGACTTTTCGCTCGGCGACCGGAGGAGTGACCGATTCCGAGCGGGCAATCGGTCTCTGTTCGGCCAAAAGGCGAAGTTCGCCTCGTTAAAATCGTCGCCTGTTAGCTGCCGTCGCGACCAGCAGTAAACTGACAGCGCAGTTAGAGTGCTTGCCAAGCGCAGGTTTGACATGCCCCTGACTTCGCGAATTGACCGCATTGGGCGGCAACCGGCCAAGAGCCGATACCGCGCCTGCTGAAACCGCCGCTTTAAAGCAGTAATTCGCCGCCCTGCGTTAGACTACCCGCTTCCAACCAGCACGGATTGAACGACGCGATGAAAGTGGCGGTCCATATTATCGGCTCGATCCTGCTTAGCATTCCAATATTGTGTGCCGTTGGAGGGATTCTCGACGTTACAGGACTGATGCCAGGTTGGGGCTATTGGCATGGACCGGTAATCATCGCGTGGCCGATATGCGTGCTCGTCGCCTTCGCGGTATTGCTGGCGGTGCCCTGGTTTCGCCGGGACTGAGGATTTCTAGTACATGAAAGCGGCCGCCGACGACTGGCGGGAGTGGGTCGAGTCCGGGAGTTGACTGCAGTGATGTTTGGGTCAGATCATGGGGGACGGGATCTGTCCGTATTCCAATATGCTGCTAAGGAACTGGAGGACTGGGCGATTCGATGACAAACCATGAATTGGCGCCTACCGGAGTGGTGACCGCCGTCCACGTCGGACGTATTCAACCTCTTGGGCCTGCAGGTGTATTGAGTGGATTTGTGAAAAGCGCCGTCGACGGCCAGGTGCAGGTCACGTCGCTCGGACTCGATGGCGATGAGCAAGCGGACTTGCGGGTTCACGGCGGTGTGGATAAGGCGGTTTACGGTTACGCGGTTGAAAACTATGTTGCATGGCGTGCTGACTTTCCGGAGCATGCTGCGCTGTTCGTTGCCGGAGGTGTGGGCGAAAATCTCGCCATCCAAGGGCTTGATGAGCACAGTCTTTGCCTCGGCGATCATCACTTGATCGGCACCGCTCTTCTCGGGGTGTGCCAACATCGTCAACCTTGCCACAAATTCGCGCTTCGCTTCAACGATCCTCGGGTTGCGCGGGCGATGGTCGAGAATGGTCGGTGCGGGTGGTACTACCGGGTCATCCGGGAGGGATTCCTGAAAGCAGGGGACGAAGTGCGCTTGGTGGCGCGACCCAATCCGCTCTGGTCAGTGGCACGTTTCGCTGCCCTGGCGGCGAGACGGGGGTTTCGCGAAGACGAATGGGCGGAACTTGCCACGCTGCCGGGGCTTGCCGAGAACTGGCGCAACAAGGCGCTTGAGCATCTCAAGCGTAAGACTTGAGCGGGCCTACAAGCGCCGCCGAACAATCCCGTTCGAGTGATCGCGGCTTTTAACACCTGGCGACACATGAGGATTCCCCCCTTCTTTGTATATGAGTCTCGTCACGGCACGGGACGGACATACGGCGACGCGGCTGGTCGATGGCACGGTGCTCATTACGGGTGGGACCAGGCACTCGACCGGCTGCTACGGTTTCCACTGTCGTTCTGCATTCGAGCTTTCTTCGGCTGAACTGTTCAAGTAGCGTATCGGCGGCGGTGCCGATCCCGACGGCTAGACACGACATTCGTGGTCGTTTGACCGGATCGGCAGCAGGCGGCCGACACCGCCTGCGCCTTCTCCGAGATCACGCAAGGTCGAAGCGATCTAGGTTCATCACCTTGGTCCAGGCCGCCACAAAGTCGCGGACGAACGTCTTCTGCGAGTCGACGCACGCATAGACTTCCGCGACCGCACGGAGCTGGGAGTTCGAACCGAAGACTAGATCGACAACGGTGCCGGTCCACTTGAGCTCACCCGTTGTCCTATCGTGTCCCTCCAGCACGCCTTCAGCGGTGGCGGACTTCCGCCACTTTGTCCGCATGTCCAGGAGATTCACGAAGAAGTCATTGGTCAATGTCTCGGGTCGTCGGGTGAAAACACCTTGCTTGGACTGGCCGGGGTTTGCATTCAGGACGCGCAAGCCGCCGATCAGAACCGTCATCTCGGGGGCGGTAAGCGTCATCAGTTGCGCTCTGTCCACCAGCAGTTCAGCCGCTGATCCCTCGAGTCCTTTGCGGACATAGTTGCGGAACCCGTCTGCGAACGGCTCCAGTACGGCGAACGAGTGCGGATCGGTCTGCTCCTGCGATGAATCCATGCGCCCGGGGGAGAAGGGAACCTTCATGTCGTGGCCGGCCTTCTTTGCTGCAGCCTCGATGGCTGCGCAGCCGCCCAGAACGATCAAGTCGGCGAGCGAGACCTTCTTTTTGCCGGCCTGCGCGCTGTTGAAGTCTTTCTGGATCACTTCGAGCTTCTGCATGACTTTTGTCAGTTCAGCCGGCTGGTTGACTTCCCAGTTCTTCTGCGGCGCCAGGCGAATACGCGCGCCGTTCGCTCCGCCGCGCTTGTCGCTGGCGCGGAATGTTGCAGCAGACGCCCAGGCCGTGGTGACCAGTTGAGAGATGGAAAGCCCGGATGCGAGGATTTTGGCACTCAGGGCGGCGATGTCCTGCCCGTCGATCAATTGGTGATCCACTGCGGGAATGGGGTCCTGCCACAGCAGCTGCTCCTTGGGAACGAGCGGACCAAGATAGCGCGACAGGGGGCCCATATCGCGGTGGGTCAGCTTGAACCACGCCCGGGCGAATGCGTCCGCGAACTGCTCCGGATTCTCGTAGAAGCGTCTGGAAATCTTTTCGTAGGCGGGATCGAGCCGCAACGCGAGGTCGGTGGTCAGCATGGCCGGTGAGTGCCGCTTCGACGGGTCGTGGGCGTCGGGCACGGTATCGGCGCCTGCGCCGCCCTTCGGCTTCCATTGATGCGCGCCGGCCGGGCTCTTTGTCAGCTCCCATTCGTAGCTGAACAGATTCCGGAAGAAGTTGTTGCTCCACTTCGTCGGCGTGCTGGTCCAGGTGACCTCCAGGCCGCTGGTAATCGCATCGCCACCCTTGCCTTTGCCAAAGCGGCTGCTCCAACCAAGGCCTTGCTCCTCGATGCCGGCGGCTTCCGGTTCAGCTCCCACCAGAGCCGCATCGCCGGCGCCATGGGTCTTGCCGAAAGTATGGCCGCCGGCGATGAGCGCGACCGTCTCTTCGTCGTTCATCGCCATGCGGGCGAAGGTCTCGCGGATGTCCCGCGCGGCCGCGATCGGATCCGGGTTGCCGTTCGGGCCTTCCGGATTGACGTAAATCAGACCCATCTGCACGGCTCCGAGCGGAGTAGCGAGGTCCCGGTCGCCGGAGTAGCGTTTGTCACCCAGCCACGTAGTCTCAGGGCCCCAATAGATCTCTTCGTCCGGTTCCCAAATGTCCTGACGGCCGCCGGCGAAACCGAACGTCTTGAATCCCATCGATTCGAGAGCGACGTTGCCGGCGAGAATCATCAGGTCGGCCCATGAAATCTTCCGGCCGTACTTCTGCTTGATCGGCCAAAGGAGCCTGCGCGCCTTGTCGAGGTTGGCGTTGTCCGGCCAGCTGTTCAGTGGAGCAAAGCGTTGGCTGCCGCTCCCTGCGCCGCCGCGACCGTCGCCGATGCGGTATGTGCCGGCGCTGTGCCATGCCATGCGAATGAACAACGGTCCGTAGTGGCCGAAGTCGGCCGGCCACCAGTCCTGTGAATCTGTCATCAAGGCATGGAGGTCTTTGACGACGGCGTTAAGATCGAGGCTCTTGAATTCCTCCGCGTAGTGGAACCTCTCGCCCAAGGGATCGGACTTGGAGGAGTGCTGGTGCAAGATGCTCAACTTCAGCTGATTGGGCCACCAGTCTGCATTGGAGGGGGCTCCAGCTACCGTGTGGTTGCGAGCGTCGCCCGCGAAAGGGCATTTGGATTCGGTTGACACGGTCTTCTCCTTGATGCGATTGCAAACTACTACTGGTTGCAGTTTAGATCTTTGGCTACCAATAGATCAAAGACATCTTATCAATGGAATCGATGCATAAAACCTATCGTGCGCCACTCCCGATGAGTATCACCCAAAGGGGGGGCCGGGGGGCGGCGGCGACCGCGGAGGGTCCTCCCCGCCGATGGGCAGGCATCGATACTTTCACAAGCTCTCATCGGCTCCGACGAGTCAGGCGTCCGGCGGTTCGATTCGGCGCTCTCCGTACCAGAGCTCGAGGCCCTCGCGGCGCTGCATCGCCTTGGGACCTTGAAGGGCGATGCGGAACATCGACGTGAGCAGCTCGCGGGTGGAATACGTCCGAAACTTGCGCGCTGATGTGGTGACGGACTCCCGAAGGACGACAAACCGTCCCTGCTGACCCAGTGCTCGACTGAGGGCGACTTCCTCGGCGCAGTAGTACGCTTCGTTGAATCCGCCGACGGCGAGGAAGGGGCCGCGCCTGCAGAAGACGAAACACCCGGCGGCCAGGCGATTCATCCGGAACGTCAGAATGAGAAGTTGTAGAAGCAGGCGCGCGTATAGGGGTATGGGTCCGTCGAATGCGACCGCCGCGCCGCCGCCCACTGCGCCGTTGCGGACCGCCTCAATTGCTGAACGAAGAATGTTTGCGTTCACGGTGGTGTCGGCGTCCACGAAGAACAACAAGTCACCGGCGGCGGCTCTGGCGCCGGCGTTTCGAGACGCGGCAATCTGGCGGTGGGCGACGCGGATGACGGTGGCGCCGTGGCTTGCTGCAACAGCAGAGGTTTGGTCGGTGGATGCATCGTCGACGACGATCACTTCATAAGGCTCGCCGGTTACCGAGGCGGCCTGGCGAATGGCGTCCAGGGTGGCACCGAGTCCGCGTTCCTCGTTGTAGGCGGGGACGATGAAGGAGAGGGTGGCGGAAACTGGCAGCGACTTCATCGCTGTTTCGGGGCGAGGCGAAGCGATGTCTGATCGTCGCTCGCGGCGCGTTGAACGTCGTGTTTGGCCGCGTAGGCCTGGCTGCGGAACCGATAGGCCAGGGCATCGTTTGGATTGAGCGTGATGGCCTCGGTCAGATCGGAGATAGCCGCCTCGTAGTTGCCTTGAGAAAGCTCAGCGTTGCCGCGACCGCGGCGCGCTTCGGCGTCGTTCGGGGCGGATGCGATCACCCGATCGTAGTCCGCCACGGCGCCGTGGGAATCTCCCTTCGCTTGCTTCAGGAAGGCGCAGTGTCGCAGAGCGACGGGGGCATCGGGTTTTAGCCGGATCGCCTGCTCAAAGTCGGCCATGGCGCCGTCTCGGTCGCCTTTGGCCTCACGCGACTGGCCACGATTGATATAGGCCGCCAGCTGTTGGGTGGGGCCGAAGTCTAGTGCCGTCGTGAAGTCGGCTATCGCTCTGTCCCAGTCGGCCTTGCCCATGTAGGCAACGCCTCGGTTGAGATAGGCGCTTGCCTGCTTCTGATCGATCGCGATGACTTGGGTGTAGTCAGAGATGGCGCGATCATGATCACCGCGGGCTAGATAGCCATCGCCCCGGGCCATGATCGCTTTGGCATCGCCTGGAGTGAGCTGAACGGCTTTGGAGAACTCCGCCGTTGCGCTCCCCGCGTCGCCGGTCGACTGCAGGATCTGCGCAAGATCCTGGTGGGCGGCGGCCATCTTAGGATCTAGTCGGATCGCCTGTTCAGCATCCGCCGCGGCTCTGACATTGTCGCCCTTGGCGCGGTAGGCAAAACCTCGATTGCGCCAGAACGTGGCGTCGAGTGGATTCAGCTCTATGGCCTTCGAGAAATCGGCGATGGCACGATCTGGGTCGCGGCGGCGAAGATAGATCTCGCCGCGGTTGACGTAGGACGTAGCGTCTTTGGGACTCAGCCGAACGACCTCGTCGAGGTCAGCCAGGGCGCGATCGTCCTCACCGCCCTTCATGTAGATCGCAGCGCGGTTGAGGTAGGCTGAACCGAGAGTCGGGTCGAGGGTGGCAGCCTGATCGTAGTCCGCGAGGGCGCGGCTGACGTCGCCCTTGTCGGCATGAGCGAGCCCCCTGTTCACATACGTTCTTGCATTCAGTTTGGTCGCTCCGGGGCTCAGTTTCAGCACGGAGGTGTAGTCTTCGATGGCTCCATCGAGATCACCATTGGTTTGATACAACGACCCTCGATTTCGCAGCGCCGTGTCGCGGATATCGGCCGGCTCGTTGCGATCGTTGATGAGGCGGGTGCAGCTCGCGATCGCAACTTGAGGGTTTCCACGGCTGCATAAATCTCTGTCTGTCCCGTTCTTGGCGCCAGCGTGGCCTGACGCGTGGGCTCCGCTCAGAAATGATGCAAATTCACCTTTTCGGATCCCGCTCGCAGTCTGCTTGGACATGTCGTTGATCTGCTTCGCCGTGCCGCAGATTTGCTCGGAAGCAATATGAGAGCCCACGGCGATCTCTTTGCGGCAGAAGATCCTCTCTCCGTTCTCGGTCTTCGGCTGGCCGTTCTCCTCCGCCACCCGGAATCCTCGCGCGAGCAGCAATTGCTCGTCAGGCGTGAATGAGGTGCTGGCGGATTTCGCCGCCGGAACCGATGGTGCTGTGGTCGCGCGAGCCGGAGTCGCGGCGACGGAAGCGGGGTCGTTCGCGAGGGCCTGCGACAACACCCCTGTCCCAACACAGATGGCCAGGCTGACTAAGACGCGCATTGAACGTTCCTTGTCATCGAGAAACAGACTACAAGCCCGTAAAGATCGGAGGAGGCAGGCCGTAGCGCTTCGGTCTTTGTACCTTATCGCGCGACACTGGGCAAACTTGGCGGGTCTGCAAGCACGCGAGGTCATTTGAGGTTCGCAAGTGTTCATTCAGGAGTTTCTGGCTCGACTTAGGACGGAACGAGCTATCTATTTACATTGCTCCGCGTACTGACCGAAGATGTGAGCGGTGAATTAAAAACGGGGTGGGAAATGGGGACGGGCAAGAACCCTAGAATTGATAAGAGTAACGGCAGCGCCAAACTCAACCGCCATAAAGTAAAAATCAAGCGCAATGTGTTGCACGCCCCCGATGCCGTTCTAATAACGTTCAAGCCAGGCGCCAAAAATGGAAAAAACGGAGGATGGCAAGCCGATCCTCCCAGACTGCACCCAAGTTGCCAGTTTGCGCCCCATTCGAACCAAGGCCCCAAAGTCGGATGCCTATTTCACAGCGCCGGCGTACGGCGATTCGACTGCCTTCCAAGGCGCAACCTGGATGTCCGTCGTGCTAGGCCCGTCAGCGGGTAATCCAACCAACTACGGTTCCGGTCCAGATCCCAATACACCGACCGTGATGCGGGGTTTACTCGATGGAGAGCACAACGCGCATGGGTGGATTGCCGGACATCTGCTGAACGATAATTTGGGAGGTCCCGGCAAACGTTGGAATCTAACGCCTTTAACAACCGCTGGAAACAAGAATCACCTGAATGGCTGCGAAACTCGGATCAAGAACTTCCTCTATTCTGCTTTCAGCCGCACGCTGTATAGCAAGTCGGACCAACACTGGTTCGGCGTTGACTACACGGTGCGGGTCAGTGACGAGAAATGGCATGACACGCATCCCCATTTGATGCATGTGGCGACGAAGCTCATTGTCAGTGCGAAGATTGTGAAAAAGGATAAGGCTACAGGCGCGGTCACGGATGCCAGCGCTGCCGAGTGTCAGTTCAGCACTTACTTTGAGCCGCTCAAAGACCAGGAAATCGATAACACGGGCCATCTTTGATTTAGGCGGCGTATAGACCGATCATCAGCCCTGAATAGATGCGCACGCATCCGTGCGTGCGACTTTTCTGCGTGATGGACACCCTGACGATCACATCCATGCTGCCGGGCGCCAGTGACAGTATCGACGAGGTGCCATTGCGGGGTCGTCCGGGCCGGTCACGACCGCATTTGCAATATGTTACACCGTCCCGATCAGAGCGGGAGACGGCCCAATTGCTGCTGGTCACTGCCTTGACTGAACATCCCCGAAGTTGCCCTTCGCTTTGCGCCAGTACTTTTCAATGGGAAAAGTGGGTTCCCTAGATTGCGACGATCCCCGCGAATTCTGGGTCACCGCATGACCCGCTCGCGTTCGAGCGGATATGGCGGCTGCACCTCGAGGACTGTCGCCCACTCGTTTTCTGAGTTTCTTGATTCCGTGAAAACCCCGATCATTTCCATTTGTTTGCCTCGGCACTCTTCTGCATTCGGGACTGTGAAGGTCAAATGTTGAACGAAATCCAATTCCATCTCTTGGTCTGCCGGCGTCGTGACCGTAAATCCGGTCGCGAATGCGCGTGCCACGAAGCCGTCGCTGTTGACGAACATGCGTATCGTCAGCGTCACTGCAGCCATATTGACTCTGTCGTTCACGGCAATGTTGGGCACGGAGAGCGGCGGCGCTCGAAGATTCGGCTGGCAACGGGCGGGATTCTGCGCCGTACCTCGACGGACCTGCACCGCTACCGGTAAAGGCTCGGCGAGAGTCGGTGCGCCGGCTGCAGGCTCTTTCGGAATCGCCGAAGCAACCGACTCTCGTTGACGAGCATGCCGTAACAACAAAACCGTCAGTACGACGAGCCCGATCGCAACCAGCAAAAGGTGGAATACCGAAACGCGAGTTCGCGAATCTTTCATATCGGGGGCAGGTGTTGCTCAGCCCGGCAGCGGTTTCGAATGACCTTCAAATCGCCGACCTGGGCGTAGGGGTCCCGGGAGTTTCGGTGCAACTGCTGGTAAGCATTGCCCTCCCGTTGCTCGCATTGTATCGCCATTCCTTCGGGCGATCCCGCTGTCGCGCTTCACGTCAACTTGGACAAAATGCTTGAGCTGAGAAGAGAGACTTTCACTGCCTAAGCCGCCTCGGTACATCGCTGCTGGTTGGTCATTCTACGATGCGCACGGGCCGCAGCTATTCGC
>Ga0307516_10009473_pt1 | contig 10849 bp, 12 predicted proteins | sample 19_EM_MG_FD_203310 | JGI IMG/M metagenome (GOLD analysis project Ga0307516, IMG submission 203310) | Populus trichocarpa ectomycorrhiza microbial communities from riparian zone in the Pacific Northwest, United States - 19_EM | ecosystem: Host-associated > Plants > Roots > Unclassified | place...
TAAGTTGATTTCAGACTAAGGTGTACAAGATAAACTAGAGGGTACTTATACTAAGTAGAAACTAGGGTCGAGTACATACGGTGACAAGTAAACAACCTAATAGCGGACAAGGAATGACCGGAGTAAGGACTAGGTCAGGAAAGTCAGGTCCGGTGAAAATGCTACAAGGTATAGGATATATCAAGTTCATGGAGAACTCACGTCAAGGCAGGGCAGATGGCGAGGTGTGGTAACGAGTGGATAGAGTATAGACCATGGGTCGTACTTAATGGAAGATTATCCATGCGACTGTGACTGGAGTAAGTGATGGGCGACCGGAGTTGAGCTGTAGAGCTGCGATGCGACCGACGTCATGAACAGTGGAGGAGAAAGAGTCCTCTGCATTCCACGAACGCAATGGGAGGGGGACTTGATGACCGCATGTATCATTGATCATGCGCACAAGGTGCTGGGACACCTAGGTGCGCTGCGAATGGTGGATTATATCTGCAGGTGGTACTGGTGGCCAGGACTCAGCAAGGAAGTAGATCGATTCTGTCAATCATGCCCTGTCTGCCAGATGACGAAGATGAGCAATGAGAAACCAGCAGGGCTGTTACATTCTCTGCTGATTCCCCGAAGACCCTGGAATTCCATCGCAATGGATTTCGTGGGACTGTTCCCTGAACAAGGTGAGCACAACTACTTGTGGGTCATGCTCTGTCGCATGACTTCACTGGTACACTTGGTGCCAGTGACTATGACTATCCGAGTCTCACAATTAGCATGGCTCTTTGTAAAAGAAATTGTCCGTTTACATGGACTACCTGAGACACCAAGTTCATGTCGCAATTTTGGAGAGAAATGCATTGACTTCTCGGAGTAAAACTCCTGATGTCAACAGCATTTCACCCCCAAACGGATAGAGCATCTGAACACTTGATGAGGACAATCATGCAGATCCTGCGCAGCATGATCTCGCCAGATCAGAAGGACTGGATTGAGAAGGTACCCATGGTTGAGTTCGCGATCAACTCAAGCGTGAGTGGATCAACTGGGTTCACACCCTTCGAGCTCACATACGGGTATATGCCTCGAATGGCACAACTCAAGCATGAAAGTGCTCCAAAAATGGTGTCTGGCATCCAAGGATTCATCCGCCAGGCGTGGGACAACCTAGCGATGGCCCTTGATGCCATCATTGAGAACCACGTGATACAAACACATCACACTAATAAAAAGAGGAAGGATCCCCTGACACTGGATGTGGGGGAGTTAGTGTATCTATCTACCAAAAATCTTACCTTGCCTAAGGGACGAGCTCGAAAGCTCTTGCCCAAATACATTGGACCAATGAGAGTCGTTGCGAGTAATCCGACGATGGATAATTATACTATCGAGCTGCCTCAACAGCTCAAAGATTGACGAATACACCCTACCTTCCACGTCAACTTGCTGAGGTGGCATGAGCCCAACGATGATAGGCTCTTTCCGAAGCAGGACGCCCAAGCCTTCTACGACATGGGCAACCCAGATGATGCCGAATGGCTCGTTGATGAGATAACTGCCCACTGCTGGGTGGGCAACAAAGTCAAATTCTTGGTAAAATGGAACCTGGGTGACTCTACTTGGGAGGCACACGCACACTGCAGGGACCTTGAAGCATTGGATGATTATCTCGAGCTCCATGGAGCTCAGTCAGTACAATGACTGCCCAAGGGCAGTCAGCGCACGCGTAGCGTGCGTGAATGACTACATGGTAGTCTAGAAAGCAGAGTTGAAGCGAACAAGTGTGGAACTCTCACAGTTACCTTACATGATCGTTGGTACCACCGGCACGCGTCGGTCTGGATTACACGTGTCGAGAGTCTCCATTGTTTCGGTCCACTGTCAATTTCCATACATTCGCTGACTTTCAATTTTGACTTCCATCAATTTTTGCCTTGTTCCTCGCCCATCCTGCTCTCTTCCCATTACCACATCCACTGCACTCTCACCACACCAATAACTATCATGTCTGACAACCGCTGCCACTCACCTTCCCTGTCTGCGCGCTGTAGTCGCACAGACGACACTTCTGACAAGCCCATGTCCCACCAGGACCGGGCTCGTCGTCACTCTGACAAGAGGAGGGCGCCTCATTCGCCCTCCCCTTGTCGTTCTCGTCCCCCTTCTCATGAAGGGCGACACGAGAAACATCGGCGTGTAACAGCGCGCGACACTTCTCCTTCCCCCGACCGGTGGTGTGCCACCACTACCTGTCTTCTACTCCACGACAGGGACCACCGGTGCCCCACGTGCTTGGAGTACCAAAAGCACGTCTCCCTGGACATCGTCCTGGAGACATCATCCATCATGGACACGCGCGAAGACTGCCTATGGTGTCTCATGCGCATTTTTGGGTGGAATGCCCACATGTCTGGCCTCAAGGATGACCTTGTGTTGATGTGTCACAAACGCGACTATTGGTGCAAGTGCACTGAAGAGGCAGAGAAGGCCTCCACCTTCTCGCAGCAGCAGACCTCCGCTGTGTTCGAGCATGCTCGCCTGCTCTCAATGTACATCCCTTCAGCCTGTCCAGTCGACCCTTGGAGGAATGTCTCATTTCACCAGGGGGAGGGAGTGGGGTAACACCTGCATTATACTCTGAAGAATGCCGTTCTCGATCACGATCGCGATCCCCAGGTTGTACCTGCTTCCGTCCTAACTTGCTGGGCACCATCTTCGGCACCATGGACGTTGATGTCACTGGGCTGCCCAGGTCCTCGTTGGCAGGACAGCTTGAAAACCCAGAGGAAACAATGTTTCCTCTACTTGGCCGGGGAGAAATCCCTAACTGAGTAGACATGCTGCTGGACGGCACCAAATACCTACACGTACAGTTCAATGACTGTCTGTACCAGTTTGAGGACCCCCACAGGGAGAATGTCCTCAGAAACATTTGTCGAGGCATCGCACCCCCAATCACCAGTGCCATCTGGCCAGGAACAGTACACCTGCTCAATACAACCACTGAACTCAACAAGTTCTACGCCCAAGTTGCGAAGGAGTCGGAGGAGAGCGACTCGCCCAACACTAGATTTGGGCAAAAATTCATAGCTTGGCTCAATTGATACATGGCGGATACAGACCATCATACGAGGGTCAAGGCCCTCAAAAATAGCATGATGAGTCATGCATTCAAGCACTGGCACCCCCCCACGTGGGCCTCGGCTCATGGAAAGAGCAAGCGCAAGGGATACAAGCAGGCGAAACGGGCTGAGTGAGGAAACGGCCACACAGAAGGGGAGCAACCCTCTGAGGCCACATCCAAGCCTCCTCCTCCTGCCCCTGAAGTGGCACCACCCTCCATCACCTTGTCGTCGCTACCCCCAGCCACTGAGGTAGCACAGCCCGCCACCTCGTCATCACTCCCCCGTGCTCCTGAGGTGGCATGACCCCCTGCCGCCTCGTTGTCGTCAGCGCCGGCCCCTGCCAAAGCGCGCACTCGCTCATTCAGAGTGATGTCCTCCAGCCGGCAATCACTGCCAATGACCATACCTCTGTTGATCCTAACACGGAGGAATTGCACCACCCACAGGCATGATGGACTGCCAAAGGGAGCTCCCGGCTGGGGAGACAAGATCGCGGAATGGTGCAACTTCATCCACCGATTAAGTCGCCCCGGCTGTGCAAAGAAATTTGCTGGGGTTCATAAAAAGACTGACCCCAAGCACCAAGAGCCCCCAACTGATCGGAGGCTCAGAGGATTCATCCTTCGCCCCTCGTTTCCAGTATGATTCCAACCGTAATGGTTGGTGCTGCAGCTTCACACGGCTGTTCGTGGTCCTGGGACGGTACAGAGCTATTGTTGAGCAAGAGGGGTGGATAATCATGCCAGGTCGCACGTCCCCTTGGTCTGAATCGACCAACAAGGCGCTGTCTTCATTTGCAGTCGCTGGGCACCTCGCCCAGAATGGCCTCAGCTTCCAAGAGGCTGATGACCTGCATGAGTGGGCAGTAGCAGCGCTGCAGGATGATGCAGCTGGTCGAGAGCCCAACGTCAAAATAAGCTCGGAGCTCACAGTTGCGGAGACTGCACTGGAGGGACTCGAGCGGTCCCTCGAATACTACGAAGACAGGGTGGAACAAGCGGAGAGGCCAACCAACTTTCAAGACATAGAGTCTCACCCTGGTGATACCCTCTCCCTCATGGGAATCGATGTAGTGGCAGGGTACCTGGCCCCCAAACAAAAAAAGAAGCATCATAGCTGCCGCAAGACGCTGCCCTCTGATGAAGAAGAGGAATACAACAGCTTCAGCGAGGACTCCTGGGGCGACGCTGACCCTGGCCCACTGTGGAACCCTCCGGGGGACCAGATGGATGTTGACCACTCTGGTCCATCACAGATGTAGGACTGACCTGGGGAGCGACTGGTCATCCCAAGAGGCACAACCCTCTCACTGAAACAAAGAGTCGCCCTGATGTGATGATGTGACCGCCAACTGGTCGTGTTACCATCATCAGAGAGGCAGAACCCTCTTGTCGAAAGGCATTGTGACCTTCAACTGGTCACTTCTTTATTTGTTCCTTTTGTTTTTCTCTTCTGTTTCCTTCTCGCTTTGGGCCTCTGTCAGTTAGGTACACATTCTGTTGATTATTTTTGTCCCCATTATAATATACATGACTTCCATTTACTACTGCGCGAGATAACCCGCGCACGTCATTACAAGAGTCCTTGGACGGACTCTATAAGGGGAGGGTGTAAAGGGAGTAATCTCCCTTTACTGCTGACCACTAGGTGGTCTATACTAGTGTAGTAGCGCTTCTGCTTATGTAAGCAGAAGCGCCCATATATATAGCGCTGGTGCTAATTACATAAGCGAACTACCCTTTAACTACTCTACTACTGTACCATCACCTACCCTCAATATAACACAGGTCATGTTCGTTGAGGGTGTGACCATCAGTTATCAGAGCCAGCAAACACTTACAATAGCTGTGCAATGGATGTGGCAAACTATATAGTGTTATATATTACTCTAGAAGTGAGACTGTAGTACTTATCCTAGTCATGACTACACTTCTTAGCCCAATGTACTACACTTTCACTACACTTTTTACTACACTTTTACTATGCTTTTTTGGTACACTTTCACTACACTTTCACTACACTTTTTGGTACACTTTCACCACACTTTCATTACACTTTTCTGGTACACTTTTTACTACACTTTTACTACACTTTCACTACACTTTTTGGTACACTTTAAGTACAATTTGTAGTACACTCTTGCTACATTTTCAGTACACTCTTTACTTCACTTTTACCACACTTTTACCATACTTTTTGATTACACTTTGACTACATTTTTGGGTAAACATTTACTACACTTGTAGCACACTTTTACTACTACACCTCTTTGGTACACATTTACAACCAGTATTGTGAAAAGTGTAGTAGCAGTGTAGTAGAAGTGTACCAAAAATGTGTAGTGAAAGTGTAGTAAGAGTGTATCAAAAAGTGTATTGAAAGTGTATTGAAAGTGCACCAAAAATGTGTAGTGAAAATGTAGTGAAAGTGGAGGAAAAGGGTAGTAAAAGTGTACCAAAAATGCGTACTAAAAGTGTAATAAAAGTGTATCAAAAATGGGTAATAAAAGTGTAGTAAAAGTGTACCAAAAAAGGTAGTAAAAGTGTTGTAAAATGTGTAGTAAAAGTGTAGTAAAAAGTGGACCTACTACAGTCTCACTTCTAGAGTAATATATAACACTATATAGTTTGCCACATCCATTGCACAGCTATATAGTGCCATATTGTCATGACCGTGACACCTGATCACCCTGTACCCTATTGTCTGATCATGTCCATGCATTCGCCATCCATTTATTGTGTGTACTCCCTTTTCTGTTTCTCTCTATCTGTCCTGTATCGCCACCAATCGCATATTGTCCGTTCTGACTCTCTGTATAATTACCTAATATGTTTCCTTTCTTGTTTCTGGTCACTATACATTCCTGTCCCATTCCATTACTAATACCATACCTATCAGTAATCCAGTTATCACACTTACCATACTTACTCAGTGCACAGTGTGACTGCACTCTGTTGAAGCAATACCTATATACGTAGAGGAACTGCTACTCCAACTCACCTGTTATGTGGAGGGCACAAGCTGAGATGATAGCAGTAGCTGGTCAAGAGCTGTTATATTATATAAGTGATGAATGCTGTTTATATACAACAAACATTGTGACATGTGACTGTGACACATGATGTGTGACATGTAATATCTACTCTAAAGAGGACTATTACTAAGTCTACACTAATATGGGTCACAGTCTTGTGCACACTTCGTCGATGGTTTACGCTGGGTGCACGTGCGACTTCAACACACTCATCATTCATTGGTAATCCTGTCCTCCCGTACATCGCCTCATCCATTCTACTCAGTATAAATACTTAGATACTCGGTCTGTTGTAGTTTCAGTCTGAATATCATATAAGATACTTCTCATCTGTTCTCCTTCACACTCTCCGTCTCTGTCCTTGTGCAAGTACTTGGTCACTGACCATTTACCCTTGGACTCTCTGTATAAACCCTTGGTCGGCCTTCCTATTGCTCAGGAAGCACAACTACACTATGTAGCATCTCGGTCTTACTGCTAGGCCAACTCCTGACCCCCAGACCCTTCATAGAGATCAGGTTGGTGAAGAACTGGTCTTGACAGATATAGCTCTATGAATACTATGATAGCACATATATCACTATAGAGATAAGCCCCCTTTTATATAGCAAACCAGTTTTTCCTGATGTTGCAGAATCCCTGACCCACCTTAGAGAATCCCTGACCCACAGTGCAGAATCTCCAGCCCACCTTGGAGAATCCCTGGCCCTCTGTGGAGAATCCCCAACCCACCTTGGAGAATCCCCAGCTCACCTTGGAGAATCCCCAGCCCACCTTGGAGAATCCCTGACCCACTGTGGAGAATCCCCAGCCCATCTTGGAGAATCTCTGACCTGCCTTGTACACTCCCCAACCCAACTTGGAGATTCTCCATTGTGCTTTGGAAATTCCTTGACCAATCTTGGTCAATTGATGGTCTCAGGAAAGGTCTATTCAGGCTGGAGAATGTTTCATTTATTCCTAACCAATCATTGAGAAACAGATTTATTCACCCTGGAGCAAGTTCTGTTTATTGCAGATTAACCTGTTAGAAAAAGGTATATTTAGGCTGGAGATAGTTCTATTCATATCATATTACTCACCTAGAAAATTGTTTATTTCAACTGCTGAAAATCAGGTCAATCAATTAAAAAATGGTCTATTTGGGCTGGAGAAAGTTCCAGTCATACCACATTAATCACCTGGAAAAGGTCTATTTGGTCTGGAGAAAGTTCTATTTGGACCCCAGACACTCCATGAAGTTGACCCCCCAATCTATTAATCATGGAGAAATACTTTTCTTCAACCCCATACAATAAGGGTCTTTGTCAAGTCCGGGTCTACTCCAGTAGGGGGTCCAGTCAAGTCCGGACAAAAACGGACGAAGGACAAGGGCAGAGGCTGGACAAGGAGTTAGTCCGGCCAGAGTTGGTGACCGCTTGGATTCAACAACTAAGGACAACGAGCATTGATCCCTTGCGTAGGTTCCGGTCAAGAGGTTTGGGACGGAGACGGAGACGGGGACAGACAGAAACTGGAGTAGTGACTATGGTTGATTTCAGACTGAAGAATACAGGATAATCTACAGAGTACTTATACTAAGTAAGAACTAGGGACGAGTACTTACGGTGACAAGTAAACAGCCTAAAAAGCGGACAAGGGATAACCGGAGAAAGTACTAGGTCAGGTCCAGGTAAAATAAAGTCAGGTCTGAGTAAAATAAACCAGGTCCGGTGAAAATGATACAAGGTAGGAGATATATTGAGCACATGGAGAACTCACGTCAAGCCAGGGTAGACGGTGAGGTGTAGTAAGGACTGTGTAGGGATTAGACCAAGGGTCGTACATAGCGGAGGTATATCTGCGCGACCGCGACCGGAGTAAGTGATGCACGACTGGAGTTGAGCTGTAGAGCTGCGATGCGACCGAAGTAACCGGATAAGGCCTGGAGTTGGACATGGTCGTAACAGTCTTGGAGAAAGTATTTTCTCCAGCACCCACTGGGGATACCTGACCTAGTAAGACCTCTTAGGTATATACATCTGTAGAAATATATAGACCTAATAGGTCCTAAATGGAGGGTGAATGAAGTGACAGTGGTGCAAGGTGAGGCTGTGCAGCTGCAAGGGCCACAATATGGGCAAGGAGGTCAATCTGACCTTGGATGAGCTGGGCAAGGAGGTCCTGGAGGTCTGCCATGACTCACTTGTAGAGGTGGAGGTGGGAATAGGGGGTAGGTCTTTGTCTAACTGTCAGGATCGGTTCTCCTTGACAGTCTTACTAGAAGGTCCAGGGGTGCAGGGGACTAATGAGGAGGTAAGTCCAGACACTAGTAGGTGCTAGTTAGTGCAGAGAATCAAGTCCGGGTCATACAAAATAAGTCCAGGGACTAGAGGAACACAGAAAGTAAGTCTGGGTCATGCAGAGTAAGTCCAGACCACAGGAAAGTAGTCCAGAGTTTAGCACAGCTTGTCTGGAGTGAAGGACATCCCAGAGGTAGGATAAATTATAAGGGGTCTAGCATCAAGTCCAGGACAGAGGTGGCTTTTGCCCTTGTGTGAGTAGGAGACTTGCTAGGATCAAGCATAGGACCAAGGGGATGAGATAGGACAGAGGCTGGAGTTGACTGGAGTTTAGGAGAACAGATGGGTTAAGAGGGTGAGTACATATGGTGACAAGTAAACACCTTACAGCACTTTGCAAAAAGGTTGACAGTCGCATGTGTCAATAGATTAGATAAGAAATAAAATATCTTGGGCTGGTACCCCTGTTCCCTGTGTGTAGTATACCTTGCCCTTGCAGCAATGACTGCTTCAATCTTCACCAATCCATTCCCTGATGGCAATGACAGTGTGGATGAGGTTCCAGAGTCCACTGTCAAGGTCACTGAACCTAGCCCTCTCAATGATGCAGTTGTTCAAGAAAGCGAGCTACCACAGCCTCCAGCACCTCCTGTTCCAAAAAAGAGGGGCCGACCCTCAAAGAAATCACTACTGATGGCTTCAGAAGGCTAGTAAATCCCTTGATTATGACTTGAACATCTATCAGCTGTTTCCCCAGAGCCCCCAAAGCCGGTCAATATTACCTACTTCCTTGCCATTTACTCAAAGATGGAAATGGAGAAAGGAGAGAAACAGTGGAAGCCCAGCAATACCTTTCTCCAGCTGAAGTCCGACCTTGAGTGGGATACTATCAAAGCTCAGCTCCTTGAGAAGATTTCACAAGCACTATGCCCAAAAACTATCAGCTACACCGAGTATGACATTACTTGGGTTGTCCCACGCTACCAGAGCTCCCATATGCAGCTTCAGACTGAGGATGACTACAAATTCTTGCTGGCACACGCATTGAAACAAAAGGAACCCACTGTCAGTGTCAAGATTGAGGTGAAGCTTACCAAGGTAAGCATACAATGAAAATATCTTGATATATGCACGACTTTACCCCATATATAGAGGGCAAAAAAGAAATCTAATGATGAATCAGGAACTGAGAACCAGTCAGACAACAGTGATAGTGATGGTAGTGATGATAGTAGTGACAACAGACGATACAAAAAGTTGAAGAAGTTGAAGGTTTGTCATGTGTCATTACTCTGAGTTGGAGTGTTCATAAGCACTAATTGCTCATAGAAAAAGCACCAGTGGGGTAAGAAGCACTCAGAGACAGCTCTGAACAAGGATATTGAGGAGAAGATAAAGCTACTGTAAAACTGGTGGGAATGCTCAAAGTCTGGGTGCTCTAGCAGTGCAGGTCACTGCTTCATTCACCCTGAAAGCTGTGAGCACTTTCCGCTCAGCCACAATCACTTTTCTGTCTGGGCGGCGGCATGGGTAATATATATTCTATCTGTTATGTCCATATTTACTTGGGTGCTAACAAAGGTCTCTAGCAATGTGGCCCACAATATGCAAACTTAGAGAAACCACTGAACCACAAGAAATTCCAGTATCTCCATACTGGTCAGCTTGGCAAACACTCGCCTCTTCTGCAGTGGTGTATTACTGAGCAGAACCAACCTCAGGCTGCATCAAGTGCACCTGTCATCAACTTCAATATCCCACATGAGATTCTCAGTGTCTTTCATCCCCTGACTGCTGCAACAACCCAGATCACTTCCCCTGCAAAGGAGGCCATCAACACAGTCACAAGCATTGATCATGATCTCTTACTCCTAGTGTTTGAAGGTCCGGTCCTAGGACCACTAAAGGACCAAGGACCAGACCAGGACCGGACCATTTGAGGACTGGACTGCAGTCCTGGTCCTACCCAATTCTAAAAGGTATCAGTCCTGGTCCTCTACTTTTCTGGGGTGCTTGAGGACTGGTCTAGGACTGGTCTGGACCGGTCCTAGCCCCTATTTTACCTCTATTAATTGTTGGTAATGAGTGGTACTTAACCTAGCCATAACTAGCCTACATGCTTAATTCAGCCATAACCCACTTGACCTAGTCATCACTATACTACTAAACCTAAACCTACTTAACCTAGTCATAACTACACCACTTAACCTAGTCATAACTACACTACTCCTAGTGATCACCTCAGGGGTATGGGTGTGGGTTGCCAAATCCATACCCCTGGACCCATATGCCGCAACCACTGGCACCCTTCTGCACCTGTGTCATGTGTGCCACAATGACATCTGAACTCATAGGAAGATTTTCAATGCAAATGTATAACCAATGACAGGGATAATACGACAGAACAAAGCAAAAGAGCT
>Ga0307516_10009474_pt1 | contig 10849 bp, 10 predicted proteins | sample 19_EM_MG_FD_203310 | JGI IMG/M metagenome (GOLD analysis project Ga0307516, IMG submission 203310) | Populus trichocarpa ectomycorrhiza microbial communities from riparian zone in the Pacific Northwest, United States - 19_EM | ecosystem: Host-associated > Plants > Roots > Unclassified | place...
AGGCTTTCCCACTTACGTGATTGAATTGACCTTCGTTTGGTGTAGGAACCTACTCGGGCCCGTCTAACGTGGTTAGTACGGGGTGATTGCTGACGTGGTCAGCGAGCCTTAAGTTAGGCCATCCTTCTATCTTCGGATATTAGTTGAGACGTCTAGGAGGCTCAGGGCGCAGAGTGGCCCTGACAGCCTGATGCCATTACAGGTGCACAAGATCTGGCCAGCCGACTCTGCAGGGGGAGCGGATCTTGTCGTTAGGTTACTTAGCTGGTTCCGTCTTGCAAGATGTTGCCAGACGAACTCCGATCAGCCAGTCAGCCACAGATCCGGCCATTCGTGGCAATATATGGCCAGATCTTGTTCGGACAAGTTTGGTGATGTAGGGAGCGGTTGAGAACGGCCAAAAAATGGGGTACCATGGACTGTTTCCTGACACTCTCCATTGTCTATTGCGGATCAACCACTGGTGTGTTACCAGATCTGAGCTATCCAGATGATCTAGGTCCACCTGGAGCTGACAAATGCTTGTGTGCACTTCTCAGTGCCTTGGCCCTGACAATACCTCAGCAGACGTTGGGTATTCAACATCCAAATCCACAGCACTAGTAGGATGAGCACAGCTATCCCCCCTAGTGACAGTGCCATGACCAATGTGACCTCTGATCTCATGCTTGTAACAAGACTTGTTCCCATGGATGCTAGACTTGGGCTTGGCAGAAAGCTTGAAGGGCATACTATAATAGAAGGCAAGAAGATGGCAGAAGAAGAGTTTGATGGGATTGTTTGGCTGGCAGATGAGAATATCCAATTTGGTGAAGTTCTCTCCCCTTCCTTGGATTCCTTATATCCTCCCAGCATTTCAATACTCCCCATCGACAACCACCAATATTGTGTTTCACCTCCATCAGAAGGCCCCTATCTATTAAGCCACCTCCTATCCATCCATCAAGTTGATCATGTTAAAGCATCGACCCTGGACCCTGGGCTCCTAGTGTTTCATTATTTGATTGATTGGACATTTGTAGGTTTTATCTTATCTACTTGATTCTTAGTGTGGGGTGATTGCTGACCATGTCAGCAAGCCTTAAGATTAGGCCATCCTATTATCCTTGTGATAGTAGTTGAGATGTCTAGGAGGCTCAGGGCGCAGAGTGGCCCTGACACCAATTGGCTATGTGGTGATATGGTGAACACCAACTAAACTGGGGAGGACCCAGCTAGCAGAGTTAGGGGGAGACTGGAGCATGATCTCTGAGGGCAAGAGAGGGAGGGAGACGATCTCTGAGGGTGAGAGAAGGGGGGAGAGCAATCTCTGCTCAGTGAGAGAAGGGGGAAAGGTTCTCTCCTTATTCTGGTTGGCCTAGCTAGATATTTATACAAATTCAGCAAAGCCCTAAGAGAGAACGCAATAGAATGTGATAGAAACTAATGGAATGCGAAGGAAGGCCAAGGGAAGCCAAGCAAATGTGATGGGAGTGAAAAAGGGAAGAAGTGGAATACTAGGAGTCCGATGAATGTGATAGGAGTGTGATACGAATGCGATAGGAGTCCGATGGAATGCAATATGAATGTGATAAAAGTGCGATAAAGTCCAGTAGGAGTCCTAATGAACACAAGTAGGAGGGGTGTTTGAGAGGGTGCCAAAAGAGGGGCAGGATAATGGGTCCCACTTTCTCATTTGTATCATGTTTTATTCACTGTCTCGTGGGCATTTCCATTCCATTTTCTAGGTCTTCTGACACTCAGAACATATCATATGCATAAATTTTCCCTCATATATATTCTGCCCATCATATTATACACTATATGGGCAATCTCCCTCCAGATATCTTTCCAACTGACTATACAGTTTGGAACCATTGTACCTATACAACAATGATATATTTGGCACTTGGTACTTAGGGCATAAGTAAGGAAGGTACACACTCTGAAAATCTCTGCTAAATGTGGACACGGTTAAAGTCCAGAATCAACACCTCCCCAGACTGATAACAAGCAACCAAATAACAACCATCCCACTGTGACTTGACAGGGTTTGCGAATCTCCCACCCAGCTGAAAAACCACCCTTCTAGTGACCACATCATGGATCCTGGATTTGTGAATGTCCCACAGCTTGGTATTGTTGGAAAGGAGTAAAGATGAATTTGACAACTGAACAGGGTGTGAGCCTGGGGTCCCAAAGTCCCACCCCAGGGGTTCTGATAAAGGGGAATGAACCCAGACTCTTGATCCATCAACAGTAAGGGATCTTCTGGGCCCACAAATCTCAAGTTCCACCTTGCATACATTCCCTGTCTGTATGGACCAAGCTTGGATAAATCCCCAGTGCAGGCAGAACACATTGGATCCATCCCCTGATATCTTGATATCCTCAACATCAGAATCTTCCTCAACATCAGGATCTGAATCTTCCTCAACATCAGGATCTTCCTCAACACCAGAATCTTCCTCAACATCAGAATCAGCATCCAATGTTGCATCTACTGCCTGGAGGAGTTCCCCCTTCTCCACATCCCAGAGGTAAAATTTGTGGTTTAGATACCAAACAAGAATCAATCTGCCATTGATCAGCTGAATGTCCTCATGCTCAGAGTTTTTGGTGATAGTTTGGATGGATGCCTTGCAGAGACCAGTTGAGATGTCCCAGGTTCTCACCACCCTCTCTAAATCAATTGAGATAGCTATATTATCTTCTGTTTGCAGAGTGATGGATACAATTTGAGCTGAAGAAAGGGATGTAGACTCTGGATTGTCTACAAGTGGGTCTGCTTGTAGAGTTTCAATCTCCCAGAACTTGACTGACCTGTCCTGAGATGATGAGATAAGGGAGGATGGGGAAGGAAATGCAAGTGAGGTGATGTCATGAGTATGTCCAACAAATGTTTTGATAAGGTGGAGATGTGGACCAATGCTGTTCCATACATGGACAATTTGACCACCACCACCAGCTATGAGCCTACCATCAGGGGAAAAGCAGCAGTAATTAATTGTACTATCAACAACATGAAATTTGGCTATAATTTCCCCAGAACCAGAGTTTTGAACCACAATGTCCTGCCCATGACATGAAACAAGCTGAGTGCCATCCTGAGAGAAAGCAATACAAGAACCAGTGTGTGGAGGGTTAGTTTGGTGACCATTGATGTTCCAATGCCAAACTTGACTGCCAGATACAGATATGAGGTGTTGAGGGTCTGTTGGAGAGAACTTAACATGGTTCCCCCAATCCTCCTGTTCTATTACACAACAACACTCCTCTTTCTGAATGTCCCACAAGCGGATTGTCTTGTCATTAGCCAATGAAGCAATTGTGGTGCAGTCTGCTGAGATGGAAACAGAATATATCCAGTCACCATGGCTATGGAAGGTCTTGACAACACCACCAGTCTGCACATCCCAGAGCTTGATGGTCTTGTCATCACTCCCAGATACAAGTGATGTTCCATCTGGAGAGAAGGCAAGAGTGTTCACACAATCAGTGTGCCCAGACAGAATGGCTGTCTGGATGCCTGTGATTCTATCAAGAACAATGATTTTCCCAGAGCCCAAACCAACTGCAATGGTATCTTTCCAGCATGTGAGAACTCGTACACCAGAAGATAATGTAATTATACGGGAGCATGTTCCCCATTGAGCTGGAAGCCCCTTCACCACCCTAACCTCTTGTGAGAGCTCTGCAGTGTAGTACTTGTGAAGCCAAGATGAGGAAGGGCAGAATGGGAGGGCAGAATGGTATATCTGGGAAGGAGAGTTGCAGATTGCATCAAAGTGCTCCAAGATAAGGTGCTGGCTGTCATTCAACCACTTGCATGAATCCTCTGTCTGAACAAATGTAAATATGGGTTTTCTGAGCAGTTCCTCCACATGTAACTCACCAATGTGTACCATTGCTGTATATCATTGAGGGCATGAACACCAATGTCAAGCTTTCCCACAAGGATGAGTACCTCAATCCAAAACAGCAGACAGGTTGGGAAGAATTCATCAATTGCTTCCTGTACTTCCTCAACACCTGGACCACTCCCTGGGATCTCCAGAAGGTGCTTTGTCCAAAAGCAACATGCATATTCCAGTGCATCTCCAATGTGGTCCTTCTGGCAATTAGGAAGATCCTTGACTTCACTGAGCATGGTGTAGTCATCCAGTTTACAGATATTCCTCTTCAACCTTTCCCTCATAAGGCTGAGACATGAGAGTAAGATCTCTCTGTGATGAATTGGAGGGTCTATGAGGAATTGGTTGTCTATGCATCGCCTTGGATCCATCAGGAAGTCAGGAAATGACTTGTGGAAAATGTGAACAGCAGCATCCTTGCTTGCTGGGACAAGGAGGAGAGAGTGGAGTGAACGAAGAGCAGTGGAGATACCAGACACCCTAAGGAGGTCTGAGAGTGCTTTGACTGACAGGGGATTGAACACAAGCACCACTGCCCCAACCACAGTCTTGAAATGGGAATGGAATTCATCATCCTCTGCATCCACATCATCAATTGCTTGCTTCAAAACCTGGATGTAAAGGATGTCAATCCCAGACCTCCCTTCATGAGATGTACTCTGTGGAAGTGAGGTGATTCGATTGAGCTGTTGGGTGGGTGTATGGCTCTTGGACATAATGAATTTGATGGCCATTGAAGCATAGATAAAGAATCCTGCTGCCTTTTTACAGAGAATTTCAACCTCAGATGGACTTGGCCAATCTTCTGCCAAGCTGCAGTCACTTCGCTCTTTGGCAAGTTCAGTTAGCTGTGTTTGAAAGTAGAGCTTAATGTCCCCTTTCACTATTTCAGGCTTGACCTCATGGAGCTTGAGAACTTCTGTAATGGGGAGGAGTGGCTTCAAGCGGAATCCAGTGCGAATTCTGGGCTCAGGCCGCCCAGTGATGAAGAACTTGACACTGGGGATCTTGTTCACATAGTGAGAGAGTACTGAGAGGATGGCAGATGCAGGCTCTTCATCCTTGCACTCATCAAGAGCATCAATGATTATGAGGGTTGAAATGTTGGCAGCTTTGAGTGGACCAACAATGAACTTCTCCACCTGTGAACAGAGGGACTCCTGGAAAACATCAGGATATCCCTTTAGGACCTGGAGCATCTTGTCCCGGAATAACTGATACTGGTAGGCAAGCTGGAAAGCAAGTGTTGGGAAGATAGCTTGAAGATTGCTCCTATCTGCAAAGTCTCTGGAACAGAAGAAGCTAGCTCCAAGCTTCCCAACTGCAAACATCCTCTCAGCAAATGTCTGAGCAATGGTTGATTTTCCAGTCCCAGCAAGACCATTCAGCCAGAAAATCTGCTGTTTGTGTTCTTCTGCTGACCAATGCTCAATCTCCCAGAGAATAGCCTTCCTTGTTCCCCTCAGGCACCCCTGCCTATTCCCACTATGGTAACTAGCACCGGCAGTGTGGGGCATTCCTTTGAGAAGGGCAAGGTCTGCTGATTCCTATTTGTTGGTTAACTTGTGAGAGCAGAAAACAAGGAAGTGAGACTCACAATGTGCTGGCATTTCTTGTTGTAGATATCTTGTTGCAACGAAGTCTAGCATGCAGGTCAGGCATAGTAGAAAATGAGCAGTCTGCCACACAAACCTGATATTCCATCAATCCTTCATGAATATCCTCTACCAGGCTGTTAAACCTCTGTGCATTCTCAGTGTCAGCCAGGAATCTCATTACACCCCCTTGTTCTGCTGGTAGGGTTAATCCCTGAGAAATATTTTCCAGTTTCCTAGTTGTTCCCATGTAAGATGCAACATTCAACCCCACAAATTTCGGGCTTACTGTTTTAGTTCTCTCTCTCTCTCTCTCTCATCAACATCACCTGGAGGGATTGGTGTACAGAATGATTCAAAGAGAGCTTTGATTCGGGGTGCCAACAACTCTATGGCTTGTTTATCCACTTCTGTTTGCTAGGGTGGCCATAAGATTGTGAGCCCAACCTGTGTGAGGGAGATCATACCTTGCAATTTCCCAGGACAAGGGAGAGTCCTTCAGCAATGGATTTGAGTGAACTGAAGTCATTTGCAGAGCTTTTTGTCACATGGAGTAACATGGCCATAGCACCTGCAGTAGACCCCACACTTGATGTGGTCTCATCCATGACAGCATTCACTTGGGTACTCTTGTTGGGATGAGGAACTTCTGGTATACAATCAGGAGCAGTGGCATCTATGCTGTCTGAATAAACAATTAGCGCAGGAACTTAAATTGGGGTGTTAACACACCATCGGGTTCCCCACCATGCGGGACCGATGGATGAAGTGAATGGGGATAGATTTGCCCATCTCCTTCCTTATCATCCCCATGCTGTCCTCGACAGGGTTTGCTTCCCACCTCGATCTCAATGTCTAAATGGGGGTGCGAATACATCGGGTCAACCCCCCCTCCATCAATATATGCCTCTCCCACTCCTTGGTCATTTTCGCCTTCGTTTGCTAGTGACAGCTCTGGCTCATCCAGCTGTCGAGGTTGATCCGTTGGACCGGCTTGTTGCCCACCTTCGTCGGCTCCGTTCCCTTCCCCGTCATTCGCCACGACGTGGAGCTCTGGTTGTGGAAGCGGATTACCTGAGCCGGCACTCTCCCCATCGGTGTCAGCCCCTGCTCTGCCCGGTTTCAGTTTATTACCCAGGCGCTTAACTTTCTTCTTTAGTCTGGAGAATGGATTTCGTGTGTCCATGTCGTGTGTGTTGAGTCGGCGTGAACGGTTCGGTGATCGTAGATGGTCGTGCGATAGCAGATAGGCGCGATGCGTCCTTTTGCAGACGCCCAACAGGCTCCAATAGGGTCCCCACGGTTTCTCGTCTTGTACCGTCCGGGTTCTCCCTCGTCTTGGTTTTCAATATCGGGGTTTTTGTGTGTATACGCTGCGATAACGTTTTTCGGTTGAGCCCTCTGGGTCAGGAGATCTACCAGCAGTGAACCTGACTCGACCACCTATTTTGATGCCCTGCCTTCCTCATTACCATCACCCCTACCTCCAAGCTACACCATCGTCGCATACAAATTTTATGAAAGGGCTCCGAAGATGTGCATTACTCTCCACGCTAGGGACTAGGAACACCAAAGTGGGTTTACAGGGGTCACCGAGATGGGTGCTATGGTTGTCTGTAGGTTACCCACCGAGGTCGAAACAGACACAAAGCAACTGCCTGATCAGCGCGAGTACGATATCTCATCCTGCAGACGTCGAAGCTGCCTAGATAATTCTCTTCTACACATGAGGTTGCTATACACGACGATACATATATAAGTAACAGAGGCAGTCGGGTGGGGGGAGCGACGGGAGAAGAGGATTCCATCTCCGTGCGCATTACAGGGAAATTTCCAAGGGTTGGCTGGAATCGGTGGGTACTGCGTCGGAGCGCCAGAAACAACAGGAGAGAAGAACCAGAGGGGCTGTATGGAAGGGGGGAGGAGTGGGTCACGCTGGCGAACTCTGAGGTGAGGAAAGGATGTGGGTGCCGGTGGTAAGGAAGGTTGATTCGAAAAATACGACGAGTTGTAAGGGAGTGTTTTCAGCTCAAACTGTGGGTTTTACCGCCAGGCATACCGTGCTGTTCCTTCGCACGGTCGTAGGGCCCCAAATTCGTCGGGAATACAGAGCTTCCCGATGTGTTCTCGGCCAACTTGCTGATATTGGGCATTGGGGTTGTACCGAACCCGGATGCCAGAACCGGTTGGTTATATGGAGCACGAGGAGCCTGAGATTGAGAGAGGTTGGGTTGTTACCAGCCAAAGGGTAGGCGGATGCTTCAACGCACCTTTGAGCGCGAGATACGTCGAGGGCCTCATACACACGCTCAACGAACCCTGCACAAGGGATATCAGTTTATGGTGACCAGATCTTGACCCAGAGGGACCGGCCTCGTAGAATATCCCAGGGGCGTAGTAGGGATCAAGCTCTTGAGGTTCGGCGCGGTAGGGTACGCTGTGTCTGAGATAGCTTCAAGTGTGGTAGGCGAACGAGAGCTAGGTGACGCGGTTAGCAGAAGGCTTTCAGGCGAATTCATAAACCGGTCTCACCCTCGTGGATCCTAGGTAGGTCCTGACCACGTCTCACCGAGGTTCCATGGAACGGAATGTGAAAGTCGGGATGGGGTATTCTCGGAGGTCGCCGAAGAGAATCCAGGTGGGATTGATCAGAATCCGTCACTCTCTAAGTTTCTTGAACGGTTCCTCTACCGCGCAGTTTTTCGGCATCGGGAATTCCTCCTCCTCGTTGACGGCAAGAATCACACTCGACGTGTTTCTTGGAACCGCCGGTACCACATTGGCGAACCAGCAATCACCCGGCTACAAGCCACCATCCATCATACTCAGGGTCGACGGAATGAGAACGGTCACGATATGGGGGGGAGGTTGTCCCGATTGAGTCGGTTCATGATTCTCTCTCTTGTATGTTTTTTTTTCCTCTTTACCTTCAAAATATTTTCACAAACCGCGACCACCCAGTGATTGGTGCACTGACCGACGCTGGCGTTTCCCGCTCACCCCGCGGAAGGTGCACTGTCCGCTCTCTTTCAACTTCAAGATTCTCCTCCTCCAAACCGGTCGACACCCACACGCACAACCTATCTCGGATCGGGATTGCTGATAGCGGCCACGTCTTAGGACAGTATCGAGGGAGTTACATAACGGTGCGCGTTTCTTTTTACAACGTCTCCCGCAACAGGTACTTTGCCAAGGCCAAAATCGCTCATTCTACCGTGACAGTCCTACATCGTCCGAAGGAACAATGAGAGGCGGTCTCGGACCGACGTGTTTCCTGCTCCACGCGATTGAAAGGACTGGGAGGAAGGAGCCTGCTTGACTTCCTCCCCAATGGTACTATCCCCCTCGACCGAATTCACCCCACCACCGTGACCCCGATGTCTGGGTGTGGGTGCGAAAATATTCTGTGGACGCCTGCCTCTCCCCCTTCTTGATCGCTTTTGCTTCCGCTCACTGACGTCGACCTGGTTCGTTTGATGGTGTTGATCTGGTGAACAGACCCGTCATCCTTCTGCGTTATCTTTAGGTTGCAACTTCTGCCAGCCACGAGATGAGGCACTAACCGCGATAGCGAGCCCGCTGGATCAACTCTCTCCCCACTAGCGCCGGATCCTGTCCGCCTGATTGTGTTTGCTTTTCGAGTGCTCAAGTTCTTCTTCTGTCTAGACAGCAACCCCATTATGGTGTGCAATAGTTGGTAGTTGGGCTGCGGCCATGGCGCATGCGCGTAGCTCTTTCGTTTTCACCCAGGTACCGGTCGTAAGCTGTTTTCTATCGTCACACACTACCCCTTTACTCGCGTTCTCTCCATCTCGTTTATTAAAATCAGTTCTTTATGTGCGTGCGAGATGCCTACGCTTTTTGGCCAAGTGAGAATTCCCGCCACCCGCGTTGTTTGAAGATCAAGTTGTCGCCGCCGAGTTTGGTGCCTTCGACTGACCTCATCTCAAACTCGAACCCGGATGCGCTGTTCGGGTGTCTCCACCGTTGCTACCACCCCCCCTCCTCAAGCTACTTCCAGTCAGGTTGGTTCTTGAGAAATGGTACGACTGTATGTATTCCCACCACCGTCGTTGCGGACAAACAACAAGAGGGGTATCGAGGTCCTCGGTGTGGAGGGTGCGTATCGCTCCCCGCACTGGATTTTGGAGAGCTAGCGACGCCAAAAATGCTCGAGAACGAGGACAAGGATACTGAGAAGTTTGGGAGGGCAATCGAGGTGAATGCCACGGCTCCGAGTGACATCCACAGGTCGTCTAGTGGCTCACCGAGGACGAAGCCGACACGAGGGGCGGGGTGGCAGGCCAGTGCTTGATCAGAGCGGGCGAAATCCGGGGTCCTGTAGATGTTGGAGGAACCTGGCCGCCAGGCTCCCAGTATCGGTGCGAACAGGCTGTTGGAAGACTTGGCTCCTCCATGCAAAGATGATGTCGACACACTTCGACGATCGGCCTTCAGAGGCCAGGGTGGCCCGAACTCGAGGTCATACTGGGCCGCAGGCCTGGGGTTGGTCGGAAGCTGGGCAGGGCGGACCACATTGGACTGTGCATTCAAATCTCTATAACCCCCCTCTAATTCGGTCTTAGAACCGTACAAGCTACTAATCACGTTCGGGTTTGTAACCAGCTCAGTCATCCCTCCAATTCTATTTCAATGACCAACCCAAGGAGCCAAGGAAACAGGGAGCATCGTCCCGCAACTCCGCCCCGCAGTGACCACCGCCAAAGCCAGTGTGTATGTATCATGGAGGGGACGTTGTTGCTGTTTCCACCAGAGAATCGATCGCGAGCCAGATAGCGCGATCACCAACCACGATGGCAGCTTTTTGACTTATTGCTTATACTGCGTGTGTTCCTGAACCAAACCAGGAAGGATTACCAACAAATTTAGCTCTAACCCCCACTATGATGCAGAAAAATGATCACAATCACCCCCAGAAAACAGACACAGCAACAGACGCAAGATGACGAACAATGTGTATGAAAAACCCAAGACAAAACAGTCCAACAACCCCCCGAAAATGACGAGGAACGGTTAGGCCTTGAACCTAAAATCCCGTTCATATCCCATAAAATGTCCTCACCTCAGCCGACATGAGGCTCGGGTACTTTGAATCCTCCGTGATACCGTCCTCCGACAGGGCCAAAGAATATATCATTGGCGGTTCGCAATCCGGGAGCCTAGCCTGAAAATCAGAATACATTTTTCCAATGACCTTCCGGAGATGCCGCAATGACCCGCTCTCTTCGAACGGGAGACTTGCTATGCGGACGTCGAAGACCGCTAGTGATTTCTTCCAAGAGTCCTACCACGGTCTCTAGTTTTAGTCGCCGTCAGGAACCAACGCAAGGATGGACATAC
>Ga0307516_10009475_pt1 | contig 10849 bp, 4 predicted proteins | sample 19_EM_MG_FD_203310 | JGI IMG/M metagenome (GOLD analysis project Ga0307516, IMG submission 203310) | Populus trichocarpa ectomycorrhiza microbial communities from riparian zone in the Pacific Northwest, United States - 19_EM | ecosystem: Host-associated > Plants > Roots > Unclassified | place...
GGCGTAGAGAGCAGCAGAGCGCTCCGCTCTCGTTCGCGCAAGCGCGGCTTTGGTTCTTGGATCAACTCGAGCCCGGTACGGCGGCCTACAACATGCCGTTGGCGCTTCGTGTCACGGGCCAGCTCGACGCGCCCAGCCTGGGTCGTGCGCTCCGCGAGCTCGGTCTGCGCCACGCCGTTTTGCGCAGCGTCTTCGCTGTCGATCAGCACGGGCAGCCGCTGCAGGGCGTCGACACCGACGTGCACCTCGAGCTCGAAGTCAGGGCCGCGCCCTCCGGCGTCGATGCGGAAGCCTGGGCGCGCGAGCAGGTTCGCGCCGACGCTAGCCGGCCGTTCGATCTCGCGCGCGGTCCGCTGCTCCGCGCGCGCTTGTTGTCACTTGGAGACGCCGACGCCGTGCTCGTCTTCAACATGCACCACATCGTGTCCGATGGTTGGTCGATCGGCGTTCTGGTGCGTGAGCTCGGCGCGCTGTACGGCGCCTTTGTTGCGGGTCGGGCGTCGCCGCTTCCCGAGCTCCCCATCCAGTACGCGGACTACGCGATTTGGCAGCGTGAGCAGCTGAGTGGCCCCGAGCTCGAACGGCAGCTGCGCTTTTGGAAGACCGAGCTCGAAGGTGCCGAGTTTCGCCTGGACTTGCCGCGCAAGCCGGGCGCGCGCGGGCACTCGTACGCCGGCAAAAGCGTGCAAGCCGTGCTTGGCCTAGAGCTTGCGATGCGGATCGACGAGCTGGCGCTCGAGCTCGAGGCCACGCCGTTCATGTTCTTGCTGGCGGCTTGGGCGGTGCTGCTCTCGCGTGTGAGCGGGCAAGCGCAGCTGGTCATCGGCACGCCGGTGGCCAATCGGCATCACGTCGAGACCGAGGGTCTGATCGGCCTGTTCGTCAATACTTTGGCTATTCGCGCCGATTTGCGCGAACAGCCCTCGTTCGCAAGCCTGGTAGCGCAGCTGCGCGAGCGCCTGCTGCGCGCCCAGGCGCACGAAGATCTGCCGTTCGAGCGGCTGGTCGATGGCCTGCACGTCGAGCGGGACCTCGAACGCTCGCCGATCTTTCAAGTGATGTTCGCCATGCAAAACGTGCCCGAGGCGGCGCTCGAGCTGCCGGGACTCAAGCTGTCTCCGCTGGCTTCGGCTTCGAACGTTGCGAAGTTCGACATCACGTTTGACGCTGAAAGGACTGCGCAGGGCTACGCTACCTCTTGGGAATATCGGACCGACTTCTTCGAAGCGGCCTTCATCGAGCGACTGGCGAGCGCTTTTGCGGGTTTGCTGCAAGCCTTCGTCGACGTACCCAATCAGCCGTGCAGTCAGGCGCCGCTCGTCGCAGGCGAGCAGCGCGCCACCCTGCTTCAGACCTGGAACCAGACAGCTCGCGACTATCCCAACGCCCGGGTTTGTGACCTGATCGCGGCGCAGGCCAAGAGCACGCCGGCGGCGGTGGCCGTCAAGGACGAAACCGAGGAGCTCAGCTACCGCGAGCTGGACGAGCGGGCCCATCAGCTCGCGCTGCAGCTGCTACGGAGCGGCGCGAAACACGAGACGCGCGTTGCCATCGCGCTCGAGCGTTCGGTTCGTCTCGTGGTTGCGCTGCTCGCGGTTCAAAAGGCGGGCGCCGCATACGTGCCGCTCGATCCTGCGCTGCCGCAGAGCCGGATGCGCGAAATCTTCGAGGATGCTCAGGTCGAGCTCGCGCTCACCGAAACGGCGCTGGCCGGACGCCTTCCCGCAAGCGCGACCGTCACGCAGCTGTGCATCGATCAGGTCGAGCTCGAGCGGGCCGCGGGCGTCGACGAGTTGCCTCGCTACGGCGCCGACACGCTCGCCTACGTGCTGTTCACCTCCGGCTCGACCGGACGGCCCAAGGGCGTCGAGATCACGCAGCGCGCGCTGGTCAATTTCCTGTGGTCGATGCGCAGCGAACCTGGCGTCTCGGCTTCGGACGTCGTGCTAGCCGCCACCAACCTCAGTTTCGACATCGCCGGGCTCGAGCTCTACTTGCCCCTCGTCAGCGGAGCGTCCGTGATAGTCGCTAGCCGCCAGGTAGCGACTAGCGCCGAGCTCTTGGCCGACGCCCTCCGGCGGCGAGGCGTGACGTTTTTCCAGGCCACGCCGTCCACCTACAAGATGCTGCTCCTGGCGGACTTCGATGGAGGCAAGGCGCTCAAGCTACTGGTGGGTGGCGAGTCGCTGCCGCCCGACCTGGCCGAGCAGCTACTGGCGCGCTGCGGCAGCCTCTGGAACGTGTACGGGCCCACCGAAACTACCGTCTGGTCGACCTGCGCGGAGATCACCCGAGATGGCCTGGCTCGCGGAGTCACCATCGGCAGGCCGATCGCCAACACTCAGGCATTCGTGCTCGATGCCCAGCTCGAGCCGGTGCCGATCGGAGTTCGCGGGGAGCTGTATCTGGCTGGACATGGCCTGGCTCGCGGCTACGCGAGTCGCGCCGATCTCACCGCTGAACGCTTTCTCCCTAACCCGTTTGGCGCGGGCCGCATTTATCGTACCGGCGACATCGCTCGCTACCTCGACGATGGAGCCCTCGAATGCTTCGGCCGCATCGACCAGCAAGTCAAGCTGCGCGGTTTTCGCATCGAGCTGGGCGAGATCGAAGCGGCGCTTCGCCGGCACCCGAGCGTCGACGATGTAGCGGTGGACGTGCAGCTGGCCGCAGCCGACGACAAGCGTATCGTCGCTTACGTCGTCTCGGCGACGCCGCTCCACAGCGAAGCACTACGCCAGTTTCTCAAAGAATCGCTACCCGACTACATGATTCCGGCGCACTTCGCGCTGCTCGCTCGTCTGCCTACCACACCCAACGGTAAGCTCGACCGCAAGGCGCTACCGCAACCCCAGCGCGGCAGCCACGCGCCCAGCGCGCCGCCCCGCGACGAGCTCGAACGGAAAATTGCCGCAATTTTTAGCCAACTTCTGCACGTCTCGCAGCTCGGAATCTTCGACAGTTTCTTCGACTTGGGTGGGCACTCGCTTTTAGGCACCGAGCTTACGTTTCGGCTACGGCGTGAGCTCGGCGTCGAGCTACCGCTCCGAACGCTGTTCGAGGCGCCCACGGTCGCCGGGTTGGCAGCGAGCATTCGCGCGCTCGTCACGTCGTCGCGCTTGCGCCTACCTGGAAACGTCGTGCTCGGTCGGCAGGGCCAGGGCGTCCCTTGGTTCTGTTTCCCCGCGCTTGCCGGCACGGCCGCGCCCTATTTGCCGAGCGTCGTCGCGGACCCCGGTCCATCGGTCTTTCTTCTCGAGGCGCCGGGGCTCGACGGCGCGGCTCCGCTGACCAGCGTCGATGCGCTCGGGCGGGTGTTCACGCAGGCGATTCGCAGCGTGGCGCCGTCAGGTCCCCTTCGGCTATTGGGCTGGTCGTTCGGTGCCCTGACGGCTCTCGTTAGCGCCCGCGTGCTCGAAGCCGAAGGGCGGCAGATCGACGAGCTGCTGCTAGTCGATCCTGCTCTGCCCGGCCGCTCAGTTGGAGACGGTGACGAAACCGACCTGGCGATCGCGTTCGTCATCGACATCGCAGAATCCGTCGGCAAGCTGAGCGCCCTGACGGCACTGGGAGACGACGCTCGCAGTCGTTTCCGGCAGCACAAACCGGCCGACCTGTTTCGTCTCGCGCAAGATCTGGAGATCTTTCCCGGCTCCACCACCCCGGGTGACTTCGAAAAACTGTTTTCGGTCTACACTGCAAGCGCCTCGGCGCTGCGGGCCTTCGCGCCGACCGTGCAGGAGCACGCCTACGGGGGCGAGGTATCCATCCTCGCTGCAAGCCAAGGCAACGGCCCACCACCCGCACGCTGGCTCGAGCTCGTACCCCGGGCCAAGGTCCGCGTCCTCGAGGCCACTCATCACACGATTCTTGCGCATCTTCGCAATCATCTTGGCTAAAGTCGGCCCGCCCGGGGGCGACCACATCACATCGAGGAATCGGAATGAACCTTAAGCGAGTTTCTGGCCTCACATTGGGAGCGGGCGCAGCCGGCCTCTTGTTCATGGCGCAGTCGTCCTGCTCCGTGATCGTCAACGACTTTCCGCATCAGTGCCAGACGGCGCAAGACTGCATCGACCTCGCTGCCAAGCAGCCGCTGGGTCCCAATGGCGAAAAGGTGAGCGGGCTCATCTGCTCCGACCAGCACGTGTGCGTTCGGAGCGGCTGCCAAACCAACAAAGAGTGCCAAGACAATCACCCCGGCGAGCCGCCCTACCTCTGCCGGCAGTCCGATCATACTTGTCAGTCTTTGGTCCTCGCTAACAAGGATGATCCGACCGCCGACAACGTCTGCGACATCCTCGCCGACCCCGAAGACATCGCCAACGAAGACACCATCTGGATCGGCGCCAGCGTGATCTTTGCGCCGGGCTCCAACCAGGGGCTCGAGCTGGTGCGCCAAGACTTCAACAAGCTGGCGCAAGGCCTTCCGCCAGCGACCGCGACGTCCAAGGCGCGGCGCCCGCTAGCTTTCGTGTACTGCGAAGCCTCCGACGCCGCGCTCGACCCTGGCGCGGACCATTTGATCAACACCTTGGCGTTGCCGGTCGTGATCACCTCGCTCGACACGACATCCGAAATCGAGGTGCTGCAGAAGTATTCGCTGGCGCACGATCCGCCAGTGTTTCAGCTCTCGACCTCGGCCGGCGGCGCCTTGCTCAAGAAGGTCGACAACCAGGGCATGCTGCTCGATCTCGTGCTGATCAACGAGAACTACGACAAAGAGACGACCGAGCTGGTCAAGAACTACTTCACGCCCAAGCTGCAGGTGGCCGGCGGCCCGCTGATGAAAGACGAACAGCCGCGTGTCGCGATCATCAATTCGGGTACGCCGACCTATGCGAACCTCGCGACCAAAGCCATCGCGGCGCTGAGCGAGGTGGTCGGCACGAACAAGGCTGGCGACAGCAACGTCCAGGCCTTCACCTACGGCACGGCAGATGACCCGAGCGGAACCCCAGGCGGGTACGCCGAGGTGGTGTCGAACGTCCTGGCCTTCAAGCCCCACGTCATCATCGTGATGGCCGACGAAGAAGTCGGACCTGCCATGGATGACATGGGCATGGTCACCTCCGAAGGCGTAGATGTGCCGATCGAAAAGCAATGGGCAGCCGAGGTGCCCGACCAGCCGCCCCCACAGTGGCTCAGCATTCTTGGTTCGGTCGGGCAGCTGCCGAAAGACATGGCCACGCTGGACCAGGCGCCGCAGGTAGACTGGGCGTCGCGCACGCTCTTCATTCAGCAGCACTACGACTTCAAGGGCAAGCCGTTCACCAGCTACTTCGATCAGCTCAAGGCGCTCGTCGGTGACGACCCGATCGGTGTCCTGGACGTCGAACAAAGCAGCCCCTTCAACGAGTTTTTGCGTGAGGGCGCTTACCTCACTGCCTACAGCTACGCGCTCTTGACCGCGCAGGGTAAACCCGTCACCGGCCTGAACCTAGCGACGGCGGCGCGCTCCTTCGGCAAGGTCAACAGCGACACGCCGAGCTATCCGATCGGGCCCGACGGCATTTTCCCTGCCTTGCGCTCGGTCGAAACGAGGAAAAAGGGCTTCGACCTACAAACGTTCCAAGGCTGGGTCGGCTTCGATGAAAACGGCTTCGCCAAGTACACTTTCGCCGACGACGTGGCCTGCCTGACGCCCGACATGGACAAGGACGGAAATCCGACGCTCGGCGCGCTGCAGCCCACCGGCGGCGTTTTCGACACGACTGCCAGCCTGCAGGGCACCATTTTGCTCGATGGCTGCGTGAGCAAGTAGCAGTCCGTAGTCCGCCATTTCTACCCGCTTCGCGGCGACCCGACGCCGCCGCGCGGCATGCGCGCCCAGATCAAGCTCGCCACGCCGGCCGTGGCGAGCAGGCCGACTCCCACAGCTGCCTGCACGCTGGCCGCGCCGAAACGCGCCGCCAGCGCGGTAGCCGCGAGCGCGCCGAGCGGAGCCGGCAGCGCGACCAGAACGAGATACGAAGAGGTGACGCGCCCCAGCAAATGTTGAGGCGTCAGCTCCTGGCGGATCGAGGCCTGGCAGATCATCAAGAGGGTCATCGCGGCCATGTAAAGGGCGGCCGCACCGGCCATCAGCGCGAACGAATTCGCTGCCGCCGTTGCGACCAGCGGCAGGCCCTGCACCACCACGGCACACACCCACAGTCGATGAAACGACAGCTTGCTGCGCAGCCAGGGCGTAGCGGCTGCAGCCAAAACCGCGGTCGCGCCCGCCAGTGCGAACGTCACGCCCGTTTTGGCATCGCTCTGGTGCAGGTCGTGTTTGAGACGAAAAATGAACAGGTCGACGACCGCGGCCGTGAAAAGTTGGCACGCTGCAACGAGCAGCGTGAGCCGCGAGAGCTCGGGCTGGTTGCGAATGAACCGGAGCCCAACCAGCCCCACTAGTTTTCCGGACGCGGGCGCGAAAACCTCGGGGGCAGGGCGCGCCGCCTGCGTCGGGTTGCCCATGGCCAGAAGCGCGAGCACCGAGACCAGAAACGTCGCCGAATCGACGCCCAGTACCGTGGCCGGTCCCAGGCGCGATGAGAGCGCACCGGCGGCAAACGGCCCGAACACGTAGGCCAGAGCGATGGTCCCCTCGATGCGACTGTTTGCCGCGCCGACCCGCGCTCGTCCCACCAGATCCGCGACCAGCGAAACGTGCCCGACGTAAAAAATACTTTGAGCGAGCGCCGCGCCGACGCCCACAACGAGCACTAGCCAGAGGCGTCGAAAATCGAACAGCGCTGCGACCGGAATCAGCGCCATCAGCGCGCACCGGAAAAAATCGCACGCGAGCATGATCCGGCGTGGCCGCCAGTGGTCGACGACGAAGCCAGCGGCCATCGTTGCCAGCACGCCCGCCACACGCGCCAGTCCGGTGAGCCGCCCCATTTGCGTGATCGACCCAGTCTCCGCGAGCACGACGAGCGGCAGCGCAACGATCGTCATCGCGTCGCCCAGGGCCGACAGACCTTGGCCCGCCCAAAAAACCTTGAATGCTCGGGGCAGCCCTTCTTTAGAACCTTCGCTGCTAGAGGCCGCTGGGAGCATCTTATGGAAGTAAGCGGCATGTGCCGCGGTACCGGCCGGAACGAGCGCGGTTCCAGGGCGCGCTTTTGGTCTCGCTGGAACCTTGCTTCATGGGCTTTTAGCGGTTTTGAGGCCGTCTTACAGGCCCCGTCTTCTTTACGCGCTTGGTTTTTCTGATACCTTGCGGCCTCCCCCAATGAACGTGCCCGAAGTTGCGGAGGATAGCGAGCTCATCTCGCGATGGTTGGGGAGGACCATCAACAACAAATACGTCGTCCAGTCCGTAGTCGGCAATGGCGGCATGGCGGTGGTCTATGCGGTCAAGCATCGCAACGGGAAGCGCTTCGCGCTCAAGATGCTGCACCGCGAGCTGTCGCTCAACTCCTTCATTCGTCAGCGCTTCGTTCGTGAGGGCTATGTCGCCAACCGTGTCGAGCATGACGGTGCGGTCGGAATCCTCGACGACGACATCACGGATGACGGCTCGGCCTTTCTCGTCATGGAGCTGCTCCATGGCGTCACACTGGAACGCATGTGGGAGGCGGCCGGCAACCACCTGACCCTGGAATGCGTCCTAGAGATTGCCGAGCAGCTGCTCGATGTGCTCGCCGCCGCCCACCTCCAGAATATCGTCCACCGCGATCTCAAGCCAGCCAATGTGTTCATCACGCGCGCCGGCGTCGTAAAAATTCTGGACTTTGGCATCGCCCGCTTGCGCGAAGGCGACGGCTCCAAGACGGAATCGGGCACTACCCTCGGAACACCGCTGTTCATGCCGCCCGAGCAGGCGTCAGGTCGCTCCCGAGATGTGGACGCGCGGACCGACTTGTGGGCCGTCGGTGCCACGATGTTCAGCCTGCTGTCGGGGCAGTACGTGCACGACGGCGAGAACGCGGCGCAGGTGTTGATAGCCGTCGCGACGACGCCCTCTCGGTCGCTTGCGATCGCCGCACCCGACATGCCGCCAGACGTCGTGGCGCTCGTCGACAAAGCGCTCGCGTTCCACAATGAGGACCGCTGGGAGACGGCGGTCGAGATGCGCGCGGCCGTGCTGGCAGCCCAGGCCAAGATGGACGTCGTCATTTCGCGCGATTTTCTCGGTCGAATGGTGCGAGCAACCGCGCCGGGTTCGACCAATCAAGACGTGCAGTCGACGCCGGTGACGACGCCGGCGCCGAGTGGGCCCTCCGGCACGGCGCGCATGCCGACTCCTTCCGGCCAAGGGGCGAGCCAAGCCAGGAGTGGCGGCGGCTCGTCGGGTCCTGGCGCCACGCCCAGCATGCTCGCCACCGAGCGCAGCGCGCTGTCGCCGGACGGCAGGGAGCTGACGGATTCGAGCGCGCGCGCCATGACGACGCAAAACACGCCGGCGCCGCAGTTTCGGTCGTCCTCGAACCGCCTGATTGGCGTCGTCGTGGTCGCGGCGCTAGCCGCCATCGGCGGGGCCGTGTTCGCGGGGCGCTTTGGCACCGCAGATAAAGTTGAGCCGCCTACCGTCGCTACGCCCCGAGCGAGCGCCCCGCTTGCCGTCCCATTGCCCATTGGCGCCGAGCCAGTTCCGTCGACTCGACCGGCGGAGGACGGCTCCGCTGATGTCGTAGGCTCCGCCAGCGCAGCGCCTTCAGGACGCACGCCCCCGTCCTCGACCAAACCTGGCGGCCACAGGCCACCAATACGGGCCGGCGGCAAACTCCCACCTGGCGAGTCCAGCAGCGGCAGCGAGGCGCCGCCAGCGACCGCAGCCACCACGCCGCCGTCCACGCCGCCCACGCCGCCGCCGAGCACCACGCAGGCGACTCCGCACAAGCCCCCGCCCGTGCTCGACCGCACGAGCCCGTTCGGCAACTAACGCAGCCCGCGGGCGACGAAGGCCGCTAGAACGCGCCGCTCAGAACCGCGTTGCCCGGGCCGGCGCTGAGCTTCACGTCGTGCAGCGCGGCATGGTCAGTTTCGGTCGGCGTTTTATTGGCAGCCTTCACTGTCAGGTAGACCGAAATGCCGGCGCCGACTATGGCGGCACCGCCCAAGATGTCCGTCACGAGCGCGAAGGTCCTGGTCGTTTTCTTGTCGGAGTCGAGCGTGGACAGAGTGTCCTTGTTGCAATTGCTCGAGTCGAAAATGAAGTTCGCGCACTGCGCCTTGTCGCGATCTTTGTTGTACGTGTCCTTCTTGCTCAGCGTCATCACACCGACCACGCCGGCTCCAACCGCCAGCGCTCCGGTTACGCTCCAAGAGACGATGGCGCGCGTCCGTGGCCCGGTGTCCTCCGCCTTGACCGTCAGGTCGAAGAGATCGAGCTTGACCAGGTTTTTGTCGCCGCCCGCGACAGTCAGCTGGGATTGGGCGTTTTGATAGCCGCGCTTGATGGCGGTCACTTTGCGCGTGCCCGGATTGACCAGCACAGGGGCGCGCAGCGGTGTGGTGCCGACGCAGCTCGGGTCCGGCATGCGCGCTCCGCACACCGGAATGTCGTCGATGTAGACGGCCGCGCCGTCGACGTTCGCCTTGATGCTGATCTCGGCGACGCGCTCCTTCAGAACCTTGACCTCTTTTTCGACTTCTTCGCGCCGGTCTGGCGGAACCTCGGTAGCGCCTTCCGTCAAATAGCGCTGGAAGTGCGTGAGCGCCGATGAATAGTCGTTCTTGACGCGCTCGATCTTGGCGATGTTGTAGAGAATCTTGTACGTGGGCGACAAGCTATACGCGCGATTGAACTCGACGAGCGCGGCGTCGAAATCACCGTCGTCGTAGAGTGCCAGACCGCGCTCGAAGCGAGTGGTCGCCTCCTTCACTTTATCCGACGGCGCCGGAGCAGCGCTGGCCGAGGCATCTGCGGAGGCCGGCTCTTGAGCGAAGGCGGTGCCCGTTAGCGAGAGGAGCGCCGCGGTAGATAGGAGCGTCGTCACGACCACGCTCCCACGAAGGCCAAACCCTGCGACAAGATGATCTGAGTTCATATTCGCTCCCAAAATAGACGGCTCGAACAGCGAGCGAGCCCACACCGGACGTGACGTTAGCTGCCTCGCGCGCGGGGTTCAAGAGATCCCCGGCTACTCTCTATGCTGGCGTCTCGGACGATTTTCGAAGACTAAGTGGCCGCATATCCGTCCAAACTGTACCGATGTGTGCGAGGCACTCGGCCTTGGTGCCCTGCTTCCCGACCTCGGACCAACCATCGGGAAGCGGCGCTTCAGCGAGCCAGATCGAGTACTGCTCTTCTTGGTTCACTACGACCGTGTAGCGGCGAGAATCTTCGTCTTCCGACGACATATCGATGACGCTACCACCGTCGAGCGGAGCTGGGGAGCCAGCTCGTCGGCCGGTCGACTCGGGCCGCTTCAAAACGTCTGACCGGAGGTGAGGTAGATGCCGTAGGGGTGCGCGTCGGGCGAGTAGGCAACGTCGAGGCGTAAGACGAACGAGCTGCCGGCGATCAGGCGCAGCCCCGCGCCCGTTCCGAACTTGAGACCGAGCGCGGTGCCGTCCAAATCTGGGTGCGACGTGTAGTCGGTCCAGACGCGCCCGGAGTCGAAGAAGGCCGTGACGCCGAGCACGTTTCGCTTGTTCCAGAAGCGGAAGGCCAATAGCTCGCCGCGCAGCTCGAGGTTCGCCAGCGCCTTGACCTTGCCCCAATAGCGCTGCCCCGGAACGCCGCGGATTCCCCAAGGGCCCCCGAAGTAGACGTCATCGTAGCGAGGAAGCTCGTAGAACGGCGCGTCGCCAAACAAAAAGTCTGCGGCCGCGTGGGCTGCGAACAGCAAGCGCGTCGGGACGAGCGGCACGAAGATACTGCCGGCGGAGGTGACCCGGCCGTAGTTGTACG
>Ga0307516_10009476_pt1 | contig 10848 bp, 10 predicted proteins | sample 19_EM_MG_FD_203310 | JGI IMG/M metagenome (GOLD analysis project Ga0307516, IMG submission 203310) | Populus trichocarpa ectomycorrhiza microbial communities from riparian zone in the Pacific Northwest, United States - 19_EM | ecosystem: Host-associated > Plants > Roots > Unclassified | place...
GAGGAAAGAAAAAAAACAAACTTTATATAGTAGCGATAAAATTGTCTCTGTTTTTCAGTTATGAAATTTCATCGCAACATAGACTCTCCTCTCCCAAAATCCAAACTTAAAAATGGTGGGGTTTGTATTTGAGCCCTCAACTACTGAAGAAGAGAACAACCAAATTTCAAAAGCTAGAAACTTTAAAGACCCAATTCAACCTTTTGATCAAAAGCTCACAAATTTCGCTGATTATTTTCTTGATTTTGATTCCATAGAGGAGTTTTTTGGGGACCCAGAAAGGGTTAGTTTGGATTTTGAGAAGAGAATGGAGGTGGAGGATAAACAGTTTGTTGTTAAGGATTTAACTGTTGATGGGTCTGATTTAGTTTTTGAAGAGAAGAAGGGAATTGTTGATGGGTCTGATTTGGAGGGTTTAATGAAGGTGAAGGGAGAAAGAGTGGAGCTTGAAAGAGGAGGGAGTTTGGAGTGTTCTATTGAGGAAGAGATGGGAAGGGTTAGTTTGGTTGCCGTGTCGAGTTTAGTTGTTGCTGATGGGGGTGGAAAAGTGGTGGGTGAAGAGGCAGAGATAGATAATGGTGGTTTGATAAATGTTTCGGGTTCGGATATTGGTAATGGTAGTGGTGTGAATGGAAAAGTGGTGAATGATGAGGACGAGAGAGAAAGTGAAAGTAGTGAGTCTGAGTCAGAGAGTGAAAGTAGTGAGTCTTCTAGTAGCAGTGATGATGATGGTGAAGAGGACAGTGAGGAAGAGAAGCAGGAGGAGAGGGAAGTTAGGGAGGTAGTAAATAAAGAGTTAGATGATTTGGGTGACATGGAAGAAGGTGAGATAAGGGATGTTAATGGAGAGGAAATGGTTGGTAGGGATGATACTGATGTTGAAGTGTTTGAGGAGGAGGATGGAGACAAGATGGTCGAGTGGAGTGATTTCGATGAAGATGAGGATGCTGTTAATGAAGGAGACCCTATTAGGTCGAAGAACGAACTCAAGGTAAATTGTTTCTGCTTTGATGCTATTCTATGTGAGTTGTTTTTTGCTTATTGTCCGAGGCTTTGGAATTGTTAAATCTTGCATCTCAAATGTTATTGATAGTGTTAGTGTCATTTATGAAGTTAAATATAGAAATGCAAGTTGTTCATATACACGATTTTTTTTTCTGGTAAATAAATGTGAGGGCGTTTTATCATGTTCTATGATTCGGTCTGGCAATGTGCGATTTCTTCACTTTCCAGAAGATGAAGGTCAAACAGGTTAATATGAATACTGTTAGAAAACAAAATTGCGGTTATAGTTACTAGAGCATGGCCCAATTTGCATCTGGTGAATACGATGAAGAGCTAACTAAGGAGGCAGAATTGTCAATAAATCCTATGCAAATTATTTTCGATAGCTGTGAGAAAATAAATAAATTGTTCCTTCTCTATTTAATTGTCACTGATTTTTATGATTTTACATTAACAGGTTTATTGCTTTGATGATGATAATTCAATTTAGTGTTGTTGTTAGTTTAAACATAGGATTTTTTTGTCTTGGCTCCTCTGTTTGTGATTTTCTATGGACCAGTACTGTAATGTTCATTGATGACAAGTACGCATAGCATGGCTTCTCCTTTACATTCCTGACTAAAGTGGCAGATTGAAATTTGATCCAATGGCTTACTATTCAAGCATTTTCATGTTTTCTTTTTATGTCATATTGCTTTATCAGATAAACTGTATCAAATCTGCAGTTTCTCCCTCCAGTTCCTCCAGTGGTTGCTTCCTTGGAACCGCATCATCAGATGCAGGCTGTTGGAGCTGTTTTGTCGGTAAGTCCATAGAAGCGAAGTGCGTAGTTTTTTTTTTTTTTTAAAAAATAAAAAATATAGGCCTTAAATTTAACGCAAGTCTATCTAAATCACAACTATTTTTGCTTTTCCTATTAATTTAAGCTCTTGGATTGACTTTAGATTGGTGATAGCTGTATCAGTAAATCATGTATTCTTGATTTTTCAGGCTATAGGTTCCCAGGTTATAGTAGAAGGGGTGGAAAAGCACAACCCTTTGAATGAGGGTTCTATCCTTTGGATAACTGAAAAGAGATCCCCATTGGGGTTGGTAGATGAGATTTTTGGACCTGTCAAGAACCCATACTATGTGGTGAGATACAATTCAGAGAGTGAAGTCCCTGGAGGGATCCACAATGGTACTGTGATATCTTTTGTTCCTGAGTTTGCCAATCATGTGCTCAACGACAAGAATCTTTACAAGAAAGGGTATGATGCATCTGGTGAATTCGATGAAGAGCTAACTAAGGAGGCAGAATTTTCAGATGACGATGAAGAGGCAGAGTACAAGAGGATGTTAAAAATGTCCAAGAGGGGAATAGATTGTGAGATGGTTGGAAAAAAGAAAAACAACAGAAGGAAGGTGAAAAATAGGGGGGGTGGTTGGAAGAACAATAAACCTTCAGGGGAGCAAATACCTACTGGTGTAGATCAGCTATCACCCGATCAAAATTTGTTCAATGAATCTTCTGTTGGAACAGCATTTGCTCCAGTGCCACAGACAACTGGTGTTTTTACTCCAAATGGCGGATGGGTGAATGAGGCACCTTCTCATCAGCCAGAGACTTTAGCAATTCCAGGTGGATTTCCAGCTAATAATATGCCTTGGGCTGCACGGAGTCAACTTCAGCATCCCTATCAGATACCTAGGGCAATTGGTATGCCAATTCAGCAACAGTTCAATCCTTGTAAGGGACCACTTCCTAATGCTTTCTTCCCAGGCGGACATCCAAATTTCTTTGCTGGACCTACATATCCTCCACCATGGCCTGCAGTTGGAGGGCAAAACTACTTTAACCAAGCTGCATTTGGAACAGGATTTCAGGTTCAACCTAATCCCCAAGCTATGAATACAATAGAACAAGGAATGATGTCCAGAGGACTGCCTTTAGAACAGAACTGCAGTTTTCAATCACCAGCCATCCCTCCTGGAAACATAAAAGCTCCTCAGCAATTCAACACGGGAGCCTCTTCCAGCCATGGAAGGAAACCTTATCGTAGAGGGGGTGGTCGTTTTTCAGGTGGAAGAGGCAGGCAGCCATCAAACTAATTTTTGTCTATAACGAGCTGTAACTTAAAATAGGCTATGACTGAGTGGACCAGCAGTGTTCTGCAGACCTGCCTACTTTTTGTAAATTATCTCACGTTGATGTCTGTGTTAAAGAAAATGTTTGCTACATTGCTTTTCTGGTGCTGGATTTACCTCATTTACAGTTAGTGCTGCGATATTTCTCTCGCTTTTTTTTTTCCTTTTTCTAGTTCTTTATTGAAGTGCTATTTAAGAATTATGTCTGGCAAGGTGGGGTGGTTGATAATGGTTCCTCATAGTTGCAATTTGTACGTTCGTGGTGGTTGCGAGAGCCTAAGGGATCCTTCGCAGCAAATTCTGGCTGTAACGTCTTATATTCTTAGTACCTTAAAAATTTCCTGTGCAAGCTAGGTCCTGCTTCAAAATTTGTTGTCTTCTTTGCAGGTATTGATTGTGAGAGTCAATCCAAATTCCATGCCCCACTTATTTGATCGGCTTCCTCTCTGTTTTGCTAGCTAACCATTCAGCTCCCTCCCCCTCCTCCTTTACTTCTATGCTTGTGCAAGCTTATGGCAATTCATAGGTGCTGAAGTCTGACCAGCCTGATGGCTGACAAATCACCTATTTTCGGTCTTTGTATTTTGCTAGATGAGGGTGCTCATAAATCATAACCAGTGATTTGATTTTCACATTACTAAACAATATACAGACTCGAGCAAGCATAGGCAATTTTGTTTCCATTAAGATCATGCTGTTAAATATAGTTTCAGAACATTTCATAAAGCCCTTTGCTTTGGGCTTTACGTTAGTTCTTTCAGTGGCCTAAAAGCATCACCAACTTGTCTTTCAATTTCCTTATCAATTCACTAGTAATTTCCTTCCAAATTTAATCAAACTTGGAGAAATTATCACCATCAAAGCAATCCAATGGTACCAAGAACTTTTGGCACTTCTATGACTAGTTGACTTCACAACTACACTCGCTCGCCTTCCTCAGCAAAATCCAAGAATAGTGTACTATTCTTTAGTCCTTGAGTCTTTAACACAATTATAATGTAGTCTTTGCTGTTTCCTATAGCTTTGTACCTTAGGTTTTCTTGCCAGGTTTTCGGCAAAAACATATCTTACTCTTTTTCATACTTTTATCGTTGATTGTTTTGAGAATATCAATAAAATAGTGTTTAGTTATTGTTGTAAAACAGTGAAAACATGTTTTTATGTAACTTATATTCTTATACCTTAAAAAGAAAAAAAAAATTGACTTTTTTATATTGAAACACTAACGCAACAAGGGATTAACTTATAAGTTATCAAACATGAAATACACCTGACTTTTAAATTATTTTTCACAATTAATTATTTTTCAGGTTTTTTTTATAATTTTAATATATTGATACTAAAAATTAAAAAAAAATCTAAAAAACACCTTTTTTCTTCGCAATACTAAACACACTAATTTCAAAAGTATATATCAATACGCTAAACGCCCACCATTAATTCAATTTCACCATTTTAATTTTGATACCACCCCAGCTCAGCCATCTCAACTTTCAGCTCTGTTGTCAACCAATTTTTCCAGTGGCCGCTTGATGATGGAAATGGAACAGAGGAAAAAGACAAGTACCAGGAGATATAAGGATGTAAAAGAAAAAATAAATGAGATAGATTACTAAATTTAGAAGTTCTATACCAGCCAATGAGAACAACGAATGCCTATCTCACAGACTGGAATTTCAAGTTTAATATGAGAAAATGTTACTCAAGGCTTCTCTTAACTGTGGGAGCAGGGGATTAAATGAAGCAACAATGCCATGGAAAGGCACCAAATAAAAGGGATATCAGGACTGCTAAAGCATCATTGTTTTGAACTCAAACTTTTGCATTCCTGGTGAAGTCAGTGCAGGTTTGGCAGCTGCAATCTGAGAAGCGACAGATCTCACACCCAAAGCACACACAGGAAGTGCAGCCCTTGCATGTTGGAGAACGGGTGCAACCTCTGTATACCCTTCGGCTTGCTCGTTCTTCATCATCATCACATGTTATTCTGAAATACAAAACGTCTGCATTATTCATTTCAAACTTGACATGTGGTTATAAATCCTTGAAAACCCATGAAACCACAACATAGTTAAATTTATACTCGCAAAATTTGCATGCAATGGCAGACCACTTTGCTGGGGACCAACTTAAAACTTTTATAGACAAACTAGTTAGATTTATACATTCAGGTTGTGCATCAGGCATACTTAATCATACGTTAAGTTCATCTGATAACGGCAAGAAATTTCATAACTCCTGGAGCCATTCAAAACATTGTCAAAGTGTAAGAAAGAAACACAACAATGGGAAAATATATGGAAAACATGACAGCTCATGAAGATACACAGGTGCATTTGCTTCTTCAAAGGAGATACATTTATGAAGCAATCAAATTTGGGAAGCAATACAAGAAATAATCACAATGAAATATAGAGTGAAAAGGTGGCAGAATATAAAAATTGGAAATGTTTCAAATTCTGCAAATGGGATCTCAATAAGACCTGTTTAGAATGTAAACATGCTCCAGCAATTATCAAGTACAAACATTTTCAGTGGTATTTCCTCGCATTTCACTCAGCACAGATACGCTATAAAAGTAGAGTGAAATTTAGAAAATAGAATTACTTAAAAATATTATTATATTCTGAGTTCACTCTATATCTTCTCATCAACAGCACTTCAGAATTAGAAAGTGCAAAGGTGGTGACGCAAGGTTGGATGACATCTTTGGCTATGTTTCAAGAACTACATGATTCCATTATTATCATGGAGGATAAGCAATTTTTAAGAAGCTTCAGAAATTTAAACACGCATCAAGCACAATTATATCTCTGTTTTTTAATATTTTTCAACATGCTAATAAATGGTGCTTAATTCATGGAAAGCCTGAAGAAAACTTAATGAGTTCTGCTCTTGCAACATTTTTATAATCCAAATTTACAGAAACTTGGCAAATGCAATCATCAGAGGATAAAAATTGACAAGCATAAACATACATCATAACAGAGATCAAATAAAAATGCTTCATAAAGAGAACACTGTTGAAAAAATGTCCAGAAAAAAGATAAAATGCATGAAGTCACAATTCATTCTAATAAATCTGAAATCCTTCTATGACATACCAGAGATCATATCCTTTATTTATGATGTATTCAGCAAGAATATCTTATTTCTTTAATCCTCTAAATGTCCTTTAGCTCTCTCCGATACCTCTTAATAAGAATAATCTATCTATCAATGAGGATAATTTATTTGGCCAGATATCAGCCTAATCATGTAAAGTTGAAACCCAATCGATTGTACTTTTATCAATCCTGACCCATAACTCACTTGTATAGAGGCTTCTACTTGGCATCAAGCATTAGTCATATAAGCATGAAGGTGCATTATATAACATGAGCTTTTGTTTCTAAAGCATCTGCATACTTCCATCACCGAAATAGTGCAATATTCCATCTTCCATTATCAATGTCCATGCAAGCTAATTATTCATGTTATGAGCGATGATGCGCTAAATTCTATGTAAGAAATCACAAGTCAACAAAGTAGAGATGCAAATAAGGCAGCGTAACAAACGAAATTGGAATGAAATTTTTTTTGAATCCATAGCCTCCTTTTGCTCTCTAAAGCGTGTTCAACCACATGAGAAACTTTACCGGTTGAGCAACAGAGAGAACAAGAAATAATCAATAAATGTTATATTAAAAACTGCAAAAATGACTGAATCTCTATACACGCATGAAATGCATAGTCAGGATCTAGCTTTCAATGTAAAAAAGAAATAGATTTTAGAATCATGGTTCAAAATGGCTGATGAACTAAAAACTTCATGAAGATCAAAATAAAGCAAATCATCAACAGTCAGTGATTTTATTTTCATTTGATGCAATGTAATGGGAAACTTACTTGTCAAAAGGCATATCAGCACATTTCCAGTTCGCATCAGCCAAAGCATCATGGTGAATCTGACACTCCTCTTTGGTCCGTAATCGGAACCTGCGTTCCTTATTACATTTACTACAGCGAACAAACTCATCACGGTGACAAACTCGTCCATTATTTGACCTGTGGGATCCATTGCCATTTTTTGAGGCCTGATTGTAGTATTTGAGCAACACAGTCTTTGACAATGGAACCTTCTCCCCATTAACTATGACCCAGACATTGTTCTTCCATTTTCTAGCTGTCTCTCTTCCAGAGTGCTTTTCAAATGCAGCAGGAGTCATCGTATCTGGTATCAACCATTCAAATATTTTCAGAAAATAAAACAATCAAAAAATATAAACAAATATTAAAATAAAGGGGGCAAAAGGAATATACTTCAATACAAATAGCTATGATCACATGCAGAGAACAAATGAAAGCTCCACAAAGTCAAGTCACATAGAAAAAGATATTACAAGCATCCTTAGAATGCAATAAATTTTTAACATTCAGGAGCACCAACCGCCATTTTTTAAGAATTGTTGGGAGGTTATCAAGTGATTGAGACATTAGATATAAGCCTAACTGGACTATTGTGACAGAAAAGATGCCACCTTCTTCTGCAGGAGACACAGAATGGCCAATTGAGCACAAGGGAGTAGTTGCATAATCTTGGCTCTAAAAGTTACCAGGTAAGTCCAGCGGAAGGTAGTTTCACTTGCGAGTATTGAAGATAAACAGTATGACAGTTTTCTCCTTTCAGTGAAAGGACCACAAGAGCTATTCTTACGAACAGAATGCATTCCCTTTCCTATGAACCTAACACTTTTAAAGGGTGAAAACTGCCCTTCCTGCAGTCAAAACAACTTTTACTATCAAGACCTTGCAAGTCTCCGGTCCTCAACAGATGTTGAAACCTCCACTTATACCATCCCAAGGCCTTGATTTTCCAAGATGATATCAATTCTTGAATCAACTCTGAGGAGTTACAGGCACAGGTTAGACAGGCCTTCCAGTTGCACTGTGGCAAAATAAAATTTATAGCAATGTCAAAGCAGATAGATCTTGAGTTGTCAGAGGATGTATCCTAACTTAACATTACGTAGCCAGAAGCTCATGCACACAAAGACGTTGTCCCAGCTTAAGCATCGGTGTGCATGATAGCCCTTTAGAGGTCAACTTCCAAGATTGATCCCAGCCAGTAACCATCCTTGCACAAAACGACGGATTTTTTTCATAGAGTCAACTTGAATTTGAACATAATCTAAAGCAACAACAGTAAGGGTAGAGAGCTATAAGGATAGAGTTGCCAGAGGGAGTACTATAAAGTATATATAAGAGTGCCAGGTGATGCTACACAAAGGCTTACTCTGTCCAACAGGAAGAACAGAACTCTGGCATCAAAAACCAAATCTTAGAGCACCAAAGTCAACCATTGTAATCAAAACAACAAAAGCAATGCAGCTCCATCATAAAGAAGACCACTCAAAGACCACTTTTTGAATCAAAACACAAGCTTTAGTCCAATCTGAACCAGAAAACATCAGGTTGAAAAAGTCCACAGACAAAACTGCATTATCTAGTTGAGCAATGGCATGCACAACCCACTCTCTCAGACAAAACAACATACACTTAGAGATTGTAATAATACCAGAAAACAAAATTTAAACCATACAACTGGCTAAGATCTCTTGTCACTTTTGATTAGAGAAGAGACTGATATCCATCAACGTCAAAATATAACTACATAAGACCTATTCAACACGCATAAAAATCAAACCCCATTTCATCAACACCCTAAAAAAAAAGGGTACAGAAACCAAGACAAAAACTTGTCAAAAAAAGAGACCTTCATCGCAACCAGGAGTGCATTCACATGTGATTTCAAGTTCACCATTGATAAAAACCCTAAGCCTACCAACAGCATCGCCATATCTATGGCTGGTACACCCACACGTCACTTCTATGTACTCTTCACCTCTCTTGACCCCACTCATCTCTCTCAACTCTTCTTCACTAAACAACACCACCAGCTCTCTCTCAACCCCATTAGCCATTTTTGTCCCCCTTTCAAAAACTCTCCCTATTCTCCTCTCGAAAAAACAACCTAAACCCAGATGCCAAAATGAGATCTTTAAGCCAAAAACACCAAAGAAAAAAAAAGATAGGATTTTGAGTGATGGGTATTGATAATAATAACAAAACCCCACAAAACCACAAGGTTCAAAAAGGCTAAAAAAAAAGAGAGAAAGTCTCAGGCTTTCTTAAGAAACACGAGTCTCCAAGAGATCTGGTGGAGAAAACGTTGAAAGTGTCATCAGATAAATAGAGATGAGCGGAGGTCGTTGTTTTGTGGTGATTTTGGACAGAGAGAGAATGAGCTAGCTAAAGGTTCGTGGGGGTGTGTGTGAGAGAGAAAGGCAAGGTTAAAAACCCCTTTTTATGTGCTAGAATGAGTGCTATTTCCTATTGCTAACCTTCCTTGCTGCATGACATGACACGAGAGAAGAAAATAAATATATAGAGAGAGAGAGAGAGAAGAGAGAGATTTGGGGTCAGCCAGGGGATGGTGGGGTTTATTGGGGGTATGGGAAGAACTGAGTGAGGAAACGAGGTTTATTTACTAGGGCATATGAAGAGGATTCAGTTTATGTTGGAAAGCTTCACTTTTGCTATGGTGGTTTTGTGGTTGCCTAATATTTTTTATTAAAATAATATTTTTTTATTTTTTAAATTTTATTTTTCTATTAAATAATGCAAAAAATTAAAAAATAATAATTTAAAACAAAATTTTATTTTCCAAAAACACAGTTAAATCGTCAAACAAAAATACATTGAAGATCAACAACTTGAGCCGTGTGGTAGAGCAAAATTTTGTTACTTTTCTAGCCTGGGTTTGGTTGGAGTTATTCGAAGAGTCAAAGAAGTTGTGTGAGGTCTCTAATTTTTAGAATTACCTATGATTTTATCATAATCAATGAAAAGAAAAAGAGGAGATTTTTATTTTTATATTTTTGTTATGAAAAGGATAGCCTAATTTAATGTTTAAGTTATACTCCCATCCAAAATTTGCATATTTGTGTAGCATATGGTTTATTTATGTATCCAAAAGATAAACTTTATAGTACTCGAATTATAATTTATGGATATTTACCATATAAAAGATAGATACAAAGAAAATAATGAGAGAACATATTTTTTTAAAAATAATTTTTTCATAAGAAAAGAATTCATATCATTTTTTTTTGTGAGACCATATGTATTTTATTTATTTTTTATTATTATTATACGAAGACAAATGTGGTGGTGATGTAGCCATGTTAGCGATGAATTTGTGCATGTAATGAGCAACAAAAAAACAATATAGTAGTTCTTAGTTTCTAGGTTTGACAATGGTGGCCATGACGGCTAGGCATGCTTTCATGTACGATCTAGAGGTTGTTGCGATATGGTTTAAAGACGGTGGTGAATTCATAAAATGTCTCATGTGGTGGAGGTTTTAGTGGAAACTGTTGATCGCAGGACCAACTAGAACCTCCTTAATGGCCGCCGGATTTTGATGACGAATTTATTTTGCCGTGATCAAAAGGAAACCTCCATTGCTACAATGACTTCAAATTAATTGTGGATAATTAATGAAGAGGATTGATTATTTTGATTTGTGGAGAATAACTTTAATTAATTGAATTACAACACCAAGTAGAAGGTTTATATCCAAGTTAAGATATACGTGTTTTTATCAAACAAGGGCTCTAAGAAATTTATTTTCTTATATATATATATATATATATATATATATATATATATATA
>Ga0307516_10009477_pt1 | contig 10847 bp, 13 predicted proteins | sample 19_EM_MG_FD_203310 | JGI IMG/M metagenome (GOLD analysis project Ga0307516, IMG submission 203310) | Populus trichocarpa ectomycorrhiza microbial communities from riparian zone in the Pacific Northwest, United States - 19_EM | ecosystem: Host-associated > Plants > Roots > Unclassified | place...
ATTTTCTCATGTCCGACAACTGATCAATTACAGCACAGCCATGTGGTTGAGACATCCAAAAAGGGAATCCCACATGGCACAACCGCTCGATCCGACGCTGGCGAACTACTCGAAGTACGCGAACTACGCGAACTACTCGAACTACTCGAACTACTCGAAATTCGCGGCGGGTAAGTTTCGTCGCCTTTTTCCGTGGCCAGTTCTTCTTTGATTCCTGCAGAGTGTTGGATAATAAACTGCAGCGTAGAATCTAGCAAAGCTCCTTGTCCTTGATTATAGGGAACTGCATGAGCCGACCACGTGCATAATACACGGGGTGTTCCATCGTATAGTCTTGACTAGTCAGTATTCGGCCCATCTGAATCGCCACGACAGACAAATCATCTCAGTACCCCTGGTAAAAGTCTCTGTTTGGGGGGGATATCATCGACGTCAAGTTCTATATACATGTTCTCATCTCGGTCGAAACGCAAGGGAGTCAGGCCATGCAAACTCCAATGACCGGCCAATCCTTTAGCCACTGCCATTGTCAAAGCCATGGTCCACTCTTCAATGTGGAACTGGATATCACATTGATTCACTTTCTAGATGTCAAATGCAACCTCCGTATATTGTTTATGTAAGTGGATTGCAAACGGACTGTTTCAAAGCGACTTCATACAAATCCTCGGAGGACTTGTATGAGGAGACAAATATTATTCATCATCTACCGCCGTCCCCGCCAGCTCTGTCCGACAGGTACACTATTTTCGCTAAATCCCAGGGTACACTTTTCAACAAGGCAAGGACAATGGCTCAGGTAAATGGCTGTTCGTATTTGACCGGATGGCATTTCGTCGGAGCAGCATGCTCAATTAAAGGTTTGAAAGTAGGTGGGCTGCTTCAAATCATGACTTGGCTTTTTATACGATAGTTGCTATCTTCAGATTAGACCAACGAAAGATTAACATGTGCCCAATCCGTAACGGGCTGGTTTTACTGGGGCTTTGAACCCGGGCCGTTGTTCTAAACAACCTTTCGTTTTGAACAAATCTTTGCACCCAACAATGGATAACTAGAACAGGGCCGTTTCCACGGCAGGCACCTTGTTTACGAGCAGGATGCTGGATGCAGATTGAATATTCGCGGATGTCCAAAAAAGGTGATACCTGCATATAAATTAAAGCACGGTATCTATAATCAGTCTTGGTTTCTTACCATGGCGAGCCACACTCTTGAGAGTTGTCCCCCCTCGAAGGTCTATCTCTCGTCTGGACTACCCGTGACAGACTTGAAGTCAGCTCAGCTGAACACCCTCCTGCTAAAGTCTCTCCTAGGCGAGGAGATTGGCGACATCAAGTTTTACTTGTTTTCGTCTCGGTCTAAACATGAGGGAAGGATCTTTAGACCGCGTGCATTACATGCAAACTCCGAGTTACTCTCGAAAAGCTCGCCATACTTTGCAGACCGTAAGTTCTTTATTGTTGGGAGCCGCGACTTCAGGGTGATTATAACACGAAATTCAGTGTTGAAAGAGAAGAAATCCCTTGTTGACCACGCCATGTTTGAGTTCCACGAAGTCCATAGCTATCCACGGACGACCTCGCATAGCGAGTATGGTTATGAAGATGACAGTGACCTAGACGAGGCTGAAGAAACGGAAGAGGAGGAGAACACGACAGAGCTCCAGGACGTGTAAGTTACCTGATTTTGCTATGTGGTGTTTTTATATCTCTAGCTCTGACTATCACCCAAAAAGGACGCCGGCTCCGGCTGAGTTGGCTTGTGCCACATCCAATGAAAATGACAGACGCGTTCTGGATACGGAGCGCATGCAGAATCGCCATATATTCATCAAAGACACTGCCTTTCGCACGTAGGTGTTTCCTTCATACTCTGTATATCGATTTCAATCATTGTGGCATAGATTGAAATCCCTATTGTTCTATTTCTACACAGGTCACATACAATTTACCTTGCTGAAGTCAACGTGCCCCCTCAGATTGCAAGGGGAGACCAGTAGTATTCATGTCACACCAACCTGCTCGGCCAAATCCATGTACCGCCTCGCTTCCAAAGTGAGCTGCATGCTCGACCCCTTTTAGCCAGTCTAATATGGCTCTGTTAAGATTGGGTTTGAAGCGCTTCAGACGAAGGCCCTTGATTACGTTCGTTCTATCCTGTCGAACTTGAATGTTGTAGCCGAACTGGGATCACCGCTGTTGGCAAGGTTAGCAAATCATCGATTTCTTCGTATGCACTAAGTACTGAGGTTGGAAAAGGCACCCTCCAGTCTTGAACACAGTGCTCGATACCTTGTTTCGACATATCGATTCCCTTCCCGTCAGAAGCGCGCTTCCCAAATTGCTCGAGAAGATCGCTAACGGGGAGCTCTGCCATGGTGCGGACATTCTCAAGGCGTTGTATGAGAAGATTTTAGCCAAACATTATGCACAATTGGATCCTGTGCCTCCAAGCCTTCCGACGACCTCCTCTAATTCGGCATTTCCGTTTAATGTCAAACCGTCCTTTACATTTTCTGACCACATGAAGAAGGCCAACTCAAGTAAATCGTTGTTCATCTTCGCTGAATCGCAGACTAAATCCCCTAGTGAGCCCCAAGACCTCCAAGTAGAATAACCCGTGTGAGTATGTTCTCTGTGATCGATACTTGGATTAGTATCGCGCGCACGGCCACGCTACCAAACTTGGCCGACGCGAATCCTAGGCTTCTTTTCCCTATTCATTCAGAAATTACTACAGCATACAACTGTCTGGAATTGTTATCCCATACCCTAATTGATTAAGTTTACACGTGCTATTCTCATTGGACTGGAAGTCAACAGTCAGGCTGATTATTTTAACAAGGTATACACATTGATTATGCATCGTGCTGAACACGAGGTCCTATATCAGGCGCCCGGGAAAACGGTTATAAGGTCCCCCTTATTTCCTTTCAACGTCTTCCATCAACCCTCCAGATGGTCCTGTCATTGACGAAGGCCAAAACACCAGCCTGGACAGAAGAGCTGCTAAGACAGTCGCTTCTGTCTGAAGAACTAATCGATGTTCATTTCCATCTGTTTGCTAGCAGGTCCAAGTCTTCTGGATCTGCAGTTAATGTTCGCACATTGCATGCTAATACCGTCCTTCTCAAGAAGAGTGCAAAGTACTTCGCGGATTGTAAGTGTACTTGTCTGGTAACCTCGTCCATGACGCTGATAAGAACTTCTCAGTATTAGGTCCTGAGACGAGTCCGTCTGGTACGGTGCTGATGGATGTCAAGCTGGATGATGAAATTTTTAGTGGACTTGCGCTTGGCGACTATGGATACGAAAGTGACAGTGATCTTGAGGACGAGGACAATGACGAAGATGAAAAAGAAGACTCAGACGACGACGATAAGTCCGTTGATGCCGACATGACAGGTTAGTAACCCCTCGTGCAATAGATTGGTCATTATAATGTTGTTATCATTGTCCAAAGGTTCAAATTCCTTCGTCTCCGCCAGTGCAGATTCTGTGAAAGATTACGACTTACTTGAAAAGGAAGACTCGAACACCACTACCCCAACTGGTGGACTGCCCCGACCTCCAACAGCCCATAAACCCAGCGGTATTGCTTCGATACCTAGAAAAGGCCGCCATATCTTCATCAAAGACACGGCGTTCCAAACGTTCGCGGTTCAACTTCGAGACTTGGCATACCTGACTGACCCTTCTAGGTGGTATTGTCTTATGTACTATCTTTACACGGGTGGAGTCCACCTTCTGCCACCCAAGTCTTCGGGCAACCAGGGTTCCCGAAGGCTGAGTCTGGATGCCAGCGAAGAACCGCGATGTTCAGCGAAGTCGATGTTTCGTCTCGCAAACAAGGTTTGTATCACATGTTCATATATTTGAACATTCCCTGAGGAGTGTTTGATCTTCAGCTCAATCTTGAGGAACTCCGAGAACACGCCTTTTGTGCGATAAACGAGTGCTTGGACGAGCACAACTTACTACAAGAACTAGCGAGCGGCTTCGTAGGAAAGTACGAAACGTGCATTTCCTTCGCCTCTATAATGATTCACTGTGAGAAATGAACAGATATCCCCGCGTTTTGGAGACGGAGCTCGACATACTTTCGCAGAAGATAGCAACTGCTCCCATCATCGAAGGACTACCTGCACTTATGAGGCGTATTTCTCAAAAGGAGTTACCCCATGGTGCTGATATTATCATCGGTCTACATACGAGGATTCTACAGCTGCACTATGCAAACGAGCTAGGCCAGATCCGGTCCCGATCACCGGACTTGCCAGTACCAGTTTCGCGCCCCCCCTCTAGGTATGTTAACCCAATGTCGAGTCCAAAGCGCGCTTCACAGTTTGCTAGTAGGTGGGGTATCCCGGAGGAAGAGCTTGAAATTCCTCCAACACAACTTAACATGCAGACTCGACCTGTATCAGTTTTATCCGAGGGGCCTTTTGGGGCACCTGCCAAAGTGTCGAATGGCATTTCAAGAAATTTGTCCAATCAGTCGGCGTCCACTGGTTTCGACTCTGAAAGTTTGCTTGGCAAGACAAAAGTTGTGGCCAGTCCACCACATCCACAGTGGGAAAAACCTCCCCCCTTTTCACTGGCAATGGGCGAAGTTCCTGCCGAGAGTGTCCCCCCTATCCCCCCAGCCGTAAAGGCAAAAGGCAGTCGAAGACCTCGGATGTTTTGAGAAAATGTACAGAAACAGGATGGCAGACAGTAGATGGTAACGTGATAGTAGACACTACTACCAGCTATTTTAGTACCAAAGGTTTATCGGTGAGTTGCGCACGTCATGGAGTATAAACCTTGCAAGCAAGGTGACTGTGTATGTAGTATGCACGATGATGGTACAGAGCTTCGACAAATATCTACATGCAGATACAGATACGGATACTAAGGCGGCGGTGATATCCTTGCAGCAATATGCTACATCCGACCGAAGAAGGAAAAACATGGTACGAAAGAAAGGAGAAAAGCAAACATGCCTTGATTGTAACGATTCTATAGCAGAGCCTAAGACTCCTAATTTGTTTGTATGAACGGACACTCTGAGTTAGTTTACATATGTACCCTTGTATGTACCTGGCAAATGAAAAGCGCGACGTTTTTAGCTGATACCGTGGGCACTGCGTGCGTCATCAAAAGCACCGGCAGTTGGCAGTGCAGAGTCTTCCGAAGATCGCGAAGCAGCTCAGGTCCCAATGCAAGCATAGGGGATAAAGGCTAAAAAAAAAAAGAAGAGGATGCAACAGAAAACATGAAGGACAGAATTGAAAACACGATATATGTAACATGCGTAACGAACGAACGGTTGAATGAGCGGGATCTAGTCATATGCACACTAACGATAGCGAGAGCAGAAGCGGGGAGCAGACTAAAGGACAGACAGACATCACCGATGAGTCTACGGACGACGAGACAACAACCAACCACAATCAGCAGCCAAAACTAAGATGCATTGAAGGAGGGAGGTACTAACACGGACCAGAGACGGGAACCCGGGACACAGGGCAGAGAGAAGCAGCGCAACGAGATCAGAGTCGCCACACGACCACGACCATGACGGTTTCATCCCATTCAACCACCCTCCGAGATAATACTTCCGATGCTCAACACGCTCTTCTTGCCTCCGCCTGCACCACCTATACCGCGCGCGCCAGCTATAGCAGGAGCAGTCTCCCCCTCGAACGATACGTGTGTATGCCCGCCGTGCAGGTGCGCATGTGGGTGGGCTTGGTTCTGGACGTGGCTATGCGCATGCGGGTGAACCTGGGCATGGGGATGCGCATGGGAGACTCCAGGCAGGAGTGCGGAGTACCCCGGACCAGGACCAGGACCAGGCCCGCCGCCGCCACCCGCACCAGGGGAAGATGGCGTCGGCGAATGCCCATGGACATGCCGCAGTGGAGCGAGATGGATCATTTCCCCAGCTGTCCCGGTGCTCCCAGCACTCGCACTGCCCCACCCAGTTGGCGTAGGCGCAGATACTGACGCAGATCGTGCACCTTGTACAGCGGGACCTGCCGCCCATTCGTGTTGCGAGAACGCATGCTGTTGTACCTGTGCCTGTGGATGCGGATGTGGATGCGCGCGTGGATAGGGTTCGCCATTCGGATATCCAGAGCTCGCACCAGCAGCACCATACCTTGCACCACCAGCCGATATAGGCGAATGATCTGGCGACCCACCACGCGGTGGCGCATGCGAGCTCGATGCTGCCCCCGCCGCGCTCGCATGCGAGTAGAACTCGCCTGTTCCACCCGAGTTGCCCGAGTAGGACTGGGAGGCGTGGGTATAATCGTATGAACCCTGCGAAGGCGCAGGGGTGGTGTAGCCCTGAGGATGTCCGGATTGCTGCGGGTGTGTGGATGCGGGTCCAGCTGTGGTTCCGGCTCCTGGTGGAGCTGTCGGTGTGCCCCACGATGAGGAAGAGTGCCCCGAGCTGGAGTGGGTGGGAGCATAATAGGACTGTTGTTGTGGTTGTTGGGGGTCTTGCTGCACCGCCCCACTGGCAGTGGCAGCTTGAGACTGTGGGCTATCATAGTAAGCTCCTGCTCCTGCTCCACTACCGTACTGCTGTTGCTGCTGAGAATAATCATATCGATTTTGTTGGGTCTGCGTGTACGGTCCGGGCTGTCCATAGTTATGTATCGGGGGTGTTCCGTACTGTGACTGGAACCGGGATGGGGGCGGGGGCGGGGGGTACGACGAGTCATGTGTAGGTTGCTGTTGTGTTTGCTGAGAGGAAGAGGGGTGTGGCGAGTATGCATGTGTAGGCGAAGCATGACTTGCTCCTGAATAACTGGCTTGATGATGGGGATAAGCATGTGGTTGGCCTTGGCCATCAGGTTGCGTCGATGCGTCGTATGGTTGACCAAAGGATGATCGTTGGGCCTGGGAATCGTAGCTCGACCGTGCATTGGTATCGTACGACCCTCGTTGGGCATGATCGTATCCCGTCCGAGTACCCTCGTAGGCGCGACTCTGAGTATGGTCAAAAGAACGGCTGCTTTCGTAGGTTGACCGAGGGGCTTCGTAGCCTACGCGCTGACCTGGGGCGTCGTACACGGGCTGCTGTTGTGGCGCGGGCGGTCCTGTGGGGGATAGACTCTGCGAACTGGAGGGCGGATAAGTGGGTGTCAGGGGCTGCACCTGACGATTGTGCGCTGCTGCATTCGAAAGGGCGCTTTGCCGGGTATTCGAACCTTCATATGCATTTGCTTGAGGTGGCATGATATGGGCGCCGGGTGGTGGTGGTATGGTTGCTGACGGGGCCTTGGCGCCTTCGTACGTGGCACCAGGCGGAGGAGGGATGGTAGATCCGGCGCCGGTAGAAGTTGGACCAAAATGGGCAGGGGATGTGAGTTCGATACCGCCTGGTGCACTGGCTACGCCGAGCATTGGATCAAGTGTTGTCGTCGGCCATGCAGGTAAGCCAGCCAAAGCGATTGGATTCGCACTTGTTGGGGTCGGTAGATCAGTGTTCGCATTGATTGTATTATTGGGTCCATGGCGGGCTCTCTTTCCTATGGTGCCACTGGGAGGGGTTGGAAGTTCATCCTCGCGCTCGTCGTCTGCTTTTTCACCTTCGATAGGATTGGTAAGGGCAGCGATAGGTCTCTTGCGAACACGGATATCCTTGCGGATGCGAATTTTGATGCCCTGATCGGCCAAGGAGCACGATAGCGGTGTGGATTCTGTATTCGATACAAAGGGGAGACAAATATGTGAAATAAATATGGAGGTGCAACGTGTAAACGAGAAGGTCAATTGACTGGCAAAATGCGACCAGATGGCAACCAACCTTCCATGCCTGGAAACTTCTTGGCCGTGTATACATAGAATGGAGAGGAATAGATGGATTTGCAATGGCGGACGGTGTTGCTGCGGCAAGTGATGGTGATGAGAATGACATGTGGCAATGGAATAAGAGACACACCCAACGACCTCGAAAAGGCTGAGCTTGAGACGATAGCTGCCTTCCGTTCTTACGCTGAGATCAGGGAATACGAAGAAACCTGCGTCTTCGTTGCGATTCTCCGTGTCCTTGAGATGGTAGAGCGAGGATACGACTGAGCCAGTTGTACATCGTGTCTTCCCATCCTTGATGGATAATAAGCAGGAAGGAATGGACAAGCATGAGATGCACCACACCTTTAGCCAGTGTAGTTCTGCGTCATCGTCTGGTTTTGCGAGACTGGCAAACATGAAGTAATATGGGTTCTGGAGGAAGCTGTGAGCATAAGTTGGGTCTGTGTCGTCTGCCTCTGGATGGGATGGGGGTTGGCGGGTTCGTTTGTCGATGACACGGAGTTGTATTATTGGAGGAGGGTCAATCGGACGGCGGTCGGCTGCATGAGGCAGGGGTGAGTTTTGAGGTGTGTAGTGGAGGAGAGATGGAAGCGCTCACAGCCCACGCCGCACATTCGTGCTTGTTTGGGCTCCTGTCTGACGGTGAGTTCGTATTCTCTACGGAGTACGGATGTTGTTATTAGCGACAAGTACGAGAAAAGGCGACGAGGAAGAGGTGGAAGTGCACGGGTTGGGTTGCTTTGGTGCTCAGACGAGATGTGCGAGGAACACACGGCAGGACTGGAGAGCGAGCGCTGCAATGACTTGGACACTTACAGTCTGTCTCTGTCGTGGACGCCGCGATCGCGGTCATAGGGATAGCCAGTGGTGATCGCGCTGTAGCTGATGCCAGCAGCGTCCATGGGGGGAGTTCGGGTGCGAAGATTCGGACAGGATGGATGCGATTTTGGATGGGGCGACGAGGCGGAGGTGCTAGTGATGTTGGATTGATGCTCTTCTATTGAGTTTGCTAGTTGGATTGTGCTACTGCGACGATGGGAAAGCGTAGCGGGCGCATATTCAAGCTTTTTGCGTGGTCCACTGATATGGCTCCCACGCACGTGGCATCTCTCACGCGCGCGGATCTATCCGGGGTCTGGATCCGCGGAAGCATATCTAACCCGGATCTAATGCCTGCAGGATTACATGACTGTACATAGCCAACTACACCACCCAGAACATTTACTCCGTGCCCGAATCTTAGCCATCAAAGCATGGACAATTACCGACTCACGGGGTCACAAGAGTCCAAGTAACGTGAGACCCCAAGAGATGCAAACATTCACGGAGAAAACAGGGCGAGCAGGTTTCCTGGAACACACGTGATCAATACATCGCATTCAACAAGTAAAACATACGAGATAGACTTTGACCAGCTTGAACCGAAGATGCATATGTACTGTAGCTACAATTGTCGCCAATCAGACGAGTCGAGAAAACTCTTCTTAGTACTGTACGTACCAATCCGCAAGATAGAGAACCGCCACCCCTGCCATGAACACCTAAACGTACATGGATACATATTCAGTACCGGCCCGGGAATGTTTCTTACCGTGAGCCTCATAACAGGGACGATCCAATCGATACTTGGCGTCGAAGTCCATACAACTATGAACATGCCTACTGGCAACAAATACACGAGCAGAATACAAGCGAGCCTCTTGCTTCCTTTGCGCGTAGCGCCGTCTACACATTCGAACGGGAGTCAACTGCAACTAGATGGAGTCGGTGTAGAACACCTACACGTAAAACTTGTCTTTATCAGCACCAACGCTAATCAGACATCAAAGGCACATCTTACCTCAGGCGCCATACACGAATCCTGTCTGACAGTGAACCCATATGTACACCGATCGGAATATCGGAGATACGTCGGCCCTGAGCGCCCGTGACCAATCGTGCGACGGTCGGAGATAAAATAGCCACTCACTCCAACAAAACATGACACCCCATGTAAAGCCAGCCCATAACTAGAGGAAGGTGAGGTGCTATAAATCAAAGAGAGGGGGAATTTACGCTAAAGCTCTGAACGAGTGGCTCTGTGAAAAGAAAGTCTGTACGACTAAGTCAGAGTGAGCATGTGTAACCACATACCCCGCACGTACACAGGGGTCGGATGCTTGCAATCTTGATGAGACTAAAAGAGACTCCCTCTCAACATCTATGTGTGCCCTCACTCTGTTATCACCGGTGACGCGGCGTGCATCACGGGCCAAACGAGCGAGAATGATCGAACTGCGCGTTTCAATCCGAGATAACCACCAGCACGAGAATAGCGCAAATAGCCGAGGTGCTACACATCACAGGACCGCGTAAGCCTGACATTGACATATGTCATACTATGAACTTACATCGCATGGATCCACTGGACCCAGCACCAGCCCATGTGTGGCTGAGATGCTATAAGTCCTCCGATAACGGATCCCATACCATACGAGAAGAGGCTTGAGAATGCAAAGGGTGTCATAGGTAATCCCCGCCTAAAGCACCAAAAACGTGAACAGTTAATTTGTATCTTTTTCAACTACTTACTCGTGAGGAAGCCAAATGTCTGCAATACTTCCCCCGACAAGGGAAGCACCTGCCAAATATACCACCCAGAACACGACCTACGATGACGGTCTGGATATTTGGTGCGCTATAATCATTGTGTTTAGCTTTCATACATGGCACATCTTATTGTTTGCACACCCATATGAATGCTGCCATTACTTGCGTCAGAGTGTACATTATGCTGGAGAATATGTAAGCTGGTCGCCGGTCGACCTCCTATGTTGGGTATTAGACTCTATTAGACTCCGCACACGAGATATAATATGACAGGGTAACTGACTTCGCTGAAAGATGAGGTAACAAGCGGTGTCACACCGAAACTTGCAGTATAGAGGCCAAGCCCGAGCGCCACCTCGATGCTCGGAACATTTTAGCTCGCTTGTCATGGACGAATTACTGATCGCGTACGACGATGCTGCGGCACCTAGTATGAGTCGAAGT
>Ga0307516_10009478_pt1 | contig 10847 bp, 18 predicted proteins | sample 19_EM_MG_FD_203310 | JGI IMG/M metagenome (GOLD analysis project Ga0307516, IMG submission 203310) | Populus trichocarpa ectomycorrhiza microbial communities from riparian zone in the Pacific Northwest, United States - 19_EM | ecosystem: Host-associated > Plants > Roots > Unclassified | place...
GTGAGTTCCAGAGGCTTTTTCGAAAACGGGGCTATCATAATGACAGGTTCCAGGTAATAACCGATTGAACGTGATAGTGGGCACTCGTGAGTGATTAGACCCCCAGCGATGATTCCAGGTTTGAGTAGAATCGCGGTACCTTGGCCAAAGACAGTTCAGCCACAGCACAAGGTATAGGGTTTGGTGCCAACGCACCAGTGAGTGAAATTTCGATGACGGTTCCATTCGTCAACCTCTCGAGTAGCCTCAGAAGGCTAACTTCATAGTCTGTCCACGTCGCCCAACGTTAACCCTGTTCTCGATCATCCGGTCAAATGTGCGGACCTCTCAGGCCGGGGTTCGCATCCGCCGAGCGAATTTTATCTATGCGCACAGGACGACCAGAAAGAATAGACAGCACGAGTCTCTGTCTGAAATATTCCTGGCCGCTGAAGGACAACGGAGCGTTTGTCGGGTCTGCGGCGGCTGACATGAAAAATGTTGGTGAGATCCGGCGACGGCGGGCCGACGCAGTGAGATCGACTCCGTCCAGTCTCACGATCGAGTCCTCGTCACTTCCGCTCATGTCAGCCAACATCAGCGATCCTCAGTTGTCAGCCATAGCGTTCAAGGAAACGGTATTCCGACACTTGACAACAAATCTTACCGCGGCCCTGATCCACACTGAGTGTTTGACCGTGCAAGGCTCGCCTATCCAGTCTTGACGGCAATGGCATAGGTCCCCGGCCGCAGACTACCCTCTTCAATCTCCCGCCTTCGGATCAGATACGGGGCGTGTGGAACTGGAGGAACCATACTTGCCCAGATTTCGATGTCCGCGTCAATCACGATACAGTAACGACTGTGTGGGAAGGCCAACGATTTCAGCGTTGGCACACACAAACGCCCCACGCCCCAGTCACCAGTGACATCCCGTAATACCATAGCGGCCAGGGCATATAAACCCCACACGGCGCCCCTCCACTCTCCCTTTGTCGCCATGATTAACGCTTATGTGCTCTATCCGCTGGTGCTTTGTATCCCAATCCTCATTCTCGCCCGGAAGAGGAAGAAACCCACCTTCCCGTATCCGCCTGGCCCAAAGGGTTACCCAATTCTTGGAAATGTCCTGGATCTCCCAATGAGCGTCCCTGTCTGGGAAAGTTTCACGTCGCTGGCCAACGCTCATGGTACTACTCTCTGACATCGTTGTTTCTTGACAATTCTGAGGTTGTCTCCTGAAAGGCACGGATATCCTTTACTTGCGGCTCATGGGTAACGACACCGTCGTCCTGAGCAGCAACAAGGCCATTTCGGATCTGCTCAAAAAACGGTCGGGCATTTACTCGGATAGGGTCAGTGGCGTAGTAATCTTTGCCTTCCGTTTCCAACCCCGGGTCCCAGCCCCAATCGGCTATGCTGAAGCTGTGAGACGGGTGCCGCTCCGAGGAGTTGTTTTTCTGACCACTAACCATTGTTGTCAGGACCGGGATGGCGGATTGGGCGTTTTCGATGTTACCACCCGACGACCGATGGGGGGCTCGCCGCAGACTCTTCCACGAGGTTATGAACGGAAGGCTGGCCAGAAATTTCGACAGCAATCACCTCAAATACGTCCACCGTTTCTTGTCACGTTTGTTGGCAGAACCCGAGAGCTTCATGCAGGAGACAGAGTTGTAAGTCTTTTCCTATCCCCCTGTGCCCAGACCGTCTGCTGATGCATCACTCAACTTCCAAAGCATCCCTGGAGCCATGATAATGTCCATGACCTACGGGATTGACATTGAGTCAGCAGACAACCCGTTCCTGAGTGCGAACCTCGAAGCAACACGTGGACTAACAACCGCTCTGGTGCCTGGAAAGTTCCTTGTTGATGCCATCCCTATCCGTACGCACCCTAAAACCCGAACTACAGCTACAAACAGCTGACGAAACCGTGGACAGTACGATACCTCCCAGGCTGGTTCCCTGGGACAGGATTCAAGGCCCTCGCAAAAGAAGTGCGCGAAAAGTACCAAATATCTATCGACGGACCAATGGAATATGTGAAGAAAGCCATGAAGGTCGGTCCGTAATGTACCAAGAGTAGGGCTGTTCTGAAAGTCCAACCGGAACCACTAGTCCGGCGAGGGGTTTTCGCACTCCATAACGTCCGACTGTTTGTCTCGTCTGGAGGATCTCAGGGGAGCGAGTTTTTCCGAAGAAGTCATACGGGATGTCGCGGGCGTGATGTTCACCGGTGAGCCTCTCTCGAGCCCCCGCGCCTGTACCCGTTTCTGATGGTTGGTTCCAGGAGCGGCTGATACAGTACGCCGAGGGCGCGATAGTGCCTCTAGTTAGTCGACTGATTGCCTCGCTGACACTGCGTCTAGACGAAATCAATCTTGGAGATCTTCTTCCTAGCAATGGCTCTCAACCCCAGGGTGGTGGAGAAGGCGCAGGAGGAGCTGGATCGGGTTATTGGTAAAAAACCGCCTCCCGGAATTTTCAGACAGAGACGATTTGCCCTACATCAACCCTGTGGTGAAGGAAGTCCTCCGGTGGAACTCACCCACCCCCATCAGCGTCCCAGTCAAAACCACGCAGGACGACATATACCGGGTATACTTTATCCCCGCAGGAGCCACTGTGATAGAGAACACCTGGGCGGTTTGTCGTGATCCGAACATCTACCCCGACCCGGAAGCCTTCAACCCGGATAGGTTCCTCAAGGACGGAAATATCGACCCCCTGGCGTTCAATCCCGAGGATAGGGTATTCGGATCTGGGAGGAGGTGAGAGATATCGGTCACACCTCCCACGGCGGTGAATAATCGTACTCCTAGGGCCTGTCCTGGCAAAGGCTTTGCTCTCCGGACCCTTTACATTATCGTCGCTTGCGTACTCTCTGCGTTCAACATTGAACCTGCCTTGGACGAGGATGGAAATCCACAGCCGCCCAAAACTGAATTCCATAACCGTATCATTCGGTATGTTTCCCTCGAGGCATCGGTTCGCGTGAAGGGAATGTTGACCATCGCGCAATGTTACTTCAGGGATCCCATGCCTTTCAAATGTGCAATCAAGCCTCGATCTAAATACTCCGCGAAGCTTGTGAAGGAAGCGTGCGATGTAGCAAACTATTAAATGGGGGTGGGAGAAGATCTGTAAGACTAAAACTGTGTATGGACGCATTTAAAACGAATATTCGAAGGGATGTGCGGGGACCCAGCTTTGGGCTGTCGAGTGCGCCGCGGGAGATGTTAAGGTGATCCCATCTCATCCAGGCCCTCATTATACTCAGGTTCTACTGATCATAGGTCATGAAACGTTATGAAACCTCCGCCGTCACTCTTCGCGTCATCCTTTCGCACCCATCTCTCCAACACGATAAGATCGAGAAAACGATGGACGCCCTGCACACCGAGACCGAAGACGCGAAGGATGTAGATTCAACGATCCGCGCGGAACAGGCGACGATTATCGATGAACGCGGATCGCACGCGTTGGTACAAGATGCTGGGGCCCGAGAAGCTCGCAGCAAATGAGCGGGCAGCATTGGAAGATTTCAAGAGGTCCGAGGAGGAACCGGGGAGAGTGAATACTCCAGCGGACCTTCCTGAGGCGCTCGGTGCCAGTGAACCCCAAGGGCCAGGCCACAAATAACCGATCATGATCCCAGTGAGCTCTCGCCCACCGCACGGGAAACGGTACACTCCCTGGGGGGCGACACTTAACAACAAATCTTACCGCGACACCGAGGGTTTGGCCGCGCAAGGCTCGTCGCCCGTCCGGTGCTGATCACAATAGTGTGCGGTGGTCACGGGTACAGACTGCCCTCTTCGTCGACCTTCGGATCAGATATGGGGCGGGTGGGACTGAAGGAACCAGTATTCGCCCAGCCATCCGCGCCAATCGCGATACAGTGACGGCTGTGTGGGGAGGCCAGCGATTTCAGTCTCCGGTAACATTCCGTAGTGGCCAGGGTATAAAAACCTTGCACTGCGCCCCTGCACCCTCCCTTTGTCGCCATGCTTGACGCTTCTGTGCTCTATCCGCTGGTGCTTTGTATCCCAATCCTCATTCTCGCCCGAAAGCGGAAGAAAGCTGCTCTCCTGTATCCGCCTGGCCCAAAGGGTTACCCAATTCTTGGAAATGTCCTGGATCTCCCAATGGGTGTCCCTGTCTGGGAAAGTTTCGCGTCGCTGGCCAACGCCCATGGTACTCTCTGACATCGTTGTTTCTTACCAAATCTGAGGTTGTCTCCTGAAAGGCACGGATATCCTATACTTACAACTCATGGGCAACGACACCGTCATCCTGAACAGCAACAAGGCCATTTCGGATCTGCTCGAAAAACGGTCGAGCATTTACTCGGATAGAGTCAGTGGCGTAACAGTCTTTACCCTCCGCTCCTAACCCTGAGTCACAGCCGCAATCGACTATGGGGAAGCTGTGAGACGGTGGCAGTCCAAGGAGTTGCTTTCCTCCCTACTGACCATGGTTGTCAGGACCGGGATGGCGGATTGGGCGTTGCCACTGTTGCCGTCCGGTGACCGATGGGGGGCTCGCCGCAAACTTTTCCACGAGGTTCTAAACGGAAGGTTGGCTAGAAATTTCGACAGCAATCACCTCAAATACGTCCACCGTTTCTTGTCACGTTTGTTGGAGGCCCCCGAGAATTTCATACAGGAGATAGAGTTGTAAGTTGTTTCCTATCCAACTATGCTCAGCCCATCTGCTTATACATCACTTAACGTCTAAAGCACCCCTGGTGCCATTATCATGTCCATGACCTACGGGATTGAAACCGAGTCACGAGACAACCCATTCCTGAGTGCCAACCTCGAAGCATCACATGGAGTGACGACCGCTCTGGTGCCTGGAAAGTTCCTTGTCGACACCATCCCTATCCGTGCGTGCCAAAACGCGCGAATAGCAGTTACCAACAACTGACGAACCATGGACAGTACGATACCTCCCAGACTGGTTCCCTGGGACGGGGTTCAAAACTCTCGCAAATGAAGTACGCGAAAAGTACCAAATATCCATCAACGGTCCCATGGAATATGTGAAAAAAGCCATGAAGGTCGGTCCGCAGTGTACCCGTGGATGGGGCTGGGCTGAAAGTCCAACCGTAACCACCAGTCCGGCGAGGGGTTTTCGCACTCCATAACGTCCGACTGTTTATCTCGTTTGGAGGACCTTGGGGAGAAGAGTTTTTCCGAAGAAGTCATACGGGATGTCGTGGGTGTGATGTTCACCGGTGAGCCTCTCTCGAACCCCCGCGCCTGTACCCGTTTTTCTCATGGTTGGTTCCAGGCGCGGCTGATACAGTACGCCGAGGGCGCGAAAGTGCCTCTAATTGATTCACTGATTACCTCGCTGACACTACGTCTAGACGAAATCAGCCTTGCAGATTTTTTTCCTAGCAATGGCCCTCAACCCCGAGGTGGTGGAGAAGGCGCAGGAGGAGCTGGATCGGGTTGTCGGCAAAGACCGCCTCCCGGAATATTCGGACAGGGAAGATTTGCCCTACATCGACGCTGTGGTGAAGGAAGTCCTCCGGTGGAACCCACCTACCCCCATCGCCTTTCCAGTTAAAACCACCCAGGACGATGTATACCGGGGATATTTCATCCCCGCAGGAGCTACTGTCATAGGGAACATCTGGGCAGTTTTTCGTGATCCGAACATCTACCCCGACCCGGAAGCCTTCAACCCGGGTAGATTCCTCAAGGACGGGAAGATCGACCCCCTGGTGTTCAATCCCGAGGATAGGGTATTCGGATCTGGGAGGAGGTAAGAGACATCGGCCAACTCCCACGGCGATGAATAATTATACTCTTAGGGTCTGCCCTGGCAAGCGCTTTGCTCTCCGGACCCTGTACATTATCGTCGCTTGCGTACTATCTGCGTTCAACATTGGACCTACCTTGGACGAGGATGGAAATCCACAGCCGCCCAATGTCGAATTAAACGATCATATTATTCGGTATGATTTCCTGGGGACATCGGTTCGTGTGAAGGAATGTTGACCATCGCTTGATGTTACATCAGGGATCCAAAGCCTTTCAAATGTACAATTAAGCCTCGATCTGAAGGCTTCGCGAAGCTGGTGAAGGAGGCGTACGATGTAGCAAACTACCAAGTGGAAGTGGGAGGATAGATGTATGGCTAAAACTATGCGTGGACGTATTAAGTGAATATTCGAGAAGGCGTATTGACATCCAGCATTGAGGACGAAAAGGGAAACTGAAGTACACGGAGCGCTGGGTTGGGGACTGAGCGAAATCGCGGGTGCTAGGATACTCATTTCGCCCGTTGTGGCCCACAACATGGGTGTTGGAATAATTCACCGGGAGAAAGATTAATAGGGTGACGAAGGCGATCCGTTTCGGTGGAAGAAATAATCACGAAAACTGTCCCTATCGCCCATCGAAACGGCAGCAGTGCGGCAACCCGAGGAAGGGAACAGAGATTGTACACATCAAGGTTGAGTGGCTCCCTGAGCATAACAGGAATAGCGCTCAGCCCCCCCATAGCTCGTGGCCAGGTATGCTTATCCGGTCCCTATTAGCTGAGTCCTATTCGATGGCGAAGGTACATTTCAGCCCACAGTGGTCACTCCAAGGAATTGAAATTTCCCTGTCCAGCTCAGACACCCGGATAGAACCAGGACGCAGGACTTCGATATCCTTAGGCGTCAAGCCCATCGTTACCACCTTGTCCAGCCTACCCGACTGCAGACCCTCTCCCAGTTTCGCGCCGACACCCCATGTGTGTCCATTAGGCCCCGCCGTTCCGTGCAACTCCTCCCACGCATCTAACAGTCCCCTCCTCTTGTCGACGAGTTTCTTGTCCTCTGGCGCAACCGCGTTAAAGTCGCCGGCGATAATCCCGTGAACACACCCTGGCTCGCGCAGGTAGTTGGTGAGCAAGTCCATCTGCCGAACACGGTTACGCCAGGAGTCCGGGAGGGAGTCGAGATGCACGTTGATAAGGCGGAGGAATGTGCCCGTCGTGGTGGACTTGAGGACATCGACAGAGAGTGCGTCCCTCCTGTACGCGCTCGGAAGCTTCACACGCTCGACTCGCCCAAGCAGAGGCTTTTGATCCTGCCCCTCGGACCGTCGTGAGTCAAAGCCCTCGCGGGAGAGTAAAGTCATGGTCGTAAACTTCACTCCCATAAACGACGCTTCGTCCTCCGCGTCGGTCGCAAAGAAGCCACGGCGGACTTTAGGATCGTCTAGAATAGAGGCGCGGGTTTTGCGATGGACCTCCTGGAAGATGATATCGGGTATGTTCGGTCCCTCGAGAATTCGGTCAAGGATGAGTTTGGCGCGCTCGGCCCGTAGCGCCGAGAAGTAGTCGATATTCCAGGACGCGAGCGTGAACGTCGGCTTGGCTTGCTTCTGCACGATCCTTGGGAATATTTCCCAACCTTGGGTGGTGTTGTTGTAGTAGGATAGGCAACGTGGGATCTTACCCCAGGTGGCCATAACGGGGGCTAGAGAACGGGACCGCGGATAGGCCAGTCCTGTGTGTTGGCCTGGGAACCTGTGGACGCCAAAGTCAGCAGTGTCGACATTGGCGATCTGCGCAAGGCTGTCGAAGGGACGCTCACTTTGATTGGATGCAAAACAGCAGAGTTCATGGGGTGGCCGCGGTATTCAGCGCGCCAGTGCTCCCTGTAAGCAACAGAACACGCTGCAGGAGTGGGACTCTGTGGTGTGCCAACCCTAGATCTCACTCACGTGGTCGATGGACCTGACAGAGGTGTACTTACCTGTGGGAAATTGTACCCCGTGTGGGCGCCTACACTCTCAAGCCCCTCCCTCAGCGCCGATCACCGATACCGCCAAGCTACGATGACCTTGAACGGGACAGCGCAGACAGCAGACTGGGAGTCCAGGTACTACCACGTAGACCAAATCCTCGACAGACCGGGCCCGCGAACCGATCCTTCGTTCATCGCCGGCGAGGAAGTACGATAAAGCCGCTGAATCTCTCCCACTGACCATACTAACGCGATCACGACGGCCGGTGTGTAGGTCAAAACATTCCTTAGGAGTCAGTGCAAGATCTTGGTCATCGGGGCTGGAGGTTTAGGATGCGAAATCCTCGCGAACCTCGCTTTATCGGGGTTCAAGGACATCCATGTTATCGATATGGACACCATAGACATCAGCAATCTTAATAGACAGTTTTTGTTCAGGTGCGTCTCGTGTACACGCGTCCAGAAGCTACGCATTGACTGAGCGTTTTATTTTCGGTTCTGCAGGCCCAAGGATGTTGGGAAGCCGAAAGCGACGGTCGCGGCGGAGTTCATTATGAACAGAGTGCCAGGGGTTGTTGTCACCCCGTACGCGCCCACCCCTAAGACAGGTCCCTCGATACTAACCATCTACCTAGATACCATGGAAAGATTCAAGATAAAGGCGAAGACTATTATATGCAGTTCAACCTCGTTATTTGCGGCCTTGACTCGGTAGAAGCTAGACGATGGATCAACGCGACCCTCGTTAACATGGTCGATCCGGAAGTGCCAGAGAGCCTAAAGCCCTTGATTGATGGCGGTACAGAAGGTCCACTTGTCTGTTTACAAGTCCTTGCAGTTGGCGACTGACCGCTTGTTAGGCTTCAAGGGTCAAGCTCGGGTCATCCTCCCCACTGTGTCGTCGTGTTACGAATGTTCTCTCGATATGTTGAGCAAGCCCACTGCGTTCCCCATCTGCACCATCGCCAATACGCCTCGGTTGCCGGAGCATTGCATCGAGTGGGCGTCCGTCCTTGAATGGCCCCGCGTTTTCCCAGGTCTTTATTATTGTTATTACCTGTCAAGTGGGCATGTTTAGTAACCCCTTTGTTCCTTTTCACTTAGACAAGAAGATGGATACGGATGACCCTGATCATATAGACTGGTTATTCAACCAGGCGTCTCGTCGCGCCCAGGAATTCAAGATAGAGGGCGTTACTTGGTCGCTGACGCAGGGGGTTGTCAAGAACATCATCCCTGCTATTGCCTCTACGAACGCTATCATCGCAGGTACGGGTCCTTTTCCCAGAGTGCCACACTTCCCACGATACTAATAGGTTACCGTAGCCTCCTGTTGCAACGAAGCGTTCAAGATCGCTACGAGTTCTGCCGCATACCTGAACAACTACTTCATGCTGATCGGCACAGACGGCCTATACTCTTTCACCTTTGAGCATGAGAAAAAAGCCGATTGCCCCGTTTGCGGCGGAGAATCAGTAGATTTTTCAATCAGCTCGGAGCTGACGGTCGAATCGCTCATAGAGATGCTCACCGAACGACAGAGCATGTATGTTTCTCCCCCTACCTCTACCGTTCTCCTTTTTGCTTTTTTGCCTCTGCTGACACTGTGTCTATTCCGTAGTCAGATCAAGAAGCCGTCATTATCCACACCGACAACCCATATCTACTTCCAGGCACCACCGCAACTGGAAGCAGCCACGCGACCTAACCTGGAGAAGAAGGTCTCGGAATTGGTTCCCAATGGGGGGGAGGTCACCGTCACGGCCGCCACCCTGCCGTTCAGCCTATCTCTCCGCATTTCGTATCATTGAATCGTACCCCCTCTACTCACCCTGCACCCCCATATTTACATCCCGATCCCGAGAGTTGTAACTCGAACACAAGATTGTACCCCCTCCTCATCCGAATGTATCAAACGTAAACAAGGCACACCTCTCCTGCCGAAAGCTTGAATCAGCTGCTTGCAAAGTCTATTCTTTCGAAAATCACATCGGAATCGTGCCTGTGTAGTGGTACAAAATTGTGGCAAACAAGAAAAGAAAACAGGGAACAACGCGTGATTTCCCAATGGAGGATGCACTTGACGTCCGTAAGTGATTGTCTTTCACTCCCTCCCCCCTCGAACACGACCTCGGCTTCTGAGCGTCCTGGACCTAGTTGCACCCGCGTTCCTACATTAGAGGGTGACCGTTTAATCACTGTCATAAACAATCATCTCATCATCATCTACACCCCAATCTGGGGATGGACTGCGGTTCTTCACGTTCTTCACTTCCTCCTTCACCTGGTCGGACGTGTCCTTCCTGCCTCGGCTGGGCGGCGTCGGGACGCTGGCACCCCCAGCTCCTGTGACCTCTGAAGGTTTCCAGGCACCCTTACCGAGTTTCTGCCCCCCACCCCAGTCTTTGCCCTTCGTTCCATCTTGCGTATCTCGAGCTTTGGACTTTCCCTTCTTTTCCGAATCGGGTGAGACATACTCCACGTATCGATAGCCAAAGAATAGCTTCCCGAAGGGGAGGTTGAGAGGGGCTGGTGCTTGACTGTCACCTTCTAATGAGCTGTTTGTGACGATTCGGTGTTTACTGTCGGGAGAGAAAAACGGATGAGAATGAATATTTCCACAGAGAATTTGGTATAGGTAGTGACGAACTCGGTGCGGATGATCCGACTGTCGGCGGCGACCTCCTCTACCTTTCGGTGACTGATACCTCTGCCCTTGGTCTTCCTTCCTTCCAAGGTCTGACCCTTTCCTTTGAAGGTCTCCCAAGTATCTCCGTCCTTACTCAATGTCGTGCCCCCAACTCTCGATGGACCGACGAACATCCCACTCTGGGAAGACGGTGGCCGCGAAGATCCCGGAGTTTGTTGGTCCAAATCGATCTTGAGCTTAGATGCCATCGTAGTAGGAGGTGCGGCCTTCGGACGTTCGGGTTCGACATAACCCTTCGGTGCAGCGAAGTCCACCTCGAGGTCGGTATCCAAAACGTCAATACCTTCGCCCCCAGGGTTTGTTTCCATAATCAAGAAACCAAATACTATCGAATTGTAGATGATTTCGATTGTGTCACCTTGGGTGAGGCACGAAAAATGACGGAGAGCCTGTTCAAGC
>Ga0307516_10009479_pt1 | contig 10847 bp, 8 predicted proteins | sample 19_EM_MG_FD_203310 | JGI IMG/M metagenome (GOLD analysis project Ga0307516, IMG submission 203310) | Populus trichocarpa ectomycorrhiza microbial communities from riparian zone in the Pacific Northwest, United States - 19_EM | ecosystem: Host-associated > Plants > Roots > Unclassified | place...
ACGGCAGGACGCAGAGCGCATGGTACAAAAGCGGGACCACGGGCGAGGTAGGTTCCTGGCCCACCTGTGGGACTGCGTACCTGGCGATCGAATGCAGGGTTGGTGGCAATCACGGGTCGCAGAATCGACGGATTGCAGCGTTTGTGACGAGTCTCAAGAGGATCGTCCCGGGGAACGCTCGGCGGTTCTCGGACCGAGCCAACCGTACATCTATATGCGATGACAACCATCCACTAGAGCTCCCTCGTCAGGGGGAAATTTGGTGGCGGTTCCTCCAAGCCACACCTGGAGTTGGCCCCCACAAGAACTCCGGTCACGGAAAGCGTCTGGGCCAACGATCAAGGAATGAAGCTTGAAGTACTGAACACTGATATATGGGCGCACCGGTCCGTGGCCATCACACCAACTATCGTACTCCGAGTCAGATCGTCAACTCTGCACCTTCACACGGGTTCTGACCCTGAATGTTGCCCCTACCCTGGAGTGATGAATAGTTCGTAGGCGTACCTGAGTGTTAAAAGCTCCATGGGTATAGCGCCGTAGCGAGTGTTCGCCGATCTCGACCGACCCCTCGGAAACCCCCGGGCAACTCCTACCACACACCCACTCCAACGGAAGCCAAAACCTCAATGGCCACCGGGCACTTGCTGGTGCCTCGATCTATCAATGTTGTTACATCATGTCGTGCACTTCCGGAGATTTTACGAGCGTTTGGGAGACCGTTCGCGATGTCGACACTGTATTTGTACGCATCAACATCACGGTCATGTGGTTTGAGACAGCCTCCTTGGAAAGGAAATGCAACGGAGATATGTAAAAACCAACTCGCCGAGATTGTGATTGGCATTCGTCAAGCGTACCCTATTATAGGATAGCAGGAAGTGAGTGCGTTTATTTTGCCGTCATCCTCCTCCTTTGGGGATCTCTCGGCCAACCCACCCTCTGCCATTTCCCGCAGTCGTTTCTTTCTCAAAGGTTCAAGTATATTGCTTGATTGACAGGCTAAAAGATGGGATCATGCGAGCTACAGTATGTCCCGAGATTTCCCTGCACTGTTTCATCCATCTGTGGCCACCGTGAGATACACGAGGCACCTTCCCTGCTTGCGGTCATATAAAAGCCCGCCTCACGAGGGTCACAGTGTGGTCAGACCACGAGCCGTGATGCCCCACCTACTCTTCAAAGCCATTTGCCTCCTCTTCCTAACATTCGCCTCCGCGGTCGTTAGCAGTAGTACCGTCACTGCACCGCCCTCGTTCGGGACGATCCCATTCACGTACCAAGGCCAAGCCTACTCAACGTGGTACACCTACAAAGGGAGATGGGGCTCATACCGACCCTTGATTGTACTTCATGGAGGGCCTGGATTCTCTCATGACTACATGATCGCACTCGCAGACCTCTCAGTCATTCGCCCCGTCATCTTCTATGATCAGATCGGCATTGCCCGCTCCTCCCACCTCACCGACAAACCACAGGGATTCTTCACCGTCGACCTTTTCCTCAGTGAACTGAAGAATGTCGTCGCGTACTTCGACCTGAACAAATTCGACCTTTTGGGGCATTCGTGGGGAGGGATGTTGGCCGCGGAGTATGCTGTGCTCCAGCCAGCGGGTTTGAACAAGCTCGTCTTGACGGACTCGCTTACAGCAATGCATTTGTGGATCCAGTCGGAGATCCAGTTGTTATCGACGTTCCCGCAGGATGTCCAGCAGGGTGTGTTTGTTGGGTTCAGCGATCCACCTCGGTATCGGGCTGCGTTAGGGGAATTCTTCGGGAAGTACGGGTGCAACGAACGACCATGGCCGGTGCCGTTGAACGTCTCTTTCGATTATCTCTTTGCAGACCCAACGGTTTCCATTAACATGTGAGGCCACCTTTTGATTTTGTGTGATCGTTCCTTACTCTTTTCTTACCCACGCGGACTCTAGGGGGATCGCGCTCTCCAATTGGGATATCAATGATCGGCTTTCCAATATCAAGGTCCCTACCCTTGTTATCAACGGGAAGGACGATATCGCCCAAGATTTTGTTATCCAGGGGTTCCTCGACCACATACCCCATTCGTACCATCTCAAGTTCTCGAAATCTAGCCACACCCCATTCTGGGAGGAACGGCTCGCCTACATGACTGCCGTTGGGGCGTTCCTTGTATGATTTCGTGCGCGGTCTAATACGTAACGCGATTAGACAATCCTGGTGTAATTCCGAACGCTCCACGTACATAGGTTATACAGTATTCACCGGGTACAGTGAACGATGATAGTCTCATGAGGGGCATTTTATCGATTATCCGAATACGTATGAGACCTCTTCCTGGTGTATTTTGAAGCGACTCTGGAACAATGCCATGGTAAGTTGCCACGCCTGGTTCTTGAACGCGTATCGGGCTTCTTCAAACGCGCGAGTGAGAAATCACAATATGTTTACGACATTGAACCCCAGATGTCTTGATAGTCGGAAACCACAGTCCATCGAGAAAAGGGGTATTCAATAGAGATCCCGGGACTATTGAACTCGCCCTTTAAGCGTTCTTTGCAATCTGTTCGAAGAAGGCTGCGGCTCCCCCTGCATGCGGTGATCTCGGTCAGTTTGTTTCGATACATCTGTCTTTATTGCTCAACTTTAACACACCGCGTTTTGATCCTTCTCGGAGGCGAGGCACTGGAAGTCGAGCCTTATCCTTATGCTAATCGATCCGGCGGCCCAGAGGTTAAACGTTGACGTAGGTTTTCGAGTGACTTGAGTATGATCTCTGCTGGGGTTGGGTGCCTCCGCATACCCCAGCTGCGTGACTGGGTGGGCATGTGAGGACTTTACTCCGCCTTGAATCATCGCCTAAACTATTTCCGTTGATATGTGATGGCTAGGTGGAGAATCCAACTTATTGGGGTGACGGGCGAGGCTACTAGAATCCCGAACTGTTCACGAGGTTCGTCCTCGCCGAGTCTTACTGGTCTGTGTGGGTTGCAGGAGGGGGGGGGGGGGAGTATCTCTCCCAGACCTCCCGGATATAGGTGTCCGTGCAAGAGGGTGTGATGCTTATAAGCGGCGTACCGATATCACTTCCTTCCTGGGGTGGAATGGACTGCACGCCCCTCAGGCTGACGAAACGAACGAGGGTGACACAGAAAGACGAACCACAGAGGTATTCCCATCACCGCCGGTCGCTCTCGACTGAATGGGGTTCAAGATGTGTGTTCAGTAAGTTTCATTTTGGTAGACCGTTCTCCAGGGGATGCAACCCGGTTCGGTGTTCGCCCTCGGTGGAATTGGGACTCGGCGTTCCGGCGTCACAGTCCCGAGGGAATCGTACAGCTGCCGCAGACAGGTGGGGAACCTGGTACTTTCGTTCAGTCCGGGCCCGGGGGGCCGCCGCCGACTGTTCAGTGGGGGGTTGGACGTACCCTTGGTCTCGGGAGTTGCGCGGCGGCGGGGGCGAACTGCGTGCAGTAGCTCGGGCACCCGGCGTGATAATTGGTACTGGGGGACGGTCCGACTGTGTCGGATTGGGACTTGGTGCTGTGCGGCGGTGCGGACTGCAGTGTGGGCGTCGTGCCCGCGCGGTGGTCACGACTTGGAGGCGGTCCTCATAGATTCCTCATCCTGGGATTATCAGCACGGAGAATGGTCCCTCGGTAACTGCCAATCGCCGAATGGCATGTGGCAGGTGGCTTTGCCAGGGTGAGTACTAGTACGCGTAAAAGGGGGCCAGTGGCAGGTGTCCAAGAGCTTGACGAATTTGTCAACCGATACCTCTCGAAGACGGGGAAGTGGGATGCTGCTGATATTGTCTGCTAGATACCATCATTCACCATGGAGTGAGGCGTGCGGGACACTTTAAACCAAACTATAGCTAGCGTCCCAGCGCCACGCAACCTCAGGCTGTCTGGAAAGAGCCATTGCAGTGACGTGGAATGTACGATTCCAGAGATTGACGCGGTACGGGGAGGGATTGTGCTGCAGTGTGGAGCTGACAATGAAGGTTGAGCGGTGCCGGTGAGCGCCTAGAACACCGCTCAGTGCATACGAGGTTGTCGGATTTCTACGTGGGAAAGATGAAGAAAATCGCGACGTAAAAATGGACCACTTTTTCTTTTCTTTTTTCATTCGCCCTGCCACCTGCCACCAATCCTGCACACCCCGCCAGAATTGCTATCTGCCTGGCAGATCCCCCACGAAGCAACCGTCTCCAACCTGGGTATCCCTTGTACGCCTCGACCGGGTGGCTGGAATTCGGTAATCGGCCCGTATTTCCCGTCAAACTGTTCGTCCCATATCCGACATGGGTGTTTACCTCAACCCACCCGCCTCCGTGGGATAAGCGCCGCCGTCATTTGACAGAGGACCCCTGAAAATTAGGGGGGAGGTCACCCCCAGAGTCCGAACAAATCCTGGCCAAAATTTGCGTGAGGTTGGGTTCCGTCCGAACAAATTTCGACCTGCCTGGCATATATGTTGGGTGCGGATGTCCGAACATTTTCGGCCGGAGGCCCGAAATTTTTTAGCCGCCGCCCAGGAACGCTGGCGTTGGCCGCGGCCTTTCGGAGCCGCTTTTGGGAAATTTACAGAAATGGTGTAATGAGCGGCGAGGAGTACAGACAGAAATGGTACTTGAAGGTAAGAAAATGTAGAGGTGGTACACGTAGCGGGCGAGAAAAAAAAGTCCTTCGTACGACACACCATGTCCTCACACATACCCATCGTCATCGACCGCGAAGAGCAAGAACCTGGGTCAGCCAACACAGCCCTTCTTCAGGCGACAGAAGTACCAGAGGAAATCCAGTCTCGTCTTCCTCCCGAGACATCTCCCATATCCACACTCCTTGAAACTAATGTCCCGAACCGTCTCCTGGACACGGCCATCATACAACCAATCCAACTGTGCTCATCTCCGTTGCCTCCGTATTGGACAGTCGAAGAGTTGTTCAAAACTTCCTTACCGCCCCGTACTTGGTTGTATACCCTGGAACAAAATCTCAGCGCACTGTGGGCGGCTGGGACACGTTCAATCAAACCTCCGTTGCCCTCTCGCTCTAGCGTGCGGTTTCCACTATGGGTCGTGAACTTTTGGAACACGGCGGTGGAGGTCACCGAGGAGAGGGACCAGTGGCTGGCAGCAGTAGACTGGTTATCGAGGAGGGTCCAGGGCCCCGAGATCCACGAGGCTAGGAACCTGCTCAAGAGAGTTCCTTGGGGGATAAGGCTCTGGTCACTCACAGGCCACGACAGAGTAACCCGCATTGGGTACCTCGCCGAGCTCCTCTCGAACCAATGGCTTGGGGAACGACACATTGACACAATTTCTTCATACCTGACCTCTCGGATGCCGGGATTGGGACCCACAACCTTGATTGCAAACACGGACCTTCACATATACCTCTTGAACTCGACGGCGACCACGAAAGTGATACGGGCACACGGGGGGTTCCAGGTGTACACCAAACGGATCACGGATCACCCGTATTCACGTCTCTTTATCCCTGCAAACGTTGGAACGAATCACTGGGTGGTCTTCTCTGTGGACTTTGAGAAACGGGTGTTTCAGTATGGTGAGTCTGGTTGACTACGTACAAACACTTTCACTTACCTGAGGGGCGTGATGAGGGAACTCGCTTCCAGGCAGTGGATACAACGAGGAGATCAACAAAATCTCCAAGGGCATACAGAAATGGGGACGGGCGATGTTCAAAATGACCTTCCACGAAACCGGGAAGAGGTTGCAAATTGGACGTCAGCAGGACGGTGATTCGTGCGGCATCTGTGTTGTCAACTCCATCGAACACTCCCTGTTTGGAGCCTCCATGTTTACACATGCTGAACGAAGTACCTTCCGCATCTATTATTTCACAAAAGTGATGGAATTCCTACTGGATGGCGTAAGAACAAAGTGCTTCCTACAAATTGACAACGCTCACCTATTACCCCACTCAGGCCGATACCAACAGCACCTCCGAACAACCACAACCTGCAATGATAGGTACGGTGCAAGATATCCGCGTTGGACCCGGAGAAGGAGAGGGATGGGACGAGGTAGAGACCGGGGCAGATGGAGTTGATGCTCCCGTTTCCGAGGCCAACACAGAGGGTTCTCTGCAGAGCCCAGCAGCCGGGAACTCCCTCAGTGACACCACACCTCTACCTCCCTCAAGCCCCGAAAGGCATGGGACCCACCCGCCAGATCCGGTCTCGGAGCGGAAGCGTCCCATACACGGTGACCTTGATCTTAGGAACAAGTCACCAACCTCATGCGGGATGAGGAAGCGTCGGAAGGTTGGGGGAACAGGAGTAGGAACGGACGATGAAGGAAGTAGTGGGGAGCGTGGGGAAAGTCGGTCAGCGGCGGGAAGCAGGAGGTTGAACGACTCGCTTAAGTCTGGTGGGTTCATTGCCAACGAGCAGAAAAGGGGGTCATTCGAGGAAAAGTGTGAGCGGATGGGCAGCGGTGCCAGATTCCGGTATGGAGAGAAGTGGGAGGTATTGCACCTGAAGTGTGGAAAATGGTTAACCATGACCGAGCCGTACAATACCACCAGGTTCAAAGCGCACCTGAAATCCTGCAAATCCGATGGGACCAAAGGCCATAACGGTTGTATCAACGACTTCTTTCAACCTCGGGTGGACTCGGCGGGTGTGGGAGGGTTAGGGAAGAGCACGAAACGACCAACCGTGACGGTACGGAGGCAGGTTGTCATCGGCGGTCGATCAAAAAAGCCCGATCTGGAGACCCTCCCCGTTATCGCGGATTCCCTGCCGTGTCTTGGGCTCAGGGAGAATCACGATGACCGGATCCCAAACTATATCTCTCGTGCTCTTACTGAGGGTGCCGGCTCACGGTCGGAGTCCCATGTCACAGCTGAACTCTTCGGAGATGGTACCAAGTATTCCGAACTTAGCGACCAAGACAAGCAGCTTGTCCAAGCCGCACAGGTTCATTCTCGGGCGTGGACATTCAACCGCGAACTACAGGCGATATACTCAACAAATTGCAGGAGAGCCATCAGCACGACGACGACGACAGGGATCTGCCCCGAATGTCTGAGCGTCCTTGGGTTGAAGGCATTCAAGAAGGCGTTGAGCGTTGAGCGTGCTTCGCTAGCTTCAAAGAAGTACATCCCGCACCGGTGGCGCACCGCCGCAACAGATCTGGCAATCAATCTGGCAGAGATAAATGGTCTTCCAGGATTACTTGAAGCTGTGAGTCCGCCTTCGCCACTTCCTCCATCACCGGTTGAGCATAAACATTTTTCAGGATTCTGACCAATCCGAGTGGATCCGATTTGTTTCGGATGTCCTTGCCGGTAAACACAAGGACCAGAAGTTGCTCCTGGGACTCGTTACTGCCGCAAACGAGAAGCTCAGGCGCAATGAACGTCAAGTAGGCCTCCAGAATTTCAGCTATACTTCATTTCTTCTGCAATTCTCGAGCGCGCTTTCGGTCATTACCCCGGAGGGTTACCGTTTGTTGGGGACACAGTTACAGCTTCCAACGATCCGCCACCATCAGTAGGTACTCGCAACAGTGTCACACCGCCAATGTCTGACACCATATGCAGAATGATTCGCTCCCGATCCCCCACATTTCCCATGTTCATCAACGACGACTGCTTCATTCGGGTTCAGACATACATGACTTCCGTTAGTTACAAAGGGCCGGTGGCAATGGCCTGCGACGATACAAAGCTTCACCCTTCCTTGCAAGTTCATTGGGATGGTTCCATCTCCAAGCACATTTTAATCGGGACAACGGTTCAGGAGAAGCTTGTTGTGGCAAACCCTGAGGAGTTACGCGCGATGCTCACTCAATTCAAGGACAACATAGCAACAAAGGTGTGTGCTATGTCCCAGAACACGTCGCCGTGTTGACTGTTGCCGACAGTTGCGCCTCTGGTGCATGGTTATTCCGTTGATCGGAATCCCAACGATTGTTGTGGCTGCTGAAGCGATTGCAAACGACCTCTCTGCCGACGAGTTGTATCTCAAATCGAGGCGGGTGATCGAGGGATTACAATCCCATGGTGTCAATGTTGTTTCATATTCTGTGGATGGTGCTGCGGTTGAGCGAGCTACGCAAGATCTATTCATTTCAAAAGCGAGGACAGCTCTCTCCATCAAAATCCCTGACCCTGAGGAACAAGATCACATACTTCGAGTTCCACTGTTCGGGCCCGTCGGTTCACCAGTTGTGATGATTCAAGACTCCAAGCACGCCCTGAAAACATTGCGGAATAACCTCTTCTCAGGAGCAAGGCTCCTAGTCCTTGGAAATAGCCCCGCCATGTATTCTCAGGTGTGGGATATTGCGTTCGGTGACCAACCAGAGAGCCCCCTATATCGCCGTGATGTCGAGAAGATGGATAGACAGGACGACAATGCTGCGACCCGCCTCTTCTCTGCCGCAACACTTGATTTCGTCAGGGAACATCATCCGGACCGCATTGGACTCGCAGTGTACCTGTTTGTAATGGGAGAGGCCGTCGATGCATACCAAAGCCGCACGATCAGTCACCTGGAACGAATCAAGATGATATTGCGGTGCCGATATTTCCTTCGGTTGTGGAAGCGATTCTTGGAAGCTGCAGGTTACAGCAGGCCAAAGTACTATATTTCCAAGGAGGCCGACGATATTCTCGAAAAACTCATTGATGGTCTTCTTGCCCTCATCTATGTATATCGCGACAATCTTGGTGCCGAGTACCCTCTTCTCCCCTGGATGCATGGAACCGAGATGGTTGAACACGTCTTCGCCGAATGCAGAAAACTCGTCAAGGATTTTACACATCTCAATTTTATCTTCATGACTGTCCGGTTGCACGTCTTGGTTCGCCTATCATCCGAGTTGGGCCGAGGGATTGATCCCAAGGCCCGTGCAATGGGTTATTCGCATGCGTACCTGGACCCTGAAGCGGCGTGCCTCAGGTCGCTCGCGATGTTTCCAACTGATAACGAGATCGAGATTATTGTTGGCCAGGCTTGGGAGGAAGCCGTCACTCTGCTCGGTTTCCTGGGGATCCAAGCAGCTGATCTCTCCCCCGAGAACACCGCCGCACCTCCCACGGGTGGTGACCCGGAACAGACACAAGACCAAGATTTGGACAATGACCATGAGGAGACGGCTGCCGCTGCACTTCAGGATATGATTGGTCAGCAAGAACTTCCGAACTGGAGTACCGTTGAACCCGAAATCCAGGATAAGGTGCACGCTCTAACTTGTGCTGCGATGGCCCTCGATATCGAAGAACGGGAGATGCTGTAAGTGTCTCATTTGTAGTCCCTTAAATATGCTTCATTGACACGATTGTACAGAGCGAAACTAGAAGAATGCCTTCCAGACGATGAAGAGCGATCGAGGGCCAAGGACATGGCAGTGATAGAATCGACACAATTGGCCCTCAAGAAGGTTCCACTCACGAGCGCAAGCCCTCAGACTGCAATCCTTCTCGAAGGCGAGCGGCAGGACATTTCTCAACTTGTCACCATTAGGCGTGCCCATCAGACAAGGCGATCCATGAAGAGTACGAAGACTTCCAAAGCTCCACCAAACAACCTGGCGCTGCTGACCCCTTCGACTACATCTCAGCGGCACCAAATATGCTCGCAAATGGCAGATGTAATTCGCAGGTCTGGTACTGGGATTGAAAGGAATATCCGGTGGAAATCTGGGAACGCGCCTGGAACCAAGGACCCCACAGAGGTGTCACAGTTGAGTGGGAACTCCGCAAATGCCGAGTTAGCTGCGAAGGAGCGCGTGAATGCAGTGCGTGATTTATCCCCCCCTCCCCATTTTGTACTCTAATTATTGCTTTAATTCGTGCAGGCCGCTGGGCTGCGGGCGAGGTTCTTTAACAGCCCGTCTGTTCACCTCTCAAGGTATCTGGTCGATGGCCTTGTGGGCAACAACGGCCAGTCAACTCCTCCCCGGCTCCCCTTGATGGCTGGCTGCTGGGGGATTGTTTATTCCAACGAACGTGTATATCTTGGGAAGGGTACGCGAGTTATATGTGATCTCACACGGCTTGATTGACACCGTTCCCAATTAGTGATCACGTTCTACTCCAAGGAAGCAGGAGCAGGGAGCAATCACAGCTGGCAGCGATCAACAACCTCACTCTCAAGCATTTCGTACATTGCCGTTCACGCGTACGAGGGCATTGGCAATCGCAACTCATTCCGGCCAATCCATCTCACCCGTGCCATCTTGCAAGCGCACACGTTCCTTCACCTCCCATCAACGCAATTCTTATGTAGGACCCAAGATGATCCAACTGCAACCTCCGACATGTTCTCACTATCCGATAAAGACTGGCGTTCATTCCGGGAGCTGGCAGGCTGTAGGGTGGCATTGGCCGCGGTGATCAAGAAACTTTGCGCTTCCATGCGGGGAGGGGGGAAGACCTAGCAAAACCCTAGCATTTGTAGATGTAAACATATGTGTTTTCGAGACGGTAGCTTAGAACACACCGCCCCACCCATGTATATCTGCTCCCCGGTACCTCGGGTCTCCCATGTGACCACCTGTCGCGTGTTTTATGACTTAGCCCACCTTGTGGAATTTTTTTGGCGATTTTTGGCGATTTTTGATGCTTGTCCGAACAAATTTTGGTACCTCACAGGGAGGTTGGTTCCGGTCCGAACATTTTTCGGCCAGACGCCAAAACTCGTGTCCGAACATTTTCGCCGGCCGCTGGAACCGACCTCCCCCCCTATATTCGGGGGTCCTTTTGACAGCCACCCAATAAAATAGAGCGACACTCCCACGTGGCAATACCCGCATGTTCCGTCCGAGACTCCGTTGACTTCCGTTGACGCCGACAAGCCGCTTCGGCGTCACTACCGCTGGGTTCAAA
>Ga0307516_10009480_pt1 | contig 10846 bp, 11 predicted proteins | sample 19_EM_MG_FD_203310 | JGI IMG/M metagenome (GOLD analysis project Ga0307516, IMG submission 203310) | Populus trichocarpa ectomycorrhiza microbial communities from riparian zone in the Pacific Northwest, United States - 19_EM | ecosystem: Host-associated > Plants > Roots > Unclassified | place...
TGAACTGCGGAAGAATGAGTTGGTTTTACCCCAGCTCGAGTGACAGCAGGAAAACTCACAGGCTCAGTGACTAGCCAGCCGCCAAGGTTGACACTGAATATTACGAAGACTTAACGTTCGTAGCAGCAAGAAAATATTAAAGCGAGTCACGTACCCGCGGATGCGATCAGTGCCATATTTAAACGTCTCGTTCAAGGCAGGAACCCACGACTGGGATCGCGCAGAATTGGCAATGGGATTATTTGGATCTTGGTACCAGTAGCCGCCGAACGGGTTGTGATACGTAAAGGTGGTTCCGTCCTCCGTTGTGACAGTAGAACCATCTCCACCGGTGATAAGGTTCTGAGAGGTAGGTGACTTTGTCCCGGAAGGGGAGGGGGCGGTGGCAGTACCGGATTGTTGAGACGAGGTGGCTTTGTTGGAGTTATGCTTAATGGCGAGGAAGTACACGGGAAGGATGACAGCAACAATGAGAAGAAGTAAGCCGCCGAGGGCGGCAAGAATGATGGTGTTACGGCGGGACTTGGAAGTTTTCGAGGGGTAGATAGCTTGCTTCTCGGAAAGAAAGCGGGGCTGAGATGAGAGAGTGGACAAGGGAACGGATGGGCCATCGAAGGGATCGTCGGGAAGGGTGTGAGGGTCATCACGATAAGGTCCAGGGAAATCTTGGCTTTCTGGGCGGGGAGAACCTCGTGCCGATAGGGACTCTGGATTGAGCGCATAGAGCGAGGAAAGGCCTTCCGAGCGAGCTCGAGAGCTAAAGGAACCTACAGACTCGCGGATATCTTCGCCATCGAGGGTACCGAGAAAACGAGGGGGAGGGACGAGGTTGTCGGACGGTTCTCCGGGGTTGGGGTCGCTAAGGTCACTCATCTGGGGACTGGGGAAGCTGGACCTGGGGAAGCTTGCTCAGAAGCGGATTCGTAAAGAGAGAGTGGGGTATCGGAGGGTTCTCAGGCTTGAGGGTTCGGAACAGGGTCTATGGGCAACGCCAACCTGACAAGCCAGTGGTTACCGTCCCCGTTGACTGACACTTCCCTTTTCACTGATTGTGATATGCAAAATGTCACCAGACAGGCCCATATTGTGTGACCTTTCGACAGGCGTTCCTGGTGCGCCCGCTGTATCCAGCAGATTTGCGGCCCTTCGGAGTTCGGATGTCCGGTTACCACATCATTTCCCGGACCCGTCCTTCCCACACGGCAACAGTGACCTCGTTGTCGAGCTCATTGTCTCCCTCCGACTTATGAGCACACATACAGTATCCCCACTCCTCCCCTATGAAATATATCAAAATTATATATTATTGAATTGTTTTACAGTAATGAGTAGAATTCAATGTCGTGTGCTTTTCCAAACTCGACAACTTCTGACACGCAACCTCATCGCTTCCCACGGTGTCAACCACTCTGCGCTCGTGCCACTCGAGGCCGATCATCTGTCCGTCTCAGTTTTTCCATCAGTTCTTCCTGTGCGCTTCTATTCATAGCGCTCAACCGCTTGGCACCACTCCAGGCGATGAAGCTTGATGAAGTATCGCCCGACATCACTCCATCAGCAACTGTTATGCTGTCCTCTCCATCTTCTCCAATGCCTTGGCTGTCCTGGGTGTACTCCTGTCCCTTTATGATCTTCGGTACCGCCCAGTTTCGGTCTTCAGTTACGTTCAACGAATCATCGCGGTATACGCTGAACCCTGGCGAGGTTGAAGGTTCAGACACAACGGATTCAACAAGTACCATCCCTCCTTCAGACTTGGTTTTTTTTTCCCGCGGACGAGCTTGTGGTTGACGGCAATTTGTATGCCACGTTTCCAGGGTCACCAAACGGGTCCACCTCAGGAACGGCTCTATCTGGCCCCTTTGGTCCCGAACCACATAAGTACGATCCAGCAACATACAATGCCTTGACGGGAGCCCGTCCTTGTACTGTAGAACTGACGATGCAGTGGCACTGCGGCCCGGGCCGTCAGCGGAGGGTCCATTCGCATCATCACTTCTCTCCCGATTATTTCGTTACTCATGCTCGTCGTCCGCAAGGCCTCAAAACCTGACATTATGGAGATTCGGCAGACAGCGTCGCACATTGTGCGGCATGCCCAGGCTTCCGTGGCACTTCAATTTGGCCGCTGACATCATTCAACACGCGGACTGGCGACTCCTTCAAGCGGCCCTTACATCGTAAGGCTGTTGTTATCGGCGGAGGTGTGCACGGGAATTATATCGAGCACTCAAATTAGACCGTTTTTGTTGCAGGACCTGGTGGATACGTGGCTGCCATAAAGCCCGCTCAGCTTGGTCTCAGGTACGTCCGGCTTTTTGTTTTCGGCCTTTTTTTAATCTGTGGATTCGTCGTCCCTAGACTGCATGTATAGATAACATGCACATCAACTACCAAACACTCCACGATATTCAGAAGCGTGGAATCGACGGTTCGTATTGTCCTTTTTCTACTATGCCTCATCTAATCTAAAGAATGGACGGCGGACGCTCCTAGTTGAAGGCGTTAATCCGAACCTCCCACAGACGCATATAAGGCCAAGAATGATGTCGTGGAAGGTCTCATGAAGGGTATCGAGCTTCTATTCAAGCAAAACAAGACCGACTACATCAAAGGAACTGCCTCCATTGTGTCGCCGAACGCGCTCTCCGTGCAGCTCAACGAGGGCGGGGAGTCCACCTTGGAAGCGAAGAATGTCATCATCGATACCGGGTCCGAGGTTACGCCATTCCCTGGTGGTGCCATCGAAATAGACGAAGGGCTGATTGTTAGCTCGACTGGCGGGCTTTCGCTCCAGAAGGTACCAGGAAAGATGGTGGTTATCGGTGGCGGTATTATCGGACTGGAGATGGGTAGCGTATGGAGTCGTCTAGGCTCTGAAGTTGCCGTGGTCGAGTTCCCCAACAGTATTGGAGATGTTAGGAAATCCGGTACGTCCACTTATCTTTCTATTTCCGTCGGGGGCTGCGAGCAGATGGCGCGTGGTTCTCAGATCCCTCATTTTCCAGCGAGGTCATAATCGGAAGTTCATAAGCTCGAGACAGATGTTGTTCTTGTCGCCGCCGGCTGTAGGCCATATATCAAACGCCTCGATCTCGAAAAAATCGGCGTTGAAGACGATTTTCGCGGGCGCATCGTGATCGGTGACCAATTCAATACACAAGGCGGAAGAGGAAGACATCGCAGCCGCGGAATATGCTCGGGACACGGCCACGTGACTTAGGGGAAGCGTGGTATGTATGCTTGCTGTATTTACATAGCGTAGTTGGTCATCAATCTCACGTTTCCACGCTTCCTCATAGCGTAGTTGGTCATCAATATTACGTTTCACGCTCACCGCATTTCTCCAGTGTGGCGCAACATAGCACATGCCTCCACAAGCAATGCACGAGCCTATACCAAAGTCTTCTCCCTGCCCGAGGCCAGATCGATTGCCGAGTAAATAATAATAACAATGGCGCCTTGATGGGCACTGATGGCATCCGAGTCAGTCTCACCATGATTTTCGCAGCGCCTCTTGTATTCGGGAAGTTATCGAAAACATCTACTGTAAATACGTAGTAAATAGTGATGCAACTATTTGGATATCACCACATATGTATCCGCTGTCCCAATTATTTACATGCACCTTTAATGGGCACTTGTGACAAGGTGTCTATTTCCACGCAAGATGCATCAAAAACACTCCCATGGCCCCATAGCATGAATACGCAGGATTCAAGACGGAGCGAATGGAAGGAATCCACTTCTAGGTTTTCACAAGAGAAGACCCTTGGAATACGTGATAGCAATCACAGCCGGGACGGCGGCAACTAACAGTACAGGACGGAAAATACGTCCCAAGTCGCGGAACAACCGAGCCCAATCCCGAACAGCTGTCGCAAAGCTGCGTGCATCACGATCATCATAACATGACGGTCAGCATCCCGAAGTCCACAATACGACCGAGGTGGAGCTTACCCAGTGGCGCGGCGAATACGCCTATCAAGTAACTCGTACACACCCGCACGAAGTGCCTCCTTCTCGACCCTGATCACAGGTCCGTCGTCGGGTAACACCCACGGGCATCCGCTCGTCGCAACGTCCGGGTCTGTCGCTGCGCGGAAAACAGCGCCCGCTATGCGTGGGATGGGCGTCATCGGAATACCAGCGAGTAAGAGCTTTGTGGGAAGATTGAGGATCGATGTGTCTTTCGGGGGGGGATTATCAAAATTTGAATTGGAACTGCGGTCGATCGGTCAGTGAGCGCACCTGCGAACCAAGGATGGATGACAGCGATACGGATGTTGTCCGCTGCGGCGAGGGGGTCTAGAGCGCGCATGAGGCCCAGTACACCGTGCTTTGAGGCGCTGTACTGCGGCGCCCTAGGGATGCCCTGCCAGGATGCTGCGCCGGATCGGTTAGTCAGTGTCTTTGGGATGAAAAAGGCGCGAAGCTCGAGTACGTGCCTATAGAACCCATCATAACAACCGCCTTCCAGGAATCAGGAGTGCGGTTCCGCTTGACATAGTGCATGCCGAGGTGGACGGCTGAGCGGCGGTCATCGGAACGTCAGTGCAAGGTGAAACAGGTAACAGATGTTGCTCACTGTAGAAAACGCCTATCAGGTTGACCTCCAGGGTCGCCAGCTTGGGCGCGACGGGCTTGCCATCCACAACTTTGAGATCCCCCGCACATACATTGGGTTCGATTTCGGTGATTCCTGCGTTTGGGACCTATTATCGTCAGCACGTAGACGAAACCGGGGAGAAACAGTAGAAAGGAATTCACAGACCACAATGTCTACGGCACCATACTTCTCAAATGCGAGTTCGAAGAGGGATAGCTGGTCATCCCAGCTGACCACGTTGCATTTGGTAGCCATGGCATTTCTTGGGTGGAAGACGGGAATAAAAAATTCTCAATCTCGAGATAGTGACGTCGGGTAGACAGTTGAAAATAGCGCACCCGCCATCTTTGGTAATGGTGGAGACCACAGCCTGTGCCCCGGGTACATCCAAATCGCCAATCACCACTTTGGCACTGAATAGTAATATTATTCACGGGTGGACGGCACGGGAGTCAGACTAGTACGACTTACCCGTGCTTCGAGAAAGCAAAGGCCACCTGTTTGCCGATACCGTTCGCGCCTCCTGCGTGGTATTCCAATCTCTTGTTCCAACGACACGTATAAGGTGTGAATCACGTACCCGTAAGAACGACCACCTTGCCTTTAGCGCGTTCAGCATACACGAATAATTCATCATCAGGGACGACAGTAGTCATGGCGTTGGTTGAGGATGAGGAACGAAGTCAAGGTGCGTGCGGGGGGAATTGGGAGTTAGGCTTGGCTGAACTCACTGACACGGCAACCGTAAGATATGTGTCCATCAGACGCGCGCACGGCAGGCCCGGCGGCCAAACATACCGACTTACAAGTACAAACCCGTGTCTTACTGTAAATTGATTTTGTATCACATCTGGTTTCGTCCTATGATACCTGACTTATGCAATTTGGTATCGCACGCCGAAGGACTACTTCAGTAGAATAGCTCATACGCAGAGGCCTTTTCCCGATGACCTCGAAGCTCCATGAGCTGGCAATGGATGCCAACTTTGATATGACCCAACGTCCCCACGATTGGTATATTTATACGACGACGTTTCAAACCGAGAAACCCGACCTAGTAAGACGTTCGATGAACGGATCACCACCGTGATCATTTGAAAAGTACAGAAGAGAAGAGACGCAGCGTAGTCCACGCCGTCGACCTTAGGCGAAATTGACATACTTTACAGTAATAGAGCAGTGGCGCGATACTGTGCAACTATCAAAATAGAGTCAGTCCCGTGGAAACGTGGCCGGAACTGTCCACAGTCCACACAACCCCAACATCATGGACATCGATATAGCGCTTGTGTTTCCCTAACAGATGAATAAATAGGGCGACGTAATGCTGACGACTGCCAAGTCCTCTGTTTCAGTCAGAAGCACCCGTCCCGCACGGTACTTGCCCTCCAAATCCAAGAAACATGCAGGAAAGGGCGAACGGCTGTGCGCACTCAAGACACAAATCGAAACCAAAATCACAGCTGCGGCAACGAGAATAACGACCTCTAGGTCCACTACAGGAGTGCTTGAAAGACTTACCTAGGCACTGCGTGGGTATGTGCCCTTGTGTGCCCAGGATATTCTCGATGATCAAGAATATCCCAGGCACACAAGATGGGCCAGCTGAACCTTTCATCCTTCAAGCCAAATGCAAACAAAACTTGTTCCATGTTGAAGTCCATTGCCGCCTTCGTGGGAGGACTGGGGTGAAGGCCACGCATGAAGTGTTGTCGTAAGTTGATCAGAAAAGTCTGGTCAAGTTACAACAACACTATTCTCGTGGTGCAGCAATCGTGGAGGATAACTGGAGTACTTCATCAAAGATTTGACATGTGTATGTGACGGCCTCATCTTCATGTTGCTGGCATTTTTTTTTACCATGACAGCGGCATGTTGGCATGTTGTGGTCGCAGCACTCTGAAATTCGATGAATACTAGAGACTCGTAGTAGAGAGAGTGGTGGATTCAGTTCGTGTAATCAATGCCGAGGCAGCGCGACGCGGACCCTATACTCGTGCTGCCAAAAACTGAGTTGCCTGATCCCAAAGACAGAAGGACCTTTCGCTGAAGGAAAGATTGTGAATTCTGCTCAGCTTGAACGCACTCGTCGCCAATGAGGACTTTGCGTGAGCGAAAACCCGCCAGTCTGGAAAATTCAGTTTTAATTTGCGAACGAGGGACTTCACGGCAGGTGTGTTGGCGGCGCAGCGCAGTGAAACAATTCAATCTCCGCTGTCTGACTCAGACTGCAGGTAAGTTGGCGATGTGTAAGTTGGCGATGTGATACAGTTCCCCTTCGTCATATCCAAGAATTTCCAAGAATTTCAAAGATGGCCAACATCCCGACAGAGCTCGGACTGACAAACTCCACTACTTACATTGCAATAAATCTACGGAATCATTGGCTTGACTGCAAAGCAGGTAAATGATAGAAGGCGATGGTTCAGATGAAATTCAAAGGGGTAACGTGCCCTTCAACCTAAAATCGCGACTGCTCGCGCCCACCGAAAGCGAGTACGTGCCCACAGCCCGCATCCACGACTGACTAGGGACGTCCCAAACCGACAAGTCATACCTAGAAAGTGTCACATTGACTGTCTTCGACTCCCCAGGCTGCAGCTCCACGTCTGCGAAGCTGCGCAGGACGGATGGTGGCTCGCCCACACCAGTAGGGAAATGCAGGTACAGCTGTGATATCTATTCGGTTTTCGCCCACATGAGCCAGCCGATTCATGAAAAGAAAAGAAAGAGAGACAGGATACGCACTTCCGTCCCTGGCACTTGGCCTGTATTTTGTACCGTGAATGACACGGTGTATGCCGGGCGGTGTAACCATAACGCAGTGGATGACCCGACCCCTCGCGGGCCCGGCTTAGCAGCCAGCCAGTTCTCTTTTAGTTTCCCGCCCTGGTCCTGCCCGTCAATGCTTCCGACTGGAGCGATATTTAGATCCGCGTATTCGAACTTGGTATAGCTCAACCCGAAGCCTAATTCGAATCGCGGCGTGATGTTCTTCACATCAAAATGGCGATAATCGACGAACAACCTGCGGAACAACGTGTCAACAGCACAATTACAGTGAGCATTCTGGAGGGAAGTGAGGCGGAAAGGGGCGATTTTGAAAGACGAGAAAAAAAGGAAAGGCAAACACACACCCCTCCGAATAAGTGATATTCAATATCTCCTCGCCATTCCCACCGAGGACGAGCTGTGCCGGATAATCATTTGGAGACTTGGCGATTGTGTACGGCAAACGCCCGCTCGGGTTCTTGTCGCCATAGATTATATCTACTAGTGCGTTACCCGTTTCTGTCCCTCCAAGACCAGCCCAGACCACCGCCGTCACGTTTGGGTGCTCGATCCATGGCTCCAGGATTAGTGGGCCGACCGAATTGATGACGACGATTGTGTTACTGTTTTGCGATGCGACCGCCCGGACCAGTGCATCACCATTTAACCACGCCGTGAGGTTGTTCCTGTGCATACGACGCGTGTGCAGATATTCTGTTAAGAAAAAAAACATTCTTTCCTAAATGATTCGAGGGGCCCTACCTGTCACCCGCATTGCCATCCACTGAGTCGAGGCCGCCCTCGCCTGAGTCGGACTGCAGGAACACAATCGCAACGTCCTGTTGTATAGCGGCGGCAGCAGCAGCAGTGAGGTTGAAGTCGTCGAAGAACCATGAAAAAGACGTATGGTCTCTGCGGGCCCGCGTCTGGAACGCCTCATATGGCTGTATGATATGATCCATTCAAACAGCGTGGGATAAATAAAACACAAACCCGTTTACCAATGACGAAACGAAATACATACCGAAATTTTGTAGGTGAACCGTGCGACCCTACGTCCCAATGTGAGCAGTGGGAAAGGCGCATCACTGGAATATTGCTCATTCTCGATAAACAATGCACGTACCCCGATCCCCAGCCGATTGCCAAAACGCCGTCCACCCCAGCTTGAAGTAGAAAGTCATGAGGTCCTCCAAAGGCTCCAACACGTGAGAACTTATTAGGTCCTGCAATACGTGCAGGGCCCGCATCAGATCCAATCAATATGAACTTCCGAGGTTTCTTCAGCGGGAGGGCGTCATTGACATTCTTCAATAGCACGATGCTACTCGTGTCAATCTCCCGCACGAGATTTCCGTGGTCACCTTGTACGTCTATATGCTCGTTCGTCGCTTCATCGAGGAAAGAGAACGCATTGAAGTTGGTCTTTGGGTAGTTCGGCGAGTCCTGACCGAGGAAGTACCACGATGCGAGGACCCGCGTCGCCATATCGTCCACGCGCGCCTCAGGGATCGTTCCGTTCTCGACGTATGCCGTGAGATTCGCACCAAAATACGACGCGTTGGAATCTAATGGGGGGATAATGTTGCCTGGCATGGTCATGTCAAGCCCGGCCATCGCGCTAATGGTCGAATGCTGCGCCGTCCAGTCGGACATTACGAACCCTTGGAGTCCGAGCTCATTTTTGAGGATGCTGTTGATTGTATGATCGTTCTCGCATGCGTACGTCCCATTGATCAGATTATAAGAGCACATCACCGATGTGAGCCCAGCCATGACACTGCGCAAGAACGGCGCCACGTAAATCTCGTGTTGCGTCCGGTCATCGACGTTGGAGCTTTCCATCATACGTTGGTTCTCTTGCTCACTGTTCCGCATGTCTCAACCGTCAGTGTGTACTTGACATAACCACCAAAGACTTCTCACTTGTTAATATAATGCTTGGCACAGGTCTGAACGCCTGCGGACTGCATACCAAGGACGGTCTCATATGCTCCAACGCCGGCCAAGAAAGGATCGGCGCCGAAGCCCTCCCAGTTGCGTCCGCCTTGAGCAATACGTCCGATGTTCATCATTGGACCAAGAACGATGTTGACACCTTTGCCAACATGTTCTTTACCCATCGCAACGCCACGGGCGCGGAGTAACGAACGCTTCCACCTGTCGTTGTCCTTAACAGTCTGAGACTCGGAGGAAAATCGGGAAAAAGCAGCGTCAATACCCACGTGGACGCAGCGTTGATACCAGCAGGGAAAACAGTGACAAAATCTGCATTATTCACTCCGAGAGGGGAGTCATTAAGACAGAGACCGGGGAAGTCGCCGATGGGAGAAATATTGCCGCTGCAGCGGCTGTTCGCCCAGCCCACGCCAGTGGTAATGTTGACCTTCTGTTCGAGCGACCAGTTGGCGACCTACATGAAAAATGAAGATAAATAAATAAAAATGATAATCAGGTCAACGCGGGGTCGGTAAGGTAAAAGTTACGCGACGGCACTGATAGAATAGAGGACAGACGAAATGTGGAGAAATGGGATGTAAATTGGGTCAAGATGACTTCACATGCCACTTCGGCTGCTTACCAGCCCACACGATTGCAGTATACGTTGCACAAACAACCGTACAAGCGAGGTGCCTCGAAAGTCCCTGAAAAAACTTAGTATACCCACCTTGGTCTTGGCCTTGTGATAGGCCATCGCCCAAGCTGGCGCAAAATCGGGGACTAACGCTGGACTCTCAACTGGTGGTGGATGTTTGGGCGAATTCGCAGGATAAACGCCCGGAATGGGAGGCACAGAAGACGGCGATGGGAAGGGTTCAAACGTATAAGGGGTGACCGGGATGACAGATGGCCCCGGTTCTGTGAGCACACTGATACTCGTAGTTGTCAAAAGCACCGAGGAGGGCAGAGGCGAGTTATTGTTAAATGAGCTAGCTGAACTGGGTATTGAGGGCGTGCCCGAGTGGATTGGTGATAAGGGTGAAGGAGGCGGCGAAGAAGACGCAGATGGAATGGAAGGCGAAGGCACGGCCGATGCGCGTGCGGCGACCACAAGAGTGAGGACGGCAGAGATCCACATGAATGCGTAACTATGGGACTCTGTGACTAGTGGGTAGGGCAGGGAAAGAATTGCACCGAAAAGAAAATAATCGAAAGGATGAGCTTTTAGGTCGGTTCCTAGTTCAAGGGGAAGTGCGCGGAGAAGCACACCCTGTTTCTTTACGGAAGATTTGGAATAGCATTGAGTCGTCGAAGCGTGGAACGCCGCATGGTGATGAAATGGGAAAGAGGATCCGGAAGTTCTGGCTTTACAAGCACTATGGATCCCTGCACGATGCCCGACATCGCGATATGATCCTGCGGAACCTCATTTCAATGAGTTGGGGACTGTCACCCTGGTGACTTGAAGGCTTTCAATGTCCTGGTCTGGTCTCGCTAATACACTATCGTAACACATTTGTGCTT
>Ga0307516_10009481_pt1 | contig 10844 bp, 12 predicted proteins | sample 19_EM_MG_FD_203310 | JGI IMG/M metagenome (GOLD analysis project Ga0307516, IMG submission 203310) | Populus trichocarpa ectomycorrhiza microbial communities from riparian zone in the Pacific Northwest, United States - 19_EM | ecosystem: Host-associated > Plants > Roots > Unclassified | place...
CCTACATTTTGTTGTTCGTCCCGCCCGAACCGGGCGGGGGGGGGGTGGGGCCCCCCCGGCCAAAAAAAAAAAAAAAAAAAAAAAAAAAAGCTTGGCCGCCAGATGTGTGTGCCTGCCTTGGCATGGTATGACATGGCATGGCATGGGGGGGGGGGGGGTGGTTACACACGCAGGTGGCGCCGGACGGACAAGCGGCGGCCGGCCGGCGCGGGCACGGGCACGGGCGGACACACCTGTGTCGCCGCCGCCCACCGACCCGGCCCGTTGAGCCTGTCCGTTCTGCGACGGAACTTGCCCGTGTCCGCCGCGGCTTGTGCCGTCCGCCGGCGACGATCTTTATGTATCTAGAGCATCAAAGTAGTTACATACTATGTGCTCTAGAGAGTCTATCATGTGTACTAGCATGATAGCTAGCGACGATCTCCGGCAGCCGAGGCTAGACTAGCGGCGCTCTCCGACAACCACACAGATACTATATATAAATAACGTGTAAAGTATCGTAGTTATATACATACTTAATACTCTACGTCGGCAGCGGGCTGCAGCCGTGTCGCCAGCCGCAGCAGACTGGACGTGCGCTCCTTCGGCTGCGGATTGGCTCGCGTGCCGGGTGCAGCTCTCCGGGCTCGCCGGGCGAATCGGGCTGCGACACAGCGCCAAGACCACGGCCGCCCGCATCGCGCCGCACCGCACCGCATCGCATCGCATCGCATCGCAGCGCCGCGCCTGCGCCTACATGCAGCGACGGCGAGACAGAGAAGGTCGCCGCCGTCGCTACGGCGACTCGCATTCGTCCCACTTGCGCGACTCCCTCTCTTGTACATAAGTACACACACCAACCACACACAATACATACATCACCCACACCATACACACACAATACATACATCACACAATACATACATCACCCACACCATACACGCACAATACATACATCACACAATACATACATCACCCACACCATACACGCACAATACATACATCACACACACACACGGCATACATAGGTACAATGTACCACATCTACATATGCACATCCATACAGCAGCTGAACTTCTGAAGAGGAGGGAGATATGTAGAATCGCATGCGCGCGGTCAAAAATAGACCCACCTGTGTATGGATACAATAGATAGATACAGAGTACATACTCTGTGAGTCTATCTAGGCAACTACATATGTATAGTACATGAGAGTACACGCCCGCACCCCCGCAGTCGTCGCTGACTCGCTGGCCCGGGGCTGAGGATTCGGAATGTGAGACCGCGGCCGACCGGGATGGTCCGGAGCTGTCGCTCGCCAGCCCCCGTCCGCGGCGTGTTTCCTTTTCCGGGCGGACGCCGGGTTTCAGCCCCCATCGGGAGCGATCGCGCTACTCTACTCTAGGGGGGCCGAGTGATCCGCACGTGCTTAGAGTACCAAGTATCTACTCTACATGTGTAGATACTTGGGTATGTATCGTATCTACGTGGCGGATCCCTTCGCGTGCGCTGTTGTCCGGGGGGGGGGGGGGTGGAGTGTTGCCGGCAGACACGTTCGCTCCCCGCGCTATGTAGCCGGATGGAGCGGTCCCGCTTCACGCGCCGAGAGCTGTCGGCGTCGCCGTCTGTGGCGTCCGGTGGGAACAGCCGCAGCATGTAACTATCTGCAACGCGTGCGGCAGACTGCACTTGCGAGTCCGGAGTGGCGGCGGCTGCCCCGTTCGTGGCTGTATGTGGATACCTGAGTGAACATTTTTCGGGTCGCAAGAGGCGCTGACGTCACTCGCTGTACTTCCCTTTTTTCTTTTCGCTTTCCTCTGATGTCTTACATGATATATTGGTGCGGACGAGCACAGACGGAGACCGCCCGAGATCGGGGAATCCAAGTGTGGAGTCCGTGCTGCCGCTCGCTTTCGACCACGCACGAACTGGAGCCAGCCGTCCTCCCGCAAACACCCGACGAGAGAGGGGGGGGGGGGGGCAGACCTGATGATGCGTACCGTGGGAAGAGAAAGAAAAAAAAAAGATATCTGTGTCTGTATGTACGAAGAGTTAAAAATAACGAGCGGATGGCGGACGGTCTCCGGGGCGTCCTTGCAGTGGTTCTACATGCCCGATCCGCACATTCCGCGCTGCACGCCGAGCCGGCAAACCGTCTCCATCTCCTCTAGAGGCGGCGATCATGTCGTGTCTGTCTTGTCGTTGTCGTGCTGTCCCCCGGCGCGAGTGACTCGATGTGCATGACTCCATCCGATCCGTCCCCGTGCGGGCGACGATGGGGGGCGGCGGTGCGCTCGACGAGGGCGAACGGACGACGTGGTCCGATCGTGTTCGCGAGCAGTTTGTTTGGTCCGCACAAGCTGCGGGCAGGAAGGTACCACCACACGCTCCGGAGAGCGTCCGATAAAAATAACAGCCTGCATGCAGCTGATAATTTTATTTTATTTTTTAAATAAATTTTTTTTTTTTTTTTTTTTTTTTTTTTCCTTCTCGCATGCGCGGATGCAGCACCCAGTCGATGCGTGTGACTCCGCGCGCTCCCAGCCGCTCCCCGCCCGTCAAAGACAGACAAACAACTCGCTGTTACACATGTACATGCATGCAGCACATGCCTATAGGCTAGCCGGATCGAGCGTGGCTTCCCTTGGCGCCTTGGCATCGGCTTGGCACCGGAGCCCGGTTATAGTTTCGGTAGTTGAGTCTTCGGCATGAGTTAGACATCATCATGGTATGTATCAGACTTCCTTTTTTTTGAGCACTCTGCAGACCGTTGAGTGGCACTCGCCCACGCCGCATGGAGGATGCTGGAGATTGCTCGCGCTGGGCATGTGCGCCGTTCCGCAGGCCGAGGGTGCGGGCTGCCACTTGCTGCTCCGCTGTGCCGCCAGGGAAGGGAAATCTCCGCCTCTGCCCGCCGGGAGTCGCGGACAAATCGCCAGCGGCTCGTCGCGACGGCACACGCTCTTCTCCGTTCCGGCCACTCGCTCACTGCCGGAGAATTCTCCACCGCTGCCGGCCAGGAGTCGCGGATAAATCACCAGCGGTGATTGCCCGCGCCGGGCATACATATGCGCCGTACGGAAGGCCGGGGGTGCGGGCTGTCATTTGCTGCTCCGCTGTGTTGCCAGGGAAGGGAGATCTCCGCCTCTGCCCGCCGGGAGTCGCGGACAAATCGCCAGCGGCTCGTCGCGACGGCACACGCTCTTCTCCGTTCCGGCCGCTCGCCCACTCGCTCGCTGCTGGAGGGCACATGACGTCGATCGACGGGGTTTGGCGGGGGCTGCGGCGGGATATCCCCGCAAGTGCCTACGACACATCCGCCCCCTGCCGAATGCCGAGCCCACGATGCGATGCTGATCCGCAGCCAGGCCCAGAAACAAGCGGACAAGCGTCGAGCACCCCCCGCCCGGCCAGCCAGCCAGCCAGCGCGCCCAGCTCAGCCCGGGCTGAGCGCCGTCGACACCGCGGCCCCGCGCGCGTTCGAGCCTCCTGTCGCGGTCTCCACGCTGCAATGCGCCGAGCACGCAGCTGCCGGCGCGTGTGTCCGTGCGTGAGTGGATCACTCTGGTCAGGAGTCGGCAGCAGCTGGCTGGGACGCAGCTCGTCCGCCGAGGCCGGTGACTGCGGGCTCGCGGGCGGTTGCGGCGATGCGGCCGTGCGGGCTGGAGCCGCCACGGCAGCTCGAGCACCACGTGCGCGGATGCGAGTCGTGTCTCCGATGGCTCCGGCGTCTCATCAGAGCTGAGCTGTGCTATGCTCCGCTGTCTCGCCAGAGCTGAGCTGTCCTCGACCTGGCCCCCCCCCCCCCCGCTCCCGGTTGAGCCGAGCCCGCTCAACTCCGAGGCAAACCCGCGACGCTGCAGGGTTGGCTGGCTGGCTGGCTGGCTGCTGCTGCTGCTGCTGCTCTTGGCGCGCCAGTCCCTCCCGCAGCAGTGCGGTGCAAGCGCGCACCGTGTTCTTGCGGGTGCGCTAGCGGCCCGACCAGCTGCCCCGCCGGTCCTGCATCGCTCGCTCGCTGCACTGGAGCGGATGGACATGGACGGCAGGATGGACGTGCATCCGATATCTACGTCTTCGGAAAAGCAGCATCTGCGGGAATACGCACGGTGTGCGGGGCGGGCGACACATGTGCTCTTCTCATGTGCGCTCCGTATGCATGTATCCACGGATGTATGGACAGCGTGTGTATCTCGTATCTATCTACGTATCTACGCATCTCCGTGGCGCTGGGCTGGGCTGGGCGGGGCTGGGCGTGTCCTCTCGGATGCCTGCCATCTCGCCGTTTCCGAGGAGGACGAGGGTGGACGCCGCTATTGACTGCGAGGTCTGGAGACTTCTCACCCCCACCAGCAGGGGGGGGGGCCTACTGGCGGCCGGTGTTTCTGCGACCTCGATTCGCACCTTGCCACCAGCAGGGGCCGGGGTCGTGGTTCATCCGTGCTATGTATATATGAATACGCACATAGATATCCACAGACACAAAAGACAAGAAAAGAAAAGAAAAGAAAAGAGTCCCGACGTCCGGCTACGGCGATTATTGTCGTGGCCGCGGCGATCCCTGCCGGAACGAGAGACTCCTTCCTTTCTTTTTCGCCCGCACGGGACGATCTTCCTCGCCCAGCCGACGGCTAACGCCTCTCAGCCACGGTGGGCTGCAAGCACCAGTGCTCATTCGGCCCACCGTTTCGCTCCGCCGTGCCGTCTCCGCCTGGCCACAGCACCGTCCGCCGCCGTCCTCCTCCGTCCTCCTCCGTCCTCCTAGCCACATCAGCAGAGACCTGCCCCATGTCGGCCTCCAGATTGGGCCGTTCCACAGTATCCCCAACCCCAATCCCAATCCCAATCCCCAATCCCAATCCCAATCCCACCTCGGCTGCCGATGTACCCTCCTCCCTAGTCTGTCGTCTTCGTGACCGACCGACTGAGCGACTGACCGCCCGACTGACTGACTGACTTCCCCATCCTGCGGCACTCCCTTCCACCTTCCCCCCCTCTCTCTAGCCTGCCCTGTGAGAGCGCCGGCGGCCTGCGATGGCGAGATTATCGGAATAGGAGGCCTCGAGGGCAGATATAAGGCACTGTCCCTCGCCGCTTCTTTCGCTTCACTCCCGATCCGACCTGCATCCGCTCGCACACTCGCATTCGCTCCCAGTCCTCATACAGTCCTCCTCTCAGTCCGTCTCGATATCCAATCGCCTCTTCCTCTCCCACAACTCCTCCCTCCGCTCTCCAATCCGGCATCAACGATGAAGGGCTGGCTGTCTGCTGCCGCATTTGCGTTCGTGGCCTCCGCCGCCGCGCTGCCCGCCAGCCAATCTAGCGGCGCCAAAAACCTGTTGAAGAGGGTGGTGTCGTCCGACGGCACCTGCGGCGGCAGCGCCGGATACACTTGCTCGACCTCCTCCTACAGGTGCTGCTCGCAGTGGGGCTGGTGCGGCGACGACGCCGAACACTGTGGTATGTGCATCCTGTCGAATCGGCATGCTCCCTCGTGCAGATGACTGACGTGCAATCACAGGCGCTGGCTGCCAATCGGCATTCGGAGTACGTCCACACCACCGCTGCCACACATATGCCTGTCATGGCTCGTTTCATAGGCCGCCAATAGCTAACGTCGAAACAGTCCTGCTCCGGATCTGGCTCCCAGACCACCGCCACCACCACCACCACCGCCCCGTCTGATCCAACGCCACCGCCAGCCGGTGGCCGCGCGAGGCCCGGAAATGTGCCCTACGGTGAGAGCTGTCTTCTGCACGGCGCAGGGGGAGCGGCATACATACTGACCGTCGATTTTTTTTTTCAGGCGCGATCATCTCGACCTGCTCGCGTCCCGGCGTCGTCGCTCTTACCTTCGACGACGGCCCGTTCACCTACACTAGCCAACTGCTAGACACACTATCCGGAGCCGGCATGAAGGCGACCTTTTTCCTGAACGGCCGGAACTGGGGCGCCGACGACATCACCAGCGGCAGCAAGAGCGCCTTGGTCCAGCGCATGGTGGCCGAGGGCCACCAGGTCGCCTCGCACACGTGGGACCACGCGGACCTGACGACCCTGAGCGACGCGCAGGTCGCCGCCGAGATGACGCAGTTCGAGACGGCGCTCATGAGCATCATCGGCAAGGCGCCGACATACATGCGGGCGCCGTACTTCTCGTGCGGCGCGGCGTGCCTCAACGTCATGAACTCGCTTGGCTACCACGTCGTCGGCACGGACCTCGACACCCTCGACTGGCAGGGCTCGATCCAGTCCAGCAAGGACATATTCGCGAGCGCCCTCAACGCGGCCAGTCCGAGCAGCAGCTCGTTCCTCGTGCTCGCGCACGACGTGCACGCGGCCACGGTCGACTCGCTCTCGCCGTTCATGATCGCGACGATCCAGGCGCGCGGCTTCCAGGCCGCGACCGTGGGCGAGTGCCTGGGCGACCCTGCCGCCAACTGGTACCGGACGGTTTAGGCAGCCGATGGTTTTGGTTCTCTCCTTCCGTCACGTCAGAGTACATAGCAGGCATGCCATCTCGGCGAAAAAGATAATCTAATTTCCGACAGCATGTAGACGCGAGTATCTAAGGGATGTTTTTTTTTTATAATTTTATTTCATTTTATGTGTACCGTGCGATTAAATGATTTCTTATGAGCAAGGGGCCTGTAGTTAATGTTAGGACGAAGGGACTTGGGGGGGATGGGGTCGGATAGATAGAATGGGACGGGACAAAAAAAAAAGCAATCACAACTGAAATCTGAAGTGAAGGGGGGGGACGCAGCTAAACACCCGCCGATACCGGCATGGCATCCGTCGGCCAACTGAGCGCACCAGGCCATCCGCTCGATGTATGTAAACAGCATCTCGAGTTGGAGGGCAACCGCGAGGAAATGCGGGGAGAGACAAGACGATAAGGGCGTCCGTCCGTGCTGATCTTGCCCTCCCTGCTCGTGCATAACTACATACTTGAGTACATATGTGTGTGTCGACCACATGTGGTTGACGTCATCCGCACGGAAGGTGGGGCACGTCTTCTTTTCTTTTTTTTTTCTTTTTTTTTTCTTCCTTTTTTTCTTTTCTTTTTCTCCCCGTACAACCGTTGCTAGGGCAGCGGGGCAGCGCGTGGCGTGGCTGTGGCTGTGGGCACAGCGGCTCACTCGCGGCAGGCCACCGCCACTACTATTTTCGCACGGACCATGCAGCTCCCCGATGACACCGTGTATCTACATATCTACATAGATACGTGCAGTTGCATGCAGCTCCAGGGCCGTGGGATACATAGGGCTGCCTTTCCTTTCCTTTCCCGGGTGCGTCCATAAGCTCTGTGAGTGCATGTGTGCACCAGACGCGGGTTCCCGCACCGCGACACAATCGAGCGTTTTTTTCGTGCTATGTACATATGTACCCGCGGCCCAGTGGACGAGGGGCTCCAGAAGCCGGGAGTTGCACAATGCACCTGTGCAGTGCTTACGTACGGGCGAACCATACGGTGGCACGTGGGTACCACCGCGTTCCGCTGGAAGGGGAGCATCACCGCGCCGTCACTCGCTCCGGAGACACACCGTTGATGGCGACGGGGCAGCCCACCGCTGTCCACGCGTGCTTCGGATATCCGACACTCCGCGGTGTGCTCGGCAGCCTGACCGACGTCCAGCAGACTACACGCAGCTATCCCCGTCCCTCCGGGGGGGAGAGGAGATCACTGCCAGTCAGCCCGCATGACCATGACTCGAGGGGACGCTTCTTTCTTTCTTTCTTTCTTTCCTTCCTTTCCTTTCCTTTTTTTTTGTCCACATGCCAATCTCGATGCCCGCATGTCAAGTCTACATACACGATCACCCCCTGGTCCCACGTCCAGCGGTTAGCGTATCTAGCGATGTAATATCTACTCTACCTGCTACCGTTCAACCGACGAAGCCCATCCGCGAACGAGATTGTGGGAGGTGCGCGCTTTCCTCCCTGCTGCTAATCCTTTTTTTTTCTTTTTTTTTTTTTAGAGGTGAACTCTCGCCCCTCCAAATCTCTTATTTGCTCCAAATATATTCCCCCCACAAACCAAACCAAAATCTCTCAGTTGCTCCATTTAGTCTCGCTTGACTCCTTCGCCAATTCCGTCATCACTCATCACTATGCTAGCGCTCTTTAACGAGAAATCTCTTTCCCTCAGGGTCCGGAAGGAAAAGTCTGAGTCCGCAAACCCCGAACTAGGGAAATTGGGGGGGGGGGATAATCGGTTAGATAGCATCCGGAACTCGGCACAAATGTGTAGTGTCCGGGGATTCCGTAATGATTTTCCGATGGCCACGGAAGTTGCGTTGATTTGAAAGTTGGTGACTCCTAGCCGCCTTAACAAATTAGAGTGAGTGAATACTACATATCTTCTCCACCATCTCCTTTTTGGTGCGTGATCGGCTGGGGGTCATCAAGACTATGTACTTACTTAGGTACTTGTTAAAAAAAAACAACTTTCAGCGAATGACACTTCATGATCCAGCAGAGCGGGGGGGGGGGGGAGATGGCACGGCTCGGGATATCCGTGACGCTAGTAGTTACTCTGCAGCGTGGCCGTCGCGACACCAATTATGTACATACCACAGCAAAAGAAAACCCCCCCAAATTTCAGTGTGTTTGCGCTCACCACCCAAGTACTGTACTTATCTCTGTGCTTTTACAGCATCTGGTCCGAGACCGTGGGGTTAGGTCCGTGCAATAAGGCCGGATGCGGGCGCACACATGCTCGACGGCGAACGAACGAACAGCGTATGTATATAGGCGGGTGTGGGCTGCGGATCGGGGGTTGCAGACATTTCTGCTTAGTGTGGAAAGCGCGCCGGGGGAGGGGGGATCGATTGGTGGAGCGCGAAACAGTATTCGCTGAGGGTGGGGTGTGGTGGGAGCAAATACGGCATCACTGGGTGAGAGTTCGCTCGCGATGCTGGCGAGTTTTCATATATGTTATGTAGTTAGATATGCCATGTGGCATTTAATCTGACGTCCCAGTCGCGAGTTTGGGGCCTCTCCAGGGGCGGATGGATTTGCTTCAGATTCCAAGAGACGTCGAGGCCATCGTTCCTCTAGCTTCGTATGCACACGAACACCGCATGTTCACCTCGGCTGCATACATACATAGTGTCCCAAAGCTGATGATGATGATGCTTCATTGATCGTGTGCGACCCTATTGGATCATGACGATATTATATACAGTCCTTTCCCATTCGCCGTCCGCTGTGCCCTCGAACAGTCCGCCAGCGGCTCGCGGCGACTCCCCCTGCCCCCGCCCGGCCTGTCCCCGAAAAGAAAGAGAAAAAGAAAAAAGAAAAAAGAGAAGGAATGAAAGAGAGAGAGAGAGAGAGTAAGAGAAAGACTCATGGATGACATGGGAGAAAGAGACGGAACGAAAGAAAGGACAAAAGAGCGTGCCTAAGGAGACCGTATATCTCCCCTCCCTCTCCCCCGTTTGTTCTAGTGGCAGCTCCCGCGGCCCCACCCTCGCCCCCACCCTCGTCGTTCTCAAGAAAGTCCAGGATCGCTCCAGTGAACCGCTCGTCCGCAAACAGTTCCCTGATTGCGAACCGGTTCTTCGCTCTTCCTGTCTTTTTCCGTATCTCTGCCCACATTATCTTCTGTTGCGGCCTCCACCTGTCGCAGTTCTTGAACAGGTGTTCCCTTGTCTGCGTCTTGTACTGACACCGCCCGCACTCCGCCGTGTTCGAGTTCTTCGTCCACTTCAGGTATTGGCCTGTGCGGCAGTGCCCCGTCTTGAGCTGGTGGTACCTCCCTGCCAGCCTCTTCGGTCCTCGTGCCACCATGTTGTTTTGGTGCATCGTTTTCGGCATCTGGTACTTCTTCCCTTTGACCCTCTTCTTCGACCATGTCCACGCCTCTTCCCACTTAGTGTCCCAAAGCAGAGCGCCTCTTGTATGTAGAATTGCCTGGCTTCGAGTGATAGCTGGTGCCCTCATACTTAAAACATGGCCCAAACACATATGTACATACGTATGTATGTATGTACTTATGCATCCCAGCGATATCTCCAGCGACTCCAATTCCAATTCTCTCGTGCAAAAACAGAAAAAGAGAAAAAAAAACTGTCCTGTGGAAACGCCGTGGCGACAAAAAAAAAATTGATTGCCTTGCCTGGATAATTTTCTCTCCCGCCAAGTCTTCATACAATGTATGCAGCAGCTTGGGGCCTACTTAGTTTCTCATAGTATATACTGTATACCGCTGCACACAGTCACATAGGTAGGTTAGATATCTCTTTTCTCTCACTGTTGTCCTAGCTCTGCTGTGACCTCGATTGGATCGCCGAAAGACACGATGCACTGTCAGCCGTGGCCCCGGGGGGGGGGAGGGGTGAACTCGAAAAGGAACAAAACATCACGATCACTCGGGAGACGAGCATGTAAGCCACACAGCCTATATATGGATGTCTCTGCCGAGTATTACCGAATCTACCATTACCCCCCAACTACACACCTATATATCCATACCGCGTGGCCTTTTGACAGGTTACGAGCCCGGCTTGAGCGCTTTGTATGTACGTAGTTACTCTACTATGTACAATGTATGTAGGTACGCACCAGCTGACGATCTTGCCCCAACCCGTCTTAACTAGCACCAAACAATCCCCCTTGTTCAAAACAGTGTCCTCTCACCGATTATGTATACCGTCAAGAAGGATTTCCACAAAAAACCAATAGGGGATCCCCACCGAACGTCTCGATCTTGCGAACTAACTAACTACATATAACATCAAAGGATGTTGGAAATGTGCTGAGGTTCGACTAGAGCGTTCGGGGATATCCGTCGAGCAACTCTGGCAGAGAGCGCTACAAGGAAGGAAGAAAGGGCGGCGCGGAAGACTAAAGGCCATATCCCC
>Ga0307516_10009482_pt1 | contig 10843 bp, 10 predicted proteins | sample 19_EM_MG_FD_203310 | JGI IMG/M metagenome (GOLD analysis project Ga0307516, IMG submission 203310) | Populus trichocarpa ectomycorrhiza microbial communities from riparian zone in the Pacific Northwest, United States - 19_EM | ecosystem: Host-associated > Plants > Roots > Unclassified | place...
TGTTGAATTTACCATAGAATTAGTAATTGAATATGTTGGAATAATTATTAATTTTACTCTATTATTGCATGATTTGTGTTTAATTTTTTTTCTATTTATTTTGATTGTTATTCTAGAGTTTTTTTTTAATTTATTGTTTTGTTGTATTGGCATAATTATTGAATAATTTTTTTAATTGTAATTCTTAATGTTGAATTTACCTTAGGATTAGTAATTGAATATGTTGGAATAATTAGTATAGATTGGGTCAATTGGTTGTGGCTTTTGTTAATATGTGCAGGTTTGTGGATTTGAGTAGTATCCAGTATAGGGGAGGTGCTGTCAAATTTTTTTTTAACATTTGAATTTAATTATATAATTATTTGTATAAAATTGTGTAGATGCGTAGAATGAAATCCAGTGCTGGTCGCTCACGTACGGTCGCAGCTTGTTCGTCTAGCAGCGATGATGATATTTTCTTAGGTGCCTCTCAAGAAGAGGCACCTACACCACCTGCGCCGTCAACCGATGCTGCCTCTTCCAGCGCTACTTCACAGCGTAAAGGCGGGGTGCCTTCGCAGCGGAATCAATTTTCCCGCAAGTACGAGGCATAGTGGAAGGACGACCTTTCAATGTAAGTTTGTTAAGGTTTTAATTTTTTTTTTTAAAAAATTACAACATAATTTATGAAGTAATCACTATTTAATTTATTTCATTTCTTTTCAAGTTCACAAACATTGAGGCCGTCCGAGTAATATCATCGGCATTTAAATCATTGATGGAGATTTCATTATTTCAATGGAGTCAGATATCCAAGCATCTTGAATGGATGCCTCAAATCAATGCATGGTTTGACAGATTTCAGGTTGGTGTTAATTTATAATTTTCAGCTTATTTCTAATAAATTATTAATATAATTGTAAATAAATTATTATTTTTATTTAAACTTTTTTATTTATACACAGCACAAATTCTGCTGGGACAGTGAGCATAACACTGTTGTGAGAAGGGTGTGGGAAAATCACGCGGCAATTAGGTAAGATCAAAAACAATACAAGATTTTTTTTAGACAAAAATTTATGTTTCGAAATGTAATTTTTGGTTGCGTGAAGTAGGTTGCGTGATTTTTGGTATGAAGCATAAAAAAGGGCAAAAAAAACCGCGAGGGATAGGGGTTTCCAAGGCTGGAACGATGTTGCGGTTTGGAGGGATTTCAAACCGATATACATCTCGGAAGATATATGGCCGCACTATCTTGAGCACGTGACATCTGAGCGGTTCACACGACGCTCACAATTCGGTGATGGCAACCGGAATCGGCCAATTCATGGCTCGGTGACAACGCACACTGGCGGCTCCGTTCTGTTTGCTGCACATACAAAACGGATGGTAAGATTAATTTAAATGAAATATATCGTTAAATTAAGTTGTTGTTAATATATCTTTTTTCATTATAGGCTGCGTCTCTTGGACGTGAGCCGAGCCCGATGGAGCTGTCTGTGGAGACACACGTGCGGAGTCAAGACCGCCAAAAGGGGGCGCAATAGTTCGTTGATAACCGTGCTCAACATTTCGTGGTATGTTTGTTCAACCATTTTATTTTGTAAGTTATTATGTTTATTGAATTGAATATGATGATTACTTTTTATTTTTATTTTTAGGAGACCTATAATAATCGGTTGAGGAAGAGATACGGGGATGATATTTTGACCCATCCGGAATTCGATCCGGATTTGTGGATGGAGGTTGGATCGTCAGGTGGACCCGATAAAAATCGGGTTTACGGGCTCTCCAACACTACGGCCGACAACTTGCGGTCGACCCGTAGTGTTTCAACTGTTGGGAGCTCCCAATCAATATCGAGCTCCCAATCTAAGGAGTTCGTGGCCTTGCAGCAACACACGGCTCAGCTCACCGAAAAATACAACCACCTATCAGCGGAGTACGCACAACTCAAAGCGTCTCATGCAGAACAAAGAGCGGAGTATTAAGAGCTTCGCGAAATGGTCATGAACATGGCAACACAGAGTGGAACGTGTGCGCCTAATCCTTTTTGGCCGCATAACCGCCAGCCTCCTCCAGGACCTCCTCCTCCTCCAGCTCCACCTTTATATTAATTTGTAATAAACATTATTTACCTTCAAAATTTCCTTTAATATTTTTTTTGAAACAAATTCAGTTTGTAATGAATATTATTTAACTTTGATTTTTTTTCTTTTTGATGTTCAATATAAATTTTATTTGCATAATTGGTTTGTATTACCATTAATTTATATAGTTTTATATTATATATTCTAAATAATTTTTTAAAAACAAAATTTGAAAAAAACTATTACCAAGGGTTTTACTGACGGAATAAAACCGTCAGCAACTGACAGTAGCATTCCCGACGCATTTACAGACGGATATATTCGGTCGGTATTTTAAACACTCACCGACAGTCTTACCGACGGACTTAATCCGTCGGCATTTGACAGAAGCTACAACACTTACTGACGACTTTACAGACGGATATATTCGGTCGGTATTTACCGACAGATTTACCAACGGTTTTTTTCCGTCGGTAAATCACGATATCACCGACGGAATAAAAATCCGTCGGTATATTTCAAGCGGGAATCTTTTTTTTGGCGCGCAAATTTCGTCTGTAAAACCATCGGCAAATGGTTTTTTTGTTTTCCCTACTGATATAGCGACGGAATGGGGAATCACCGACGAAAGGAAAGGCGATGGACATATGCTGTCGGTGATGATTCCGGTAAATAAATCACCGACGAACTTCTAATCACACACCGACGGAATGTGTCCGTCGGTAAAACTATGAAATCTTGTAGTGCATCTTGTCATTCTTAATTATTTATACACGGTTCCAATGAGACTTTCTTTGTTTCCTTGACATGGATTTCTTTGTTTATTTATTTTTCTAGGGCTTGCTTTATTTCCTTGTCATGACTTGCTTTGTTTCATTGCTTCTGCACATCTTTGTTCTCGTGAGTTGCAGAATGACATTTTGTTCTTGTGACTAGTTGGTTTTGTTCGTGTTTCTCGTGACTTGTCATCATGACTTTGTTTCTGTCTATGTTCGTGCTTCCTATGACTTTATACGATGAAGTGGAGTAGTTTGAGACTTGAATTGTTGTTATTATTCATTTATTTCTGCAAAGGTAACTTAGTAGTACAATTGTGACTTGCCATTAGGAGTATTTGTCATGGCAGGTGTATGGGAGATAGCGCGGCAGCAGGGTCAATCAATTCATCACCGTATATAGTAGCTTTTCTGTCATCTTTCTCATCCATTATTCACATTGTTCATCTGAAAATCTAGGACAGTCTTCCTGTCATTGTTTATCTTTCTCATTCATTTTTTCATTAGTCTTCCCGTTATTATTCTTGCTTATCTTATTGTCATTGATCCTGCTTCCCATGATAGAGAGATGATTTTTTCTTCATTTTCCTGCACAATCGTGAGGTTAGAAATCTTAAACCTTCAACTTCTACAGAAATATAGAAGTACGAGTCCTCAAAGAAGATAATCGGTTATACCAACTTCTGACCAATTAATCAATCCCTTTCCCTATTAGGTTTCCTAAAACACATAAATATAATAAAACAATAATTTAATTTTTTTTCAAGTCTCATGGATGTTATTGTACAATTCAGGGTTGATTAAGGTTTCAACAAATATTACCTGAAGATCAAATTTATTTTTTTAGATTTTCCTCAACTCTTTAAGGCTGAATTGTCACAAGCCATCAAATTATCTGACTTTCAACAATAATCCATACAAACCATCATATCATAGGTTTCCTAAAACACATAAACACAGTGGAAACAATAATTTTTTTTTCAAGTCCCAAGGATCTTATTGTATAATTCAGGTTGTTTAGGATTAATTTGAGCAAATATTATCTGAAGATCAATTTTTTTTCTTTTTTTAGGTTATTCTTAACTCTTTAAGGCTGAGTTGTCACAAGCCACCCAATGATCTTGCCTTCAACAGTAATCTACACAAACCATCATATCAGAAATCTTTTAAAACCATTTTATGAGAGAGGAATTACTATGCCTTGAATGCTAACTCTTTTTTATTTATTTATGTTTTCAAGTGTTTTTTTTATTGTATGTTCTTTAACATACTTCTCTTCAGAAAATATAAGACATAATATTCTATTTATAGAAGAAACTTGATAATCTTATAAATAGTAAAATATCACTTTATCTCATGAATAATATCATGTATGTTATTTTAAGATAGTTTTAGGAATTTATAGCATAGTTATTAAACCCGGACTGGCTTGGCGGGTCAACTTGATGGCTGGATCAGTCCGGGTTAGGCGAAAGACCGACAAATGTAAAAAACCAATAAGACCTGATTGACCCGGCGGGTTGACTCATGACCCGGGCGGCCCTGGCGAACCCGGGTGAGACCCGACAATATATATATATATATATATATATATATATATATATATATATATATATATATTAAAGTAGAATTTAAAGGTTTGTAATTGATTACAAGTCTAGGTGTGCCTCTTTCAATTTCAGAGTTTTTATTTACATAAAAAGCTGCACACGACCAGGGTGATCGAGACTTTTAGATAAGACCTTTAGACTCGAGATCACGGATTTCAAGTATGCAATGCTGTTCTAAATCAGCATTCATTTATATAGGTCTTGCTTTTGTAGGTATAAGTTTTTCTGAAAAAGTATCTTCATATGCAAGATCAACGATGTGTTGTTTTCTTTTTTAGAATGTATTAGGTAAGTCTAAACAGATCTGTTGTTCAATCTTATTTTGTAAATAAATGATTTTCTTTTGTACATCAGAGTTTTGTAATTGTTTGTTGATACGACAAAAGAAAACATGGTTTTGTAAATCATGTAGATGAAATTATTTTCCATGAATCAGTGCATTGATATGATAGGTATGTATGGAGCATGCTTTAATCAAGTTCAAATTTCTAGTCTTAGATTTTTCTAAGAATGGAAAAACAAGTTTGATGCTATTGATTTTGGAGGTAATACAATTATGATGTGCTTGATATGGAGTGATCATGTCAATGAATGGAATGCCAAGAATGATGGTATGATTAATATCTTTTGTAACGACAAAGAATGTTTTAAGAGAAATGTCTTTGTTGAAAACAGAGGCTTGGGTTTTGCCTGCAATATGCAATTTTGAATTATTAGCAACAGAGAGTTTTTCAGAGGTATTTTGTAAAAATCGTTTTGGAACCACGCCTTCTTTGATGCAGTTTAAATCTGCACCTGTGTCAAATAAGGTAATAGTGTCAAGTTTGAAATCTTCTGAAAAAATAAGTGTTGTATAAACAAAGAGAAGTGAAGTGAAGGAGAAGTGAAGGGTTTAAAAAACTAACATTATATAAACAGTACGTGGTGTTGTTATACCTGAGAATGATCTTTAAGATCGGGTCACAGGTTTCCAGCCGATATACTAATTTTGTAAAAGAACAAAGGAGTAAATGCAAGCAAATATAAACAAATTTCTAATGCGAATGAATAAGGCAAGAACAACAATGTCAGGATCCTTGATCAAACACAGAGCATACTTAAATGTACAGAAATATAAAATATGGTAAGAATGTAAATAATAAAAATAGAATCTTACTTAAATTTGTAATGTAAATCAATATAGGAAATATTGGTTACAGAGGAGGAGAGTGGATATCGGTTACAAAATGGATATGGGTTACAGGGGAGAGTAAAATTTTCTCAGGGAAAAAGATAGTCTGCATTCTAAGGATTTATGAGTCCCTTTTTATAGACAAGTTGACATGGAAGAGGCCAAAACGTCTTTCGAAAAGCTTGAAGATTCCTTCAGAACCCATGTGAACCCATGAGGTATTGCCTGCCATGATTGGGTGACGACAAAATGGAAATTTCCCATGTTTTTTGTGGGACTTTCGTTTGTTGTCTTCTTGCCACCAACACTTTTTATCTGTTTGTAGCAGCAGGTAATATTTGTAGAAAATTGGCCTAAAACAAATGGGCTTAAAAAAAAAGGGACTCAAAACAGTTGAGTCGAAAAGATATGGGCTCGAAACAAATGAGCCTAAAAAAGCCTGAAATACTTTTTTTTTAATGTCTCTTGATAGGTGGCAGAATGCCAAAGCAGTCATCTTCATTATCGTCTCTAAGGGAAATGGCAGGAGATGTCGAGCCAGATGAGCTGGATTGGGACAAGACCGTTTTCGGGTCTTGGCTTTGTATAATGTCTTGTACTATTTATAGGTATTCTTCCTCAGTTCTAGCAGAGGCAAGGAGAGCTGCCGTTTGAGCCTTTTGGGCTAGAAATTTTGATTGAGGATGATGATCAATTATGGGAGCTGTTTGATGTTTTTGTAACCATTTCGTAATAGCTAATTTGGAACTTTTGGACTCGTCTGCAAAGGAATCCCACCATTTGATTTTGAATTTGCGAACAAGTACTGGATGTCTGTTTTGGAGATTATAATCATAGAACCATGAACATACCCATGAAACAAAAAATTTTGTACAGAAAATGAGAAGGGAAGGAAACTTCCTTTCAGAAGGAGTTGGTTGAAAATTATTTTTAAAATGGAAGTAACAATTTTCAACCAGAGGGTGTTCTTTGAGGTAGTCAACATGACAACCAAAGTAGTCCCACCATTGGAGGAACCAGAGGGGGAGGTTTGTAGTATTCATGACATTATGGAAGTAGAAAAGCCAAGAATGGCTATGGTTTTGATTTTGTAGGAGGAAGGCATTGAACCATGCCTGTTAGTAATCCCAATATGTATAGGAAGTATTGAAGTCCTGGGGGTTTGTATGGAAGTGCATGGGGAAAGAGAGAGGTTGACGTAAGGGTTATCCCTAATCTTTGGGATGGATAACTTTGTGAATGATGCATGTAGAATATGCTGGTTCAGTGTGATCAGAATGTAGTTTGAAATGTTTGAACTTGACAGAATTGGTAATCTCAAGGATGGCGGCATAGTAGGATTGTGTTTTGGCTAAATTCCAGGGTTTGTAGTACCAATTTGGAGGGAAAATTTTTGAAGTAGTAATGAAAGGGTTTTCATGATAAAATCCTTCTTTCATAGTTAAAATATTTTGGAAATTAGTTTTGAAAATATATTTGGATTTGGTTTTTGGAAAACTGGTTTGTTGTAAAGAAATGAGGGGTTTTGAAGCATAAATGCCTCCTTGGGGTTTTGAAAGGGATTTGGAAATACTACCTGTTTGAGATACGGAGTCACTTGAGGCCTGTTGGGACACCTTTTTAACGCCAGGAGTAATTCTGGTGATTTGGATATAGTGTAAACCCAATGTTGAACTACGTTTGTTTGTACCTGTGGTGGTTTTGTAGTTTCTTCTTCTTCAATAACTGCCTCATACCAGGATTTGATAGGTTTGGCAGCTAAGATGGCTGAAGACATGAGTTTTGCAGAAGGCTTGGGGCTCTCTGGTTTTGTAGGCTGGGTTTGAGGGGCTTTCCCTTTGTCTTTGGATTTTGCTTTATGAGGCATCAGGACCTGTTTTGAAGGAATTCTTGGGTTAGGAAATCAGGGATGAAATTTGAATCTCCTTTAATGTAGACAATATCGAAATAAAAAATGCTTAAAATAGCTTGCCATCGGGCAAAAATTTGTTTTGAAACAAGTTTTTTGACATCTTTTTGTAAAACTTCTTTTGCAGATTTGCAATCAACACGTAAAAGAAATTTTTGATTTAATAAATCACTTTAAAATTTTGTAATGCAAAGAACAATTGAAAGGATCTCCTTTTTTATAGTGGAGTAATTTTTTTGACAATCATTCAAGTTGGCGGATGTGTACTGGAGTATTTGTTCTTTGTTATCTTGTATTTGTTTGAGAATCCCACCATATCCTAGGTCAGAGGCATCGGTCTCGACTATCTTAGGAGCTAACGGGTTAGCTAAATGGAGGAGAGAAATAGTTTGGACCTGTTTCTTAATCTGTTTGACTAGGTTGGTATGGAGGTCAGACCAAGGAAAGAGGTTGGTTTTTAACCTGTCATGTAAAGGTTTGGCTAGACGACTAATATTGGGATAGTAGTCTAGAACATAATTAAGACTACCTAAAAACCTTTGCAATTGGGTTTTATTAGTGATCTTATCAGGAAATTTATTTGTAAAGGTTAAAGATCTCTCTATTGGTGTTACAGTGCCTTGGCAGATATAATGGCCTAGGAAACGGACACGGGTTTGAAAGAGAGAAATTTTTTGTTTTAGAAACAACTAAACCATTTTGTTTTGCAGTATGAAAGAATGTATGTAGATGTTTGAAATTTTGATCTATGGAATGTGAAAAAATAAGCACATCGTCAATGTAAACAATGCAGAATTTTGAATGTGCATTCATGATGCGTTGAAATTCAGATGGTGCTTTTTTTTAAGCCAAAGGGCATGACATTCCATTCGTATTGGCCAAAAGGAACTGTAAAAGCAGTTTTGTATCTATCTGTAGGATAAATTGGATTTGCCAAAATCCGGATTTCATATCAAATTTAGAAAATATGAATGCAGAGTGCAATCTTTGCAACAAATCTTTTTTGTTGGGGATTGGATATCTGATTCATTTTAAAGCAGAATTTAAAGGTTTGTAATTGATCACAAGTCTAGGCGTGCCTCTTTCAATTTCATAGTTTTTATTTACATAAAAGGCTGCACACGACCAGGATGATCGAGACTTTTGGATAAGACCTTTAGACTCGAGATCGCGGATTTCAAGTCTGTAATGCTGTTCTAAATCAGCATTCATTTGTATATGTCTTGCTTTTGTAGGTATAAGTTTTTCTGAAAAAGTATCTTCATATGGAAGATCAACAATGCGTTGTTTTCTTTTCCAGAAAGCATTAGGTAAGTCTGAACAGATCTGTTGTTCAATTTTATTTTGTAAATCATTGATTTTCTTTTGTAAATCAGAGTTTTATAATTGTTTGTTGATACGACAAAAGAAAACATGGTTTTATAAATCATGTAGATGGAATTGTTTTCCATGAATCAGTGCATTGATATGATAGGTATGTATGGAGCATGCTTTAATCAAGTTCAAATTTCTAGTCTTAGATTTTTCTAAGAATGGAAAAACAAGTTTGATGCTATTGATTTTGGAGGTAATACAATTATGAAGTGCTTGATATGGAGTGATCATGTCAATGAATGGAGTGCCAAGAATGATGGTATGATTAATATCTTTTGTAACGACAAAGAATGTTTTAAGAGAAATGCCTTTGTTGAAAACACAGGATTGGGTTTTGCCTGCAATATGCAATTTTGAATTATTAGCAGCAGAGACTTTTTCAGGGGTATTTTGCAAAAATCATTTTGGAACCACGCCTTCTTTGATCCAGTTTAAATCTGCACCTGTGTCAAATAAAACAATAGTGTCAAGTTTGAAATCTTCTGAAAAAATAAGTGTAATTCTAATTAAATATTTTTTGGAAGATATTTGTGTTAATACATTCAGGAAATCATCTGGAATATGCTCAATATTTGTAAGTGTATGAGGCAATGCATGAGATTTAATGGTTTGATCTTCTGATTCAGACTCAATGTCAGACTAACTTTCAATTTTTGACAGAAGGTGTTGTAATATAACAGAGTCTTTCTGTTAGGCTTGTTTTAAGGTTTGTAATTCGGTTTTGAGGGTTTTAATCTCAGAATGTAATTATGAAATTGTTAATCTTAGAATGTAATTCTGAAATTGTGACTATGGTTTTGGATTTCTTTTTGTTAAGGATCTTTGTAAGGTCATAGGTATTAGTGCTGGTAGAGGGTAATATAGAGCGGTTTGGAGGGTTAGATGGAGAGTGCTCTGGTTGGTTGAAATCTTTCAACAGTTTATCCAAGTAGGTTTTTTAAAGTTGAGGATTATCAAGTCTTTTGATAGCCTCAAGAATGAATTCTTGGTCTTGGGTTAAGACGTTAATTTGTTTGAAATTTGTAGAGGCATCTGAAGTAGCACTGGTAGTTACTATTTCATCAATTTGAAATTCTTCTTCAGAAGTGTCTGAATGAGAGGGGTCAATGTCTGTGGTTTCAATGTAAAGATTTTGTATTTGGTTGATGGTTTCTTCATTTATTTGGAGCTTATGAAGTTTGGTATTGACTTTGCAGAAACGGGATGTATGTCCTTTCTAGTTACATTTGTAACAGGTAATGTTTTTAGGGTCAAATTTTGGTTTGGGTTTTGACTGGAAAGGTCTATGGGGTTTGGTAGATTTGTTATAGGGCTTTTTGTAGTAAGGTTGATCTGGTTTAGAGTAAAACTGTTGTCGGTATTTATGGGCTGATCGTTTATAAGGAGGTTTTTGGCTCGAATATTTTTTGAGTTTTGAATAGGTTCCACTGCAGGAGGGTTTCTGGTGGAAAGGTCAAACTGGTGACAGAAACTACCACGTTCTTGCCTGGTACGTTTCATTTCCCACTTTAGGTGTTTTTGGAGTTTGAGGTCCTGACAGATCTGAAGGCCTTCCTTTTGGGTGAAGCTCACAAGTTCACCGTATGTAAACTGGTCATATAGTATGGTTTTGGTTGTAAAGGTATCCTTCATTTTGTTTCAGACCTTTTCTACTAAGAGAATCGATAAGCCTACAAGGAATTTTTCTTTCCAAAAAGGCTGGTTTGAATCTTCTCGAAGCATAACACGAGTGAGAAAGGTATTTTTGTACCACTGAAAGTCACTGAGCTTCTTGCACCGAAGGTTGGAGAGAAGTTCAGCATTTTTGTCTTTTAGATGGGAAGGATCTCCGACAAAATGTAAGGAGATGGTAAGGATAAGGGTGGACACAACATCTTGGAAGGTGTTTCCTGAAGGGTTAAAGATAGGTGTTTGGTCTTCATAGGTTTGTATAG
>Ga0307516_10009483_pt1 | contig 10843 bp, 12 predicted proteins | sample 19_EM_MG_FD_203310 | JGI IMG/M metagenome (GOLD analysis project Ga0307516, IMG submission 203310) | Populus trichocarpa ectomycorrhiza microbial communities from riparian zone in the Pacific Northwest, United States - 19_EM | ecosystem: Host-associated > Plants > Roots > Unclassified | place...
CATAGATAATCTTTGGTAAACAAATATGATGGTGTATCAGGTTTGCATCATTTTGTCAGATTTATCTAGGCATACCATCACCCCCCCATTTTCCTGATGCAAAGGTTGAAGAGGGAGGCGAGGAGGGGAAGGTGACAAGCGGGGAAGACCTAGAAAGACCATAGGGTGTTGTTATTGAACTGGAAGGGGATTCAGGTTGAATCATTGTAAGTGACATTCCTCAATCTGTGACTGATACTGGGGGGGGTGGAGAGCGCAGGCTTGTCGGAGTTTGAAGCACTTAGACAAATTTTGTCTATTCCTTCAGCCACGGACTCGTCACGGAGGCCAGAGGTCAACATTTACGATGGAGACAGAGAGCATACCACCCAAGCAGGCTTATATTTATGAAGTCCCCAATCCTGGAGGGTTTGTATCGCAGATGCTGATTGAAGGTTTTACTTACCAGTCGAGTTCCAGGTATCGGTGTCCAACTTGCCAAGTGCCCTTCAAGACCCACGATGCATTGATCCAGCATATTAATTCATGTCATTCATCTTTCTCGTGGCCTTCGTTGACAACTCAAGATTCTCATCCACCTTCATATGGACGATCGAACTCAAGAGCTAAGTACCATGAACGATCGGGGTATACCTTCAGTCGCGAACCCAGTACATTTGAGAAAATGAATAGTGGCCCCTTTAAACAAGAGCGAGAGATCAACCTGTATTATCCATTTCGATCCCGAGCAGAGTGGTCTTTAGCCAAGTTTCTCGTTGATAACCTCACGCAAGCTCAGATCAACAAGTTCCTTGCTTTGCCTTGGGTATTCTTTTTTTTATTTTCTCAATTAACGCACATTTCATTGACCAGTGTGGTAGTTTCATGATAATCCAGGACCATCCTTTACTTCTGCGGAGCAGCTACTCGGATGGATGGATACTCTTCCTGCAGGGCCGAAGTGGCAGAGTACCATCCTATGGTGCTGTTCACTTACACACCACTACTTTTGTGCAAAGGAAATAGACCATTCAAAAGTAGCCCTTTCCTTAAACCCTCTTTCAGAATTGTTTTATTTGAGCAAAGGAACAAAACTGATAGAGGAAATCTTATTTGCATGAATTTCCCTCCAATAAAAAGATTAAATTTGGCCACATAGGGGACCCCTATATAAGGCAACTTGAAATTACTATATATGGTAGTTTTGTTATGTTATGTTACCATAAAGTTCCTTTTTAGGAATCAAAAACTTGTGCAACTGCCTCTGGGACCCTTCTGTGTGACTTGTACTTTTTTGAACTGAACTCACAGACCTGTTCCTGTGCAGCTTTAGTTCCAAGGCCATCACGGTATGCATCCATCCATCGATATGTCCGATGTTCCCACAGACGGATTGTGGACAATTGGACAGACTGTAAAGCTATAGGTAAATTTTGTTTGAGGGTGTCAAATGTGCTGTCACAATTGTCACGAAGATACTTCTTGACCTTGCCCCAAAAAAACTCAATAAAATTGAGTTCACAATGGAACTTTGGCAGGAAGATACAAAGGTGACCTTTGCCTTCAATAGTCTCTTGAACGAGTGATTTTTGCTCTTGGAAGTCAGCCTCAAGCTCCAGAATTCACTTGTTGCAGCATGCTGTTGCATTTGGTTCACAGCGAGATGAACACTTCCCACAAAGTCTTGGTTGATAGAGACCACGTTCCATGAGCACGAACTTGATCCCTTTTGGTTCGTTTGCATGATCCGGGTGATCAGCTGGAAATAACATATCTTGTGCAGTTTTGAGACCATTTTTGATGAACCACCCATTTTGCATTCGAGCCTGTTTGCCCCCAGGGTTGACATTCATCCGAGAAATGACCAAAGCATCTTCAGAATATGCGGAATGCCCCTGAGAATTGTCGATCAAAAATAAAGCTTGATAACCAGCACCATGAACCCTTTCAAATGTCGGGATGATCTTTTCCTTGAGCTGAATAGCAATAATAATTTATTAGTGGTAATATTGGTGAGGACTTGAAAGAGTGCATACCTGTTTGATGAACATTTCACCATTCCAGTATCCATCGTAATTTTTTCCGTATTCCAAAGACTCTCCAGCATCTGCCAAGTGTCCGACTGTTGAGCAGATCACATCACTTCGATGAATACCTTGGCCAACCCCTTTTTTCCGAAGCTTGTGCTTGCCATCAAAAACCCAAGACTTCTGGGTTGCATCATTTGATTGTGCTGTCATTTCGTCATGTGCACACAGAACAAGTCTTTGTTCGACAAAGTTTTCTGGCCTGGTGTCCAGCTCCAATTCAACATTGCCAACAGCATATCTGACAAGGCGGCATTCATATTCCTTCATCCGTCGTAAGAATGTCTTTTGTCAATATTCAATCACGTCTGGACGGTCATGACCATCAAAATAGAGCCCCTTCTTGTATGCCATGTATTGAAAGCCTTCACGATGCAACCACCGGCGGGCAGTAGCCAACGAGACCCCCTTTCCCACCTTGAGATGATTGCATGGGAACAACTCGAGCTCCATGTAATGTTTCAAGCTGGATGGCATCTCCTGATCCACAAGATTGTGCACGTACTTCAAGGCCTCCGCTGGGATAAGTTTGTTTTTCGAGAAGTCTGCAAGCTTTTGAGGGTTCATCACCCACTTATTTGAGCGAATGTATGCACAAAGCTCTGCCATGATGTCAGGGTCATCGAGTAGGGAGTGTACCTTGGCATGACGTCCTTTAAGTGAAACTGGGAGTGTTTTGCTCGACACCCATAACCTTGTCCAGCAGCGAACCTGACGTCCACCCCATGCAGGTGCAAAGCCATGACTTTCTGCAGCTATCTCCGAAGCACTAATTGCATTCCAGCCATTCCGAACCATCAAGGCCAGGTGAGTCTGGATGGCTCCCATCCGTTTCGCCTGCAACCCATTTGGCCCTGCAATGAACTGGGTCCTCTTTGACTTCAACAAGGTCTCGATGGCCTCAAGAGCTTCTTTCAACACCCCTGCACGTTTTTCAGAACTCCTCTCACATTGCGTGCGAAAGGGGACTGCAAGCTTGCGGCACTTCAGTGGAGGAACCACAGGTAACCGCTGAGAGGTTGATGCAGATGCCTGAGTAGAGCTGCAGATAGCAGTGGTGTCACCTTTGTTCAGGCTGTCCAGAGTTGCAAGGTTGGTGTCTAATGCCTCAATCTCATTGAAGGCCGTGTCCGACTCATCCGACTCCTCAGATGAAATGTCGGAGAGGTAAAACCCACCATGGCCAAAGGGGGCTGTGGCTGAGTCAAACCCGCAGCTTGTTTCGTGGGTAGTATTGACAGCAGCCTGTGGCACTGACTTCACAAAGAACTTTCGCATCAATAAAACTTGAGGATCAGTACTGTGTGAGTCGGACATCACCTGTCAACACAAGGTACACATCTGAAACAGGTGGGCACTTACAATGCTTTCACTTTCTCACTTGCTGTGGCTCTGTCACGAGCCTCCTTTTCTCTCAGCCTGCGTGTCCAGTCTGAATGTCCATTGTATCCCAATGCTCTATTCTTCTCGGCTCTCTTCCAATCTGCAGGTCCAAACACTTTACTCCATTCTGACTTCCGACTCTTTTCAGCCACAAGCAATTGAAGGGCAGCCAAGTTCTTCTCCAGTTCTTCTCCTTCCAGCTCGCACAGGCTCTCCGTGTCCTCCAAATCTGAGTCAACAGGAGCTTCCCAGTCCATGTCTGGGTCATGATTGATGCCACCTGTGTACTCCGAGTCTGCAGCTTCAGAGCTAAGGTCAAGTTTAGGACGATGGGTAAGACAGTCGTCAGTGGCTTCAAGTATTAGCACCGGTTGTTCACTGATAGCAGCCATAACAGATCTTTCAGCTGCCACTTCAGATGGCTCAATGTCTGCTGTCATTGCCTGGGAGTTTGTGGTGGGCAATTTCGGTGGCCAGCGGAATGCTTGGGCATGTACAGCCTTTGATGACAGGGCATGTTTGTACTTTTTCTCCTTCATTGTGTGATACGGTTGGCCCGTTAGCTGGTGGATTGCACGATGAAAATTTCTGTTTCATTAAATGCAAGCAACTCGGTGGCAGACTCGACATTCTTATGGTATATCAGACAGCCGCTAGGCCTCTTAAAGAATAGGTGCATTTATATTACGTAACTTTGTCCAAACTCACCGCCAAATTTTGCCACTGCACCAAAGTAGCAGCGCCTAAGTGAACAGCACCATAGAAGTGAAGGGTTACAAAACAGTCAGCCCCATACAATTGATTTGGCGCGACGCGGAGGAGGTTGTAAGGTCCTTGTTTGGGGACCCTATTTTTGGTGCCAACATGGCATTTGACCCTATCGAAATCAGGTCACCACTTGGACGGGAGTATAGTGAATGGTTTTCGGCGCATGAAGCTCATCGTATCCAGGTACGTCCATTGGGAGCTGCACCTCCAAATGGAACTGAAAAATAGATATCTGGCTGTTAGGACTCCCTTCCAGAGGGAGCAACAATCGTACCTGTTCTCGCAGCATCCGACAAGACTCCCGTGACAAGGATGACAGGAGGACTAGAAATGCACCCCCTCTTCATCAGCATCGGCAATATTCCAGGGCGTATCTGCATGTCGGCCACCTCACATGCATGGCGATGTGTTGTGTTCATGCCAATACCAAAGTTTGACGCCCCCAAGGCACACCGGACAATCCTGCAGACTCGGATCTGGCACAGATGTACTGACATTGTCACCGCGGGCTTGAAACGCATTGCGCAGACTGGATCCTTCATGTTGGACCCCCATGGATACCTACGGCACTGTTTTACACCGCTAGTGGCATGGACCGCCGACCTCCCTGAACAACAAATGCTCGCATGTGTTTCAAAGAGCGCTTCCCCCATCATGGAGGCAACTCACAAGCAGTTCGGTGATGCTCACCGTCATTTGCCTCGTGCAGGCAAGCTCATGCTCGAGCGCATCAGCCAAGCCTTGGAGAAGGCCGACCCATGGAACCTGCCCCGCTTCCTAAAATTTGCGAAAGCACTGTACCTTAGCGGTATCCACTTTCCATTTTGGAGAAACTGGCGATTCATGGACCCATCCATTTTCCTTCTACCCGAAATTCTTCATGCATGCCATAAGTTCTTCTTCGACCACATCCTCCCGTGGTGCAAAGAGTTACTCGGCGCTGAACTTGATGCGCGGTTCAAGTGTCATCATAAACGCACTGGGACAAGGCACTTTGCGGGTGGCGTTTTGCATGTCAAACAGATGACAGGCAGAGAATACCGCGATATCCAATGTACGATTGTCGCCATGATTGCTGGCCGTGTTCCCCCATGATTCCTCCGCGCCGTATGCGCTCTTGTTGATTTTATCTACCAGGCACAGAGCCCCGTGTACACAGACGCTTCCATTGAGGCAATGGAGTCCTTGCTACGTAAATTTCATGACCACAAGGATGCAATTATCGAGGCGGGGGCCAGAAAGACGAAAGCGGCTGGCACCAAAACCAACTTCTATATCCCAAAATTAGAGCTCTTTCAGAGCTTCGCAAGGGCAGTTCGTAATAGCGGTGCGCTAATATATCATACTGCAGACATTAGTGAACGTCTACTAATGACTCACTGCAAACACCCATTCGAGCGCACCAGCAAAAATAAAGACTTTGCAGAACAAATCGTCCAAATCCTTGATCGCGAAGAAGCTATGCGGCAGTTCGACATCTACACGTTGCTACGTTCCGGTAATATACCACTTATCAATGCCATTTGTGCAGAGGAGGAGGAAGCAACTACAATGGACCCAACGCTTGCATGGGTTGCACGTGTCTTGCCTGAAGAGCAATGGCAAGTCCAAGGTCCCCGTCCAGTCCGCAACTACTTCGTCACTGGCATGCTTGCTAATAACACACAAACTGCTCTCCACGTCACAACATGTCCAGATGAAGTCAATTTGTCGCTGAATGATATTACTGTGCAGTATTGCCTTCCTGACTTTGAAACTCGCTACATGGAATTCCTCTGGTTGCACTCCCATGGTACCCACTCTCTTGCTTTCAACTGCATCGCTCTGTGGTACAAATTCTGTGTTCAGCTGCAGCCCACTTTCTGCTCTTCTAAGGTCATGCTGAGTCAGGCCGTTCAAGCGAGAGCTCCTTCGCAAGACTTCCCTTACAGACGCTGCGATGCTGTTTTAATCAGCCCCCCTAATGATGGTATGCAATCCTGGCTTATGTTCTGATCGTGTACTAATATATTGCACACGCAGGTGCAAGTTATGTGGCACAAGTGCGCGCCGTATTCCAGCCTCGCGCACCTTCACATTCCAGACTGCAAGTCCCTCCATACCTCGACAAACCACTTGTCTATGTACAACCTTTCCATGTTGTTAGCACCCCAGACCAGCAGCCAGAATTGCGGATGTGGATAGTGGAGAGGAACGTTCTCCGTGCAGAGGCTGGACAGACTACAAGGGAGGGCCTAATTATCCCCATTAGCTGGGTGTCACATGCAGTGGAACTTGTCCCAGTGTTTGGCAGCGATAACGTGCCTGCCACCATAATGTCTGCGATGTCTCAAGAGTTATTTGACCGCTTTTTCCTCAATCATTTTGCAGATAAAGAGATCTATAACATACTTCATGGATGCACGGAGGTCGAGAATCCTGTTGATAATTTCTGACTGAGCAAGTACTAGTCGTAGTAGTCTACCAGTGTATTTGTAGTTCCTTTTAAATAGAGATAGTATGATGTCTACCCGTTATCATAAGATCTTAATACTATCAGTAGAGCATTATCATGGCTGATTGTGACCATTGACCCAACGACGGAGATGACGGTCTGTCGACCAATCAGATGCGTTTCTCTCACAGAACGTAAGTATCATAAGTGTTCAAGCGACGGTAAGTCAAGCGAGCCGCTTGTTCGAGTTGCTGATGTTGGTTCCTCTTTTCGCACTGTTGTCGTACCACTCTCGTTACCCGTACCTGGACCGCAGCGTATATAAGTCGATACCCTCTGTCGTCGCATATCAGTCTTTTCCTGAATATTAGTTACCTTCAGTCAGGTGATTATTTCAGCTCGAGAAGGTTCTTGTGTGATCGCGTTAGAGACTAGCTACCTCTCTCGTCGTCACACCCTGTGTTTGGTACGCGAGTCACTGAAATGTCACGATTTCACGATTTGTCACATGTGCCCAAAGGCTGCCCTCTGCACAATTGGTGGCAATGACAGCCGTTCATAGCCAAGGACACTGCAGTTACTCTCACCACGAGGCCCTTTATGATAGCTTCGAGGAAGCGAACAAGGACTTCTTCAATACCCCCGGAGTCGCCGAACGATACGCCGAACGCCCCGATGCTGTAGAATGCGCACAGAGGCTAGCTGCTGTAATGCTCAAGGCGTATCCATTCAACGAAGAGAAAACAACTGTCATGGATTTCGCTTGTGGTGTAGGTTAGTAAAACAAATACCCTGTTTATCTTGATCGGCATTACGATGCCTCGGTCTGCTGGTACCGCATACCATGTCATGCAGGTCTTATATCCAGGGAGCTCGCACCACATTCCAAGTCCATTGTCGGAGTGGATATCAGCCAACGCATGGTGGACTTGTATAATCGCAGCGTTCACAATCAGGGCATCTCCCCTGATGAGATGAAGGCAGTATGTGTATCAGCAATCAAGGAGCATGAGGAAAAACTACAAGGGATGACTTTCGACGTTATCATGGTCAGTACCGGTACCCAGTCTTTGCCAAAAGCTTCACTACACGGGTTCCTCAGTGTGCAAATGCGTACCACCATCTCGCATCGATCGAGGATGTCACCAAGAGCCTGGCAACATATCTCAAGCCAGGGGGCTCATTACTCGTCACGGACTTGATCAAAGGTCATTCCGAGGGCGCCTTTCCTAACAACGCTGAACACATCGTCCCTCACAGGGGTGGGTTCACTGAGGAAGAAATCCACAATGCATTTTTAGGAGCTGGTCTTCACAGGTTTAGCTTTGCAGAGGTTGCCAAGGCAAAATTCAAACATGCTGGGCAACCAGTTGCCTTCTTCCTTGCACGGGGTGATAAACCATAACTCGGCGTTTGTGTCATTCTCCAGTTGGTAACCATGTACTTGCAGTTTCAATTTGACGAGCTAGCTGTCGGGGTCACCAAGTTCATTTGCTATTACCTAGGAATATGCAGGTTCTATCTCAAACATACAGAACCTCCAAAGCGTTTCCTAGCTGCACTATCCACTCTGGATTTCACCTCGCGGAAAGCCGTCCACCAGGCTCTCCCTATCACCTCCGACGTCACCCGTTGTGTGCTCTGTTCAGATTCAGGCCGATCAGCGTGCTCGTAGAATTCCCAGTGTCTGCGCAGTAGCACCAACCACCACTTCATCACAGCAATTGTCTTCTCCATCCCCGTGTCGGATGTCTCCACGCTCTGCACCAAAAATTTGCTAAAGTACTCCACATCCTTCTGGTTGGGCCGATGCTCCTGGAAGCCCTCGACCCATGCTTCAATCACCCGTTGCACATCATCTGTCTGCGTAAAGTACAATTTTTCTCCCTTCTTCGTTCCCTGCTGCTTGAGAAAAGGGTGTTGCGGGTGATTGGCTTGAGGAGGGGGCTTCCGGGGATACTTGCGAGTCTTTCGCTTAATATCCTTGATAATCTTAGGCTCTGTTAGCACACCACCATTCTTCAAATACCGAGCGGTGGTCAACTGCTCGCGCTGTAAGTTGACAGGTAGCATTGCGAACACTTCAGCATCAATATCGAGCTGCCGCAGCTCGTCTTCAGTGACCCGTATGGAAAGAGGTCTAACCCGTTTCGCAAAAAGAATGCTCTTCCTGGGCGAGATGGAGCTTCTGTTCCTAGGTGCAAGCTGCTGTGTGATCCGTTTCAGGTTAGTACCCTTCACTAGTATCTTGGGAGGCTGCTTTGGAGGCGGAAGAGAGGGCTCCTTGGGCATTGGAGACTTGGAGCGACGTTTGTACTCCTCTTCAAGCTCTCGACGTATGTCCTCTGGCAGCGCACCGAACACCTCTTTGTCGACTTGTGAAAATGGAGGCATATCAAGCGGAGTCGCTTCCCCGACGGCACCCTCATCTAGAGCCATCTCCTCTCCTTGCGAGGGTGGTTGCACTACAATCTGCGGTTGCTCTATTGGTCCAGAGTTACCTTCCGGTGTCTTTGGACGTAACGCAAGCTGGAACGGCAATTTTGCCTGCCCTGCAACGTCTGCAGCGTCGGCCTTTTCCAACTTCTGGATCTGGATACCTATCCCACGTAGTTCCTTCGGATCGAAGTCAAATAACCTCAATAATCGCCAAGCAAGACCTCCAATATCTTTACTGTCGCTAGTGGCTTGGCCATGGTCGTTCGCGAGAGCTGCCTGCTTGTTGAACGTCTCGCATATCCCATGCCCCATGAACTAAATAATCGTTTCAGTGACCCATCGAGATTGCCAAGGGGAGCACGGGAGAATTACCTTGGGTGCCTCTTTTGGCGCACTTGGGTCACGTTTCATGATTTTCAACGTAAGAGATCTACCGCGCATAGATATGTTGTTCATCCGTCGAGCTACCTCTTCCGCCATCTGATATATGAATGTCTCCGCCTGATCGCTATTCTCGAATCGGACACCATACTTGACATAGTTCAACACCAAGGATCCAAGGGCGACAGTGTAGAAAATGACTTACATTGATGTCACAAGACACGGATTTACGGGGTTTATCGGACTCGAGCTCCCGGTTGTCGATTCCCCGGATAGCATTGTAAAGTGTCTCTCCGGTACCCTTCCCCAGCGCTTCACAAAGCTGGGTTTTGCTCTTTTTCATCAACTCCCCGAGGTTGGCCGTGCCAAGTTTATCTTTTGCCTTTTGCCACGTGGAGTAGCCAAAACCGTGCAGATCATCGATATTGAGAGGGTCGAGCACCCTTTGCACATCGTCGCGTTTCAGGTGGAAAAGTCCAGCTGGCTTGGCCTTGCGTGTAGCAACGCGGGCAAGTTGAATATTCTCTGCGACACCGATACTGACTATGTAGGGTTTTAATCAGGCTCAAATACCGCTGCCTAGTTCACAGCGTACCTTCGCAACCGGTGGCTGCTTTTACCTCTGTCCTAATATCCTCAGCCAACGCAACTGCATGATCGTTCTCAGAGAAAGGTGCGGCAGCTTTCCTGTTGGCGATCTCGCACGATACATCAATCAATGCTTCGTCAACTGACACGGCCTGAAGATCATCCGCATAACGCATCAGAATCGTGTAAAACTGCAAAGAAAGAGACTTGTATCTTCAACTGCGATTAAAAGGAGTAACCTAGTGTAATCTGCTCCAAGACGTACCTCTCAAATTCGTATGGAAGCGTTACGATGGAGGGACAAAGCTGCCTTGCCTGCCGCAGACTTACAAAGTGATCGGTGGAGCCTCCTCATCGGACATGTAGAAGATTCGCACCTCATCCCATTTTTGATCCCGAACGACCTCGCTTCGTAGCTTGAGCTTGCGATTTCACTTGTACTTGAAGCACCCCCCTGGTTTCCTTGCGAGTGACACACAACGACAGGCTTCCCTCGTAAATGCGGCCGAGTGGTAAGCCCTACGGAGACAAAGAAGCAATCGAAATCGCAGTGCATGATGACCCTGTCGTGTTCCTTCGCCTTCTGCTTGCCCTTGTTCTTGGACGGAGATCTCATAATCAGCTCCATACCACTCATGCTAGCGTCTTCTGTTTGAACAGTCTCGTTATCCGGTTTCTTTCTGATAATTGGACCACGTTCGCCGCGCCAGTTGTCAGACTCCCCGCTTTCAGCACGCTCCTGAGCCTCCATGACGAGATTCTTTAGTTCCGCCTTCCACATCGA
>Ga0307516_10009485_pt1 | contig 10842 bp, 13 predicted proteins | sample 19_EM_MG_FD_203310 | JGI IMG/M metagenome (GOLD analysis project Ga0307516, IMG submission 203310) | Populus trichocarpa ectomycorrhiza microbial communities from riparian zone in the Pacific Northwest, United States - 19_EM | ecosystem: Host-associated > Plants > Roots > Unclassified | place...
CTAGCAGGGTCCCGGCACGAGCCTTGAACAGGATGGGTGCACATCCGTCCAAGAAAGTGATCGTCGCGGAGGGAAACTTTGGGAGACATTACCGGGGACCCGGCTGGTCGAGCTGGTATACTCGGGACGAATGAATGACGAAGGTATGAATTTTTTATTCTCCAAACTTGCTCAACACGAGGGGGTCCCTCACGGGGCCGGTGGTCGACAAAAATATGAGCCTCACGTACTTGCATGGGGTGGTGAGTTGGGGACCACAAGTTCGCGAGCTTGAGGAAATTTATCGACAACGTTTCGGGCAGGTGGCAGCGGGTGCAGCCGGACCATGCGGCCTCCGAGACGAGACGCAGCTGTTTAAGAGTGTCGAGGTCACCGTGGAGAAAATCGATGATATAGTCTGTGGATCTCTCTGTGTAAGCTGTGGGTTAGTGGGCGAGCCAAGGCCGTACGCAGGGTGGAGTCGGGGAGAGACAGAAGACTCGGCTTTGTCCGTCTCAGGGCGAAAGGAAAGTAGCAAGCGTGTGAACCAGAAATAACTTGCTCGGCTAACTACACGTCACATCAGAAGCCAGATTATCCGTAGCCAGCCCGCCGCATAGTGACCCAGCCCTCTCCTTTCCTTTCATTCTCCCAATGGCCGCCAACGTTCGCGTGCGGAGGCCGCCTTCACCCCCACCACAACAGACTCACGCCCCTCCGCCTACACAACCGCGATTTCCACATCCGAAACACGAACACCTCGATGCCGATGAACGGCGGACACAGGCTTCAAAACCATACTTCGCAGGCAGGAGGACAAGCCCTGGCGGCTTGAACGTTACCTCTGCAGAGTGGAAGCTCTTGGTCCTCGTTGTCATTGTCGCGTGTATCGTCAGGCTGTTCCGCATTTCGCAGCCAAGCAGTGTGGTGTAAGTTTCTACGTCCCCGATTCCCCAATACCAGCTCCTACAACTAGATTTTCGTAGCTTCGATGAGGTCCACTTTGGCAAATTTGCTTCAAAGTATATCAAAACCCAGTTCTTCGTGGATGTGCATCCACCATTGGCAAAACTCTTGATCACCCTTGCGGGATTTCTCTTTGGGTACGACGGGAATTTCGATTTCAAGGAGATCTCCAAGTGAGTGCACGACCGCTTCCAACGATTGTCGGTTCACTTGAACACCCTCGGGCAATTGCAGGGTTTATGAAAACGTGCCGTATGTTGCAATGCGAATGCTTCCCGCCACCTTGGGGGTTGCCACTGTCCCCCTCGCGTATCTCACAATGCGCGGTCTGGAATGTCGGGCAACCACCGCTCTCCTCGCCGCGGTTTTTGTCACCTTCGAAAACGGTCTTGTCACTCAGTCACGGCATATCCTGCTCGACTCCCCCCTGCTCTTCTTCACCTCGCTCACCACATTCCTCTGGGTCGGCTTTTGTAACGAAGACAAGCGGCGCCCATTCACTGAGGGCTGGTGGACGTGGCTGATGCTTACCGGTCTCTCACTCGGTGCTGTTGTAAGCTGCAAGTGGGTTGGCTTGTTCACCATCGCTACCATTGGTTTTAGTACGGTCTACCAATTGTGGAACCTCCTCGGCGACCTGCGCATTTCTCCCAGACTTTGGATCCGCCACTTCATGGCCCGAGCACTGTGTCTCATCGTGGTCCCAATCTTGCTGTACCTCTTCATCTTCGAGATCCACTTCCTCATTCTGGCCAACTCTGGCGAGGGTGATGGGTTTATGAGCGCAGAGTTTCAGCACACCCTCGGTGGGCGCGGCATGCAGGATACTTATGCCGGTGGGTTACCATCATCTGTCCCACCTGTTGTCCGTCGCTAATTGGGGTTGGGGTCGAAGACGTCGCAATCGGGTCCGCGGTCAACATTCGCCATGTGAACACACAGGGGGGCTATCTGCACTCACACGCTCACAACTATCCAGGAGGCAGCGGACGTACGTCTTCCCCCATCTCACTTCGGTCGCCAGCTCAGGCGGGCAAATTTAGAACAACAGATCACCCTGTACCCCCACCGCGATTCCAACAACGACTGGCGGATTATCGCAGCCAAGGAAAGTGGTCACCCCGAAACCGAATGGGCAGATGAACCCCTTCAATATGTCACCACTGGAATGAAAGTCAGATTGAGGCACATCATCACTGACAAGAGCCTCCACTCGCACGACTTCAGGCCACCGGTTTCGGATGTTGATTTTCAGAATGAGGTTTCCGGCTACGGGATGGCGGGCTTTATTGGGGATGCAAACGACGATTGGTTCGTCGAGATTGAATACGGCGACAAGAGCGACAAGGAATCGTCCAAGCGACTCCGCACCTTGCGGACCGTCTTCAGGTTAAGACACGGCTTGACTGGTTGCTACCTCTTCTCTCACAAAGTCAAATTGCCGGACTGGGCTTTCGAGCAACAGGAAGTGACATGCAATAAGAACGCGATGAAGCCTAATTCCCTTTGGATGATTGAGACAGCGATCCATCCAAACCGTCAGTACTGATGTCCGTCGTCGGTCCGGCCATTTCTAACCACTAGAACAGTTCCCCCCGACGCTCCGAAGGTCAACTATAGGCTTCCTGGTTTCTTGGCCAAGTTCTGGGAACTCCAGAAGGTCATGTGGATCACCAACGCCGGCCTCACTGACCGCCACGTGTACGATTCTCGACCTGACCAGTGGCCCCGGCTGCGACGCGGTATTGTGCGTGGTGCTCATCGTGACCACGATCATACCCAACTGAAATGATATGCAGAACTTCTGGGTTAAGGACCGCAAGCAAATCTACCTCCTTGGCAATCCGTTTATCTGGTGGTCAAGTACACTCGCCGCTATCGCCTACATGTCCGTCCGCGGCCTTCTCATTCTTCGAGCAAAGCGCGGGTATAGGGACTTTGATAATAGTGAGTGAGGACATAATTTGCCCCGAGCCTTACCGACCCCTCCCCCCCCAACAGCCAAGGTCGTAAAATACGACGGCCTTTGTGGATTCTTGTTCATGGGCTGGTTCCTCCATTACGCCCCTTTCTTCTTGATGGCGCGTCAACTCTTCCTGCATCACTACTTCCCGGCGCTATATTTCGCGATTCTCCTGTTCTGTTCGTTCTTTGACTTGATGACTGGTGCCTTGCGACCCAAGATCAGGTTACAGATTGGCGCCGTTCTCATGATTATAGCGATTTGGAACTTCTGGTACCTCAGTCCGCTGGCCTATGGGAACCAATGGACAATGGACAAGTGCACGAGGGCGAAATGGCTGAAAACTTGGGACTTCTCTTGGTAAATCTCGCCATTTTTCTGCACCGAACGACATCCTGACCAACCTTACAGCAACGAGTTCCCCACTGACGTGAGTACCGCGAGAGTCGGTGGTCTTTTTTGGCCTCATCATATTTTCCAGTACGCCGGTTATTCCAACAAGGGTCCCGCGGCCACAAAGGCCGGGGTTGCCTCCGTCGTTGGTGGAGGCGGTAGAGCGGCCATAGTCGTTGACGATGCACCACCCGCGGGAGGAAACCCTCCAGCGAGCGAATCCTCCGTTATTCTTGCCGGACAGCCAGAACCTGGTCGTGATGTTTTTGCTGCAGAACCAATCGACCCAGCGAAAAGCCAGGGGGTTCGGGACGAGGAGGTGAAGCAGCCCCCAGAAGATAAACTAGTTAGCACCGTTGCTGCCGCGGCTGCAAAGGTCGTCAACATCGACGACCTTGCCAAGGCCAACAAACCTTCTGACGGCTCCGATACGCCAATCTCCTCGAGCGACAAGCCGACTTCCACCAGTAACTCGGATAAGCCAGCGGAAAAGTCTGAAGACAAATCAACGAGCGATAACAACAGTATCTCCTCCGGGGGGGAACCTGCCTCTGCCAAAGAGCCAGAACCGTTGAAGGAACAGGGGCCTGTTGTTGAGGAGGTTGCTGAGGCGGATAGAGTTCGCGCGGAGTTGTTCAATGAGAATCCTGATCAGGGTGTAGAGTCCGCGTAAACAACATTTTAAGGCTTTTATATTTTGTTTCCACATTCTGTATCTAGGATATATCTCCATGGGCGCTGTCGTACGTGTTATTCAGAGATAAGCTATAATGGGCAACCTTTGAGAGAAAAGAAGGATGTGAGCGAGTGTGGGAAAATCGCGGAGGGACAACAGTACCCGATATGGAAAGATCGCGAAAGGTCTGTCAAGTTCCTTGGGATTTGGTCGTCCATCATGTCGATGAATATCTTCGGCGCAGAGGTGCGTCGCCATCCTATCTAAGATGGGGTTCGGTCTAATACGAAGCGTTGCGTCCGCAGGCAACAGAAGAAAAGGCTGAGAATGCTCGTCTCTCTTCTTTCGTTGGTGCTCTCGCCCTCGGCGACCTCGTCAAATCTACCCTCGGTCCCAAAGGAATGAACAAGATTCTGCAATCTGGTTCAACGGGAGATATTAACGTTACGAACGACGGAGCGACGATATTGAAGGCTATTCAATTGGATAACGCCGCCGCGAAGATCTTGGTCAACATCTCCAAAGTCCAGGACGACGAAGTCGGAGATGGAACCACGAGCGTTTGCGTTTTGGCTGCAGAGCTATTGAGAGAGGCAGAGAAGTTGATTGCTCAGAGGATCCACCCCCAGACCATCATCGAGGGGTACAGGATCGCGAGCGCAGCGGCTCTGGCAGCTCTAGAAAAATCGGCCGTGGATAACTCGTGCGTATTTGGCACAAAGGCTTTCTTCATGAGTTCTAGGTGTTGATTTACCCTCCCTCTCTGTGGTATACTTTGGATACAGAGCCGATCCGGTGAAATTCCGTCAAGATCTCGTGAACATCGCCAGAACCACCCTGTCGTCGAAGGTCCTATCGCAAGATAAAGATTACTTTTCGAATCTCGCTGTCGATGCAGTCCTAAGGCTGAAAGTGTGTGGCCTGATGTCCGTCGTTCACCTATCTACTTACACACTTTCCTCCAGGGTTCAACGGACCTCGATCACATCCAAGTCATCAAAAAAGTAGGAGGCAAGCTTACTGACTCATACCTGGACGAAGGTGAGCCAAGCGAATCCCCTGGGGACGGTGGTTCTCATACATCGCGATGCGTGTCTTAGGTTTCATATTGGACAAATCGCTCGGGGTAAACTCTCCAAAAAGGCTAGAGAATGCTAACATCCTCATTGCGAATACATGTGCGTGTTCCCTTTCGCGACGCGTTCCGAGACCTTAAATTTGGCTTTTTAGCGATGGATACTGACAAAATCAAGATATTTGGCGCGCGTGTCAAAGTTGACAGCACCGGGAAACTCGCAGAGCTGGAACGGGCGGAGAGGGTAAGCACACTCAGGGATATCCAGCTTGTCGCACTAACCAATTGGCACGTCCGCTATCCAGGAAAAAATGAAGGCAAAAGTAGAAGCCATCGCTGGGCACGGCATCAACGTGTTTGTAAACCGACAGCTGATCTACAACTACCCTGAATCGCTATTGGCGGAGAAGGGGATTCTCACAATCGAACACGCCGATTTTGAGGGGGTGGAACGACTCTCGCTTGTGACCGGTGGAGAGATTGCCAGCACCTTCGATCGTCCTGATCTCGTCAAGCTGGGCCATTGTGACTTGATTGAGGAAATTATTATCGGCGAGGATAAGGTGTGTTATGTTGAGCTTGCTGCATTTGAGTGAGGGCTGACCCTAAATGAAGCTCATAAAATTCTCCGGTGTGGGTGCCGGCGAAGCTTGCACTGTTGTGTTGCGGGGATCAACCAACCAGATGGTGGACGAGGCAGAAAGATCACTACATGACGCCCTATCGGTACTGTCCCAGACGGTCAAGGAGACTCGTACCACCCTGGGTGGGGGATGTGCAGAAATGCTGATGAGCTGTGCGGTGGATAACGAGGCGAAGAGGGTGTTGGGCAAGAAGGCCATAGCCGTTGATGCCTTCTCGCATGCCCTACGCCAACTTCCTATGATTCTCGCGGACAACGCTGGTTATGACTCCTCTGAATTGGTCTCTCGGCTACGAGCATCCCATTACGACGGGCAGTCCGATGCGGGTTTGGGTGAGTTACGTCGAGTTAGGGACAGTGTGATTTTCTAACCTTTCTTTGCAGACATGAACCAGGGTACCATTGGGTCGATGAGAGAGCTGGGTATCACTGAGAGCTACAAGCTGAAACGACAGGTGGTGCTAAGTGCAAGTGAAGCAGCGGAAATGATCCTTCGGTAAGCGTCCCCGTTTGGTCGTCTGACCCAGAAGCTGATTGTTTCCTAGGGTGGATGACATCCTGCGGGCTGCACCTCGAAGGCGGGAGGGGGTTTAGATGGGTTTTGTCCAATTGCTGTTATTTTCTTACATTACCGTAACACACACGATCCCCCATTTCCGCATCCGGGTTCGAAGTGTTCAATCCCTTCGCGCCTGGTTTGTTTGAATCGCGAAAGGTTCCTCTCACCCCACCACCCGCCTCACTGAGGGCTTACGACATGGGTCTACTTACGATCATCCGCAAGAACAGACGGAAGGAGAGGGAGATGCGTGTCCTCTTCCTGTGAATCGACATCTGTGGATCACCTACACCACACAACCGCTGATATCTCGCGCCCGTGCAGTGGGCTAGATAATGCTGGAAAGACGACCATTCTGAAGAGGCTCAACGGTGAAGATTTCATGGCCGTTGGTCCTACGCTGGGGTTCAATATCAAGACATTCGTGCACGAAGGGTGAGTGGCTGACGGCGTATTAGGACATCTACTGACGGCGCTCTCAGTTACACTTTGAATATCTGTGAGCCGTTATCGAAACAGGATTCGGTTCGTTGTTAATACGGCGCAGGGGATGTTGGCGGGCAGCGCACGCTTCGTCCTTACTGGCGAAACTACTTTGAACAAACTGACGCCATCGTCTGGGTTGTCGATTCTGGAGACCGCCTTCGAATGAAGGATTGTAAAGAGGAACTTTACACCCTACTCCAGGAAGACGTAAGCTCGATTCGTTCTCTGGTCGTCGCGTTGTCTGACGCTCCGTGCTGACAGAGGCTTGCTGGAGCATCCCTGCTCGTGTTCGCGAACAAACAGGATATCAGGGGAGCACTGACTGATGCCGAGATCCGAACCGTAAGCTCAATGACACCAGCCCGTGCGGTGGACGTCGTTGATTCATCGTGCTTCAGGCTCTTGACCTGGATGGAATCAAGTCTCACCAGTGGACGATCATGTCGTGCAGCGCCGTGACCGGATACAACATCGTCGAGGGTATCAACTGGGTTGTTGAAGATGTTGCGGGAAGGCTTTACTATGGGGCGACGTCTGGCTCAGCGCCGTCCATCGTTGCACAAGCCCCCCCTCCAGCCCAGCAGGTCACTACCTGAGTTCATTCTCCCCACTTGGGGTGGAATCCGTAGCACATTGGGTAGTAGTGTTGGTGACCCCAAGTCTAGGCAGCGCCTTGCGAACGAATACATTTTACCCATCGCCAAGTCCGATTCTCACGCCCCCCTTCCGACCCGTTCACGCAGGCCGACCACGAACCGTCTAGACATACGGCCGGCGTCGCGCACGGTATGTCCGTAGTCCTATCTCGACGCTTTTGTTTGGCTGACGTTTGCGGTAGTGATGCGCAACACATGCAATGCTACAGATGGTCAACAGCGATCCGGTCCTTTCGACTCCCAGCCTTCAATAGTGCTTTTACGCCAAACCCTACTCGGAATGCCTCGCGTTCCACATTCCCAACCCGACTGGTCGTCCAGTCGCGTCTGCTTGTGTCAGCAGCATTAGCGAACGCGGCAAAGCAGGCGGCTAGACGCGTAGAAACTGAAACGTCACCGACACTCTCCCAAGCCGCGCTCGCCCGGGCCGCTTCTCAAACGATTCGTATGTGCGCAAAGGAAAGGCAGTTCGGCGACGCGCTGTATATTTTAAACTCCATGCGGTTTTCCATTTATCCACCCGGTTCTAATCCTCAACCGCCCCGCAAACAAGCCGCGTCCACTTGGGCCCCGAAGCCGTCAGGACTTCTCTCCTCCACCCCATCTTCAATCAACAATTATACCTTCATTAACTTCGGCCAACCTGTACCCACTCGTCTCGCCTCCCACTCCTTTCTTCACAGCCTGGTCAAGGCCGGACTCCCCACCAAAGCCGCTGCACAAGCCCAACTGATGATGGCAGACGGTGTCCGTATCCGCACCAGGACTATGGAATCCATTCTTGCATCGGCCGTCGACAGATCCCCTTATCCTCCCATTCAATCGCCGACGGCTCCCCTTGGGAAGTTCAACGTCCAAGCTCTCCATAAGTATCGTATTGCCGACGAACACACTTACGTCGCGGTTCATCTACTCGAAGAAGCTCGACGCCGCCGCCAGGAACGTACGCATAGGATGTACGATATCGTCATCAACGCTTGTCTGATCCAGGGAGAGATTATTGTGGCGTCCCTGTTGTTCATCATAGCTATCAAGGACTGGCAGCTTCGTGAAGCCCTCAAAAACCAATGCGCAAACAATCCTCCTCCGGAACCTTCTGAACCACTCAATTCCTCCCCACTTCACCCAACTTGGAAGACTCGCTTGTCATTATTCGAACGCATCAACCACACCTTGGCCACACGGAAAGACCCGGAGGACCCGTTGTTCCAAAACGCAATACAGGCATTAGCGAACCTGGCTTTCGCGGTTGACACGGGACAATTCCCACCGCGGTATATGGGGAGTCTAATCAAAGCACTCTATTCCGTTCCCAGGTCGCCCACGATTGTCTACATCGGCTCTCCGCCCGAGGTCCGCCCTGTCAACGCCTACAAGTACATCAACCAAGTCTTGGTGAGGTTGGTTGATGACGCAGGAGGAAAACGGGATAGCCAAAGGGATCTGGCCGCTGGGCGCAATTTCAATGCGCACGCTTACACTGCCCTCCTGCACTACTGTTTAGGTCGTCGCCTATCGAAGATTTATGCTTCCAATCTACTGGAGGCTATGGAGAACAGGATTGAGCCTTCCGCCAATCTCCTCTTACGGAGTAGCACCTTGTTGCGAGACGACACTATTCGAATGAATAGGTGTCCCGCCCACACTGCCCCCGCTCCGGTGGTCCCTCTATCTACCCACCGTGGAACATTTCCTTCGACACGCTGGGCACACATTGTCCACACCCTGAAGCTGGAGCTCGCCGTTCGATACCCATCCGAACCTATAATACATACCCCTGCCGCGCCCGACCGTCACACTGTAACCGATCTCATCAGCCATCTGACTGCGACGGGACACGGTCATATCATCGCCGAGAAACTTACCGATATCATCCCCGAGCTCTCTCCTCGTGACGAGTATGGCTTAAGGTGTCCTATCGGAGAACGCGGTCGTCATGCGGTATCATGCGGACCCCGTTTCTTCACCGCCGTTCTTAACGCCTTGGTTAAGGGCGGCAGGACCCGTTACGTGGAATGGGTTTGGAGGTTGGCGCTCGAAGCGGAAAAGGCCAGTTGGGCGGATGGGAACGAATCGTGGCTCCTACCCATCCATGCCTACACGTGTGTGGTCCAGTCGTCTTCCAAAGAGGGGAGGGTGAGGAAAGTTACCATGTCTCTCAGGAGAAACGGTAAAGGTGGTGTTGTTGGGCGGGGCGGACGAGGATTTGCTACGAGGATCGCGTCTGCGACGGCTGTGGGCAAGGAAGTCTTCTTAGCAGTACAAGCCCGTTGCCGGTTCTTGGAAATCGCGGAGAGGGATCGTACCTTCAACCTAGGGCCACTTGCGTTGTGGGAAACTACCCCAGACGAACGGTACTTCAACGCTCTCCTTGATTTGTATGGAAGGCGCGTCCTGGGGTACGCGAGGCCGATGAAATCCCGCAAGGGGTACTGGAAGTTGTTGGAGAAGGCCGCGAGTGATCGATTCACGAGGAGTGGGGTGCCCACTGTTCACTGGCACCCCATGTTGGCGGAGATAGCTGCGGAGATGCGCAAATACGGTTACGATGTGCCGGAAGGTCTCAGGTTCCTTTTCGTTGGTCGCGTCTCCAGTCTGGACGTTGGGGATTCCGAGTCTTTACAACCAGTTCAATCTGGACCGCTCCCCCTTCCCCGGCGAAATTATCACCGCATTCCTATCCTCAAAACTCGCGGTTTGCCTATCCCCCGCGGGAAAGGGAAACCCCGTAGGCGCATTCGACGTGGAGTATAATCAATAGCCATCGTATGTGTAATATAACCACGGATGTTATGATTCGCCCAGCGGTTTGAGATACAAAGCGATGACGTTCTTCTGCTCTCCCCTGGCACGGTACTCCTTCCCCACGTCTGCGAGGGTATCCAAGACATCTTTGAGCCGGGTATCCATCACCTGTTTTGTAGGCACCGCCTGTCCCTTCTTACTGGCAAATATCAGGTCCACCTTTTTACCCCCCGCTAACTCTTGCCGGGCTTTTTCCAGCTTATGAGCCAAGTCTCCCGCCGCAACCCCCCAGGTAAGTTGGATCTCCTTGCGCACTTGTGCTCTCGCGGCTGCTTGAGCGCGTTTCTTCGCCTCCTTATACTTCTCCCTTGCCTGTTTCGTATCCACAATCTTGACGACGGGATCCGGCGCGTCGGCTACGAGTTCTATGTGGTGGGTTGTGCGGTCGATCGAGTTGAGGAGGGTTCTGAGGGGAGCGAGGGGACGGAGGGAGCCGGATTCGGGGTCGGCGAGGCGGACGACTCTGAAGGGGATGTCGTCGTCGACTAGCCGTTTGCTCGTGGCGGATGAGGACGCGGCGCGAGTGGTTGAGCATTGGAATGCCAGTAATGAGTTTGGTGAGCTCGAAGTCGCCGGTGAGGATGGCAGAGTCTGCCACTGGCGTGTGAGACCATACGCCCTCTTAAACGCGGTTTGAGAAA